>Ga0169931_10000819_pt1 | contig 51776 bp, 39 predicted proteins | sample Kivu_15m_20L_FD_129675 | JGI IMG/M metagenome (GOLD analysis project Ga0169931, IMG submission 129675) | Freshwater microbial communities from Lake Kivu, Western Province, Rwanda to study Microbial Dark Matter (Phase II) - Kivu_15m_20L... | ecosystem: Environmental > Aquatic > Freshwater > Lake...
AAGGCAATTCTAGGGTTCACAGGGGTTCTCAGAAATGCTTTCCAAATCAATAGGGGAAACCTTGTTGAAGAGGGAGGCGGGAGTTTCGGGTATGAGACGGGGTGAAGTGGTAGATCATCCCATTTTCGGGTAGGGAAATTGGAAGGTAGAATGAATGGACTGTGAATGAGGAAGCAGGCCAAACAAATGAAATGTACGTTTCCTGAATTTTGATGGAAAGAGACGGACAGTCCTAGAGGGGTCCATCCTGCCTTTAAGGTTTGGATGCGGCTCTATTGGTCGTGGCGTAGATTCTCGGGACACGGCCCGCGGCAGGGATTGAGCGGAGTAGCCCGCAAGGGGACTGCCGGCTGCCTGGGAAGGCTCAAAATAGCGACTTTAGGAGCTACTTTTGGCCCATTCCCAGCCCAGCAGGCACCGCGGACAACCCTTGAAAACCCGGTTGACGCAAAAAAAAGGCGATTGGAATCCAATCGCCTTAAAAAATTAAGCAGAAAAAACTTAGACCATTGTTGTGCCCCTAGTCCGAGAAAGTTCTTGCTCTTCGGAATTAGAATTTTTGAGGTTTTCAAAATCTTCCTGATTGTAAACAACGGAAGTTCTATACTCCTTTAAGCCCGTTCCTGCTGGGATTAAATGACCAACAATAACGTTTTCTTTCAGACCATCCAAATAGTCAATTTTTGCAGCTACAGCAGCCTCGTTCAAAACCTTTGTGGTTTCTTGGAATGATGCAGCTGAAATCCAGCTATCGGTTTGAAGCGAGGCACGCGTAATTCCCTGAAGAACGGGCCTCGACGTCGCGGCTTGGGCATCAATTGCTTCAATAGGGCGTAAGCCTTTGCGCTTCAGCGCGGAGTTTTCATCACGCAACTGACGAGTTGAAATTAGGTTGTCTTCTAAGAAATCGGTAGAATCTCCAGGGTTTACAACCTTTTTCATGCCATAGATAGCATCATTCTTTTGTTGAAACTCCATTTTATTTACCAGGGAATTTTCCAAAAGGGTCGTGTCACCACGGTCGATAATTTCAACCTTTTTCATCATTTGACGTACAATCACTTCAAAGTGTTTATCATTGATTTTCACACCTTGGGTACGATAAACCTCTTGAATTTCGTTTACCAAGTATTCTTGAACCGCGGTTGGGCCTTTGATTGCAAGAATATCGGAAGGGGTTACAGCGCCATCGGTAAGCGGCTGTCCTGCTTTAACGTAATCGTTTTCTTGAACCAAAATGTGTTTGGTCATAGAAACCAAATAGGTTTTCTTTTCTCCAGATTTAGGTTGAATTTCAATTTCCCGGTTGCCCCGTTTAATGCCTCCAAAGCTAACCAATCCATCTACCTCAGAAACAACAGCAGGATTTGAAGGATTTCTTGCCTCAAACAATTCGGTTACTCGAGGTAGACCGCCAGTAATATCTCCTGTTTTGCCACCTTGACGGGGGATTTTCACAAGGATATGGCCTGCTTTTAATTGGTCGCCATCGCTTACCATAATGTGGGCAGAGGTTGGGAGTGAGTATTCCCTTAAAACTTCTCCTTTTTTGGATTTGATTTTGATAGTAGGGTTCCGAGTTTTGTCGCGACGATCAATAATCACCTTTTCAACGAAACCAGTTTGTTCATCTAATTCTTCTCGGTAGGTTAATCCCTCGATAATATTTTCAAAAGCAACTTTTCCGTCAAACTCTGAAATAATAACTGCATTCCATGGATCCCATTCGCAAACAACATCTCCCTTGCTCACCTTTGCACCATCCATGGTTTTCAACGTACTGCCATAAGGAATGGTGCCTGTTGTCAAAACCATTCCGGTATTTGAGTCAATCAAGCGCATTTCGGCTGTACGACCAATAACGATTAAATCGGCTTCGCCGGAACTTTCGTTGGCTGCCTCGACATAGCGCAATTCATCTATTTGAAGAATACCGTCGTATTTGGCAACGAGGCGATTGGTAGCCGAGCTACCACCGGCTACACCGCCCACGTGGAAAGTACGAAGGGTAAGTTGGGTTCCAGGTTCACCGATGGATTGAGCTGCAATAACTCCAGCTGCCTCACCACGTTGAACCATTCTGCCCGTAGCCAAGTTGCGACCGTAGCATTTGCTGCATACACCGCGTTTTGCTTCGCAGGTCAAGACAGACCTGATATCTACCGATTCAATCGGGGAATGTTCGACCAAAGAGGCTAGGTTCTCGTCAATTTCTTGAGCGGCTCTAATAATAACCTCTCCTGTATTAGGGTGAATAACATCTTCTAGAGCAACCCGTCCAAGAATTCGCTCATATAAAGATTCCTTGACTTCGTCGTTCACCTTTAGGGCTGTCATAGTAAGACCACGAAGGGTTCCACAATCCACCTCATTAATGATGACATCTTGAGCTACATCAACCAAACGGCGGGTCAAATATCCCGCATCTGCTGTTTTAAGTGCTGTATCTGCAAGACCTTTCCGGGCACCGTGGGTTGAAATAAAGTACTCAAGAATAGAAAGTCCCTCTTTAAAATTAGACAAGATGGGGTTTTCAATAATCTCGCCGCCAGTATCTCCAGATTTTTGAGGCTTGGCCATCAAACCACGCATACCACACAATTGGCGAATTTGTTCTTGTGATCCGCGGGCACCCGAGTGAAGCATCATGTAAACAGGGTTAAAACCTTGTTTGTCTTCGCTAATTTGCTTCATTACGATTTGAGTCAACGAAATATTCGTTGACGTCCAAATGTCAATGATTTTATTGTAGCGTTCGGTGTTTGTTATGAAGCCCATGTTGTAATTGCTCCAAACCTCTTCTACCTGTTCCTGCGCGCTTTCAATCAAAAGTGCCTTTTCTTCAGGAATGACCAAATCATCGATGAGGAACGATAGGCCACCGCGGAATGCCATGGCAAAACCAATTTCTTTGATGCTGTCAAGGAACTTTGCGGCCACCGATAAATTGGTTTTCTTAAATACATCACCAATAATGTCGCGAAGAGATTTTTTAGTTAGCAATTGATTAATGTAACCATATTCCTTAGGAACCACCTGATTAAAAAGTACACGACCCACAGTGGTTTCGGTCAGTATATTTTTGAGGCTTCCATCGGCTTGGCGAACATCCACTTTCACCTTAATTCCTGCATGAAGATCAACCTTGCGCTCATTGTATGCAATAATTACCTCTTGGGGAGAGTAGAAAACCATTCCTTCGCCTTTAATAAGATGTTCGGTGGTGTTTTTACGCTCTTTTGTAATGTAGTAGAGACCAAGAACCATATCTTGAGATGGAACTGCGATTGGGGCCCCATTGGCTGGGTTGATGATGTTGTGGGCTCCGAGCATCAACACTTGAGCTTCCAAAATGGCTGTGTTACCTAGAGGAACGTGAACGGCCATTTGGTCTCCATCAAAGTCAGCATTAAAAGCTGTACAAGCGAGAGGGTGAAGTTGAATCGCTTTTCCCTCAATAAGTTTAGGCTGGAAAGCTTGGATACCTAAACGGTGAAGGGTTGGGGCGCGGTTCAACAGTACGGGATGGCCCTTAAGCACGGATTCCAGAATTTCCCAAATAACCGACTCGCGCCTATCAACCATTTTCTTGGCTGATTTAACGGTTTTAACCAACCCACGCTGAATTAGTTTTCTGATGATAAATGATTTGAACAATTCAGCTGCCATATCTTTAGGCAGTCCGCACTCATGAAGTTGCAAATCAGGACCAACTACAATTACAGAACGTGCAGAATAATCAACGCGTTTTCCCAACAAGTTTTGGCGGAACCGACCTTGCTTGCCTTTTAAAGAATCAGAAAGAGATTTAAGTGCCCGGTTTGAGTCCGTTTTTACAGCTGAAGACTTTCGACTGTTATCAAAAAGGGCATCAACAGCTTCCTGAAGCATTCGTTTTTCGTTTCTAAGAATAACCTCGGGGGCTTTGATTTCAATTAATCTTTTCAGACGATTGTTGCGGATAATGACTCTGCGGTAAAGATCGTTCAAATCAGAAGTAGCAAACCGACCACCATCCAATGGAACAAGAGGTCGAAGATCGGGCGGGATTATAGGAATAACTTTAATAACCATCCATTCGGGACGATTATCGGTTCTTGAGTTGGCATCCTTAAAAGATTCAACAACCTGGAGACGCTTTAAAGCTTCTTGGCGGCGTTGCTGAGATTTTGTATCGTTTGACTGACGTTCTAGTTCCTTACCAAGTCTATCAAAATCTACTCGAGAGAGCAGGTCATAAAGGGCATCACCCCCCATTTTAGCAATAAATTTATTGGGGTCGCTATCGTCCAGGTATTGATTTTCCTTGGGTAGCGTATCCAAAATCTGATAGTACTCCTCTTCGGATAGGAAATCCAATTCATTGATTTCTCCAGCTTTGGCACCGGCCTGAATTACTACATATTTTTCATAGTAGATAATGGCCTCTAATTTTTTAGTTGGAAGCCCCAGAAGCAAACCAATTTTGTTGGGAAGCGAACGGAAATACCATATATGTGCAACGGGAACGGTCAACATAATGTGGCCGGTTCTTTCCCTACGCACCTTCTTCTCGGTAACTTCTACCCCGCAACGATCGCAAACGATCCCTTTGTATCGGATACCTTTGTACTTACCACAAGCGCATTGCCAGTCTTTAACTGGACCAAAAATGCGTTCGCAAAAAAGGCCATCTCGTTCGGGTTTAAAGGTCCGATAATTAATGGTTTCCGGTTTGGTAACTTCACCACGGCTTTGTTCCAAAATATAATCTGGAGAAGCTAGGCTAATTGTTATTTTGGAGAAATCTCCGGTAGTTTTGGCTTCGGTTTGAAAGGCCATACTATACTATCTTATTGGTTAAATAATCCGAAATTAGTCGAGAACGATTTTGAGGCCAAGGCCACGAAGTTCATGTAAAAGCACATTGAAAGATTCAGGAATACCTGGTGTAGGTAAGGGGTCACCTTTAACGATGCTTTCATAGGCTTTAGCGCGTCCCATGACGTCGTCGCTTTTTATGGTCAACATTTCTTGAAGAATATGCGAGGCACCAAAAGCTTCAAGAGCCCAAACCTCCATTTCACCGAAACGTTGGCCTCCAAATTGAGCCTTACCACCCAAAGGTTGTTGAGTAATGAGCGAGTATGGGCCTATTGATCTGGCATGCATTTTATCATCAACCATGTGGCTTAATTTAATCATGTAAATCATACCAACAGTGGCAGGCTGATCAAATTTCTCACCGGTACCTCCGTCAAACAATTGTGTTTTACCAAGCCTTGGGAGACCAGCTGATGCGATTTCGGTTTGGATATCGTCGATGCTGGCTCCATCAAAAATTGGAGTGGCGTACTTTTTACCCAATTTGAATCCGGCCCAAGCTAAAATGGTTTCGTAAATTTGTCCAAGATTCATACGAGAGGGCACGCCCAAAGGATTCAAAACAATATCAACAGGAGTACCGTCTTCCAAGAAAGGCATATCTTCAGGGCGAACAATTTTAGCTACAATTCCTTTGTTGCCATGACGCCCAGCGAGCTTATCGCCAACTTTAAGTTTGCGTTTTTTGGCGATATAGACCTTAGCTAACTGAATAATTCCTGAAGGCAATTCATCCCCTACAGTAATATTGTATTTCTTCCTTTTGAATACACCAAACAAATCATTGTGCTTAATGGAGTAGTTGTGAATAAGCTGCTTGATTTTTTGGTTTACCTCTTCATCTTTAACCCAATTTTCAGGATTGACATGAATAAAATCAACTCCGACAAAGGATTTCTTAGAGAATTTGGTTCCCTTCTTAATGACTTCTTCCCGAACGCTATTGTAAATACCGTTTGCCACTTTGCCTTCTAGAAGAATCATAAGGCGAGTAACCATTTTCTCTTTCAGAGCAAGGAATTCTTTTTCGTATTCCTTATCCAAAACATCCAACTCCTTTTTATCTTCTGCTTTAGCACGCCGATCCTTCATGCTTTTCGAAAACAGTTTACGATCAACCACAACACCATACAATGAGGGGGGAGCTTTCATTGAAGCGTCCTTCACGTCTCCGGCTTTATCGCCAAAGATGGCACGAAGCAGTTTTTCTTCGGGTGTCGGATCTGATTCCCCTTTTGGAGTAATTTTTCCAATTAGAATATCCCCAGGAACCACCTCCGCGCCAATGCGAATAATGCCATTTTCGTCCAAATCTTTTGTTGCTTCCTCAGAAACGTTTGGAATATCGGCTGTCAGTTCCTCATGCCCCATTTTAGTATCGCGCACTTCCATGATAAATTCATCGATGTGCAACGATGTAAATACATCATCCCGAACAATTTTTTCAGAAATAACAATTGCATCTTCGAAATTATATCCCTTCCAAGGCATAAATGCCACCAAGAGATTTCGTCCAAGAGCCAACTCACCATTTTCCGTTCCAAAACCTTCGCAAAGGACCTGACCACGCACTACCCTATCGCCTTTTTTTACGATTGGTTTTAGATTAATCGTAGTGTTTTGGTTTGTTTTACGGAACTTGATAAGATTGTAGGTCACTAAATCGTCGTCAAAACTTACCAATTTCTCTTCCTCTGTTCGTTGGTATCGGATTGAAATATTTCGGGCATCAACCGCTTCAACCACCCCATCGAACTCGGCATTCAGAAGTAAACGAGAATCGCGGGCTACCCTTTCTTCAAGACCGGTACCCACGATTGGCGCCTGGGGCTGAAGAAGAGGAACAGCTTGCCGCATCATGTTTGAACCCATCAGAGCCCGGTTGGCATCATCGTGCTCCAAAAATGGAATTAGAGAGGCAGCGATGGAGGCGATCTGGTTGGGTGCTACGTCCATCAATTTTACGGTAGTAGGCTCAGCCAGAGGGAAATCTCCCTCAAATCGACTCTTAATTTTGTTGCTTACAAATTCTCCTTTTGAGTTGAGGATGGCATTGGCCTGAGCAATGATGCTTTCTTCTTCCTCTTCAGCGCTTAAATAAGTAATATCCTCATTTAACAAAACTCGACCCTCCTCAACCTTGCGGTACGGCGTCTCAATAAAACCGAGTTTATTAATCCTTGCGAAAACACAAAGAGAAGAAATGAGACCGATATTTGGTCCCTCGGGGGTTTCGATGGTACACAATCGCCCATAATGGGTGTAGTGAACGTCACGAACCTCAAACCCTGCACGTTCTCTAGAAAGACCACCGGGACCGAGAGCAGACAAACGGCGTTTATGCGTAACCTCAGCCAAAGGATTGGTTTGATCCATGAACTGAGAAAGCTGATTTGTACCAAAAAAACTATTTATAACGGAGGCCAGCGTTTTAGCATTAATCAAATCGGTTGGAGTAAACACCTCGTTATCTCGAACGTTCATCCTTTCCCGAATGGTTCTTGCCATGCGTGCTAGACCCACACCAAATTGATTGTAAAGTTGTTCACCCACCGTTCTAACACGACGATTTGAAAGGTGATCAATATCGTCAACATTGGCTTTGCTGTTGATAAGCATAATAAGCTGCTTAACGATAGCGATGATGTCCTCCTTGGTTAAAACTCGAACATCACTAGAAATATTGAGTTCTAATTTGCGGTTAATACGGAAACGACCAACCTCGCCCAAATCGTATCGTTTATCGCTAAAGAACAACTTGTCTAAAACACTTCTAGCCGTTTCTTCATCAGGGGGATCTGCATTTCTTAGGACCTTGTAAATTTTTTCAACCGCCTCAAGCTCAGAATTGGTTTCATCTTTTTGAAGCGTATTGTAAATAATTCCAAAATCGGCTGAATTCCCGTCTTCCTTGTGAAGAATAATGCTCTTAGCGCCTGATTCTAAAATTGCATCGATGTGAATTTCTTCTAAAACGACTTCGCGTTCAAAAACCACATCGGTCCTTTCAATTGAAGTAACCTCGCCAGTATCTTCATCCGCGAAATCTTCAAACCAAACACGAAGGACTCTGGCAGCCAATTTTCTTCCAACAGATTTTTTAAGATTTGCCTTGTTTACCTTAACCTCATTAGCAAGATCGAAGATTTCAAGGATATCTTTATCAGAATCAAAACCAATAGCGCGGAAAAGAGTGGTTACGGGAAGTTTCTTTTTCCGATCGATGTAGGCGTACATAACGCTATTGATATCGGTTGCAAACTCAATCCAAGAACCTTTGAAGGGGATGATTCTAGCAGAATACAATTTGGTTCCGTTGGCATGTCGACTTTGACCAAAGAAAACACCTGGAGACCTATGCAATTGAGAAACAATAACCCGTTCAGCACCATTAATAACAAAAGTCCCTTTGGGGGTCATGTAAGGGATGGTACCTAAATAAACATCCTGTACGATGGTTTCAAAGTCTTCGTGTTCTGGGTCGGTGCAATAAAGCTTTAATTTGGCTTTAAGAGGAACACTGTAGGTTAAACCTCTTTCGATGCATTCATCTAGGGTATACCGTGGCGGATCTATGAAGTAATCCAAGAATTCTAGAACGAATTGATTTCGGGCATCGGTAATGGGGAAATTTTCGCTAAAAACAGCGTAAAGCCCTTCATTGATGCGGTTTTCAGGAGTAGTTTCCAGTTGAAAAAAATCCTTGAAAGATTTAAGTTGAACTTCCAGAAAATCAGGATAATCCACTTGATTTTGGATGGAGGCAAAATTGTGTCTTGCCGGAGCCAAAGGAGAAATAGAAGTTTTTTTAGTTGCTGCCATCGCTAATAATGAGCACGAAATTAGACAATCAAGAGAATAAAGAACGGGGTCAAACGACAAATACTTTACCATGTTCGGAAACCGAACATGGTAAAGTGTAAAGGGGTTTAGGCGCCAAGAGCGCCAAACTTATTTAACCTCAACCTCAGCACCAGCTTCGGTCAAAGCGGCTTTGATAGACTCAGCTTCCTCTTTAGAAACGCCTTCTTTAACAGGCTTAGGAGCAGCGTCTACCAACTCTTTGGCTTCTTTCAAACCAAGTCCGGTCAAATCCTTAACGGTTTTAACCACATTCAATTTGGATTGACCAGCACTTTTAAGAATAACATCAAAAGATGTTTTTTCTTCAGCAGCTGGAGCATCACCACCGCCGCCAACGGCAGCAACGGCAACGGCAGCAGCAGCTGGCTCAATGCCATATTCATCTTTCAGAATTTTAGCCAATTCATTGACTTCTTTCACGGTAAGGCTAACAAGTTGTTCAGCCAATTCCTTAATTTCTGCCATAACTTTAGATTTACAGGTTTGTTTTAAAATTTAAAATGAGGAAATTAAGCGGCACGATCCTCAAGTGCCTTAACCAGACCTGCGATTTTTTGACCCGCACTGCCTTGCAAAGCTCCAATAACATTTTTAGCTGGAGATTGAAGTAGTCCGATAATATCGCCGATAAGTTCTTCTCTGGATTTGATGTTAACCAAATTATCCAATTGATCTGCACCGAGAAATATGGCACTTTCAACATAGGCTCCTTTTAATTTGAGCTTATCGGATTTTTTAGAAAACTCCTTAATCAATTTAGCAGGTGCGTTGCCGGTATCAGAAACCATAAGAGCAGTGGTACCTTTTAAAGCCACATAGATCTCAGAAAAATCCTTATCGGACTTTTCCATGGCTTTGGTAAGCAAGGTATTTTTAACTACTTGAATGGAAATTCCTTTGGCAAAACACAGCCGGCGAAGACCATTGGCTTGGGCCACGGTCATGCCAGAGGTGTCGGCTAAATAGAATATGTTGTTTTGAGTCAACACATCCAGAAGCGAATCAATGGCCTGGTTTTTTTCAGATTTGGTCATCCTTCGTTTGGATTAAGTTAGCCTACGAGATTTTTTGCTTCAATTCGGATACCCGGTCCCATTGTTGAGGAGAGGAAAATACTCTTCACATAGGTTCCTTTGGCCGACGAAGGTTTGAGTTTAGAAATGGTTTGAAGGAACTCGCGGGCATTTTCCGACAACTTTTGCGCATCAAAGGAAGAACGGCCAATGGTGGTATGAACAATACCAAACTTATCGACTTTGAAATCGATTTTACCGGCCTTAACTTCTTCAACAGCCTTTCCAACCTCCATGGTAACTGTTCCGGTTTTGGGGTTAGGCATCAAACCTCGAGGACCGAGAATTCTACCTAAAGCACCAATTTTTCCCATAACAGAGGGCATAGTAACAATAACGTCCACATCGGTCCAACCACCTTTGATTTTCTCGATGTAATCGTCAAGCCCAACCATGTCAGCACCTGCAGCTTTTGCCTCCTCTTCTTTTTCGGGAGGACAAAGAACAAGTACCCGTACACTTTTGCCAATACCATGAGGAAGCTTCACGGATCCGCGTACCATTTGATCGGCCTTCCTAGGGTCTACCCCCAATCGTACCGCAATGTCAACACTAGAATCAAATTTGGCAAAAGCCACGTCTTTAACAAGCTGCGTAGCCTCTTCTAATGCGTACGATTTATCCGCATCAATTTTGGCCATCGCCGCTTTCATATTTTTAGTTATTCGTGCCATAATTTACAACCTTAATTCATTTCAGGAAAATCACCATCCACAGTAATGCCCATAGAACGAGCTGTACCGGCTACCATACGCATAGCACTGCTAACCTCAAAACAATTCAAATCATTCATTTTGGTTTCAGCAATCTCACGAACTTGATTCCAATTCACCGACCCTACTTTTTTACGGTTGGGTTCAGCGGAACCTCCCTTGAGTTTGGTAGCCTCCATTAAAAGAATAGGAACTGGGGGACTTTTGACAATAAAGTCAAAGGACTTATCGGCATAAACCGTAATTACAACGGGTAAAATTTTGCCAGTTTGATCTTGAGTTCTAGCATTAAATTGCTTACAAAACTCCATGATGTTAACACCTTTAGAGCCCAAAGCAGGGCCAACAGGTGGAGAGGGATTGGCTTGACCACCCTTAACTTGCAGCTTAATAAAGCCTGTTATCTCTTTTGCCATAATTAGTTAGTATCAACCTTCTTTTTCAACTTGTAAATAACTTAACTCCAAGGGAGTTTTGCGTCCAAAAATTTTCACAGAAACTTTCAATTTCTTTTTGTCTTCGTTGACTTCTTCAATTACTCCCGAAAAATTGTTGAAAGGACCGTCAATAACTTTAACAGCCTCACCCACAATAAAAGGAATATTGATTTCGGCATCTGAATCTGCTAACTCATCGACTTTCCCCAACATTCTATTTACCTCGGCCGAAGACAATGGGGAAGGACGCCCCCCCTTTTCGCCAAGGAAATAAATAACTCCGTTCACATTATCAATAATGTGAGGAAGTTCTCCGACAAGAAGAGCCTCAACGAACATATAGCCTGGATACAAAGATTGCTCCTTAGAGATTTTCTTTCCTTTCCGGATTTGATATATCTTTTCAGTGGGAATCAAAACTTGCAACAGATAATCTTGAAGATTCGCACGACGAACTTCCAATTCAATTTGTGCTTTAATCTTTTTTTCTTGGCCACTAATAACGCGAACAACGTACCAGTGTTTAGAAGTATCTGTGAGGGCCATCTATTCTAAAAATTAAAACAGAAAATCATAAATGGTACTCATGGAAAAGCTAAAGGCAAAATCCATGACACCCACAACTAGAGCGATCAAAAGAGAAGCAATCAATACCACCACAGAACTGCCTTGCAATTCAGACCAAGTAGGCCAAGAAACTTTGGTATTAAGTTCCTCGTAGCTGTTTCGTATGTAAGATAGTAGACCCACGATTTATGCTTTATTGGTGGCACGGGTGCCTGGATTCGAACCAAGATCAACGGTTTTGGAGACCGCTATTCTACCGTTGAACTACACCCGTAAAAAACCGATTGGAACCTCAAAGAGGAACCAATCGGCGAATTTATTGATTCAATTACTTGATGATTTCAGTTACCTGACCAGCACCAACAGTTCTACCACCCTCACGGATGGCAAAACGAAGACCTTTGTCCATAGCAACAGGAACAATCAAAGAAACGGTGATGGTAACGTTGTCACCAGGCATAACCATTTCACGACCGGCTTCCAAGCTAATTTCACCTGTTACGTCGGTAGTTCTCAAGTAGAACTGAGGACGGTAGCGGTTTTGGAAAGGAGTGTGGCGTCCGCCCTCTTCTTTTTTCAAAACGTAGATTTCGGCTTTGAATTGAGTATGAGGGGTAATAGAGCCTGGTTTAGCAATAACCATTCCACGGCGGATATTGTTTTTGTCGATACCGCGCAACAGAAGACCAACGTTATCGCCTGCCTCTCCAGTTGAAAGAATTTTGCGAAACATTTCAACACCTGTTACAACCGACTTCATTTTGTCTTCTTGCATACCGATGATTTCCACCTCTTCTCCAGAGTTGATCACACCAGTTTCAATACGACCGGTTGCAACGGTTCCACGACCAGTAATTGAGAACACGTCTTCAACAGGCATAAGGAAAGGTTTTTCACGATCACGTGGAGGAACAGGAATGTACTCATCTACTGCGGCCATAAGTTGACGAACAGTATCTACCCATTTTTCATCTCCATTCAAACCGCCTAGGGCAGAACCTTGAATTACAGGGGCATTATCGCCGTCAAAATTATAGAAGCTTAAAAGCTCACGGATTTCCATTTCCACCAGTTCAAGTAGTTCTGGATCGTCAACGGCATCCACTTTATTCATAAAGACCACAATTTTGGGCACACCAACCTGACGAGCAAGCAGAATGTGCTCGCGGGTTTGAGGCATAGGACCGTCCGTAGCGGCCACGACCAAAATAGCTCCGTCCATTTGAGCGGCACCGGTAACCATGTTTTTCACATAGTCGGCGTGACCAGGACAGTCAACGTGGGCGTAGTGGCGGTTTGCAGTTTCGTACTCAACGTGGCTGGTATTAATCGTAATACCACGCTCTTTTTCTTCAGGAGCGTTGTCGATAGAATCGAAAGAACGGGCCTGAGTGTGACCATCGGCTGCCAATACTGAAGTAATAGCAGCTGTCAAAGTGGTTTTTCCATGGTCAACGTGACCAATGGTACCAATGTTAAGGTGCGGTTTCGTCCGCGCGAAGTTCTCTTTTGCCATTTTTAGAGATTTAGAACCGGTTGAAAAAAAGGTTAATAATTCAGAGCCAATGAGGGGACTTGAACCCCTGACCCCTTCCTTACCATGGAAGTGCTCTACCAGCTGAGCTACATCGGCAATTCCATAAAGAACGCGTGCCACAAGGGACTTTAGAGCGGGAGACGGGATTCGAACCCGCGACCCTTAGCTTGGAAGGCTAATGCTCTAGCCAGCTGAGCTACTCCCGCTTATAATAATTTCTAGCGGGTTGCAAAAGTAGGAAAATTTGCAAACAAATGCAATAGCATTGCTAAAAATTATAGTGGGGAGAGCAGGATTCGAACCTACGAAGCCGTTGGCAACAGATTTACAGTCTGTCCTCGTTGACCGCTTGAGTATCTCCCCAAGCAAAAAAAAGAGCCGATGGAGGGATTCGAACCCCCGACCAGCTGATTACAAATCAGCTGCTCTGGCCAGCTGAGCTACATCGGCTTGTATACAGCGGGGTGCAAAGGTATAATTATTTTAAATAAATCAAAAAATCCGAACACATTTGTTTTTTCTTAGGTAGCCTGAAAAAAGGCAAGGTGTTGGGCTGCAAAATTAAATGGAGCAGTGATTAAAACAGCGTTGGCCCCGAAGGGCCAACGCTGGGTTTTAATAAGCCGGGTTCTGTCAAGATCTGCCATTTATCTAGGATACACGTTGCCATGTACCTCGTTCAACCTACCCGTAAAGTTAACACCTAAGTGTTGGGCCAAGCCAGGCCTCAAACTTTACCTATTTGGTTTTTCAGCCTGTGGGGTTTTCCCTACCGTTTGTCTCCAAAAAGCAGTGTGAGCTCTTACCTCACATTTTCACCTTAACCCAGCAAGCTGGGATGTTTATTTTCTGTGGCACTTTCCGTCGCCTCGCGGCGCCTTCCTGTTAAGAAGCACAGTGGCTATTTGCTGCCCGGACTTTCCTCATGCTTTATTCAAGCACGCGACAGATTAAAAACCAATCAAAGGTAAAGGATTTTATTGCTTGATTTAGAAATCAAACCGAATACCCTGAGCAAGTGGCATGCTGGTTCCGTAATTGACGGTGTTGGTTTGCCTTCTCATGTAGGCCTTCCAGGCATCTGAACCAGATTCTCTGCCACCACCCGTTTCTTTTTCGCCGCCAAATGCACCGCCTATTTCTGCCCCACTGGTACCCAAATTTACATTGGCAATACCACAATCAGATCCGGCAAATGAAAGGAATTGCTCTGCTTCTTGCAATTGCTGAGTGAAAAGGGCAGAAGACAATCCCTGAGGAACTCCATTTTGAATTTCAATGGCTTGATCAAGGGTAGAATATTTCATAATGTACAGCAAGGGAGCAAAGGTCTCGGTTTGGGTACATTTAAAATCACCCTCGACTTCTATAATGCAGGGTTTTACATAGCAACCGCTTTGAAAATCTTCTCCACTCAATACCCCACCCTCAACAATAGGGATGCCTCCCTCCGATTTTGCAATTTCAATCGCCTTAAGGTAGCTGGTAACAGCATCCTTATCGATCAGTGGCCCCATATGGTTCTCGGGATTCAATGGGTCCCCAATTTTAATCTGCCCATATGCTTTAATTAACCGATTTTTAAATGAATCAAAAACGTGCTCATGAACAATTACCCTGCGGGTTGAGGTGCAGCGTTGCCCCGCAGTCCCTACCGCTCCAAAAACAACTGCCCGAATTGCTAAGTCTAAATTGGCATGTTGACTCACAATAAGGGCATTGTTGCCTCCTAACTCAAGCAGCGTCTTTCCCAAACGAGCAGCCACGGTTTTGGCTACCTCTTTGCCCATTCTTACCGAGCCGGTAGCACTTATTAATGGAAGCCTAGAATCGTTCGACATCCACTCCCCTACTTCGCGTCCGCCTTGAACCAAGCATGATACTCCTTCAGGAACCCCCATCTCGGCAAACACCTGTATGGCGAGGTTTTGACAGGCAATTCCACACAGTGGTGTTTTCTCAGAAGGCTTCCAAATGGTTGTGTCTCCACAAACCCAGGCAATTGCCGTGTTCCAAGCCCAAACGGCTACAGGGAAGTTAAAAGCAGTTATAATTCCAACGGGTCCCAAGGGCTGCCATTGCTCCATCATTCTGTGGGAAGGGCGTTCTGAGGCTATCGTTAAACCATACAATTGCCTTGACAAACCCACAGCAAAATCGCAAATGTCAATCATTTCCTGGACCTCGCCCAACCCTTCTTGAAGACTCTTTCCCATTTCGTACGAAACAAGAGCCCCCAAGGCTTCCTTATGCCCTCGAAGTTTCATTCCAAGTTGCCGAACCACCTCTCCCCTTCTTGGAGCCGGCCAGGTTCTCCATTCAGAAAAACCAACTTGGGCTTGCTTCACCACAAACTCATAATCTTCAACGGAAACGGTTCCCGTACTTCCAATGAAATTACCGTCAACCGGGCTAGTACTTTTTATTTCGGCAGCCCTCCCCGGGCTATTTTTTTGTCCGGTTGAGGCCGCCATGTTGGCGACAGGATTGATACCTAATGTTTGAAGTGCTAAGTGGATATTCATAACGGGTTACCTTATAAAGTCATTTAAATTGGCATAAATCAACAGTGCCAAAATCAACACAAAACCAATGGTATTGGCCTTTTCCATAAATTTTTCACCTGGAGGCCGGCCTGTAACCATTTCAAAAAGAATAAAAATCATATACCCTCCGTCCAACATTGGGATAGGAAGAAAATTCATGAAGGCCAAAATCAAGGATATGATTGCCGTCAATTTCCAAAAGGCCTGCCAACTCCAATATTCAGGGAACAGCTCAGTAAAACGCTTGAAGCCTCCAACTTGCTTGTAGGCACCAGTAGAAGGTCTAAAGATTAACCCAAATTGCTTGACTTGGTCTGCAATGGTTCGGTAGGCAAGCCCAATACCTGCTGGGAATGATTCAGCGAACGAGAATTCAACATGTGTTGTAGAATACCCTAAGGCCTCCAGACGTTTTCCCAAGGGGGGCAACACTCCAATTTTAGCTTCTTCGTTGCATGTAATGCTAATCCAAACAGTATCCAAACTACGTTTAACTTCAAATAGATAGGTTTGATTGGGTTTTGTTAAACGCTCCTGAATATCCTGATAAGATTGGATTGGCAAGGAATCCATAGACAAGATTACATCCCCTGAGGCAATTCCGGCCTTTTCAGCTGGAAAACCTGGAACCACGCTATCAAAAATGGGCGGCAAGGCGGGTTCCAAAATGCCACCAGCACCCGCGGCCCGAATAAGTTTGTTTTTGAAAAGGGGGGTCATCTGAATGTTTAAGGAGGAACCATTTCGCAAAATTGAAATCGTTTTAACGTCGTCCAAAAGCAAATTCCGAGGAATGGAAGTGTAATTGTCGATTTCTATCCCATCAATGGCATAAATGATATCCCCTTGCTTTAGCCCTTCGTCCAATAAAGAAGAATCCGAAAAATGCATTCCATAAGGCATATTTTTAGGGGACATTCGATCCTCACCATAGGTCCAAAATACCATCGCGAAGATGAAAAAGCCTGCAATTACGTTTACAATGATGCCCCCTAAGATTATTATCAAACGCTGCCATGCCGGCTTTGCTCTGTATTCCCACGGTTGGACTGGTTGTTTTAAGGCTTCCTTATCGTCCGATTCGTCCATCATGCCTGCAATTTTCACATAGCCCCCAAGCGGAAACCAACCAAGTCCATATTCTGTATCTCCCTTCTTCCATTTGAACAATGAAAACTTCAATAAATTTGGAAAAGGAAATAAGAAATCAAAAAACAGGTAAAACTTTTCAACCCTTGTTTTAAACAAGCGAGCGGCTAAATAATGCCCGCCCTCGTGCAAAACAATCAAAAGGGAGAGACTAAGGAAAAATTGCGAAATTTGAATGAGTAGGCCCATGATGTATATTAACGATAAGGTCGAGTTGAAGGTGCAAAGGTAGATGTTTAGGCTGGAAGAATGGGTAATGCATCGGCAATTTTACGGTTGTCGGCCAATCTGGGCACTTTATTTTGTCCACCCAATTTACCTTCTGATCTCATAAATTCATGAAATCCACCTACCTTAACAGGACAAATTTCAAGGCTTTGCAGAATATTTCCCTGAATCAGATCTCGGTAGTATGCATTCTGCTTTTGCATTTGTTCGTCTAAATAAAATTGAATTTCCACCAGATTTTCGGGCAGGGTATGAAATTCAATAAACCACTGGTGGCGGGGCAATTCTGACTGACCGGCCTGAACAAGAGGGGCCACATGAAATTCCAATACCTGCAGTTGGAAAAAATCAATGGCCATTCGCATGGCCTGTTCAACTTCCTCGCCTATTACATGCTCTCCAAATGCAGAAATAAAATGCTTGGTCCTGCCCGTCACTTTAATGCGGTAAGGATTAATTGAAACAAAACGAACGGTATCTCCAATAAGATACCCCCATAACCCTGCATTGGTATTTAGGATGATGGCATAATTCTCGTTTAATTGTACATCAGCTAGGGGAATCCTTTGTTGGTTTTCCTTACCGAGTTCGCGCAAGGGCACAAACTCATAAAAAATGCCAACATCTGTTTGAAGCAATAAGCCGTCTTCGCTTTGACTATCTTGAAAGGCAATAAAACCTTCACTTGCTGGGTAGGTTTCAATGGTTTTCACATTTCGCCCCAACAGGGCCATAAATCGAGCGCGGTAGGGCTCAAAATTGACTCCTCCAAATACATACAATTGAAGGTTGGGAAACAATTCCTTTATTGAATTGGTTTTTGTGTCTTCCAAAAGTTGTTCAAAATACATTTGAACCCAGCTTGGTATTCCCCCTATCAAAGACAAATCTTCTTCTTTGGTTTCTTTAATTATGGATTTTAATTTTAACTCCCAATCCTCGATGCAGTTGGTCTCCCAACTAGGCAGTTGATTGCGTTTTACAAAACCCGGAATATGGTGGTTTACAATCCCACTCAGTCGCCCGGCCTTAATTTTACCGACAAAGTCTAAGATGGGGCTGCCCGACAGAAAAATCATACGTCCATCAAAAACCGAAGCATCGTTGGTTTCTGCGACATAACAAAAAACAGCATTGCGGGCCGAACCAACATGATAGGGCAAACTGTCTCGGGTAATAGGAATAAACTTGGTGCCCGATGTGGTACCAGAAGTTTTGGCAAAGTACAACGGCAACCCAGGCCAAAGCACATTGGCTTCGCCCGCGATGATTCTAGACACATACCCATTCAAGCCTTCGTAATCGGTCAATGGAACCGAAGCCTTGAATTGTTCATAGTCCATGGTAGATTTTAAACCATGGTCTCTACCAAACTGGGTCGAAGCCCCACGTTTTACCAAGGTCTTGAACCAATAATCTTGAGATTGAATGGCTCTTTTTGATTTTTGCTTTATGCGGCTAGCCCAAATTCTAGCAAACGGAAGAATAATCAGCGATTTGAGTCCCATTAAAAGCGAATAATCGATTGGGGATTTAAAGGAGTTTGTCCATACCAAATTTGAAAGTACAAGGGCTCATTGTCAATCTCGACACCTCCACCCACCAAGGCAATAGGTTCAGCAGCCAGCACTGGGTCGCCCACTCGCTTTAAAAGAACTCCATTGTTGCGGTACACAGACAGCAGCAAATGGTCATGCTGAACAATTATGGTGTAACCCCCACCCATTGTCCAATCTGAAAAAACGACCAATCCTGGCAAAACCGCACTTACGACCTCATTTTTTGAAGCCATCAGACCTATTCCATATTGTCCCTTTTCCAAGTCGAAAGAATCAACCACGGTTCCTTTGAAGGGCGGGAAAAACAAAACAGAAGGAAAATCCCTAGGTTGTTTTGCTAGGGCGCTGTAGGCCTGTTTCTCGTCGTATTCAAATTGAGCACGAAACGTTGAATCAACCTTTGATCTTTGATAGCTAGGTAGGTAGTTGATTAAATTGGAGTCGGGCATATTGGGAATGGTCTTGGGCAAAGGTGCACCAGCCAAAACGGCTTGAATATTACCCAAAAGAATTTCTTTCTGAATTAAGTCTTTTTGCAACGAATCGGTTTGAAAAAGTAAATTTTGCAGTTCAATACGAACTTGGGGGTCGGCATAACCAGGAATGTACTCCCGAATTGGAGTAAAGGCCACCAAGTAAATTGTCAGCAGGACCATTCCCATCAAAGCCCCCCCTAACAGAACCATCAACTTTAATAAAGAAAGCCGAAACGTTTGCTTGTTTTCAAAATCTTGTTCATCAAGCACCTGAATTCGATACCTGTGCCTAAGCCTTTGCATTAACAAGCTAAAATATCTTGAAAAACCTCTTTCCATTGGTACGCCGAAAATACACAATCAAGCCCAAACTTTTGTTCCTTCGGTGCAGTTCTTACATATGTCTATTTTGGAACGCGAGAATAAAATGGCCTGCCTGAATTGTTGGTAGGGTTCCGAATTCCAAATTCGGGCAAATGAACTTTCTTTTAGGCTCCCCATTTGATGGCTTGCATCTTTATCAAAACAGCAAGGAACAATACGGCCATCCCAGGTAACAACGCAGCCGCTCCACATCCTCCAGCATTGATTCAACAAAGGATTTTTTATTTCTAACTTTCCCTCGTCTGTTCTTTTGTACCTACTGTACTTTGCTTCGTCGGGTACCAAATGGTGGTCTGCACTTAAATCGTAAACCTGCGCGGTTTTAAAAACCACTCGATCGGCACCCAATGATTTGGCCAAATTTTCCACCTGATTCTTTTCATGGATATTTGGTTTTACCAAAAGGTTTTGGACAACAATTTCAGGATTCCTTTTCCCCAACCTCTTACGTGCCTCAGCCACATTTTTTATTCCTTCAAGCACCTTATGAATGGAGCCTCCTTTCCGGTAGGCGGCATATACATCTTGGCTGGCGCCATCCAAAGAAATAATAAGGCGATGCAATCCACTGAGAACTACCCGCTCTGCCGTTTGAACATTCAAATAATGAGCATTTGTACTCGTAGATGTAAATATTGAACGCCCAACGCAGGACTCTACCAAGTTTAAAAACGTAGGGTGCAAAAAGGGTTCCCCTTGAAAATAAAAGTTAAGATAAACCAAATGAGATTCGGTTTGATTTAGAAAATCATCAAATAAATCGGGGCTTAACATGCCTGTAGGTCTGGTAAACGAACGAAGTCCAGAGGGGCATTCCGGACAACGCAAATTGCATGAAGTGGTTGGTTCGACCGAAACGGAAAATGGGAGGCCCAGCATGGTTGGAACCTTTCTCCAACGGCTAAAGTGGTAGGTCAAGAAAACCTGAACCGCATTTATTGCCTTGCCAAAAGTCCAAGCCCTTAGCAAAGCACTGTGCGCAAATAGGGTATATCTATTCATGGTTTGCCTTCCAAACCTTTTGGTTTATCAAGGGTCTGAAGCAAAGAATCGATGCGTTGGGCATATTCGGCGGAATCGTCGTGAAAAAAATGCAGTTCAGGAACAATTCGCAACGATTTCCCCAGCTCCTTACCCAATTTAAACCGAATACTCCTAGATGCGGAATCCATGCCCTCTAAAATTTCTTTGGGCGAACCTGGCCCAAGCATACTCAAGTAAATTCGAGCAATGGAAAGGTCAGGAGAAACACGCACCCGAGTTACGCTGGTTAAGCCACCAGGATTAAACGATTTTCCCTCACTTAAAAAAAACGACCCAAGAGCTTTTTGTAAAAGACGTGCTACCTTTTGTTGCCGCAATGATTCCATTCGACAAAGGTAGACATTTGAACCTTCTTTTGGACCATTAATCTTGGGTGAATTTAGGTTTTAAGTTAAACGGAAGCCAGCCATAAGCAAGACATAGCCCAAAAATAGACCAAATGTAATCCTAAGCAAGCCAAGGGATGGGTAATTTAAGGAAACGAAGGTGAATCGAACAGAAAAAACCAAAATTGTTCATGCAGCAAGCATTTTTCATTGTATATTCGTGCCCTTAAATCTGAATGTAATTCGATTATGGCTGTAATAGGAAGCATTAGAAAACGCGGAACCCTGCTTTTGGTGGTTATTGGGCTCTCTATGGTTGCATTTATTTTGGGCGAATTCTTACCCAGAATTTTCTCAGAATCCTCCGACACGGGAATTGCCAGCATCAATGGAAAGGAAATTCATGTTAATTCATTCACAGACCTGTATTCAGGTGTTGTTTTGGATTGGCAATACGCCAACCCCGATGAGGAAATGACTGAGGATGTTCGCAACCAACTTTCAGGACAAACCTGGAAAAAGCTGCTCGATTCTCTTGTTTTTTACAAGGAATACAAGGAAGCCGGACTTCGCGTCACGGTGGCCGAACTGGAAGACATGCTCACTGGACGCACCGTTCACCCCCTTATCCAGCAGTATTTTCCAGACCCAACCACTCAGCAATTCAGCCCTGATGCGGTTCGTCGTTTCGCAAATCAATTCGCCAACGTTCCGGCCGATATGGAGCCAGATCAGGCTAAATCGTTCTACCAAGCCCAAACCCAGTGGGCCCAACTTCAAGAAGGAATTAAAGACGAACGGCTTTCATCCAAATACTTCAATCTGGTTCGAAATGCCGTTTACGCGCCCAAAAAATTGGTCGAGAATTTTTACCACCAATCGGCAGATATGTACAGCGGCGCATTCGCTATGCTTTCGTATTTCTCGGTTCCCGATTCCAGTTATGAACCTACTGAATCTGAACTAAAAACGTATTTCAGCAAAAACAGCTTTAAATTCAAGCGAAACCCTGGATGGAGAATTCAATACGCTGTTTTTGAAGCGATTCCAACCTCTTCTGATTCCCTTGCCTTGAAAAATGAATTGTTGGGTTTGCTGGATGAGTTTAAAATCACTACCACCGATTCATTGTTTGTAATGAGCAATTCGGAAGACAAAGATTCCGAGCCTGCCTATTTTAAAGAAAACACCTTGCCCGCAGCCCTTGATTCCATTCTGTTTAATGCGGTTCCTGGTTCTATCGTTGGTCCCGTAATCAGCAATGGTCAATTTATAATTGCCAAAAAAATGGAAGACAAATTTGAACCGGACAGCCTGTTCCTTCACCATATTTTCTTCCAACCAACCACCGAAGCAGAAGTAGAAACAAAAAAAGCAAAGCGAGACAGCGTTTTAAAGCTTCTTGAAGCGGGTGCCGACTTTTTTGCTCTTGCGGCTCAATTTAGCGACATTCCCAGCGCAGCCGAAGACAGCGGGAAACTAAATTGGATTACCCGGGCAATGCCTGAACAGGCTGCCTTCCTTGATTCTGCTTTTAAAACGACCTCAAGGAGTTTCATCGCTGCCAATTCAACAGGTGGATACCATATTTTAAAGCAAACCCGCTATACCAAACCTAAAAAACAAGTTCTTATTGCTCAAATAGTTCGTACCATCGAACCCTCAAAGAAAACCCGCGATGATGCTTTTACCAAGGCCTCTGAATTTTCTTCGAAGGCAGTGGCAAAAGGAGAAAAAGCCAAATCTTTCTTTGATGAATCTAGAATGTCAGGCCAAATTAGGATTGAATACGATATGCTTAAAGCAGCATCGCGTCGATTGCGGTCCATTACCGAATCTTCAGAAATTGTACGGTGGGCCTTGGGAGCGGAAGTAGGAATAGTATCTCAGGTGTTCACCTCAAACAACACCTTTATGGTTGGCTACCTTGAACAAAAAGACAGTTTTGATCCTAGCTTGAACGAGGTGAAAAACGAGGTTACGGAAGAAGCTCGCAAAGCTAAAAAAGCCGAAGAAATGAGTAAAAAGTTCAAGGACGCCTTGGCTAAAAACAAAAACGATTTGAATTTGGCCGCCACCTCGATAGGAGCTATGTACACGCCGTTGAGTGGTGTAAGCCCTAATGGAGCCATTCCGGGTCTTGGTATGGAACCTAAGTTTAGTGGTGTTATGAGCGGATTGAAAGCAGGAAATGTTTCGGAACCCATTAACGGCGCTTACGGAGTATATGTTATTTTGGTATCGCAAATTGTTCCCGCCGCCAAATCCAACGATTATTCCATGTATAAAAACCAATGGAAAAGTCAATTGCTTGGGTCCATTACTCAATCCATACCTGCGGCCATTGAGGATGTTTACGACATTAAAGACTGGAGGTACAAATTCGGGTCTTACTAATTTATTAAGCAAGTCCGGGCCAACCCCGGACTTCTTTTTTTGAGGCCGGCCCTCTACCTTTAGGTCAATGCTTAATTCCCAATCCAACTCGCATATTCTGCCTTCCCTTCCAAATAAAGGTTGGGCTTTGCTGCTTGACCCCGATAAATTTGAAGCGGCCGAACTGGCTGTAAGGCTTTCCCTAGCACACCGTTTTAAATGTTCGGCCTTGCTGATTGGCAGTAGTACGGCTGTTAATCCGGCGGCTGCGTTCGAGCTGGTTCGCTCTGTTCGCGCCCAATCCCATCTTCCTATCATCCAATTCCCTGGCCCCGACAATCCGCTGCTTCCGGCGGCCGATGCCTTGTTGCTCCTGTCTTTGATTAGCGGCCGAAACCCCGAATTTCTAATTGGCCACCATGTCAAAATGGCCCAAGAGTTGGCAGCATTGCCATTAGAAATCATTGCTACTGGCTACATTTTAATGGACGGAGGCAAAGAAACAACGGCACACCGAATTTCAAACACCGCACCAATTCCATCTAAAGATGCAAAGTTGGCCGCAAATACAGCCTTGGCCGCTCAGCTGCTGGGAATGCAGCTAATCTATTTAGATTCAGGCTCGGGAGCCAAGATTCCCGTTCAAGAAGCGGTGATTCGAGCGGTTAAATCAAAGGTAAACCTGCCCATTTGGGTGGGTGGAGGACTGCGGGAAGCCGAAGACATGAAAAGGGCTTGGCAGGCAGGTGCCAACCTATTGGTGATTGGAAACCTGGGGGAAGAGAACATTAAACAACTTGAAGACTGCTTGATTCATGCCATGGATTGAGTTGAAAACCTTGGCTGAAACTTCAGCCCTGATTCTTGGCCTTGGTTTTCCCATCGCAGTGGGTCTTGGTTTTCGCATTGGTTGGGTTTTGGGTGGATTTTCAGCACTTTTAAATGGAATCATTGCCGCAGTGTCGGGATATTACATGGACTTGGCTTTAAATGCATTTTACCTAGGAATCTCGGCAAGCACCTTTTTAGGTTGGGAAAAAAAGGAAGTTGAATTCAAGCAAATGGGAATAAAAAAAACCATTTTATGGCTTTGTTTTCCTTTGCTTCCTGCCTTTCTTTACTCCCTTATTTCGCCTTATATTCCGGGTGCAAATTGGGGATTTGCCGATGGAATAACGACGTTTTACAGCTTGGCTGCCACCTATTTATTGAGCCAAAAAATCCGTTGGGCCTGGCTTTTATTCATCCCCATAAATGCGCTTTCGGCCGGAATGTATTTTCTGCGCGACTACCCTATTTTCGCGCTTCAATTTGTGGTTCTAATCTTTTTAGCCTTTTGGGCATATCAACGTTGGGAAACAAAACACTGACATGAAAACCATCTTTGTTTCGGGTCCAGAATCCAGCGGGAAAACAAGTTTAGTGAAATGGGCAGCTGCAGAATTTGGTTGCCCATATAAACTTGAGAATGCGCGGCATTTCTTTGAATGGCATCCCGAAAAACTGCCAGCCAGTGCCAATTTGATTCGCCATCTGTTTGCAATGCAAATGCGTATTTGGAAAAACGCCCTGAACGAAGCACAGAAAAACAAAGCCGAGGTTTTGCTATTAGACAGTTGCCCCATCAACTTTTACATTTGGCATGCTTGGTATTTTGATGAAACCTGGACTCAGCCCCTTGAAGCCCTTCAAGATTGGCCTACGGAAGTGCAGGTATGGCTTTGCAAACCAGATTTACCCTGGATTGATGATGGACAGCGGAGAAATGAAAAGGACCGGCTTGCCTTGTTCGAGAAATTCAAATTGCACTGGGCATCGACGGGACATTCTGTTCGACTGGTGGAAGGGGGAAAGATTTCGATGCCGTTTGTCCCCTGAGATTATTGATTGGGAGCAAGGCTTTGAAACGTAAAATCCCCAAAAAATAACAATCTGAAAATCTGAATTTTCAATATAATAGATACTTTTAGGTTGGTAAAATTTCTTCTGGAAGTGAAAATTCATCCTTATTTAAATTTGTTTGTTCTTTATGCCTTTGCCTGCACCCTTCCGTTGCAGGGGCAAGTTAAAATTGGAAGCAATCCAGGGCCACCTGACCCCTCGGCTGTTTTAGAAGTGGAAAGCATCCAAGGAGGTCTATTGCTGCCCAGGTTAAGCACAGCTCAACGTAATGCGATTCTTAATCCTGCTGCGGGATTGGTTATTTTCAATACAGATACAAAGTGTGAGAATTTTTTTAATGGGCTTAGTTGGAGGCAACTTTGCGGCACCTGCGATTTCCCCGATCCACAGCCGGTGATTTCTGGGAATTTTTGCCTTGGGGACACCTTGACTTTAAGTACGCCACAGGTAGGCCAAAATGCCGTTTATCAATGGTCGGGGCCCAATGGATATACAGCCCAGGGGCAATCGGTACTGGTTGTTCTTTCTTCCAACTCATCAGCAGGAAATTACAGCGTAGCAACCACCATGAACAACTGCACCAGCAACACCATGTCGGTCTCGGTTCAGGTTAATTCGCTGCCCATTTTTAATCTAGATAGTCTAAAAAATGTGGCCTGCAACGGTCAATCGAACGGGGCCATATATTTGAGTATTTCTGGAGGTCAGTCTCCGTATCAACTGCAGTGGAGCAATGGCGATACCGATAGGGTTTACACCGGCTTGACGGCAGGAATCTATTCTGCCACGCTGACCGATGCGCTTGGTTGCAGTGCTTCATTTACTGATACCATACTGCAACCAACAGCCTTGTTGGCATCAGCAAGTTCAAACAGCCCCGTTCCTTATGGGCAGTCGTTAAATTTAAGCGGCAGTGGCAGTGGGGGTACGGCGCCTTATTCGTATCAATGGAATGGCCCAGGCGGCTATACCTCAAATCAAGCCACGGCCATTCGCAGTCCCAACAGCCAAAGTGGGGTTTGCTTTCAGGCTACCGAAGGAAGTTCAGGGGTTTTTTCAGCTGGGCAGGGATTGTTTTTCAGTTCCATTCAATTTGCAAGCTATGGAACACCCAATGGAGGGTGTCCGGGCTATTCCACTTCTGGCTGTCATGCATCCAATTCGGTAGCCATTGTGCAAACCACTTGCATTGGGCAGCCCAGTTGTTTGCTAAACGCCGATAACGGTGTTTTTGGAGACCCTTGTCCTGGTACTCAAAAACGCCTTTATGTTTCGGCCACGGCACAGCAGAATATGGCGGGAACTTACACCTTAAGCCTTACAGACGCAAATGGCTGCCAGGCGAGTTCGAATACAAGTGTGATTCATTAAATACGATGTATCTTTTCAGCCCTGGGATAAATTAACCAAGATTGCACGGATGTATACCTTTAAGTGAGCTTTTGCAAAGCAAGAGGCCGTAATATGTGGTTGGATAAACGCCTCAAACCAATTTCAAATCTCACATGACAAACGGCCTGGAAGCGGCAGGGATTGACGAGGCTACCCCGCAAGGGTGCCGAAGCCTGGCCCGCTAGGTGCGGAGGCGAGGTTAGGAGCCCCCGCAAACCAGCTGGGCCAGACTTTCGGCAACCGCGGAGTAGCCCGGAAAGCCCGGCTGCCGCCCAAATTAAAAAATCACAAAAACCGGGTTTAAAAAGGTCCCAAAAGGGCAAACACCTGGGTATGCCCCTACAAATCTTAGGTGCAAAAGGGCCTATACAACCGCATCAATGCTGTACCATTAAGGTCTGCGAGAATTGACGGCCACCGCCGCGGCAGTGCACCACGTAGCCCCCGTTCGACCAATCGCCGGTGTGAATGTCCATGCTGTACACAGGCGGAGCGAATTCGTGCATGCGCTCGTACACCTTGCGGCCCTGCATGCTGTAAATGCTAATTTGATACCAACCCGCTTCGTGGATGGGAATGCGCAAGGTGGTTTTGTGGCTGCATGGATTGGGCGACAAACTCATTGCCGCCTGCTTTATGTTGTCTATGCCCACCGCAGCACACTCCACGAATGGTATGCCCACTCCTACCCAATCGCTGAAGCCTACGGTTTGCACCAGCGAAGGCGAAGCCCCAAACCAGTCTTGCACCACCGTTGCCATAATTTGCCGGTAATCAATGCCCAAAGGTACGTTGCCGCCCTGAAGCGCACTTAAATTCGGATTGGTTCCGAATACGTCTTTATTCACGCAGGGCCCAAAGGCCAGCAAAGGCTGGGCGTTGCCATGGTCGGTTCCAAAGGAACCGTTCGATGGCACGCGGCGACCGAATTCCGACATGGTTAAAGTCAGTACTTTTTGGTCCAATCCTAAATTCTGCAAATCATCGTAAAAGGCCTTTACCCCTTCGCTGATGTGGTACATTAGGGCGGCGTGGTGGCCCATGGTGGTGTCGAACTCCTCAACCTGATTGGCATGGGTATCAAAGCCCCCGATGCGGCATAAGAAAATTCGGGTTTTGCAGCCACCGCTCAGCAAGCGAGCTATGATTTTAAGCTGTCCGGCAAGGGGATTGTTTAAGGAACCTTGGGGGGCCAAATAGGGATATTGGGTTGGATAAGTTACATTGGAATTGGAACCGGCCATGAACACCGAGCGCAGGCGGCCGGCATAGGCATTGGATTCGGCTTCAATTTGCATGATGTACTCCAGCTCATCGCCGGCATGCGTGTCGGGCAGGCTTGTAGGAGCCGAGCCACCCACCGAATTGATAAGGTTGTAAAACCCGATGGGGTCTGAAATGCTCAACCCAACAGGTATTCCGTTGTCGCGGTGAAAAGCCAAAGAGACGCCGGTACCAATTTCAATGGCAAGTGGGTCTTCCATTTGGGGGTTTGGATAAGCATCGGGGTAATTGGGGTATTCGTGGTCCAAATACCGGCCCATCCAGCCCGATGAAAAATAGTCGTTGTAGCTGCCACCCATAAACCACACATCCCGGCTGCGAAAGTGGGAACCGTTGGCGTAGGGATACGATACGTTTTGAATAACTGCCGCTCGGCCTTGCTCGTACATTTGACGCAAGCCGTCCATGTCGGGGTGCAAACCCAACTGCCGGTTTGAGGGCAAGGAGGGATCAATGGGAATAATGGAACGTACCCCTGTTTCAGGCAGGGCCAAATTGGGTCGGTGGCTGTAGTACATTGGATACTGGTCGCGCGGAACCAGCATATTCATACCGTCGTTTCCGCCGTGCAGCTGAATAAAAATCAATACCCTGTCGTTGCTGCTGTTGGCGGCAGCTTGTTGAAAAATGCCCTGAGGCGACAAGGCCCGAACAGGAACCCCGCTCAACATAAAGGTAGCACCCGCTCCGGCAACGCCGGTGTTTTTGATGAAGGATCTCCGGTTCATGGTTAATAGATTTGGAATTCGGGCGATTGTAGAATGATTCGGAACATTTTTTCCAGGGGCTGTTCAACCAGCATGGCATTTCCGTTTTGGGTAAAGGTGGTCCAATCGGTGGACCAACCGCTGGAGGTTATGCCGCTCAAAAGACCGTTGTCGCGGAAATAATCCAATCGGGCTTGGTCTAAATCAATGGGCAGCAGCAGGTCGCACATTTCTTTTATCAATACATCGGCATTGCTGGGATTGCTGCAATGGGTTTGAACAAAAGCAGGCATGTCCAGCTTGAACAATTCCAAGCCGCTCATATCGGCCACTCCACCGGTAATGCTATCGGACCACAAATAGCGCATGGCCAAGTAATTCGGGGTAATCCAGAGCCGGTTGAATCCTGGGAATTGATAATAAGGGTCAAAGCCGGCTACATCGTAGGGCTCATGAAAAGGCATTCCCTGTCCGCCCGTGGCCTCGGTCAGTTTATTTCCATAGGCCAAATAATGCCGAACCAAATCGTTGGGAGCAGGGAAAGGAACCTCTAGGGTTCGCAAGCTGCCCACGGTAATTTCCATTGGACTTTTAATGATGGCACCGATGTTGTTGTTTTGAAGCACCTGATCGTCTTGGTCAAAGAAATGGCTCGATTTCAATAAGGCCTCAAGCACCGGCTTGATTTCGTAGTTCTGCTGAACCAGCAGGGCCGCTAGGGGTGCAATGATATCGTTTTCAATTTCGGGGGTAATGTCGTAGTATACGAAAAAGCGGTACAGCCTTCGGCAAAGGTACTTGGCCGTATGTGGCGAAGCAAACACCATGTCCACAAAAGCATCCAATTCGGCCTCGACGTCCACCACTTGGTTTGAGGCAGGAGCGATAGAGGTGTTGTTGAATGCGGCGGTAAAGGTTTTTGTACCGGTATCGTGCTGGGTCGCAATGGTACCGTTGCCTTTCAGTTTTCCGCGGGGAATTCCGGTAATGGGGTCAACCGTTGTAAAGCTACCGTCCACATCCCAACCGGTTAACAATCGGGTGGCTTCTTTTACATCGGTTTCGGTAAAAGTGGTATAGTCGGTTGGGCTTACCTGCGCACCTTTACCAACGGTAAACAGTTCAAAAAATTCACGGGCAAAGTTTTCTTGGGGCGAACCGGCCACGTTTAGGCGGCCGTCCAAATGCACCAGCATAGCGTTGTCGATGCACATGGCTCGGGTCAGGGTTTTAAAATTCCCTAAGGCGTATTTGCGAAACAAAGAGTGTTGGTAATAAAGGGCTGCCGTATTGGTAATTCGGGTTTCGATGGTCGGAAAATGGGTATGCCAAAACCAAACCATGCGTTCGTGGATGCTGGTAGGCTGGGTATGCATTTTATGGATCCACCAACCAAAGAACTGAATGCGGCGTTCGTCGTCGGGACTGTTGTTGGGGCCGGGCGCAGGACTAACCCAATCGTCGTTGGTCAAGGGATCAATGGGTGGATTGGGAATGGGGTCGTCCACCAATAGCTGCTGCAAAAGCTGGGCAGCAAATTGACCTGTGGCGTTTGAAATCTCAGCTTGGGTAGGCCCAATAAGGGTTCGCCGAAGTAGGTGGCCGGCTTCCCGCTGGGTTAAAGGTTGGGTGTATGGGGCTAATGAGGCCATATCCTATGCGATTATTAATACCAATGTAAACAATTTTTCGAGGAATTTCCACCTTGCAACAATCCTTAACATTCTGTAAGGGAGAGTTAAAAAAGCATGGAGCAGGTAAAATGCGCGTAGATTGGGGGTCTACGTAAGAAAAAAACCTAATTGTTAAAAATATCAATTGTGTGCCAGTCGAAACCCTAGGCTCATGCCCCTCTTGTCGGGGAAGAAACTGTAGCGGCAGGAATTTCGGCAACCGCCTTCGTGGTAATTCCAAGCTCCCCCGCGAATAACCCTATATGTTCCAGAACTTGCCCCGGTGGGATTGTTCAGGGGCTTTGAAGTGTAGGTTCCGTACCAATCTTGACACCATTCCCATACGTTTCCACTCATATCAAAAAGGCCCAATTCGTTCGGAGATTTTTGCCCCACAGGGTGGGTAGCATTTGAACTGTTGTCCCAAAACCAACCTACTTGATTCACCTCGGCACTGCCACTGAATTTATGCCCTGCGGTTTTGGCTCCTCCCCTAGAAGCATATTCCCATTCCGCTTCGGTTGGCAGTCGGTAGGTTTTGCCAGTAAGGTGGTTTAATCGGGTTAAAAATTGCTGCACGTCTTCAAAGCTAACCTGCTCAACAGGGCATTCAGAACAGGTAGGAAAATAGCTGGGATTGTTATCCATTACACTTTGCCATAACCGCTGGGTAACTTCCACTTTAGCAATACTGAAACCGTTCAGGGTTATTTTTTGTATAGGGCGTTCGTCGTCCTCGCAGTTGTCGCCTTCCGACCATGGGCAACCCATAGAAAAAGTGCCACCCTCAACACGAACCATCTGAGCCTCTACGTATTGAGAAATCTCGGATTTGGTCATAACTTGAGCATTCAAATTAACACCAAAAAGCAAGAAAAAAACAACACAACCTCCCCAGACTGTAACCCCGAAATGGAACATTTTTGCTGATTAAATCGATGCAATATACAAAAAAACCCCAGCGCCCCCTATTTCGATTGATGAATTTAATGGTATTCCCAGTTAACTTGCAGTAATCAATTCTAAACTAGGTCGATTGACTATTCGGGTAGCTCCGAAAAAACCTATCCGGGAATTCAATTGTGAGACCGGGGCTTTTTTGCCCAGCGAAAACAACCTTGCCCAGGAGTTCTATGTATTTCAAGGTGTACAACGCAGAGTAAAATAGGAAAAACCAAACCCAATCAATCCAAAACCACAGGCATAAAACAATTCAAGCAATCCCCTACCTTTGCACAAATTTGACCTAATGCTTTACATTCAAGCGGCGCAAGATTCTCAGGGTTGGTTGTACGGCATTTTTGCGGTCTTGATTTTGGCTATGCTCTCCGTCGACCTGGGCCTTTTCAATCGCAAAGCCCATAGCATTTCCTTGGCCGAAGCAGGAATTTGGACTTTGGTTTGGATTGGATTAGCCATGGCCTTTTCTGGCATAATTTACCTTTGGACCCGCGAGACCCATGGCCTTGAAAAATGGACCCAATTTCAAACGGCCTATTGGATAGAGAAGGCCTTGTCTATGGACAATCTGTTTGTTTTTATGCTCATTTTCAACCACTTCAAGGTTGAGGATCGGCTTCAACATAAGGTTCTGTTTTGGGGCGTCATTGGTGCTTTGGCCATGCGGGCCCTGTTTATTTTTGCTGGGGTTGAATTGGTTCGGATCTCGTACATGGAATTACCTTTGCCCTGGACCCAAAATTCCAGCACTAACACACTTGAAATCAATATTTTGCTGCTGCTCTTCGGCTTGTTTTTGTGCCTGGCGGGGCTCAATTCCCTTCGAAGCACTCCGAACCAGAACCAAGAATTTGCAGGAAAAAAATTAATTGACCGCCTGTCTCACCGCCTTCCGATTGGGGGCGACATTCAGTCGGGACGTTTTTTTCTGCATCAAGGAAAGTGGCTGGCTACGCCTCTATTTTTGGTTTTGCTCGCGGTAGAATTCACCGATCTGCTGTTCGCCGTCGATTCTGTTCCGGCGATTTTCTCGGTGGCCCCGAACGACCCTTTTATTTTGTACACCTCCAACATTTTCGCCATTCTGGGCCTTCGTTCCCTGTATTTCGTTCTGCAGGGCTTTTCAAACCTGTTCAGCCATCTAAAAAAAGGGTTGGGCTTCATTTTGGTTTTCATTGGGCTTAAAATGCTGCTTGCCCCGATTTTTCATATTCCAGCAGGCCATTCCTTGCTCATTTTGGCGGGCATTTTACTGCTTTCTATCTTGGTTTCGGTCTTAAAAAAAGGGAATTGATTTTTGGGGGCGGGTAATCCGGCTTTCGCGGGTAGTCCGCAGCCATTGGCCTGCGGTACAGCCGCCTTGCGCGGGCTCCCAAGGTCGCCTGCGCGGCTGGCGTACCACCGGGCCACCGGCTTTGCGGGCTACACCTGCTCAATCCGGCCCGCAGCCGCTCAAACCCGATACCTTGTTGTAGGGTGTTTACTTCAACATCCAAGAACCCCCAACCGCCACAACATTGGGCAACGAAAGGTAATCTTGTTTGGTGGCTTCTCCGATTCCACCGGTTGGCAAAAACCGCACCGACTGAAAAACCGAAGCATAGGCACTCAGGGCCGGAGCCCCTCCAAACAAATGAGCTGGGAAAAATTTTAGCAGGCCCAAGCCACGCTCTTGCGACTGCATAATTTCGCTGGGGCTAACTGCTCCGGGCAAATAAGGCAGCCCTGTATTTTTCATAGCCAATACCAAAGCCTCGGTTTGGCCAGGACTCACCAAAAATTCAGCACCGGCTTTGGCTGCCGCCTCGGCTTGAGCAGGTTGACAAACTGTACCTGCTCCCACACAAAGTTGAGCCCCATAGTGGGTCTTTACGTAGCGAATCAAATCCAACGCCCTCTGGGTACGCAGGGTAATTTCAATGGAAGCATAGCCCTGTTCCAGCAGCCGCTTGCAAGCGGCATCTGCTTGTTCTTCGGTGTTCAATACCGCAACGGGAACAATAGAAAAAGGCTGTAAAAGGGTTGAAATTCCGTTTTGCATTGACGTTAAATTAAAAAACTTCCGCCCAATTCAGCATGTGAAACCTGGGATTTGGGCTGGGCAAACAATTCTCGACCGCAGCCCCGAAAAACCCGCTCGACGTTCTGGGGCGGTCTTGATTCAAAATCCGTTTCCAGCAACTCAAGCCTGCCAGCCATAGCATCTAAGCGCAGAAGGTCGCCGGTTCGAACTTTGGCAATGTTCCCGCCCTTTTCGGCTTCAGGCCACAAATGAATGGCTGCAGGCACTTTGCCCGAAGCACCCGACATGCGGCCATCGGTAACCAAAGCGACCTTGTATCCCCTTTTCTGCAAAACAGCTAAAGATGGAGTAAGCTTGTGCAGTTCGGGCATGCCATTGCTTCCCGGACCTTGAAAGGGCAAAACAGCAATAAAATCTTGATTCAGTTCGTTTGCCTTAAAAGCTTGTAAAAAGGCTTCCTGGCTTTGAAATACGATGGCGGGGGCTTCAACCACCCAATGTTCTGGATCTACGGCCGAAATTTTTATAACCGAGCGGCCCAGGTTTCCTTGAAGCAATCGAATACCACCCGTTGATTGAAAGGGTGCTTCTGCCGAACGCAGCACATTCTCGTTGTACGATTTTTCTGCCGCCTTTCTCCAAACAATTCGTTGATGTTCAACTCCCGATTCTCTGCAAAAGGCCGACAAGCCGGGCCCCAATATCGTATTTACCTCTTCGTGCATTAAACCTTGCTTTAGCAAAGATTGCATAATAAAAGGAACTCCCCCAGCGGCATGAAAATGATTCACGTCGGCAACCCCATTTGGATACACCCTAGCCATCAAAGGAATAACGTCGGACAATTCAGAAAAATCGGTCCAGTCCATTAAAATACCCGCCGCTCGGGCTATGGCAATTAAGTGAATGGTGTGGTTGGTAGAACCTCCTGTGGCCAACAATCCTATAACGGCATTCACCATGGCCTTTTCATCTAAAATGTAGGCCAATGAACGCTCTTTTCGGTGGTTTAAAGTATTCTCCACAAGTTGTTGAACAGCAAATTGGCTCAATAATTCCCTATGGGCTGTACCCGGATTCACAAAACTGCTGCCGGGCAGCTGCAATCCCATCATTTCCAACAACATCTGGTTGCTGTTTGCCGTTCCGTAGAAAGTACATGTTCCAGGCGAATGGTAGCTGTCTGATTCTCCTTTCAACAAAGCCGCCCGATCAATTTTACCTTCGGCATAATCTTGCCGAATTTTGGCCTTTTCTTCGTTTGAAATTCCGGTGGGCATGGGTCCCCCTGGCACAAATAAGGTAGGCAAATGTCCAAAGGACAAAGCGCCCATCAGCATTCCTGGCACAATTTTATCGCAAATTCCCAGCAACATGGTTCCGTCAAACATGTTGTGCGAAAGGGCTATTGCCGTACCCATGGCAATGGCGTCTCGGCTAAACAAAGACAATTCCATGCCTTCGGCCCCTTGGGTAATTCCATCGCACATGGCTGGAACTCCCCCAGCCACTTGCGCTACAGCGCCTGCTTCTAAAGCCCAATTACGTAGCTTTTCGGGATAACTTTCGTAGGGTTTATGGGCCGACAGCATATCGTTGTAGGCCGTTACTATGGCCAAGTTGGGCTGCAGTTCGGCACGAAGGCGTTCTTTTTCTTGGGCTGAACAACCGGCAAACCCATGAGCCAGGTTACCACAGCCCATTCCGGCCCGGGTTACTTCGCTGCGAAATGCGCTGTCCATTTGTGCCAAATAAGCTTCGCGCCGTTCTCGGCTGCGTTCCACTATACGTTTGGTAACAGAAGCTATGGTTGAATTCATTTCCGTTTTTTAAGGGGTAAAATAAGCAGACCCAACGGCCAGGTGTTCAAGCACCCTTGCCACCGGCAACTGCTCTTTCGGTGCATTTATCCAAACATTCTTTTTCGCTTCGCCTGCAAACAATACATAGGTTTTAATTGCCTGTTTCAACACCGAAACACCCACCGACATGCGGTGATGTGGAGGATTGGGCGAACGGGTCAAAAGCAATGCAGGTGAATCTGAAACCAACCCTTTTTCAGAATGGGGGTCGTTGGGAAACAACGAAGCGGTATGCCCATCTTGGCCCATACCAAGCAAGCATAAAAATGGCATATCGTTCAGTACCGCATAGACCTGAGCCGTGTGGGCCAAATTGGCATCTGGATCTCCTAAAATAGAAACCATGCTGTGCAAAACTGCTCCTTTTTCAAATGCTGGACCAAAGGCTTCGCGCAACATACGCTCGTTGCTCTGTGCATCATGGGCTGCCACCATACGTTCGTCCACCAAAAAAAGCTGAATGGAATTCCAGGCTAGGTCTTGTTTTGAAAGCCATTCGTAGAATGGCCTTGGCGTGCTTCCGCCGGAGAGCAACCAAGCCAGCTTACCATTGGAAGAAATCAGCGAACGGGTTTGGTTTAACCAATCTTCTCCAAGGACCTGAATCAATTCAGAAAGATTGGACTTTTCAATCAACTGCATAGCCCTTGGTATTCCAAGCGTGGTCATCAATCATAACGGCTTGTCCAGGCCCCCAGGTTCCGGCTTCGTAAAGCACCACCGGCATCTGAACGTCTTTCCAACTTTTTGTAATGGATTCAATCCATGTCCACGACGCTTCCAATTCGTCTTGGCGCATAAACAGGGTTTGATTGCCACGAACCACGTCCATAATCAGGCGCTCATAGGCTTCCGGGAAACGCTCTTTAAAGTTATCTACAAAATCCAGTTTAAGAGCAATGGGTTTGTATCGGTACCCTCCAGGCCCGGGTATCTTGGTCATTTGAACCAGCTCAATGCGTTCCTCTGGCTGCAAACGAACAATCAACTTATTGGCCGGAATTTCTTCGCCCGATGGAAAAATATTGTGAGCTACTGGCCTAAAATTGATCACAATTTCCGAATAGCGTTTGGGCATTCGCTTCCCAGTTCTAAGGTAAAAGGGGACCCCTTTCCACCTCCAATTGTCAACAAAGGCGGTCAAGGCTACAAAGGTTTCGGTTTTTGAATCAAATTTTTCAATGTCTTCAAGGTACGAAGAAACCGACTGCCCTGCAATTTTACCTCGGGTATATTGGCCTTTTACCGAATGGGTTTTGATGTTTTTTTTGGAAAAAGGTCTAAGGGCATACAGCACCTTGAGTTTTTCGTTCCGAACAAAATCGGCTTCCAGCTTATGGGGTGGTTCCATAGCAACCAGGCACAAAAGTTGAAGCAGGTGGTTTTGCACCATGTCAAGCAAAGCTCCACTTTGGTCGTAATATCCGGCTCGGCTTTGCACACCCAAACTTTCAGCTACGGTAATTTGCACATTTTCAATGTGCTGGCTGTTCCAAGCCTGCTCAAACAGGTGATTGGCAAACCTCAACACCATGAGATTCTGAACGGTTTCTTTTCCTAGATAATGGTCAATTCGATAAACCTGATTTTCTTGAAAGGCCGCACCCACCTGGCTATTTATTTCTTGAGCGGTAGCCAAGCTATGCCCCAAGGGTTTTTCAAGCACAACCTTACTTCGCTCGTCAATCAATCCATTTTCCTTTAATGCAGATGCAATCGGCCCAAAAGCTGAAGACGGGGTTGAGAAATAAAAAATACTGGGTGCCTTTGGATGCAGTTTGAGCGCTGATTTTAAATTCGAATACGACTCTGGGCTGTAATCAGATACCTGAACAAGTTGAATCCGTTCCAAAAATACCGTAGCCATATCGCTTTTCCCGAATTCCAATCCCGATTCCGAAATAAAATCAAGAACAGATTTTTTAAACTCAACCAAAGACCTTTCACGGCGGCAAATGGCAAAGATTTGAAAATCAGGGGTTATTTGACCGTCATACAAGCGATGGAACAAAGCCGGGTAAATTTTACGAAGGGCTAAATCTCCATCTCCTCCAAAAATGATAAAATTGAACGGATTGAACGTCTCTTTCTTTGTCTTCCTCATGGATTCCGTTGGTAAATTAGGGTAATTAACAAACAAATATACACCAAATTGTCATTTTTACACTAAGATCAAAAACCAAAATTGTCAAAACCAGTTTCGGCCAATTCCCGGTACTTTATTTCATTAAATTTATAGAATCGAGAGGGTTTATGGGGAACCCCTGCCTGTTTTTCATCCAAATGGGTTAAAATGCCCAGCTTTTGTATTTTTCTTCTAAAGTTTCGCTTATCCAATGGCTTTTCAAGAATAGCCTCATACAATTTATGCAATTGGACAAGGGTAAATTTGGTCGGAAGCAAATTAAAGCCAACGGGCTTAATTGCAATGGTTTCTTGAAGTCGACTTAAGCAGGTTTTTAAAATCTGATTGTGGTCGAAGGCCAAATCACCTATATCTTGAATGGGAACCCATTGAACGCTTTGAGCAAACGAGGCGGGCTGGGGCGCGAACTCATGCATATTGATAAGCGTAAAATAGGCAATGGTAATAACGCGAACCTCGGGTTCTTGACGCACCGTTTTTAGCCAAGCTCTATCTTTGGGTTTTGACAAACGGTCGGGATTCCCAAAAGCTCCAGCCTGCTGCAAAAAAAGATTGGTTAAACCCGTTAATTCATGCAATACCCTCTGGGCTGCCATGTCTAGGTTCTCGTTTTCATAGATCAGGTCCCCAGGCAAAGCCAAAACATCGTCCATTTTCCCATCAGCTAAACTGCGGCCAATAAGCAAAACATTTAGGTTTTCATCGTCAAAACCTAAAATTACATTGTCTACAGAAACCCTAGGGTTCAAATCGTGGCGGTGTGGCATATCGGAAGTTGGTACGCAAAAATAAAAAGAAAGCGTATCTTGGTAGTGTATTATTGACACTAAGAATTAACTTTGTGCCTGTATGAAATTTATCGTTGATAGTGGCTCCACCAAAGCCGATTGGGCTTTATGCCGTGATTCAGAAATAGTTGCCAGTTTCCAGACCATCGGATTTAATCCCTACTTCATGAATTCCGATGAGGTCCTGTCTTACCTAAACCAAAGGCAAGATTTGCATAAATATGCCCAGCACATTTCTGAAATCTACTTTTACGGAGCGGGCTGTTCAGATCCCCAGCTTAACCAAAAAATAAGTTCTGCCCTTTCGCGCTTTTTTTCAAAAGCACAAGTTTGGGTTGATCATGACTTAACCGCAGCAGCCTTTGCTTTGTATGAAAGCAAACCAATTATTGCCTGCATTTTAGGCACAGGGAGCAATTCTTGCTATTACGATGGCCAAATCCTGCAAGAGGTGGTTCCAGCCTTAGGCTACATTTTGGGAGACGAAGGAAGTGGAAGTTATTTTGGGAAAACCTTAATCCGCGACCACCAATACCGAAGAATGCCAACCGAATTAAGCATTGATTTTGAAATGGAATATGAAACCCGTTGGAACGAGATTGTAAAAAAAGTATATCAAAGCTCCGCTGCCAATGTTCATTTGGCATCGTATTTTCCTTTCGCCGTAAAGCATCGGACTCATCCCTACATTATTGAAATGGTAGAAAGCGGATTTGATTTTTTCTTAGAAAATCACGTAATGTGCTACCCTCAAGCTGCATCGAGGCACTTCGAGGTGAGCTTTATTGGTTCCATTGGGCATTTTTTTAAACCTTTGCTTTTAACCTCGTTAGAAAAAAAGGGGCTAAAGCCAGGGAAGATTATACAAAAACCCATCGAGGGATTGGTTGCACACCATACAAAAACGAATAAAAATGCCATCCAAAACCAAATTTGACCTGTCGGCGAAAGCTATCGGATTTCTCTTTCTTCTTTTTTTTGCCTCCTCAGGTCGATTATCGTCACAGCCGGAATGGTCGGCCAATGCTGTTATTTATGAGATGAATGTTCGGCAATTCACCCCAGAAGGCACATTTTCATCTGCAATGCTTCACCTTCCCCGTCTTAAACAAATGGGAATAAGCATTCTTTGGCTTATGCCCATACATCCTATTGGCCAGAAAAACAGAAAGTGTTCTCTAGGCAGTTATTATGCTGTCAAAGATTACCGGGGTATCAATCCTGAATTTGGAAAAAACATTGACTTTAAAGCCTTTATAGAAGAAGCACACCGTTTGGAAATTAAGGTAATCATCGATTGGGTTGCTAATCATTCCGCTCCAGACCATGCTTGGGTAACCGAAAAAAAGAGCGATTGGTATTCCCGAGATTCTTTAGGAAGGGTTACCCCGCCTCCAGGCACCGACTGGTCTGATGTTGCCGACCTGAATTATGAATCCAAACCCATGCGAAAACAAATGATCAGCGACATGGCGTTTTGGCTTTCAGAATACAACATTGATGGATTCCGTTGCGATGTTGCCGATTGGGTTCCCCTTGATTTTTGGAACGAAGCCCACACCGCTTTAACCAAAATAAAACCCTTGTTCATGTTGGCAGAAGCCGAAAATCCACAACACCACCTTCAGGCCTTTGATATGAGCTATGCCTGGGAATTTCATCACCTAATCAATGATGTTGCCAAAGGGAAAAAAACGGCTCAAGACCTTAGTGATTATTTGACCCGTGAAAGAAATAAATTCAATGCGAATGCCTATAGAATGATATTCACCGACAACCACGATGAAAATTCATGGAATGGCACTACCACCGAGCGATTGGGGCCAGCCCGCTTTGCCATGGCGGCGTTGAGCGCAACGTGTTTTGGTATGCCCCTTTTGTATTCGGGTCAAGAAGCTGACCTTCAAAAAAGACTTCGTTTCTTTGACAAGGATACCATTCCGTGGAAGGACTTCCCTCTTTCAAAGTTTTACACGGTGTTGTTTCAACTTAAGAAAAACAATCCTGCGCTTTGGAACGGGAAATTTGGTGGGTTTCCTAGGATAGCAACGGCAAAACCAGCCACTTCTACCTTTGCTTTTTCAAGGAAAAAAGAAGGCAACGCGGTGTATGCTGTTTTCAATTTCAGCGACCTGCCTCAGTGGATTGAAGTAGAGTGGGATGAAGACCCTGGCCAGTGTTTAGAAGTATTCACAGGCCAATCTGAATTGGTAACCAAACAATTCCGCCGCTTCATGCAGCCTTGGGAATTTAGAATTTTCACCAAATAACGGCCGCTATGCACCCACAACAAAAAATGTCTTGGTGGCAAATATGGAATATGAGCTTTGGATTTTTAGGGATTCAATTTGGATTCGCCCTTCAAAATGCAAACACGAGCCGCATCTTCCAAACCTTAGGGGCCGAAGAACAAAGCCTTCCTATTTTATGGCTTGCCGCACCGGTTACCGGCTTATTGGTTCAACCCATTGTTGGGTATTATAGCGACCGCACCTGGCATCCAATTTGGGGGCGCCGGCGCCCTTATTTTGCCATTGGGGCGATTTTGGCCTCACTTGCTCTTTTTATCATGCCCAACTCGCCCACCCTTTGGATGGCCGCCGGCATGCTTTGGATTATGGACGCCTCCATTAACATTAGCATGGAACCTTTTAGGGCCTTTGTTGGTGATTTGCTCCCGCCTTCGCAACGCACCATCGGATTTGCAATGCAGAGTTTTTTTATAGGAATTGGAGCCGTAGTTGCCTCGGCCCTGCCCTGGATTTTAAGCCATTGGTTCGGGTTAGAAAATACTGCCCAAACTGGGCAAATCAGCCCCTCCGTTAAGTGGTCGTATTACTTAGGTGCTGGGGTGTTTTTAGCTGCTGTTTTGTTTACCGTTTTTACAACCAAAGAACATCCACCCCAGCCCGATCATCTAGAAAGCAACAATGTAAAAAAAGCTCCTCTCAACATTCGGTATCAACCCAAAACCTACCAAATTATTGGGCTGGCTTTACTGATTTTAACAGCCATTTTTAGTACCTGGGTTTTTTCTGAAAAACTGGCCAAAGAACTCTATGTAATGGCCGGAATTTTAGGCTTGTTTGGATTTGCATATCTGATTGCTGGACTTTTTATGGGCCAGAATAAATATAGAATCGGATTCGTCCAAATGGTTCGCGACTTCCAAAATATGCCCAAAACCATGGTTCAATTGGCTTGTGTTCAATTCTTTTCCTGGTTTGCCTTGTTTGCTATGTGGATTTATACCACATCGGCCGTAACCTCGCACATTTATGGCACAACCGACCCTACTTCAAAGCTTTTTAACGAAGGCGGAGACTGGGTTTCGGTTCTATTTTCTGTATACAATGGCATTGCGGCTTTGGTGGCATTTGGATTACCGGTGGTAGCAAAAAAAATTGGGAGGCAGTATACCCATTTATTAGCCCTTTGTATGGGAGGCAGTGGTTTAATTTCGATTTATTTTATCTCGAATCCAACCCTACTGATTCTCCCCATGATTGGAATAGGGATGGCTTGGGCCAGTATTTTATCCATTCCCTATTCCTTGTTGAGCACCTCCATTCCCCAAAATAAAATGGGATATTACATGGGGATTTTTAATTTTTTTATTGTAATACCACAAATGGTAGCTGCAAGTATTCTGGGGTTTATCGTTCAAAATATTTTTGAGGGGCAAAGTATTTTTGCCCTTATTGTTGGGGGCGCGTCCATGATTATTTCAGGATTGCTAAGCCTTTTGGTTAAAGAAAAAGCGCAAATAACCGCCCCAAGTGAATTATGAGCCAAATAAAAGGACTGATTTTTGATTTGGATGGAGTATTGGTAAGTACCGAACACAACCACTATCTGGCTTGGAAAACAATCGCAGACCGGCTCGGAATCCCCTTTGGTGAGCACCAAAACGATAACTTAAAAGGCCTTAGCCGAGAACGTTCCCTTCAAACCCTTTTGGAGTTGGGGAATATTGAGATTAACGACACAGATTTTGACATGCTACTTCATCTGAAGAACGAGGCTTACTTAAAATCGGTTGAAAACCTTAGCCCAGAAAACCGACTTCCAGGAGTTACCCAACTTATTGATCAAGCCAAGTCCCTTGGTTTGCTCCTAGGTGTTGGATCTGCTAGCCGCAATGCCCAACTTATTCTATCTAAAATTGACTTGACTAAACAAATGGACACGGTGGTAGATGGATTTGCCGTAAAAAAAACCAAACCCGATCCAGAAGTATTTCTGTTGGCTGCAAAAAATCTGGGTCTCGCGCCTTCCGAATGCCTTGTTTTTGAAGATGCGGAAAGCGGCGTTTCAGCCGCCTTACAGGGAGGTTTTACTGCAATCGGAGTCGGAAATCGTTCCCTTATCAATAAGGCACATGCATTTTACCATACCCTTGAAGGGTTTAACTTGAGTGAATATGAAATCGTTGGTTGAAATTCATCCATGGAAGCTGATTGAACGCAGTTTTGACCCAAAACGCCAAAAGCAATCGGAATCCCTTTTTAGCATTGGAAATGGATCGTTTGGACAACGTGCAAATTTTGAGGAAGATTACTCTGGACCAAGCCTTCAAGGTAGCTATATTGGTGGCGTTTATTACCCCGATAAAACCCGAGTTGGGTGGTGGAAAAATGGGTATCCCGACTATTTTGCCAAAGTGCTCAATTCGGCAAATTGGATTGGTCTTCACATTAAGGTCAATGGTTTTACCATCGATATTCATACCCTAAGGGTGGTTTCCTTTTACCGAGAATTGGATTTGAAAACCGGCCTGCTATCTAGAACAATGTCCCTTGAACTGCCCGATTCAACTGTGGTTCATATTGCCACCAAAAGATTTTGTTCAATGGCAGACGACCGGTTGGCGGCTTCGCATTTTTACCTTACTTGCGACCAAAACGCCAAAGTTGAAATAGGTGCCTATTTGAATGGCAAGGTTAAAAACCACGATGCCAATTACGACGAATTGTTTTGGGACCCCCTTCGCAGCAGCTCCGATAAAACCGGACTTGAATTGGAACAATTGACTAAAAAAACGTCTTTTCGTGTGGCGTATTCCATTTGCCATGTATGGTCAAGCAATGCGGAAACCCTTGCCTCTCAGTTCAGTTCTTCCTTGGATTACGCAGAAGAGGTAAAAACAATTGCCCTTCCTAAAAATCAAGCCATTGAACTGCATAGATACATTGGTATCTCTAGCAGCCTAAGGGATTCCGACCAAAATCAAATGCAATGGGCAAAATCGACGGCTTTGAAAGCAGCTGAAGCCGGCTGGGACACGCTCTATGAAGCCCAAAAAGAAGCCTGGAACTCCATTTGGCAAGAAGCCGATGTGGTAATTGCAGGCGATGATGCCGCACAACAAGGAATTCGGTTCAATATTTTTCAGCTTTTTCAAACCTACACCGGAAAAAATCCTGCCCTAAATATTGGGCCCAAAGGCTTCACAGGAGAAAAATACGGCGGGGCAACGTACTGGGATACCGAAGCCTATTGCATTCCCTTTTACCTAAAAGTTGCCAATCCAAACATTAGTCGGCAACTGCTTTTGTACCGATTCAAACAGTTGGAAAAAGCCATTGAAAATGCCCAAAAGTTAGGATTTAACAACGGGGCAGCCCTATTTCCTATGGTTACCATGAACGGGGAAGAATGCCACAACGAATGGGAAATAACCTTTGAAGAAATTCACCGAAATGGTGCCATCGTTTATGCTATCTATCTTTATGAAAGATACTCCGCCGACCCATCCTACCTTTTAGAATATGGCCATAAGGTGGTTTTTGCCGTGGCTCGATTTTGGGCTCAACGAGCAAACTGGTCAGATGAGAAAAGGCAATTTGTAATCCTGGGGGTTACAGGCCCTAACGAGTACGAAAACAACGTCAACAACAATTGGTACACCAATTATCTGGCCTCATGGTGCCTCAAATACGCACTTGAAACCGCCAACCGAATTACCACACCCCCTTCAAAAACCGAACTGCAACAATGGAGTTTTATCGCTGAAAACATGTACCTGCCAAGAATTGGCAATTCCAATATCTTCTTGCAAAACGATGGATTCCTAGATAAAGTTCAAGAGACCGCCGAGGATATTCCCAAAGACCAACGCCCCATAAATCAGCATTGGTCCTGGGACAGAATTCTTCGCTCTGTTTTTATTAAACAAGCCGATGTTTTGCAAGGATTGTACTTTTTTGAGGACCAGTTTCCCCCTGATGTCATTCGGGCTAATTTCGATTTCTACGAACCCAAAACCGTTCATGAATCTTCATTATCGCCCTGCGTTCACTCCATTTTAGCCTCAGGCTTAGGAAAAATGGATAAGGCCTACGAAATGTATTTGCGCACCGCTAGACTAGACCTAGACGACTACAACCACGAGGCCGATGAAGGGCTTCACATTACCAGTATGGCGGGCACGTACAACTGTATTGTAGAAGGCTTTGCTGGACTAGGAATCGGCCCCCAAGGTCTCTCCTTAAATCCCAAACTCCCAGCCCATTGGACTTCCCTTGCCTTTAATTTAAATTTTAGGGGCGGCCTAATTTATGTTGAAATCTCCCACACCGATGCAAAGGTTAGGCTTAAAGGAAAAAATGAACTTCGTTTCTACTTAAACGGTACAGCCCATACCTTGGTCGAAAACTCCACCCTCTGCATTCCAGTAGGTTCGCCCCAATCAACTTAAGCCCATTCCTATGCCCCCTTTGTCTACCTTTCGGCATGCTCTGTACACGGGCCTTTTTATTGTGTTAGGAGCAAATTTGCCCGCGGTTCAAGCCCAAAATCCGAACAACCGACAACTGGTTTTGCAAGGATTCTGGTGGGATTATTGGAACAGCAATTATCCCAATGGATGGGCAAATTATCTTACCGATTTGGCTCCTAGGCTTAAACAACTTGGAATCGACGCCATTTGGGTGCCTCCTACCATTAAAAACACAAGCGCATCCAGCGTAGGGTATGCTCCTTTCGATCATTACGACCTGGGCGATAAATTTCAAAAAGGTGGCGTTAAATCCCGCATGGGCGACAAAGACGAGGTCCTTCGTATGGTGGCTGTATTAAAAGCGAATGGCGTTGAAATCATTCAAGATTTAGTTTTAAACCACCTAACTGGAGCCGGTGCATCGAACGGAGCTGGTGGAGCCGACCCGGCCGCCATGGATGACGGCACCACGGCCAAATACAAGAACTTTAGGTATTCCTGCTTTGATACCCCCCTGCTTAGCAACAGTTCTTCGGCCTACTTAAGTTTGAAAGGCCGATTTCCAAAAAATTGGCAAAATTTTTATCCCAATCCCGGCAATGCCTGCTGCACGAACGAAATCAATTCTCCATACTGGGGCCCCGATATTTCATACGAAGAAAATGCCTATGGATTAAGCTCAAACGCTGTTTACAATCCCAACCAAGGTCCTTTTTACATGCGCGAAAACACCCGAAATTGGTTGATTTGGTATAAAAAACAAATGGGTTGGGACGGGGTTCGGCTAGATGCCATTAAGCATTTCTCCCCCATAGTTGCTGAGGATTTTCTTTGGAACCTTCAATTCAACGCACTCTGGGCCAATGGCGGAAACGACATGTTTGCCGTTGGAGAATGGGTAGGTGGTGCCACCGAATTAGATGCCTGGGCCAACGCTGTTCAAAACAGGGCCGGAACCTTTGATTTTGCGCTTCGAAATGCGCTAACCGGTATTGTGTACGGTAATGGCGGTTTCAACCTTGGCAGCCTGCCCAATTATCAGCAAAACAACCGGCAACGAACCGTCCCTTTTGTGAACAACCACGATACTTTTCGACCCATACTTGACAACCAAGGCAACTACTCAGGCTTTAACCTAGGAAGCCAACTGGGTCAACAAATTGAACCTGCTGACCCCCGATTTTCGGTGGCCTATGCCGCAGCCTTGGCCGTGGATGGCGCACCTGAGGTGTTTTTTGAAGACCTGTTCAACATCGGATACAACGGCAACCGATTCAACCATCAACCCAACGATATTGCAGGCTTGCCCATTTTTAGCGATATCCAAAATCTCCTGTGGTGCCACCAAAATCTTGGATTTAAACAAGGAGCTTATTTGGTTCGCTGGCAAGCCGACGATGCCCTTATTATTGAACGCGACCTAAAAGCCATTATTGGTCTAAACGACAGTTGGGATACTTGGCAAAACCTAACTGGGGTGCAAACTTCGTTTCCCGACGGAACGGTTCTGCACGATTACTCAGGAGCAAACACCAACACCACTACAGTGTACGGCGGCGGCAAAGCCAATCTTTCCATCCCTCCCTGCAATGGTTCTGCCCCTCAGGGCCGAAAAGGCTATGCCGTTTGGGCTCCCGAGGGGATTTCAACCCATTATTTGAATGCACCCATTCGTACCACCCAAGAATGGGAAATGGCCAACGACCTTGGCGACAGCCATTCCCAATCCCTTAGGCAAGGCGGAGCCTTACCTTCAAATAGCCTGGAATGCCGTTTGGTAGGGAAAGTCTTTGCCAAAGCAAACGATACCCTTAAAATTGAAGTATACCCTGAATCTCCTACCCATGGATTGGAAGTCATTGTATTGGATTCGAACTGCCAAAGCATAGATTCTCTTGCAGGTTCAGGCCCACTATTTTTCAACTTACCCAGCCATTATGACGGCTGGTACACCCTTCGTTTACGCAATCAAACCCTACAACAGCCCGGTCAAAAAGCCTGGGTTAAGGTAAACTATTTGGCCCCTCAAGCAGTCAATACAAAAGCAATGAAATTAAAGTGTGCTTGCTCTGAACCGCCGGTAAATCAAATACAGCCAATCCATTCTTCTTTGCAGATTTTTCCAAATCCAAATTCAGGCCAGGCTCTTTTGCAGCTCGCAAATCCATTTACCGAAGCCATGGCATTTAGCATCAGCAACGTCGCCGGACAATGTCTTTTGACCGGCCTCGTTCCGGCAGGAAGCAGCGAAGCACGAATCAACACAAGCAGGCTGCCCGCTGGCCTCTACGTATTAAAGGTTCAAAGTCCAAAGGGGCCAATTAACACGCGGTTCGTGCGTAATTAGGATTTTGGGGCGGGTAATCCGGCTTTCGCGGGTAGTCCGCAGCCATTGGCCTGCGGTACAGCCGCCTTACGCGGGCTCCCAAGGTCGCCTGCGCGGCTGGCGTACCACCGGGCCACCGGCTTTGCGGGCTACACCTGCTCAATCCGGCCCGCAGCCAGGTTACGTTCGCCCTATTGAACAAAAACTTCTTCCTCAACAGCATTAAACCAAGCCTCTTTCCAGTAATAACTACCTAAGGCATCTAAACCATATTCAATGGCCTTTAGATCTAATTTTGAGCGCATGACCGAAAACGAAAAATAATCTTGCAAAGACACCTGAGGCCTATGGCTGCATTGCAAATCTATGCTAAGCGGTTTATCTAACCCTGGAGCAAAGCAGACGGCAACCTGTGCCTCTTTAGCACCCAATTTAACCAAATCCACGGCCAATTTCCGGGCATTTGCCCCGGCCAATCTGTCTATGTGGCTAAGGTCTTTCCCATACCAAGCTCCCCCGCCAATTGGAATTCTTGGCCCATAATAATCCATAACCAATTTTCGGCCAGTTTGACCATTGTCTCCGTCACTGCCCCCATTCAACAAGGGACCATTTGGGTTGATTTGCACCTGAAGGTCGGCTAAATTGCCTATCCATCGTTTATCGTTTTCCTGTAATGAATTCCAAGTTGATTCAATCACCGAATAAAGGGCCCTGGTCATATCTAAAAATGAAGCTCCGGGATGCTGTTGCAGAGTTACCAAAATAGATTCCAATTCCCAATGCCTGTCGTGTTCCCGCATCATAACCAACAGCTTTCCATCTGGCCCATGCCCCAACAAACGTCCCGTTTTCATTTCGCGTACCAAGGCCTCTCTAAAATGCCAAACCAAAAATTGTTCAGGAGGCAAATAACGGGTGGCCGAATCGTAACCCGCATACCCAATAACGATGCACTGGTCGTTTGAAAACGCTGTCCATTGTGCCGGATTCCCGGTAATCCAACAAACCTGGTCCAAGATTTTATACCGCCGAACGTCAATGTGGTTGTCGGGCCTGTATCCAATTTCTAAACCTAATCCCACAATGATATCTTTCACAGGCAGACAAGCAGGCCTTCGGGTAACGGCTCCTCCAGTCAATACAATTACATCAGACCAAACAGAAACCTCAATTTGGGCGTAGGCCTCCGAATCAATCCGGTACAATTCTCGAATGAGCCTATCGGCAATCAAGTCGCAAAATTTATCGGGATGGCCATTTAATACAGCTTCAGCGTAGCGTTTCATTGGGGAAGGGGTGTTAATTGGTAATAAGGCAGATTGACATTTTGAACAAATCGGGTGCTGCCCCCCGAGCTTATAACAAAAAATAGGGGCAATTCTTTATAATTGATGCACGACAATGGCGCTGGCAAATACCCGTCGGTTACAACCAACGCCTTGCTGCCCCGAATGGAATTAAAATGGGTAACAACGCAATCTAAATTTGTTCCGTGGCTGGTTTGGGTAATCAGCGCTTTGCCGTTCCAAAAAGCAGGCACCACCGAATCAGAAAAGGCATACAATTCTATCGGATATCTGGATTTAAGGGCTCTAAGTAAGGCGGCCAAAGCCTGTATTTCCTGATTCATGGAGGCACTTACATCTAAGTAAACCACCACCGTTTTATGCTGAGGCTTTATATTTGAAGGATGTTGGTATAAGGGCAAACAATTGCCAAATAAAAAACGGAAATAGGCCGATCGGTCGGCCGGGTTTAACATGGGATGATTTACAGAGCCCTCGCCCTGGTATTGGGGCTTCACGGCCTGGGTAAGCCATGAGATTAATTTGCCTTCCATCGCCTTTTTCCAGCGCAAGTTGGCAGGACTGTTTCTTTTTAAGCTAAGACCAGTCAGTTCTGAACCTACACCCGGCTTTGAGCATTTATTCCAAATTCCGACCCCATTGATGCGCTCCAAAATAGAATCCAAGATCTTTTTGTTTTCGTCGGAAACAAGCTGGTCAAAATCATGCCCACCTAAAAATTCGATTCCCTTTAAGTCAAGGGATGCACCCAACAGAAATTCCAGTAATTCATGAACTTCATCGGCCGATATTTTGCCCTCATACACTTGACCATGCACGGTTCTCAACTCTGGAGCAATACTGGTATACGGAGCCGGCCTAAGCAAGGCCATGGCCCCCTCAGTACTATAAAACCGGCAAAAAAAGTCGGAATACTCCTTTCCAAAAAAACGGTGTATGATGCTGTTTATGATGGAATCTAAGGCAAGATTCAGCAAGGGAGTATTGACCTTATATTGGCTGGTGTGGTTTAACAATACATGCAAAAATTCGTGCAAGAACAAGGTTCTTAAATCAATTTCGCTAAGCACATGCTGCTCTAAAAAGTCAGCATTGATGGAAAGCACAGGGCGGCGGCAAATCGATACCGATAAGGTGGGAGTTCGTTCTGAAAATTGGACCTTCGAAATCGACAAAAGGGCTTCGCAGGCAAAGGGATTTTCGGCGGCCAGATCAGACAATACAGCCTGAACGCGTTCAAGGTTCCAACGCATAAAATTTGGGAATATTAAGTTTAACAAGGTAAATACAGCGGTTCAGCCTTTGTTCGGTAAAAATAAATTCGCCCTTTGGACGGTAAGAAAAAGCGTTGCAGCGGGCCAAGATTAGAGCATGAAACAAGGATAAAGTACTGGACTTCCGTGCCTCAAATTCAGGGGCAGGCAAAACCAAATATGGTATTCTTGGCAGCGAAGCAGCCCGATAAATATCCTGCCATTGGGTTAGGCCCATTTCCCTTTTAAACTTCCTTAGTAAGAAGGAACGAATGTCTGGGCAAGGACTAGGCAATTGAAATTGAATGAGTTCCTTGCGCGATACACAAACCAAATCAGTATTTTCAAGGTAGGCTGACCGAATCGGCTCAATGCGCATTCTAGACCTGGGGCCACCCGAATTGTGAAAGGCCCCTAAACCATCTAGGGCTTCCATCAGCGTTGGGAATTTACAAAATCAGCCGCGATAAGGTAGCAGGCCTGTAAATGAAGTTCAGCCTGCTCAGGGTTGAAGCCCTGTTTTATGTGGACAATGCCATACAAAAACAGCTGCTCAGCACGGGCTGCCCGATCTGGGTCTTTGCCCGCTATGTCTGAAATCACTTTTAAACAAGGAGCCCAAGCTGGATTGGCCCCGTTTCGATTGCTAGGAAGTTCTTTCCATTCCATATCGCCCTCTACGTGCATAACAGGCATGGCGTAGCGCAAAACATCTTGCATGGCATCTTCTGTCAGCAAGGACTTAAACTGAAAGGCTGGAAAAAGGGCAAAGCAAAACAAGGCTCGGTGCAGTTCGTTTGTTTCTTTGCCCAACCAACGCACCAGGGCTAAGCTGCGCTTGTCTTTATCAACAGATAAATCAAGGATACGCGTAGCTTTTTCTTCGGGTAAATCGGTCAACAAAAATTCGGCATACCACTTTTCGGCAGGATCCGTAATTTGAGCAAGGCGCCAGGCCGTAGTATGAGCGGCTTCCAGGGTTTGTTCGGTAAAATCAGCCCGATAGGCGCGCTGAGGAAATCCATATTTTAAGGCCAAAAATAAGGCCGTTTGAATGGAAACCGACTGGGGATCGGCATGCTGCTCGCACAAAACAGCGTGCAAGGCAAGGGCATTTCGTTGCAGCATTTTCATGCGCCGAGGCGACAACCGAAAACCCTCTTGTTGAAGCAAACCCGAAACCCGTTGAAAATAATTTTGCATTTGAAGGCTTGGTCTTGCCTCTTCAAACCTAAGAACAGCCCGTTGAATAAAAGAGGACAAAGATTCGAAGGAAACATCATCCAAGGAATCAAAGCTTAAAATTTTGCTTTGAACAGAATCTGAGAAATCCGACCAATCGGGAACCTGCATAAGGAAGGCAAACCTGTCGGCTAAAGCAGGGTCAAGGGGTTCGCAGCCCTCGTACAGATCATCAGGGGCATCGTCGGCCGTTTGAATGGGATTCATGGCTGCCCAACGGAAACGAAGTTCGGTAAGAGAAATTCCTTGAATGCACCGTTCGTGCAAAAGGCTAAAGAACTTATTTTGAACTTCAGGCTTACACCGGTTCACCTCATCAATCAATACCGACTCGGCATTCCAAATGGACGATGGCGAGGAAAGGTAACGAATGGAACGCCCATCAGGATCGGGCACAGGGAAACCCAGCAAGTCATCGAACGACAGCAAACTGGCGTTGTAGTGGCGGTGAATTAAACCTAGGGCCTGAGACAGGCGATTTAAAAGAAAGGTTTTGCCAGTACCGGCCCGACCAATTAGCAACAAAGGGTCTCCTGAAACCAAAGAAGCCAAAATGGCCGGTTCAAGGTGCTCATAGCCGTACAGGCCTAGGCGGCTCAAAAAGCCCGCCTCAAATTGGATAGATGGTGTTTTGTTCATGGTTACCTGTTTAAGGCACCCTGAAACAAAAATGGAAATGAGGGTTTGAAACGATTTTTGGCGTTCAGGCCCACATCGTATTGCCACCGTGGTGTTTCGACTCGGTTGGCATCCATTTAAGGATTCAAGATGTTAATGCAAATGTAGGCGCACAAATTCAATATATCAAGGCCCAAATCAAAAAAAATCAAAAATCAACCCTGTTTTTACCAGGTCCTTTCCATTTTAAAGGGTTGTTGATGATGTATTGGGCAATCCGTCGATAGGATTGTTCATCCCGTATGATGCATTCGTAATAGTTGCGTTGCCATAATTTCCCCATAGTTTCGTTATTAATTTTACATAGATCCAAACATCGATTCGAAACCATGGATTTATATGCACCCACAATGCCACCAACCGCGGT
>Ga0169931_10000820_pt1 | contig 51764 bp, 37 predicted proteins | sample Kivu_15m_20L_FD_129675 | JGI IMG/M metagenome (GOLD analysis project Ga0169931, IMG submission 129675) | Freshwater microbial communities from Lake Kivu, Western Province, Rwanda to study Microbial Dark Matter (Phase II) - Kivu_15m_20L... | ecosystem: Environmental > Aquatic > Freshwater > Lake...
AGCCTTGCCAACCTCTCCAACAACCACCAAAGCGAACCCCATCACGGTGTCCCCCATCGTGAGGCATCGAGCCGCTTCCTGAAATCTTCCTCGGTGTCCTACTTCAATGAGGCATCACGAGGCCGCCGACGCAGCACGGCCACCCAACGGTCCACGGACTTGCCGGGGGCGTCCTTGAGGGCGCGGCTGGCATTGTTGCGCTTGTTGCTGACGACCTCCATACCCAGCGCCTCCAGCGCCCGCAGCGCGAGTTTGTGCTCGACATCGAAGTAACTGGTGATGACGAGCATGCCGTCAGGACGGAGTTTGGCGATGCCCTGATCGAAAATCTTCTTCCACAGCTCCTGTCCGTGCCAGAAATTCTGATGGCGAAGGAAGACCATGTTGAAGTCGTCGCCCAGTTCCTTGTGCTGGTCGATTTTCGTGGCGTCCTCGATCAAAAACTGTGCCGGAAGGTTCCGGTGTGTCTCACGAGCCTGCCGGATTTCCCGGATGCGGATGTCCGCGCCCACCATTTCGACCGCACCGCCCTGGGTGAGATTGGACCCGACCTCAACGAGCGTTTCCGCCTCATCGCAACGCCCGCAGGCGAGGTTCAGGATCCGCATGTCCTTCTGCGCCGCCGGGAGATGTGGGGACAGCGATTCGTGCAAAAGCGATTTCAGCTTCGCCATGTCCTGCTGGATGGCGTTCTGAGGCTGCGGCAGATCGGAAGATGATGGGATGATCATACTCATGGTCATTCCAGTTTGGAAAACACACCCGCCGCCGCTGTGACGGAGATTTTTTGGTTCGCCGCATAAGCCTTCGCGGCGGCCATGCGAATTTCGGAACGTGTGCCGTTGCGAAGCCAGACTTCGAGCGCGTCACGGAGCAGGAAGGAGCCGGGATACATGAGTTGCTCAGTCGTGAGCACCGGGCGCGCTTTCAACGCCTCAAGGTGCGGTTGGAAGTAACGACCGCTGATGCAGCAGAGAATGATGGCGTCGGTCGCTTTGGCCGAATCGACGACGGAAACAGCCACAGGCGCATCCATGAGCCCGTTGTGGCCGATGAAGGCTGTCAGGTCGCCTTTGCGGTCACGCAGATTGGCAAAGAAGGATTCCAAGGACTGATGAATGTTTCTACCGCGCCAGGCCTCGGCGACGAGCACACAGTCTTGTGAGGCGTGACGATAGCTGCGGCGCTCGAGAATCTCCGGCGTCGGATTCCCCTCGGTCTTTTCGAGCTTCCAGGCCTTGCTACGGCCAAAGACAGATTTGAACCCGTCGGTGGTACCCCAATAGAGGTTGTTGGCCGCGTCGTCTCCATTGCCAATTTTCGCGGGCACTTTGGCGATGCCTTGGTGCTCGTTGTCGGCGAGGGCGACGACGACGTGAACGCGTCTGGTCTCAGCATTGGCAAGGCCGCAGGCAAATGCGCCGAGGCAGAAGGCCATGAGCCACGTCTTCATGCGATCAGAACTTCAACTCCTCGCCAAAGATCACGCGAGCGGCCTGGGCGACGTCCTTGTCACCACGACCGCTGAGATTGACGAGAATGATCTGGTCCTTGCGCATTGTGGGAGCCACTTTTCGGACCTCGGCGATGGCGTGGGAACTTTCGAGCGCGGGGATGATGCCCTCGATCTGGCTGAGTTCTTGGAAGGCGGCGAGCGCCTCGTCATCGGTGGCGTAGTTGTAGGTTACACGGCCCTGGTCGTGCAGCCAGGCGTGCTCAGGGCCGATGGCGGCGTAGTCGAGGCCGGCGCTCACGCTATGCGTGAGTTCGATCTGGCCGTCGGTGTTGGCGAGCAGCCAGGTCTTCGTGCCTTGGAGGACACCGAGACGGCCTCCTTGGAAACGAGCCGCGTGTTTTTCAGGCAGGATGCCTTCACCACCAGCTTCGACACCGGTCATGCGGACGTCTTTGTCATTCAAAAAGGGATGGAAGAGGCCGATGGAGTTGCTTCCGCCGCCGACGCAGGCAACAAGCAGATCGGGCAGGCGTTCCTCGCGTTCCAGGATCTGACGGCGCGCCTCAACGCCGATGACGCGGTGGAAGTCACGCACCATCATCGGGAAAGGATGAGAACCGAGCGCGGATCCGAGGATGTAGTGCGTGGTGCGCACGTTCGTGACCCAATCACGCATGGCTTCGTTCACCGCTTCCTTGAGCGTGGCTTGGCCTGCGGTGACAGCGACGACCTTCGCACCGAGGAAGCGCATGCGGGCGACGTTGAGCGCCTGACGCTCCATGTCCACCTTTCCCATGTAGATCGTGCAGTCGAAGCCGAAACGAGCACAAACGGTGGCCGTCGCGACTCCGTGCTGACCGGCGCCGGTTTCCGCGATGATGCGCTTTTTGCCAAGACGTTGGGCAAGCAGGATCTGACCGAGGGCGTTGTTGATCTTGTGCGCGCCGGTGTGGAGCAAGTCCTCGCGTTTGAGGTAAACCTTCGCACCGCCGAGTTTTTCCGTCCAGCGTTCAGCGAAGTAGAGCGGCGTGGGCCGTCCGACGTATTCGCCGAGCAGGCGATCGAGCTCTTTTTGGAATGCGGGATCGGCCTTGGCCTTCTCGTAGTGATCCGACAGCTCGGTGAGGGCCGCCATGAGCGTCTCAGGAACGAACATGCCACCGTAACGGCCGAAGTGGCCGTGGGTGTCTGGCATCACGGGAAGCGGAAGGATCGAGGCGGCGGTCATGGGGAGGCGAAAGTAGAACGAATGCCGTTTTTGGCAACGCCCACCCTGCAATACGACTCCGGGCGGTTGCAGGATTAATCCTTGGCGGCCCCGCCTTCGAGCGCGGCGAGCTTTTTCTCCAGTTCTCGGACGCGTTCGATGAGATCGGGGATTTTGGCTGGCAGGCTGAGCATCTTGCGGCCTTCCATGAGCGGACGGGCCGGGTAACCCGTGTATGCGCCGGGCTGCAGCACATTTTTGGTGACGCCGGATTTGGCGAGGAACATGACCTGATCCCCGATCTCCAGGTGACCGGCGACTCCGACCTGGCCACCCATCGTGACGTAGTTCCCGAGCCGTGTGCTGCCGGAGATGCCGGTCTGCGAAACGATGATGCAGTGCTTTCCGATAACGCAGTTGTGGCCGATCTGCACGAGATTGTCGATTTTGGTACCCTCGCCGATCCATGTGCGGCCAAAGCGCGCGCGGTCGATGGTGGTGCAGGAGCCGATTTCGACATCGTCGTCGATCTGCACGATGCCGACCTGATCGATCTTCTGGTGGTTGCCTTTGACGAGTTCGTAGCCGAAACCGTCGGTGCCGATCACCGAGCCGCTGTGCAGAATGACGCGATTCCCGAGCACGCAGCGGTCCTTGATGACCGCGTTCGAATGAATGACGCAGTCCGTGCCGAGTTTGACACCGCGACCAATGACGGCGCCTGCATGAATGACACTGCCGGCTCCAATGGCAGCGCCGCTTTCGATGACAGCATGCGGGCCGATGCTCACTTTCTGCGGGTTAAAAGACACATCGCTGGCAACGACAGCAGACTCGTGAACGCCTGGCACAAACTCGATGGAAGGCGGCCCGAAAAAGCGGATGACGCTGGAAAAGGCCAACGTGGGGTTTTTGACCCGGATGAGCGCGAGTTCGGCAGGAGCATCGGACATGTCCTGGTCCTCGGGAACAAGCACGGCGCTCGCACGCGTCGTTTTGAGCGCCGGAACATAGCGCACGTTGCCGAGAAAGGTGACTTCTCCGGCGACAGCATCGGTGATGGAATTCAGGCCTGTGATGAGGTGATCTGCAGCCCCAGCGACAAGCTCCCCGCCGACGAGTTCGGCCAGTTTTTGCAGGTTGATCGAGTTGCTCATGAACAGTGAAAGATGGCGCTAAAAAACAAAAAGGCACGTCGCAATCACGCACGACGTGCCTCGGAAAGAGTCCAGCCGGCTTACTTCTTCGGCTCCTCCGCCTTGGAAGCGGCAGCCTCCTCTTTCTTCGGCTCGGCACCGGGCGGCGGAGCGTTTTTGTTAAGCTCCACGATGAGTTGGTCGGTGAGATCGGTGGCTGCACCTTCCTTGACGTGCAAAATGACCGGGATGGTGGAAAGGCTGACGCCGGTCTTGTCGAAGACGATGTCAAAGCCCTCGGTCTTGGATTTGTCACGCACGACGACGAGGATCTCCTCATAAAGACCTTTGCGGATCTGCATGTCTTCCTGCTTGAGCTGGGTCTGGCGGCGCTCGGCGAACTCCTGCATCTCCATTTCCATGGAGCGTATTTCCTTCACCTTCTCACCGAGTTCGGCGGCATACTTGTTGCGCTGCTCGGGGGTGATGATGGGATCCTGAGCCGTTTTTTGAAGTTTTGCGGCCTCATTGGCGAGGTTCTTGTAAACCGTCTGGCGTTCCTGCATTTCCTGGGCGGCCTTCTCATAGTTTCCTTTGTACTTGTCGGCCGCGGTCTTCGTCTTGTGGAATTCTTGGAAGACCTTCGACATGTCAATCACGCCGATTTTGAGGTCGGCGGCCTGGAGACAGGCGGTTGCGAGGAGGATGGCAGTGAACGCGCTACGAATCATAATGGAGTGGGAGTTTGAACGGGATTGATTCGGCGGACAAACAAAATGTCCGCCACAAAAGGGCTAGAACCTGTAGCCCATGTTGAACTGGAAGCGGCCGGAGCCGGAGAACTGGTCCTTGTCCACGGGAACCGCGTAATCCACGCGGATGGGGCCGATGGGCAGGAAGAGTCGCAGACCGATGCCGATGTCGGAATAAATATCCCCGTTCCCCACGAAGGCACCGGTGGCGCCGCTGATCGTTCCGACGTCACCAAAGAAGGCCACACGAGGAGCTTTGTCGGCCGAGGCACCCATGATGTTGACCGGCACCGTGTACTCGGCGGACGCAAAGATCGCCGAGGTTCCTCCCAATGGCTCGCCAGTAGCGTCCTTCGGACCGGCCTCACGGAAGTCAAAGCCGCGCATGTTGTTGGCCCCACCGAGGAAAAGTCGCTCGAAGATCGGCAACCGGGCGCCTCCCCATTTGTCGGCGGCCCGGAAGGTTCCCTCAAAACTCAAGATCGTGTCTCCTGGAAGGTTGAAGAACTGCTGGCCAGTAATGGATGCTCCATAGGCCTCAACATCCAGTGCAGATGCAAACACCCCAGCTTCGAATCTGTGACCGCTGCGGGGCAAGAAGAGGTTGTCGATCGTCACATGTGACCAAGAGACATTGAGCTTGCTCTGCATGTAAGAACCGGCCTCCTGCCTGATCAGGGCAGTGGCTCCGTTGGTGATATTGTCGATATTCACCTGTTGCAGGGTGATGCCTCCGTCGATGTAGGAGTGTTCACCGGTCTGCTTGCGCAAGCTGACCGACGCGCCCGCCTCAGTTTGGTCAAAGCGGTTCGAGATGAAGAACAAATTGCGATAGAAAAGATCCACTGTGAGAGCCAGCGGACGCCCCTTGAACCAGGGTTCCGTCCAGCTGATGCTCGCGTCACGGCGCAAGGCACCCGCTCGGATGTTGGCGTTGAAGCGCTGACCGCCGCCACGGAAATCTTTCCAGTCGGAGATGTCAAAGTTGGTCTGCGTGACGGAAATGAACGCGGTCAGGCTGTCGATGGAACTCAGGCCAGCGCCGAAGTTCACCGTGCCGGTGCTCTGCTCGACCACGTTGATGTCCACATCCTTGTAGCCCTCGTTGAGGGACGGAGTGTTGCGCACATCGACGGCACTGAAGTAATTCAGGTTTTGCAGGCGGTTTTTGCCCGCCTCGACCTTCACGGTGTTGAGTTCCTCGCCCGGCGCGAAGGGCAGCTCCCGGCGGATGACCTCGTCCTTGGTCACGGAGTTGCCGGAAATGTTAACCCTGTTAATAAATGACTTGGCCCCTTCGGTGATGCTGTAGGCCACCGCCACCTGCCCCGGAGAACTTTCCAAAATGCTAGTCTCGACACGGGCGTCGGCGTAGCCACGCGAACCATAATAATCTTGGATCATCTTCTCGTCCGCCTTCACGAAGCTGCCCTTGTAGGGGAAACCCGACTCCTGGCGGATGCCCTTCATCAGCTCGTCCTGGGAGAAAATCGTGTTACCGGAAAGCGTGACGCCCGAAACATCATATTTGGCCCCTTCGCTGATCACGTAAACAATGTCCATCTCCTTTGCGGACACGGGTTCACGGCGCACTTCGGTGACCTTGGCATAAACGTAGCCTTCGTCCTGGAACGCCTGCTCGATGATCTTGATGTCATCCTGAAGGTCCTGATTGTTCAGCTTGCCCTTCTTGCCCCAGAGATTCCAAAAGTGATGCTCTTTGGACTTGAGCTTGCCGCGCAGCTTGCGGGCGCTGATGGCGGTGTTCCCCTCGAAGCGGATGTCGTGGATGATGCCACGGGCACCTTCGTCAATCTTGTACACCACACTTGAGAATCCCTGTCGGGCGGATGCGGCGATTTCGTAACTGACGATCACATCGGAGTAACCCTTTTTCTCATACGCTTCGACGATCTTCTGCTGACCGGCGGTGAGTTTGCCATCATCCACGGGATCACCGACGTTGATCTCGCTCTTTTTAATCAGGTCCTTGCTCTCAAAAACGGTGTTGCCGAGAAAGGAGATGTCCCCAATGCCGCCTCGTCCGGTGATCTCGACGATGACCTTCACGCCTCCGGCCACGTCCACCGCGCGGATATCCAGGTTTTCAACCGCGCCGGTGCTGTAAAGCGCGCGGATGTCGCGCTCCACTGCCTCATCCGTGAAAGGCTGGCCCACGCGTGTCGAAAGCTGGCTACGGAAGCGGTTCTCGTCCACTTTGACGCCACCTTTGAGGATGATTTGTACGTCCTTCACGATCTTCTTCACGGTCGGCGCCGTCGGGATGACGCTCTGTGCCAGGACATCGTGAGGAACGACAATCAACAGGCTGAAGACGGTCGAGACAAGGAGGGCGAGCCACGACTTGGAAAAGAGGCCTTGATTCATGAGTGCGAAGGGGACTGGAAAGGGTGGGCTGGACGAAAAATGACGCGTCCATCACATGGACAATGGAAGCCGCATTACTGCTTCCTGAGAGCTTCGCGTCAAGGTGTAAGTTCTGCCTGGAATCCACCCTGTTTTCGCAGAGTTGCGAGCATTGCGCGATGCGCTTAGGCACTTGAAAGCCTTGGTGATTGGAAACCGCTGGGACTTTCCGTTCCTCGCGAGTAAAAGGAGGCTCTCCATGCCTCGAATCACCACCCGCGACTACCTCCAGCTTCACCTCGTCGTGCTGGCGTGGGGCTTGACCGCGATTTTGGGGAAACTCATCGTGCTTGCGCCCGTGGATGTCGTTGCAGAGCGCACTTTCCTCGCAGCACTGGGCTTTGTGCTGCTCGCCCGCGTCTTGGGTCAGCGTTTGCGCATGTCGCGAGGACGGATGCTCGGGCTGCTCGGCGTCGGAGCCATTCTTGGCCTGCACTGGATTCTGTTTTTCTGGTCTGCGCGGCTCGCCACGGCCTCCGTCTGCCTCGCCGCCATGCCCACGGCCATGCTTTGGTGCTCGCTCATCGAGCCGCTGATCGACGGCAGCCGCCGCTGGCGGTTGTCGGAGCTTCTGGTCGGGCTCGTCATGGTCGGCGCGGTGTGGCTGATCTATGAGGTCGAGTTTCGTTACTGGCGCGGCTTCTCCGTCGCCATCGCCGCCGCCGTGTTCGCGGCTTTTTTCGCCACGTTCAGCAAGCAGCAGGTCGCCAGGGACACGCACTGGAGCGTCATCGGCTTTTATCAAATGGCCGGCGCGTGCCTTGCAGCGCTCGTCTCGCGTCCCTTCCTCGAAAAAAGCTTCCTCCCCGTGCTGCCAGACGCTTCCTCGGCATTCTGGCTCCTCGTGTTGGCCATCGTCTGCACCGTCGCCGCGTATGCGGGCTTCATGGACGTGCTGCGCCGTGTCAGCGTCTTTACCGTGAACGTGATCTACAATATGGAACCCGTTTACGGCATCATCCTGGCCGCACTCGTGTTTGGGAAGGCCGAGTTCATGAGCGGCGGCTTCTACCTCGGTGCGGGCATCATCATCGCCATTGTCCTCGCTCTGCCGTGGATCAGACGCTGGGTCGAGAAATGACCGTGCTGGACATGCCGAGCCTTGTACGCTTGCATCGCACCCACGCGTGAATCGCCTCCGCCACATCCTCGTCTCCGCCTCCGCCGGTTCGGGCAAAACGTACCAGCTCGTGCGGCGGCATCTGCACCTGCTCGCGCTCGGGCAGGCTCCGGAGGGTGTCGCGGCGATGACCTTCACGCGCAAGGCGGCGGGTGAATTCTTCCAGCGCATCCTGCAACGGCTCTCCGTGCTGTCGCAGCATGGAGAAAAGCCGGAAAACTACTTCGACGGCATGACTCCCCTGCCCGCGTCGTGGCCAGAGTTCGCCACCTTGCTGCGGCAGGTCACGCGGCGGCTGCACCGGCTGCGGCTGGGCACGATGGACAGTTTTTTTGCAAACATCGCCGCAAGTTTTCCACTGGAACTCGGTCTTCCGCTCGGTGCGCAGGTCATGGCCGAGGACGAGACCGTGCAGGCGCGCCACGAGGCACTCGACGCGCTGCTGGAGCGCATCCACGCCTCACGGGATGACTCCGCCGCCCGCGCCCTGCTCGAAGGCTTCAAGCAGGCCACCTTCGGTGTCGAGGAACGCAGCGCGGTGAGCAGCCTGGAGTCGTGGATCAAAGAACATCACACCACCTGGCTCGACAGCGGCGTCGTTTCGTCTTGGGGCGTGCTTCCAGGCGTAAATGCAGCGCAGGAAGATAATCTCGGTGCCGCGCTAGACGAGCTGCGGGATCGTTTCGCACCGCGCACGGATGAAGGAATGCGTTTCTTTAACGAATTTCTGGCCCAAGCGGCCTCGTGGGAGGCAGGCACCTCGCTGCCAAACCGTGTGGAGTATTTTTTGGACAAGACTGCGGCGGTTTGGACGGAACTCGGGAAAGGCAAAGTGGAGATCGCCTGGGGACGTGGGAAAAAGACAGAACTTGGAGGAGAAACGGCCCGCGCCTGGGTCCGCGTGGCCTCCGCGCTGCTGGAACGCGAGATTCGCTGCCGCGCGCAACGCACGCGCGGCATGGCGGCGCTGATGGAGCTTTACGAGTCGGAGTATGCGCGGCGTGTTCGGTCACGCGGACGGCTGTCCTTCGCCGATGTGCAGCGTCTGCTCGCCGACGCGACCGAGGGCAATGCCGACTGGATCGACAACGCTCGCGGCGACTTGTGGTTTCGGCTCGACGGACGTTACGACCACTGGCTCTTCGATGAGTTTCAGGACACCAGCCGCGTGCAGTGGAATGTGGTGCGCGGACTCGTGGACGAGGTCATGCAGGACGACTCAGGCCGCCGCAGTTTTTATGCCGTGGGCGATCCGAAGCAGTCGATCTACCTCTGGAGACAGGCGGAACCGGGCTTGTTTGAGGAAGTGCTGAAAAACTGGCCGCGTCATGATGACGAAGGCCTACTCAGTGACACCCTCAGCCAGTCCTTCCGCAGTGCGCCGGCCGTTCTCGACATGGTGAACGCCGTTTTCGCGGACAAGGCCGCGATCGAGACGCTGCTGCCCGGCTGCACGAACGGCTTTGCCTTCGAAAAGCATCAATCTGCGGAGCGAAACGCGAAGCTGGCCGGTTACGCGGCGCTGTTGAGCGTTTCGAACGAGGAAGGCGTGCGCAACCCGCCGACCACACCCGCAATCGCGGCGCTGCTGAGGGAGATTCGCCCGCTGGAGCGCGGTTTGTCATGCGCGGTGCTCGTGCACGGAAACAGGGACGCGAACGAGATCGCCGAAACACTGCGTGCGGAGACGCGCATGGAGATCGTATGCGAATCCCAGCAGCATCCGGCCACGGACAACGCGGTTACGCTGGCGCTGCTATCTCTGCTGCAACTAGCCGCGCATCCGGGAGACACGCTGGCGTTGGAGCATCTGAAAATGACGCCGCTGTGGTCTCAGATCGAGTTTGGCGGGCAAGCGTGGCCGCTGAGTGCGGGCCAGGTGCGCAACGAGGTGTTTGAGCACGGCTTCGTTGGCTTTACGGAGGTGTGGACGCGGCATCTGCGCTCGCTTCTGCCGGAGATGGACGCGTTTCACGAGTTGCGGCTGCGCCAGTTCGGCGAGATCGCGGCGGAGTTCGACGCGGGCGGCTCGCGCGACATCGACGCGTTCCTCCAGCATGCGCGCGACACGCCCGTGCAGGTACGCGGCGCGGCCAACGCGGTGCAGGTGATGACGATTCACAAGTCGAAGGGCCTGGAGTTCGACGTGGTGATCCTGCCTGACCTCGACGGCACGACGATGAACGAGGTGAGACGACGGTCGCTCATCGTGAAACGCGACGAGGGCCGCATTTCGTGGGTGCTGCAGCCGCCACGAGCCGAATTCGTGCCGCTGCATGTGGAATTGGCCGCGGAACTCAGTCTGTCTCGGCAGCAGGCAGGTTTTGAGTCGCTCTGCAGGCTGTATGTCGCGATGACGCGTGCGAAACGCGGCTTGTATTTGATCGCGCAGCCGCCGCCGAAGTCGAAGGAGCCCGCGATGAAGGAGGCGCAGTTTTTGCGGAGGACTTTGAAGGTGACGGATGAGGCGCAAGAAGGCCCGTATGGCTTGATCGAGTGGCAGACGGGTGATCCGGCGTGGTTTGCAGGCTCCAATCGCGAAGAACCAAACCAACCGGGTACCGCGGTTGTTGCCCGTCCGCTGGGTGAGCTGCTGCGTGAGTTTCAACCACTGGCGCGGCGTGTGACGCCCTCGGGGGAGGAGGAATTCCACATGAAGGGCAAAGTTTTGTTCAGCGAGGGCCGCGAACCGGGCCGCAGGCTGGGCAGCCTCGTTCACGAGCTGTTGGCGCATGTCGAGTGGTGGGATGAATCGTCGGATTTCGCAGCGCTCGAAGCCCGTTGGCATGCCGCAGGCCTGCTGCGCGGCGAGGCGATCGAAACGACCGCTGTTTCAATGGTGCGCGCGGCTTTGAGTTCGAAGGCGGCGGGGTTCGCCTTTGCAAAACCTTCATCGGACGCGGCAGCGTGGCGGGAACGTCCGTTTGACCTCATTCATGAGGGGAACTGGATCAGCGGTGTGTTTGACCGGGTGGTGGTGCGCTCGGACGCGGTGCGACTGGTGGACTTCAAAACCGATGAATTGGCGGATGAAGCGGCGCTGGCGGAGAAAATCGCGGGTTATCGGCCGCAGATCGCGCTTTACCGGAAGGCCTTGGCACGGCTGACGGGCCTGAAACCGGAGAAAATCGAGTGCGCACTGCTTTTCCTGCGCCAAGGCCGACTGGCCGAGGTCGGGTGATGGATTTGCGTCCTGGTAGCCGGTGATTGGTGCAAAAAACTTGTATGATCGCAATGGCGCTGGCATGGAATCCGCCTCTCATCGGGCGAATCGCTCATTGAGCGCAATCATTTCCCCCATGGCCCAGTCCGAACTCAGCGAAGAAGACCTGCTCCTGCGTGTGGCACGCAAGGACACGCGTGCCTTCGACCAGCTCTACGATGCGCTGGCACCACGCCTCTACGGCCTGCTGCGGCAGTTGCTGCATGACGAACGCGAGGCGGAGGAGGTGCTTCAGGATGGTTTTGTTCAACTGTGGGAGAACGCCTCCGGTTTTGATCCCGAGCGTGGTCGTGCCTTCACCTGGGCGGTGATGTTGTTTCGCCACAAGGCCATCGACCGCATGCGCACGCTGGGTCGCCGCACGCGCTTGGTGGAACGAGCAGCGCTGGAGCAGGCCGTCCTGCCCCCAGAGCCGCCCAGCGCTGACGAAGGCCTGCTGGCGGACGAGCGTCGCACCGTGGTTCGCTCCGCCTTGAATGAACTCCCGAAGGATCAAAGGCAGTTGATCGAGTGTGCGTTCCTCAAAGGCCTGACCCATCATGTGATCTCCGAGTCGCTCGGCCTTCCTCTCGGAACGGTGAAGACCAACATCCGTCGCGGGCTGCTGCGCCTGCGCGATCTGCTGAAAGGAGGCTCCGATGGACGAACGCTCTGAAGAACTCGCCACGCTGAACGCTCTCGAAATGCTCGAGAGCGATGAAAAACGCGTCCTCCACGGCTCCTGCGTCACAGACAAGGAACTCCGTGCCTTTGCCTCCGAACTCGAGGCCACGGCCGCAGAGCTTGGCCGCCTCGTGGCCCCCGTGCAGCCGCCCGAGGACATGAAGCGCCGCATCCGCACAAAAATCCGCTCCCGCGGCGCCAAGTTCTGGTCCGTCTCGCCCGGCGTGATGATCGGCGCTCTCGGCTGGGGACTCGCAGCCGCGCTGGCCGCAGCTTCGGTTTGGCTGTGGAATGAACGTGGCAAGCTGGAACGCGAACTGGCCAACGCCTCGGAGATGGTCGCCAAAGTGCTGCCTGCGGCTGACACCAGCAAAGGTCAGGTGCAGTCGCTCGAACAGACCGTCCAGAGCATGCGGGACGACTTTGAGAAAAAACAGGCCTCCCTCAAAGGGGAGATCGAAACCCTGCGCAAGCGCGAGACCGAAGACCAGGCCAAAATTGCCAAGCTCGTTGCCGCCGCAGAAGAAATGAAGAAGCTCAACGCGGAAGCCAAGTTGCAGATCAGCCTCGCGCAGAGCGAGATCTGGGAATACCGCCGGACTGAGATGACGGTCGTCTGGGATGCCCGCAGCGGTCAGGGGGTGCTGCTGCTGGACAAAATGCCGAAAGCCGAGTCCGGGAAGGACTACCAGCTCTGGATCATTGACCCGCAAAAGCCTGACGATCCCGTCAGCGCCGGCGTGGTGACCGTGGATGCCAAAAGCATCGCCAAAATCATCTTCCAACCCGTCTCCCCAGTCAGCAGCGCCGCCAAGTTTGCCATCAGCGTGGAAAACAAAGGCGGCGTGGAGAAGAGGACGGGGCCGATTGTGCTGGTCGGGCCGTGAAGCACTTCGTTTCAATGACGAAACTAGAATGACGAATGAATGACGAAGCCCGAACTGGCATCGCATTCGTCATTCGTCATTCCACGCTCATCTCGCCCTTCATCACCAACCAGTGCCCCGGAAACGTGCAGATGTAGGGGTATTTGCCTTTTGCGGTCGGCGCGGTGAAGCGGAGGACTTCGCGGTCGCCTTGGTTGAGCATTTGGGTCTTGTGCAGGATCTTCGGGGAATCGGGGATGAAGCCTTTGGCGAAGCCGTCGGGCGTTTTGGCCATTTCGTTGCCGGCCAGGCCGACTTCGTCCGCCGCGCCGGGCTGGACGATGAGCAGGTTGTGCGGGGTGACGTCGGGATTTTCGAAAACGAGCTTCACGGGGGCTCCGGGGGCCACTTTGAACTCGCGCAGGTCGTAGAGCAGGCGCTCGGGGATGGTCTTGATGGTGATGGTTTGCAGGCCGGGCTGGTTGTCGAAGGGGTTCGGCGGCTCGGGCTTCTTCTTTTTCGCCAACTGTGCGGGTTTGGTGGGCTCGCTGTCTTTGAGGAATTTGGTAAGCTCGGGATGCTTCTGCATGAAGGCGGTGTTGCCCTTCCAAAGCGGCTGCAGCGTGTGGCTGTCGAGCGAGGTGCGCAGCGCGTAGGTGAGGTAAGGGTCCATCGGGTGCTTCAGCAGATCGAGCGCGGCCTCCAAGGCCTCCGGCGTGCCGATGTAACTCGCCGCGATGGCCGCTTCGAGGCGGACGAGGCCGCTGGGGTCGTTGGTAAGTTGCCTCAACACTTGAGCAGCGCGTCTTGTTCTCGAAGGCCACACCTGAAACTGCGGCAGGTCCATGTACAACTCAGGGTACTTTCGTTGGTGTCTTGCCAAACATGCTTTGACATGCGCCGACTTAGAAACTTCGAGAAGTGCGAGGAGCTGCTCATGGGTGGCAGTTGCGGCCAATTCCCGAGGTTTGAAGTATTCGATGAGCCACAGGGATTCACAGAGAAGCTGCTCATCACGCTGACTTGTCTGCGGAATAGCGTCTGTGAGAGCTTTCATAAAATGCACCCAATCAGCTTCTGAGAATTCCCTCTCCCTCAACTCCACCTTCGCCCGATACCTTGTCCGGTAGTTCTCGCTTTTCAGCAGCTCCAGCAGCTCGGGGATGCTCGCACCGGCGATCTTCGGTGCTTCTTCGAGTTTTTGATCCTTCGCGGTGATGCGCCAGATGCGGCCGCTTTTTTTGTCGCGGCGGGTGTCGCGGAGGGAGTATTGGGCGTGGCCTTTCACGGGGTTGTACCAGTCGGCGATGTACATCGCGCCGTCGGGGCCTTGCTGGATGTCCACGGGGATGAAGCTGAGGTTCGTGCTCTGGAAGACGATGCCGACTTTCTTTTCCTCGAAGTGCGTGTCGTGCTCCACCCACTCGTGCAGCTCGACTTCGTTGGTGGGCTTGTAGCGCACGCGCATGAAGTGTTTTTTGTCGCGCAGCTCCTGGGGCCAGTGGCTGCTGGTGAGGAATTCCTGGCCGCAGGTGCCGCTGTAAGCCGGAAAATAGTTGCCGGCGGGGATGTGGATGTCGGGGTAGGGCGCATTGAGCGCATGCACGGCGCTGGCGAAGACGGGATGGCTGCCGACGTGGAAGCCCCAGTCGTCGAAGGTGATGCCCCAGGGGTTCGTGCTCATGTAGCTGCCAAAGGCGAGCAGCCTGCCGGTGGCGGGCGTGTAGCGGAAGAAGCTGCTCTCGCGGGCGCGGACGGGGCCGTAGGGCGTCTCGACCTGGCTGTGGTGGAAGATGCTCTCGCGGAAGATGAGATCGCCCTCGGGGCTCCAGACGAAGTCGTGCAAGGCGTGGTGACTGTCCTCGGTGCCGAAGCCGGTGAGGAGTTTTTCGCGGTGGTCGGCCTTGCCGTCGCCATCGGTGTCTTTGAGGAAGGTGAGGTGCGGCTGATCAGAGACGAAGACGCCGCCATTGCCGAACTCAAAGCTGAGCGGGATGGCGAGCTTGTCGGCCCACACGCTGCATTTGTCGGCGCGGTGGTCGCCATTGGTGTCTTCGAGGATGAGGATGCGATCCTGCGGAGCCTCGCCGGGCATGATTTGCGGGTAAGTCGTGCTCGTGCTGACCCACAGGCGGCCTTTGGCATCGAAACGGATGGCGATGGGCTTCACGAAGAGGTCTGGGAAGTCTTCCTCGGAGGCGAAGAGGCTGACTTCGAAGCGTGGATCGATTTTGAAGGCCTTCAGTTCGTCGGCGGGAGAGAGCCATTCGTTGATGGGGCGGTCTCCGGTGATGACGGGGAGAGGATCGGTGTTCTTGTCCCCATTTTCACGAAGCAGCGCCTTTCCGGCCGCCAGGTTCCAAATGTCTTCGTCACGGTTCTCGGTCATCTGGAGGAGCTTCTTCAGCTCGCCCGGAAAGTTCACGACGCCGTAGGGCTCCATGCGGCCGCCTTTGATGTAGTAGTAGTTCAGCGGGCGGTAGTGCTGAAAGAACTTGTCCTCCTTTTCGACCACGGCGACGCGGATAGCTTCGTTGAGCTTCGGCGGCGTTTCTTGCGTGAGCTGGTTGTAGAGGCGCTCGGAGAAAACGCGGTAGCCTTCCTGGTTGAGATGCACGCCATTGGTGGAATGCGGAGTGCGGAATTCGGAAGGCGGAATGTCGAAAACATCCGCGAAGGCCACTTTCTCAGCTGCGGCGACCTTTTTCATCGCGTCGGTGTAGAGCTTGATTTGGGCGTTCAGATGCTCGTGCGGCTTCTCCACGGCGGTGGGGCTCACGAGGACGATTTTCGGCTCGGAGGTGCCATTGTAGCGATGGGCCTTCAACTCGATGAGGAAGGCCTTGAGGAGCGTTTCGAACTCGGCGAGGCCCTTTTCGCCTTTGAAGCTCTCGTTGAAGCCGAAGGCGGCGAGGATGACGTCGGCCTTGTGCTCGGTGAGGTGCTGGTTGATGTCGCCAAAGCCATCGGGGCGCGGGCGCAGGGCCACTTCATCGGCGGACCAGCTCAGGTTGCGGAAGACGAGCTTCTCCTTAGCAAAACGCTGGTGCATGAGCGCCTCGAACTGGCCGTCGTCGCGCATGCGATCGAAGAGCGAGTTCCCGATGAGGGCGATGCGCGTGCCCGGTTTCAGCTCCAGCGGGAGCTGGGCGAGGGCGGGGACGGCAAGCAGGAGGGTGAGGAGGAAGCGCTTCATGGTCACAGAAATCTCCCGCGAAGAGCCAAAACCGGACAACGCGAGAAGCCCGAACTGAACGAGTGTCCCCATGCTTTGCTTTCCTTGAACAGGCTTGACGGCTGTTTATGTTAAGCTCGCTTTTTCTCCACCCAACCATGCCCATCTACGAGTTCTACTGCCCCGACAACAACAAGCTGTATTCCTTCCTCGCCCGTTCACTGTCGTATCGCGACAAAGTTCCTGCTTGTCCGGACGGCGTCGGCTTTAAAATGGAGCGCCGCGTGTCGCGCTTCGCCGTGATCGGCAAGGCGAAGGAAGAAACGGCGGATGATCCCTTCGCGGGCATCGACGAGTCCAAGATGGAAAGCTTCATGGCCGACATGGAGCGTGAGATGGGCGGGATGGACGAAGAAAACCCCGATCCACGCCAGCTCGGCCACTTCATGCGCAAGATGACCGACATGATGGGCGACAAAACGCCGCCGGAACTTCGTGAAATGGTGCGCCGTCTCGAATCCGGCGAAGATCCCGAAAAACTCGAAGAGGAGTTTGGTGGCATGGATGAGGGCGAGGCCGGGGATGCTCTGTTCTCCCAGATGCTGAAACGCGCCAAAGCTGGCCGCAAAGAGCCCGTGCGAGACCCGAAGCTGTACGAAATGCGGGATTTCGTGAAAGAGTAAGCCTCGCGGGCGCAAAAAATGGTGAGACAGACACTCTTGTCTGTCCACAGTCGGTTCTGGTGCCCAGTGACGCTCGTGCAGACAGGAGTGTCTGCATCACGACCTGCGGACCTTTTGCGCTCGCCTCAAGACTCGCTTTTCACCGGCTGCTCACTGACACGGCGCCCATCGCGGGAACCATGATTTCATCGCCGGGTTTGAGCGCTGTATTGGCATCCAAGCGGTTGATTTCACGAATGCGGGCGGGAGTGGTCGTGAACTGGGTCGCGATGGTCTCGATCGTGTCAGAGCGGTCAACCCGGTAGGCCAGAATGCCGCGGTGGGAATCATCCACCGCTGGCGGCTTCACGCTCGCTGCTGCTGGCATGGGAGGCGGGGCCAGCCCTAGCGCCGGTGGCGGGGGGGCCGGATCGGAGATGCCGAATCCAGGCAGCGGCACGGTATCGCTCGACTCACGGGCGGGGGCCGAGCTGCGGCTGACGACCGTGACGGTGCGGCCCGGAATCTTCAGCCGCTGGCCCACCACGATCTTGTTCAAGTCCTTGATGCGATTCGCACTGGCGAGCGCGCTCGTGGTCATCTTATGTTTGAGGGCGATAGCCTTGAGGCTGTCACCTTTTTTCACCGTGTGGTAAAGAGGCGCAGTTGTGGTCGTCGTCGTCGTTGCCGGCGCAGAACTCCCCGGCGTGGCAGGTTGGTAGCTGGCCTGCGTCAAAGGGGAACTCAGCCGATGTGGCGAAGGAATGAGCAAAGCCTGGCCCACCCGCACCTCATCAGCAGTCATGCGATTCAACTGCTGGATCTCTCCCACGCTGACACGGTGCGTGGAGGCAATGCGAAAGAGCGTGTCGCCAGGCCGGGCCACATAGGTCGTGTGTGCGGCAAGGTCAGTGCCGCCATCGTAGCGGGAGCCGGTGGTCTTACCGCCGCGCTTGATGCTGCTCACATCGCGCTCAAGCTCGCCGATGCGGAGGTTTTGCACCTTGTCGCTGTCGTTCAGCTTGGCCACCTGAGTGCTCAAGTCGCCAGTCGGTCCATACACTTTGGATGGAGGTGGTGGTGGGCCCGCCACGGGTTTTTTTGAAGAAGCGGAGGTTTTGGACCCCGATTTGGAGCTCGCAGTCGGCTTCGTGGCAGGTTTCGGTGCCGGAGCAGTGCCATAACCCGGTGGCGGCGGATACGTGTAACCCTGCGGCGGTGGATAAGTGGGCGGATAGGCCGGGTAGGACACCGCCGGTGGCTGCACCGCAGCAGCGGACTGCCGTGTGGCGCGGGTCGGGGGCGGCGGGGTAGGCGTTGAGGTCTTTTTTGTAGGTGCACCCGGGGCCGGGTAGCCAGGTGGCGGCGGAGCCGTGTAAGTGTAGGACACCTGAGCCGACAAGGGTGTGAACAGGGCAAAGCCCGAAATCACGGCGAGGAAACCCAGCATGCGGGAGACAAACGACGGCGTCTTCATATGGCCATTGTAGAAATTTTGTTTGTTAATTCAAACAAATATTTTATATAAATGAATAAATTTTTGAAATTTCGACACCACATCGCTCTGGCAGCGCAGACCTTGGCCGCATTCGCAGCCTTGGCCGGAAGCGCCGCCTCGTTGGTCTGGCTGGAGCTGCAAAACAGCGCCCTCCCCTCCCCCGCGGCTCCCCGTTGGGGTGAACTGCCCCCCCTGGTCATCGTCGATGCCGGTCATGGCGGCCACGACGGCGGAGCCGTGGCAAACGGGATCATCGAAAAGGACCTGGCCCTTGACCTCGCACGCCGTTTGAAGCGTGAACTGGAGGCTGCCGGCCTCCGCGTCCACACCACACGTGACAGCGACACTTTCCTGCCTCTTGAAGACCGTGCCGCGCTGGCTGCAAAACACAGCGCCGCCGCCTTCGTCAGCGTCCACCTCAACACCGACGGCGAGGGCAGCGATGCAGCGGGCATCGAAACCTACTTCGCCGACGCTGCGCCGCTCTCTGCCCGTCGGCTCGGCTCAAAACCTACCAGCAGCGCCAGTTTCGCCTCCGTGGTCCAGCGCATGGTCTGCGCGAGCACCCAAGCCACGGATCGCGGCACCAAGGCACGCAGCTATGCCGTGGTGGCGCAGGCGGCCTGCCCCGCGGTGCTCGTGGAGTGTGGCTTCATCACCAGCACGAGCGAGTCGGCGAAACTGAAGCGCGAAGCTTACCGCGACCAGATCGCTGCGGGCATCGCGCAAGGGGTTGCGATCTTCTTGCAAGGACAGCCCGCAAGCCCCACTCTCATCGCCACGGCGGTGAAGTGAAATTGAGCGGGACAAAACCCTGCTTCCCGGCGTAAATCCACGCGCCTTGCCTGCCACACCCGACAGCACTGTCTCGCCCGCACGTCGTGCGCTTTATGCGCTGGCACTGTTCGCAGCTGCCTCGGCGGTATTCTACGCACTGTTTTCCAGCGTCGCTTACAAGTGGAACTGGGAAGGCGTGTGGCGTTATCGTCAGCAGTTCGGCTACGGCTGGCTCACCACGATGGGCCTCTCGCTCGTCGCGATGGTCGTCAGTGTCGCGCTTGGATTTTTGCTCATGCTCGGCCGTCGCTCGCCCTGGGAGCCGGTGCGAATGTGCTGCGGCGGCGTGGTGGAACTTGTGCGCGGTTCGCCGCTGCTCGTGCAGTTGCTCATCGGTCACTACATCATCGCCAATGCCCTTCGCATCGACCAACCGGTGTTCACCGGCATCATTTTGCTCGGCTGCTTTGAAGGCGCCTACCTCGCCGAAATTTTCCGCGGTGCCGTCGAAAGCATCAGCGCCTCGCAGCTTGAGGCCGCGCGAGCCGTTGGCTTCAACAAAGTGCAAACCTATCGCTTCGTCATCATCCCGCAGGCCTTGCGTCGTGCTTTGCCCGGAACCACCGGCCAGCTCGTCTCACTCATCAAAGACTCCTCGCTGCTGTCTGTCATCGGCATAGAGGAGCTCGTGCAAAAGGTGAAAATCATGAACGCGGCCACCTACAAGCCACTGGAGGGCTTTCTGCCGCTCGCGGTGGCGTATTTGATCGTCACGCTGCCGCTGTCCTACCTCGCACGTCGTCTGGAGAGGAGGTTTGCGTATGAAACTTGAAACCCAGGCCGTGACGAAGCGCTACGGCGCACACGCCGCGCTCGATGGAGCCTCATTCACCACGGGTGATGAGGCACGTGTCATCGCACTGCTCGGCCCCAGCGGCGGTGGCAAGTCCACGCTGCTTCGCGTGCTCGGCTGCCTGCTGGTGCCGGATGCCGGCAACGTCAGCATCGACGCCAACGTGCTTCCACACGACGAAGACGGCGCTCTCTTCGCACGCCGCGAAAACGGCTTCGTGTTCCAGGGCTACAATCTATTCCCGCACCTCACCGCACTGCAAAACATCACGCTCCCGCTGAGGGAAGTGCACGGCCAGTCCGACACGCAGGCCACCCAACGTGCGCTGGAATTGCTGCACCGCCTCGGACTCGAAGGTCACGAGCACAAACGCCCCAGCCAGCTCTCCGGTGGCCAGCAGCAGCGCGCCGCCATCGCCCGCGCCCTCGCGCCGAAGCCGAAGCTGCTCCTGCTCGACGAACCCACCTCCGCACTCGACCCCGTCATGACGGGCGAAGTACTCGACGTCATCCGCGAACTCGCCGAAGCAGGTCAAAGCATCATCCTCGCCACGCACGAGATCAGCTTCGCTAAAAAGGTGGCCGACTGGGTCGTCTTCCTTGCCGCTGGGAAGGTTCAAGAATCATCATCAGCCTCTGATTTCTTCACGAAGCCGCAAACCGAGCTCGCACAGCAGTATCTCGAAGGTCTGTCGAAGTATCGCTGACTTCAGCGACCCAAACACACGCTGCGGTAGGACGCCGCCATCTTATCGAGGCTGAAATGCGTCTTCACTCGTTCCAGCGAGGCGCTGCGCATGCTTGAACGCAAATCTTCGTTCTCCAGAACCCGAAGCAAAGCCGCAGCCATTGCTTCACCATCACGCGGCGGCGTCAAAAGGCCGGTCACGCCGTCTTCGACCTGTTGCATGGCTCCACCCACCGCCGTTGCGACCACAGGCAGGCTCGACGCCATCGCTTCGAGCGAAGCGTTCGGACAACCTGCTGGCTCGGAGATCATCGCAAACACGCAGATGCTGTCATGAAACGCCGCGAGATCGCTGACTTCACCACACCACTCGATGGGCAGGTCGGCGGTGTTTTGCATCAACGACCTCGCATAGTCCTCCTGCCCCGCATCCGCCGCTCCGGCGATGCGTAGCCGTGCTTGCGGCCATTTCGCGTGCACGAGGCGAAACGCGGCGATCAAATCCTCCAGACGCTTGTGCGGATGAATCCGCGCCGCCGTCCCGATGACCCATTTTGCGTCTTCAGCCTCGGGTTTCGGCTCACGTGGCATCACACCGTTCGGAATCAGGCTCACGGGGCGTTGAAACGTCTTTTCCGCGAGTTCGACCTCACTCGCATGTTTCACGATCACGCCCGTCAAACATCGTGCATACGATGCAGCCTCCAAAATGGGCAAACCAGGTCGCGGATTCGCGAAATAGCGTTCCAACGATGCAAACAGCATCTCGCCCGGACTCACCTCGAAAATCCGTATGTCAGGCAAAGCTTCAGCGAGCAGCAGTTTGAACTCAGGAATGACATTCCAGAACAGCACAGCCTCCGGAGGATCATGGGCGATGTGTTCGAGCAGCGGCATCAGGGCACGCATCGCTTCACCAGGCTCCAGCGCCATTACCGGCACGCCCGCTTCGGTCAGCGCACATCTTCCAGGTGTCGGATCATCCGGATTCTCCTGGATGACGACAGCAAGCACCGTTTCACCCATGTCGCGAAGTTTGAGCAACAGTCGGCGCGCACTGCTTTGCGCGCCGCCGGTGGAGAAATTGTTCGTGACCAGCAGGAGGCCGCGTTTCGGCTTCGAGGATCGGCAAAGGAGCGAACGCACCAGCCAAGCGCGGCGTTCCGTCATCACTCGTGTGGTAAAGTCCGCCGCAAGGACTCCCCCGCCCCGTTTTCCGGTGATTTCACGGATCACCGAGACGAATTCGACCGGCTTTGCATCCACAGGCAGCAGTTTCATCATGCCCGCATGCCTCGCCGCGATTTCTGCGGCTCCACCCACATCCGTGGCGACGACAGGAACACCCGCAGCCAGCGCTTCGAGCTGCGCGAGGCTCAAGCCTTCATGTGCGCTCGTGGAAATGAACACATCGGCGCGTTCTAGCAGCGCGGGCACGTCTTCGACAGCCCCGAGCCACTCGACACGTTGCTCCAAACCATGCGCAGCGATTTTTTCGCGACACTTTTGAACCTCCGCCTGCGCATCGGCATGAATGCTCGAAGGCTCACCTGCGATGAGCAGTCTTGCTTCCGGTAGTTCAGCGAGCACATCCATCAACAACGGCAGTCGTTTCTGTGGACGCGGATTCGCGATGGCGACGAGGGTCAAAGGCTGGATGCGCGGCTCGGCTTTCAAGCCTTGGTTTGAGACATTGATCCCGTTCCAAACCGTGCGCGCCACATGCTGCGGAAACTCAGCCTCGATCTCACGCGTCACGGTCTGCGAGCAGCCGATGAGCAGCGCGTTTGGTAAGTGACGAAGCCGCTCAATGCCTTCGGGCCAGCTTTGGCGTTGATTGTGGAGTGTGACCATCAGTAGCATGGCCGAATCGAGTCGCACAAGCGTCTCACCATCGACCAAGTGCGCATGGATTGCGTCCGCACCGACCTGGCGGGCCACGCGCATGATCTCCGCAGCGCGAATCACGGGATCAGGAGGCAAGCGGAGCTGCATCGCGTCCGCAGGCGCAGGAAACGGCGCTCGGGTGGGCGAGCCGAGGGTGAGAAGATGCGAGCTGACCCCAAAACGCGGCAGCTCGTGATGCAGATCGAGCACGAGGCGTTCCGCGCCACCGCGTTGCAGACTGGTGATGACTTGCAGCACGCGAGGACGCGGATCGAAACCGACATCCAGGCTGGAATGACGAATGACACGCCAGCCACGCTGCAAGGCGGTTGTCGCAATTTCATTCAATGAGGCAGCGGGCTGCTCACTCGCTGCGGCTTCATTCAGCCAGAGGCTTTGAATGAGTGGAAGACGGTCACTGAGGCTAAAGAGACCGCCATTCGTCTTCAACACGTCGTTCCATTCGGTCGTGGGGCCATTGGCGTGAAGTGTGGCACCGATTAGAACGAGCGGTTCATCCACGTCAGGAATGAAGAAGGTTTCGCGAGATGTCCAGGCACCGGATGCGATGTGCCAGCCTGAAAGTGGTCCGCACAGTCCTCTGTGCGGCGCTCCGATAGCTGAATCACCCTCTCCTCGCCGATGTGCCGGTTCGTTTTGCGGAGTTTGTTTTTGAAAAGAGAGACACGAGACTTCGACGCGCCGCACAGGGGACTGTGCGGACCACTTTGTGCGCCGCAATAGCCATGGCGGCTGGTTTTCGCCTGGGATGATCCGAACGGGTTCCTCCATGCTCAGTACGCAGAGGGATAACGAGAGGAACTGCTCGACGAACTGTAACTGCGGCGATGGAAATCGTCGTTGTCACTCGTGCCCTGCGAGATCACAGTACTGTCCGTGCCTGCGGCTCCGCCGGTGGTCTGCACTCTGACAATGGAGGGTCGTTTGCCGGTGAAGATGAACTGGCCCTTCGGTCCCGGAGTGAAGGCGATCTCATCCGCGATCATGCGCCCATTGACGACGGATTCGTAGCGCAGCATCGAGCCGACGGCCTCGGCAGGCCCGGTGATGTAGAAGCCATCGTCGGTGAGATTGAAGGCGAAGCGATGCGTGAGTGGCGAGGGTTTGGATGAAAGCATGGCCGCCGCTTGCGGACCGGTCAGATCACGAGCGGAAGGCGGTGAAGGCCGGCCTCCCAAACCACCGAAGAACTTCATGATCGCCCTGACGACGAACACGATCACAGCCCCCCACAGCCCGAGCGCGATCCATCCCACCCCGCCACCTCCCGAGGGTGAAGGCGGGTCAAACTCGACATGCGTCGTCTCTGGCATCGACGGCGCAACAGGTGCTGGCGGCGCAGGTCTGGGCGGTGCGACAGTTGTGGCGGATGGCGTGGCGCGCTGATTGATGGAGCAGATGATGCGGAAGCCGTTGTCAGCGTTGCGGCTGCGAGCGTCATTGCGATAGCGTTCGGCGGAGCGTGAGTGTGAAACATCGCTGAGGATGGAACCGCCACGCAGCACCTGACGCGGCTTGTCGGATAGGTTTTGGTTCGTTTGCAGCGGATCGGTCGCATTTCCGGTCGGATACGGCGCATACCAGTCCCGGCACCATTGCCAGACGGGGCCGTAAAAGTCGTGAAAGCCCCACGCATTGGCCTTTTTTTCTCCGACGGGATGCGTTTGGGACAATCCATTGCCGCGATGCCAGGCGACTTCATCGACGGGCTCAGCATAGTGGGCGGTCGTGGTACCGGCGCGACAGGCAAACTCCCACTGGGCCTCGGAGGGCAGTTCGCAAAGGCGTCCTGACTTCGCCGTGAGCCACTTGCAGAATGCGGCGGCATCCTGCGCGGAAACGATGACGACCGGATGATCATCCGTCTGTGTGAATCCAGGATTCTTCCAGGTGAATTGCTTCTGCTGCACCAACTTGCCATCCACGACACCAAATCCGCCAGAGGGGCCGGACTCCGCCTCAGTGCGGAAGCGCGTGACTTCCACAAAGCGCGCAAACTGGCCGCGTGTGACGGGAAACTTCGCCATGTAAAACGGTCGCGTGATGGTGACACGGCGTTGCGGTGACTCGTCGGCTTCCCGCCCCTCCTCGCTGGCAGGCGATCCCTGCTCAAAGCCGCCGGGCTGGACGAGGATCATGTCCATCTTTACACCGTTGCCGAGATCGAGTTGCAGCGCGGGTGTTTGCGCCTGCGCAGAAGTGAGCGCGAGCAGGAGGAAGAGTCGTTTCATGCGGCGGGAGGATGGCAGAAAGAGATGCCGCCGGTCAATCCCCGGCGTAAAACAAATCGTGCCGGAAAAAATCATTGCCATCGCGGACCGACTGCATCCCCGCCTGCGGGCCTGGGTGCGGAAGACCTATCGCGGCAGGCTGACGGAGGCACAGGAACTCACGCTGCCGCATATCCTCGCTGGGAGGTCGGTTTTGCTTTCCTCACCCACAGGCAGCGGCAAAACGCTCGCAGGGTTTCTCGGCGTGCTGGACCATCTGGCACGCGAACATGAGGCGGGCGGGCTCAGAGACGGCATTCACGCGATCTACATCTCTCCCCTGCGGGCGCTGACTTACGACATCGAAAAAAACCTGCGTGCGCCGCTGGAGGGAGCAGGCCTCGGCGAAGTGATCCGCGTGGGAGCACGCACCGGAGACACAACCAGCGCCGAGCGGGCGAAGCTGCGGCGCAAACCGCCGCACATCCTGCTGACGACGCCGGAGAGTCTCGCCATCATGCTGCCGCAAAAATCGTTCGTAGAAGCGCTGGCATGCTGCCGCTTCGTGATCGTCGATGAACTGCATGCGCTGGCTGAAAACAAGCGCGGCGCGCATCTGGCAGTGTCGCTGGAGCGGCTGGAGGAGAGACATCCGCTCGTGCGCATCGGTTTGTCAGCCACAGCGGCTCCGCTTGATGTGCTGGGCCGCTTTCTCACCGGCTCCCGGCCGTGCGAGATCATTCAGGCGACGAAAGCACGCAGGCGGCGTGTCGAGGTGCTCTCGCCGCTGCGGCGTGATCCTTATCCACCGGCCGGTTACACAGCGCAGCGGGTGATGGACGACATCGCGGGCATCGTGCGGCGTCATCGCAGCGTGATCGTGTTCTGCAACACGCGGAGCAGCACCGAGAGCATCGCGATCCGTCTCAAGCAGGCGCTGCCGAAGCTGGCGGCAAAAATCGAGGCACATCACGCGTCGCTTGACCGCGATTTGCGTTTGGACGTGGAGGATAGGCTGAAACGCGGCGAATTACGCGCGGTGGTGTGCAGCACGAGCCTGGAACTCGGCATCGACATCGGCAGCGTGGACTGCGTGGTGATGATTTCGACGCCGAAAGGCATCAGCCGAGCTTTGCAGCGCATCGGCCGCAGCGGGCACTCCATTCACCAAGAAAGCCACGGCGTTCTCGTCGCCACGAATATCAACGACCTCATGGAGTGCATCGTGTGCGCGGAGATGACGCGTGACGCGCGGCTGGATCCCGTGCGCGTCATGGAAAAACCGTTCGACGTGCTAGCGCAGCATCTGGTCGGTCTGGCGATGGAAGCCCGGCACACGCCCGCTGCGTGCTTTGGACTCATCAAACGCGCGTATCCGTTTCAAAACCTCTCACAGCCCGAGTTTGACCGCATCCAGCGCTACCTGGAGGGCGGCGGACGCTCGCTGGAGAAGCAGTATCGCGAGACCTTCGGGAAGATCGATGTGCGCGATGGCCTCTTGATGACGCCGTCCGCCAAGGCGGAGCGCGAGTATTTGGCGAATGTCGGCGTGATCCACACTGAGGGCATGGTGAACGTGATCCTGGGCAGACGACGACTTGGGCAGATCGAGGAGTCGTTTTTGAAGCGTCTCAAGATCGGCGACATCTTCGTGCTAGCGGCGCGCACCGTTCGCTTGATCGAGACCGGCGTGATGGAGGTGAAAGTTGAGGACGCCGCGGGCAAAATGCCCACCGTCCCGGCCTGGAACGCCAACAAGATGCCGCTCTCATCCGGCCTGGCACAAGAGGTGGCGGCGCTACGCACGGAGCTGGCGGCAAAACTCACTACGGAGGATGACGAAGCGATTTGCGATTGGCTCGTCGAGCGTTTTGTCATCTCCAGCACGAACGCAGCGGCCATCACACGGCACTGCCGACATCAGTTGCGCGTTTCCGCCATCCCGACGCAGCACACGATGCTCATCGAGCGCTTCCATGAGCGAAAAGAAGACGATCCCGATGATGAAGGCCTGCTGCACTTCTTTTTCCACAGCCTCATCGGCCGATCGGCCAATGACGCGCTGTCACGCATCATCGCGGCCCGTCTGAAACAGGCCGCAGGCGGCAACGCACTCGTCACGATTGATGACTACGGCTTCCTGCTGACCTTGAAACCGTTCCAGGAACTGGCGCTCGACGATTGGCGCGAGTTGTTCGTGCTTGAGCACGCGGAGCGCGATCTATTGTCCGTCCTGAAGGACAGCGAGTTGGTGAAATGGCAGTTCCGCGGCGTGGCACAGACCGGATTGATGGTGCCGCGCAACCGGCCCGGCCAGGAGCGCCGCATCAAGCAACTGCGCTGGAGTTCGGAGATTCTGTTCCAAGTGCTCGCAAAGCACGAGCCCGACCATCCGATGCTGGAGCAAGCGCGGCGGGAATCGACCCACACCTTCCTCGACCTGCCGCGTGCGCTGGCCTTTTTGGAACGCTCACAGACGCTGCAATGGCGTTTATTCGACGTTCCGGTCGTCGCGCCCTTCTCATTCGGCATCTTCGCCTCCAAGATCAAGGAAGGCATGATGCTGGAAGATCCCCATGAGGCGATTGAACGACTCTGGCGGGAGTTTGAGCGGAAAAGCAAGGTGGGCGGCGTCAAAGAAGACGCCGCCCACGCTCAGACCAACGAGTTTCTTGGTGATTAGAACTCTGCGTGAAGCGCAGGATGCCTGGTAGCACCCGCATCACTCAGAGATACTCGTTCACCAAGTTCTCTAGCATCTCCTGACGGCCGCTGCCGAGAAGCGGCTCGCCATTGGCGAGGACATGCGCTTCGAGTTCGGCAAAGCCGACCTCGCCTCTCTCGATCTTCGCGCCGATGCCGGTGTCGAAGGTGGCGTAGCGCTGCTTGATGAAGTTCGCGAGACGTCCGTCCTCGATCATCGAATAGGCAATCTTCAGGCCGCGGGCAAACGCATCCATGCCGCCGATGTGGGCGTGGAAAAGATCGACGGGCTCGAAGGACTCACGACGGCACTTGGCGTCGAAGTTCAGGCCACCGGTGGTGAAGCCGCCCATGCGGATGACTTCGAGCATGATCTCGGTGGTGAGATAGATGTTCGTCGGGAACTGGTCGGTATCCCAGCCGATGAGCGTGTCACCGGTGTTGGCATCGACGGAACCAAGCGCGTTCGCAGCGATGGCGACCTGCATCTCGTGGCGCATGGTGTGACCGGCGAGCGTGGCGTGATTGGTCTCCAGATTGAGTTTGAAGTGATCCATGAGGCCATATTCGCGCAGGAAGTTCAGGCACGCGGCGGCGTCGGAATCGTACTGGTGCGTGGAGGGTTCACGGGGCTTCGGCTCGATGTAGAACTGGCCTTTGAAGCCGATGCTCTGCTTGTAATCGACAGCCATGTGCAGCAGGCGGGCGAGGTGATCGAGCTCGCGCTTCATGTTGGTATTCCAGAGCGTGGCGTAGCCTTCGCGACCGCCCCAGAACGTGTAGCCTTCACCCCCGAGGCGATGCGTGACGTCCATGGCCTTCTTCACCTGTGCGGCAGCATACGCGAAAACGCCAGCGTTCGGACTGGTGGCCGCGCCCTGGCAGTAACGTGAGTGGGAAAAGAGGCAGGCGGTGCCCCACAGGAGCTTTTTGCCGGTCTGCTTCTGCGCCTTTTCGAGTTCGTCGGCGACGGCGTCGAAGGCCTTGTTGCTTTCAGCGAGCGTCTCAAGCTCAGGGGCTACATCGCGGTCGTGCCAGCAATAGTAATCGACACCGAGCTTGTCCATGAACTCGAAGCAGGCCCACACGCGGCGCTGGGCGTTGGCGACGGAGTTGCTGCCGTCATCCCAAGGACGCTGCGCGGTGCCGCCGCCGAAGGGATCGGAGAGCGAATTGCGCATCGCGTGCCAGTAGGCGACGCCGAAACGTAGGTGATCGCGCATTTTTTTGCCGCCCACGATCTCGTCGGCGTTGTAGTGCTTGAAGGCGAGCGGGTTGCGGCTCTTCGGTCCTTCGAACTGGATTCTCTGAATGTCTGGGAAGGCTTCGTTCATGGCTGGGCGGCCAAGGGAGCCGGAACGCGTGGAAGTGCAAATGCTTCGTCAGACCGCTGGTGCGGAATGACGAGCCGAGTGCAGCGAGACAGACAGCCGCAGGCTGCCTCAAAGAGGTGAGCGAAGCGGATCAAGCCCGAACGACTCAAGCGGCATTTTTGGGACTTCGGGCTTGGTCATTCATTCGTCATTCCTCATTCGGGTTTCGTCATTGGAGCGACTTGCGACTCGTCTCCTCCGCCAGCCACACCGACACGAGCGTGATCACGGCCATGAAGATGAGGTAAACCGCGACGGGCCACGGGTTGCCGCCACTTTGATCCAGCAACGCCGTCGCGATGAGCGGTGCGAGGCCTCCGGCGAGCGGTGAAGCGAGTTGATAACCGAGCGAGGCACCGCTGTAGCGCACACGGGTGCCGAACAACTCCGAAAAGAACGCGGCCTGCGGGCCATACATGGCCGCGTGACCGATGAGGCCGATGACGACCGCGAGCACGACGAGCACGGTTTGGCGGGATTCGATCATCCAGAAGAACGGAAACGCAAAGAGCATCAGGAAGAAGGCGCCGCCGAGATACACCGGCCGTCTGCCGAAACGATCCGAGAGCGCGCCAAACCATGGGATGACGATCAACTGCACGGCGGAGCCGATGAGCACGGCATTGAGCAGCGCAGCTTTCGGCAGGCCGAGTTGCTGCGAGCCGTAGCTGAGCACGAGCACGGTGAAGATGTAGAAGAACGCGTTCTCCGCGAAGCGTGCGCCCATGGCGAGCAGTACATTGCGCGGATGATCGCGCAGCACGGCGAGGATCGGCACCTTCGGCCCTGCGTCCTCCGTTTTGGCCTGGGTGAAGACAGGGCTCTCGATGATCTTTAAACGGATGAACATGCCGACGCCAAGCAGCATGACGCCGAGCAGGAAAGGAATGCGCCAGCCCCAGGAGAGAAACGCCTGCTCATCCATCGACGAAGCGAGCATAAAGACCGCATTGGCCAGCAACAGTCCCACCGGCACGCCGGCCTGCACCCAGCTGGCATAAAAGCCCCTTTTGCCTTCAGCGCCATGCTCCACGGCCATGAGCACTGCGCCGCCCCATTCGCCGCCGACCCCGAAGCCCTGGACGAATCGCAGCAGCACGAGCAGGATCGGGGCCCAGACACCGATCTGCGCATAAGTGGGTAGCAGTCCGATTAACACCGTTGCCACGCCCATCAGCATGAGAGTGGTCACCAGCATCGACTTGCGGCCGATTTTGTCGCCGAAATGGCCAAACACGATGCCGCCGACCGGCCGTGCAAAGAATCCGACCGCGTAAGTGGCAAACGCCGCCATCGTGCCTGCCAGCGGATCGAAGTTTGGGAAGAACAGCTTGTTGAAGACCAGCGCTGAGGCCGTGCCGTAGAGGAAAAAATCATACCACTCGATGGTGGTGCCGATGAAGCTGGCGATGACGACGCGGCGGATGTCGTTGGGCTGGGACATGCTCTCTATACATCCGCCGAAAGCACGGCATTTCCAGCGGATGTCCCGTCTCAGACGACCAGACTGCGCAGGAACCTCACGAAAAACGCGACCCCAGCCTCCAGATTGCTCACGGCGATGAATTCATCCTTCGTGTGCGCCTGCGCGATGCTGCCGGGGCCGATGGCGATCGCCGGTGTTCCAGCCACAGCAAGAAAAGCGGCATCACAGAACCACGGTGCGCCGGTCAGATCGCCTCCAGCGGCGATCAGCTTCTGCACGAAGGCATTCGTCGGATCCGTGTCGAGATGGAAGGCCTCGGTCGCCACGGTGACGCTCGCAGTATCGTCGATTTTCTTCACAAAATCCGTCAGCAACGCCAGCGCACCGCCTGCGCGCTGCAATCCCGGCGTGGTGCGGATGTCCACGCGGAGCTTGCACGCGTCGGCGACGATGTTGCTGCGTGTTCCGCCGTGGATCATCCCGAGATTGATCGTGCTGACACCCAGCCACTCGTCCGAACCGCCGGCTTCGGCCAGAATGTCGCGGAAACCCGTGTCTAGCTCCTCGACGAGACGCGCCATCTTCACGATCGCGTTCACGCCGAGTTCCGGCGTCGCACCATGCACGGCCACGCCAGTGGTGTGAATGTCGGCCCACAGGCAGCCTTTGTGACAAAAGACCGTCTTCAGGCTCGTCGGCTCGCCGATGATGGCGAGATCGTAGCGGCCGTGATGCTTGGCGAAATGCTGCGAGCCGAGCTGGGCGCTCTCCTCGGACATGAAACCGACAAAATGCACCTCCACCGGCAAATTCGGGATTTCATCGCGCAACTCGTGCAGTGCCCACAAAAACGACGCCATCGGTCCTTTCGTGTCGGAAGCGCCGCGACCCCACACTTTGCCATCACGCACCTCGCCACCGAAGGGATCGATCGTCATGCCTCCGACACTGACCGTGTCCGTGTGCGGGGCGAAGAGGATGCGTGGCTTGGGCTTGCCATTCGCGGCCGGATTCGTGGGAAAGCGACCGATCACATTCGGCCTGCCGGGCTCCACCTCATCCAGGAAAGCTTCAGCACCCGATGCTTCGAGGAATTCAGCGATGAAGCGCGCGCACTTCTCCTCGCCGATGCCGTCGGTGCCAGGATCGCCGTCCGGATTCACCGACGGGATGCGCACAAGGGCCTGGGTGAGTTCGACGACGTTTTGCGGCAGCGCGGGCATGTCGCAGAGAGGCACAGGCTCGCGAATGACGCAAGCACGCGCCAGATTTGCGCTGTGGTGCGCGAAATTTGGCAAACAGGAGCCGCTGCTGGCATTGTTGTAACCCGCGTGCAACTTACAGCGTTTTTCCGGCCATGAATTTCATCCGCCAGCCACTCACGCTCCTGCTTTGCGGGGCCGCGCTGCACGCCGCTGATCCCGTGCCTCCGGTGCATGCGGTTGACCCCGTGCATCCCGCCATCGCCGCCACAAAGGCCACCGAAGGCAAGACCATCTTCCAGGCTGTCTGTGCACAGTGCCATGGGGCGAACGGGGAGGGCAAAATCGAGATGAAAACGCCCTCCATCGCTGGAATGCCCTCCTGGTATGTGACCACGCAGTTCAAGAATTTCCGCGAAGGCCGCCGGGGTCAGAACGCTGCGGATCCCCAGCCCTTCATGATGGCCGGCATCGCGAAAGCCTTGCAACCCGAGCAGGTGAAGGCGGTGATCGAATATGTGGAAAAGATGTCCGTGGTCGTTCCCGCCGGCAAAGACCGTGAAATGGCCAACGTGGACATCAGCGAGGGCATGCGGCTCTTCCAGGAGCGCTGCATGGAGTGCCACCGCTACAATGCCAGCGGGGAGATGGCCTTTGGCAGCCCGCCGCTCATCGGTCGGCAGGCCTGGTATCTCGAAGAGCAGCTCAAACGCTTCAAATCCGGCAAGCGGGGCACGATCAAGAACGACGTGAATGGCGCGAAGATGGTGCAGATGACCAATTTCTTCATCGAAGACGAGCAAATGCTCCGCAGCGTGGTGGCCTACATCATGACGCTCAATCCAGAGCCAGAACCCGCAAAAACATCGCCCCCAATCGAAGGAAGCCCGTTCAAGGACGATGTGAAGACGGTGGAGCGGTGATGAGACACGTTGGGGCGGCAAGGCGCTGATCCTGTAGATTGGGTGTGTGCTGCGTCAAAAACGCCATTCGCCCCACAGCATTCTTCGCAGCACCGCCCGACGGTTTGGAGACGTTGCCCCAGCGTGAGCGCCAAGCAGACGGGCGGGCTTCGCCACACCCGTCCCACGACATCCGCACGTCACGCCTTCAACGCCGCGACAACCTCGCCTTTGCTCAGTGCCATCGGGCGGCCGATGGGAGTCATGACCTCCTTGCTAAAGTCGATTCCAAGCAAGTCCTGTACGGTGGCGTGCAAATCCTCGACGAAGACCGGATTCTCAGGCTCCTTCTTCTCGCCTTGAGGATCGGTGGAGCCGATGACGCGGCCACCGGCAAATCCACCGCCCGCGACGAGCATGCTGAACGCGTGCGGCCAGTGATCGCGGCCGCCGACATTGTTGATCTTCGGTGTGCGGCCAAATTCGCCGCCGCAAACGACGATGGTGCTCTCCAGCAGGCCGAGTTTCTTCAAATCACGAATCAACGAGGCGTAGGCGGCGTCGAGGATCTTCACCTGCGTGGCCTGGCCCTCGAGATTGTTCGCGTGCGTGTCCCAGCCCGTGAGCGTGACCTCCACGCAGCGCACGCCGGCTTGAATCAAACGCACTGCCGCCAGACAACCGCGACCGAAGGGCGTCTCGCCATACGCAGCGAGCTCCTTCGCGGGCGCATCGCTCACGTTGAAGGCCTTCAACTGATCCGAGGTCATCATGCTGCGTGCCCGCTGCATGGAAACCTGATGCAGCGTCTTGTCCTGGTCGAGATTCGGCGGGCGGCCTTGCGCGAAGGCCTGCTCGACGACGGACAGGCCCTCCATGCGGCGGTCCATGCGCTTGTCTTCGACGCGGGCCTTCACATCCGGCACGGGAAACTTCGGGTCATACATCTGAAACGCATCATACTTCGCGCCGAAGAAGCCGCCACGTGCGGGCCACTGATTTGGCAGGATGGAGACATGCGTGGGGATCTCGATCTTCGCCTCTGGCAGCTCATGGCAGACAATGGCGCCGATGCTCGGATGAATGAGCGTGGGATCGGGCCGGTAACCGGTCTTGATGTTGTAAAAGGCACGTTCGTGATCGCCTTCCTTGCTCACCATCGAGCGAATGAGCGACACGTCCTGCATCACGCTGGCCGTTTGTTCGAGCCCCGAGACAAAATCGACGCCTTTGATCGCGGTGGGGATCGTTTTGACCCCGCCACCGATCTTCGTGGTCGGATGTGGGTCGAACGTGTCGAGCTGGCTCGCAGCTCCACCGAGCCAGAGCAAGATCACGGAGCGCGCCGGCTTGCTCTTCGGCGCTTTTTCAGCCTCCACAGCCAAAAGCTCACTCAAAGGCGTGAGCCAGGAGAGACCGGTTACGCCAGCTCCCCGGATAAGAGAGCGACGACTTAGATGATCGTTACCTTGGCAGTTTGAAGTGTTCATAAAATGACGAAATCAGAATGAGTAATGACGAATCAAATCCGAAGCACGAATGACGAATTGGGAATCAGATGGCGATTGGAGCTTGGGGCGTTCATTCGTCATTCCCGCTCCGCGGGCTAGTGGTTCCAGGAAAACTCGGTGGCGTTCATGAGCGTCCAGTAGAGGTCGGACATGGCGTTGCTGCGTGAGTTGTTGCTTTTCGTGGTGGCGAGGAGGCCGGTGAAGTGATCCGCCTCCGCCGACGTCGGGCGGCGGGTGAAAACAGAGAGGTAAGCGGCCTCGACGGCGGTCGCGTTGTCGGGCGCGAGCATGCCGATGCGCGTGCCGGCATTGGTGATCGGATTGCCGCGGGTGTTGTCGGTCACCATGTTGCCATTCATGAGCAGCAGGCGCTGCGGAATGGTGCCGCCGCCGTCGTCGAAACTGTCTTCGCCCGAGTCGCCGTAACGTTTCACGAAGTTCGCCACGTCGATGTCGCGCTTGATACGGAAGATGACATGCGCGTCGGAGTCGATGGTGCTCAGCGAGGCCGCCTGGATGACACTACCGGCCATCTGCTCCGGCCGCAGACGCGTCACCGGAAAGGCCGCCCAAGCCTTTTCCACGGCCTCCGTCACCGGATGCGCCGCGTCGGCCGAGCGGCTCGACTGCTGGAAGACCCGCGTGGCGGCGATGACGCGGATGAGCCGGTGCAGATCGAAATCATGCGCGATCAAATCATCCGCCAGCGCCTCCAGGCCCGGCGGGAACGGCCCTTCGAGCGGAATGTCATCCACCGGCGAGATGAGCGGACGGTTGAACAGCAGCGCCCAAACGCGGTTCACGAGTGTGCGAGCGAAAGGCCTGTTTTCCTTCGCAGTCACCCAGCGGGCGAGCTGTTCGCGCGGCGTGCCCTTTTGCGGCAGCAACTCCGGTTTCCACGGCACTCTGGCAGGCACGACTTCCTCCTCGGCCTCGCCAAGGTAGCGCGTCTTGTATTTCTGCTTCGGATCATCGCGCAGACCGTTCAGCTCAAACTTCGCCTGGCCGAAGTAAGCGGCGAGCGTGTGGAAGTCCGACTGCTTCCAGGTGCTGCCCAGCTTGCCGTCGTGACACTGCACGCAGTCCATCTGCACGCCAAGAAAAGCCCGGCTCACGCGTGCGGCGAGCTTTGCCTCATCAGGGCCCTTGCCGCCCATCTGGTTCGTGACCGTGACAAAATTCACCTCCGGGTTCGTCGTCCAGACTCCCGTCGAGTTGATCAACGAGAGTGCGATTTGGTCGTAGGGCCGGTTGTTCTGGATGGCATCGCTCAGCCAGTCCACGAGCCGGCGGCGGCGGTAGATGAGAAAAGGGCCGTCTTCGATCCCGACATACACACGCACGAGCCGTTCGGCCAGGTAGTCGCTCGTGCGCCGGTCATTCAGCAGATGCGAAAGCCACCACTGCGGCACATCTGCCGCCTTCAGCGACTCCAGCATGCGCACTTCCTGCAAGGACGGAATGCTGCCCGTCAGCGCCAGTGACAGACGACGTGCCACCGTGAGATCATCCGCACGAGGCACCGGCTGGAATTGCTTTTGCGCCCAGTCCTGCTCGAATGCCGCGTCCACCCGCTTGGCTGCCAAGTTTATGTCGTCCAGCTTTTCCCGAGACAAAACAGCTTCACCTTCCAAACGCATCACCGGCAGCCTCAGCAGCTCAGCAATCCCCCAGGTCACTCCAGCAGCCAGCGCCGCGACAATGACGGCATTGCGCAGCCAGATCAGCCAGCCGGAAGGAGTGGAGTCGGTAGTCATGACGACGCGCTTCGTTTGAGCCTGTCTCTAACACGTGGCAGCATCATCGGTTTCCTCGCGAACTTTGCAACAATCCTCCCACAGCCGACTTTCATAGCGCATCTCATGACCGAGCCCCCTCCCCTCCCGCCGCCACTGCCCGTGCCCGCTGCCGGAGAGCCTGTCGTCGTAAAGAAAGGCTTCGTCCGAGTCCTAGCCTCCATTCTCGACTGGATCTTCGGTTTGGTGGCCTTGCTGGCCCTGCTGGCGGCCTGCTCGGTGATCCCGGTGCTCAATTTCCTCAGCCTCGGCTACCTGCTGCATGTGAGCGGCACCATCGCGCGCACGGGTCGCATCCGGGATGGCTTCATCGGCGTGAGAAAGGCATCCGTCATCGGCAGCATCGCTGCGGGAATCTGGCTCGTGGTCTGGCCGGCGCGGCTCGTCTCCGGCATGTGGCGGGACGCCGAACTCATCGCCCCTGGCAGCAGCGTGGCCAAAGCGTGGCATGCGGGCCTTGTGGTCGTCATCGTGGTTGTGATCGCGCACATCGTGTGGGCCTGCGTACGCGGAGGCAGGCTGCGTCACTTCCTGTGGCCGCAGCCGCTGCGTCTCGTGCGCTGGCTGCGCACGCCGGAGAAGTTTGGCCATCTCCAGCGCATCGTCACCGACTACATCGTCGGCCTGCGGCTGCCGTTTTACTTCTGGCTCGGCCTGCGCGGCTTCGTCGGCGCGCTCGCATGGCTGATCGTGCCCGTGGGCATCCTGCTGGTCGCCACAAGGCTGCCCGTGGGTGCCTCCGTGCTGCTGTCGCTGCTCGGCGGCATGCTGCTGATGCTCGTGGCCATTCATCTCCCGTTTTTGCAGGCACGCTTCGCGCAAACTGACCGCTTCAGCGCCCTCTTCGAGCTGCGTGAGGTGCGGCGGCTCTTCCAGCGAGCCCCGCTGGCTTTCTGGGTGTCACTTCTCGTCACGCTGCTCTTCGCCGTGCCGCTTTATTTGCTCAAAATCGAACTCACGCCCCGCGAACTCGCCTGGCTGCCGAGCCTGCTCTTTGTCCTCTTCATCTTCCCGGCCCGTGTCCTCACCGGCTGGGCCATGAGCCGCGCCACACGTCGCGAGCAACCGCGGCACTGGTTCTGGCGCTGGACGGCCCGTCTCGGCATCGTGCCCATCGGGTTCGCCTACGTGATCGTCGTCTATGTCACGCCTTATCTCTCATGGAACGGATCGCTCAGCCTGCTGGAGCAGCATGCTTTCCTCGTGCCGGCACCGTTGATGGCGCTTTGACAAAAGAAGCCTGGTCACGAGTTCCTGCTTGTTCGTCATTCGTCATTCGCCATTCGTCATTTTCTGATGCTCTGGCTCACCGAACACACGCTCCTTCCCGCCGACACCTGGATGCTCGTGCTGGCCTTGCTCGGCTCCATGTGCATCGGCATGTCGAAGGCAGGTCTGTCCGGCACCTCGACGCTGAACGTCGTCCTGATGGCGAAGATCTTCGGTGCGAAGGAATCCGTCGGCGTGATTCTGCCCATGCTCATCGCCGCCGACTTCATGGGCTACTTTCTGAATCGCAAAGGCGGCACTTGGCGGCGCATCCTGCCGATCCTGCCACCCGCCATCGTCGGTGTGATCGTGGGTTGGGTGCTGCTTGGCAAATTCGACAACGCCATGGCCCGCATCGTCATCGGCTGGATCATCATCGCGCTGCTGATCTTCAACTGGGTGCTCAACAAACGGCGGCAGGACTTCCTCGCCCTCACCGAGCACCAAGGCTTTACCTGGACGATGGGTTTCCTCGCTGGCGTCGTCACCATGCTCGCGAACGCCGCCGGTCCGGTGATGACCGTTTACCTCCTGGCCCAACATCTGGAGAAAAAGGAGCATCTCGGTGTTTTCAGCCGCTACTTCCTCTTCGTGAACCTCTTCAAGGTCCCGTTCAGTGCTGATCTCGGCATCATCAATCCCAAGTCGCTCATGACCAACCTCACCCTCATGCCTGGCGTCATTCTCGGCGTGTTCCTTGGCTGGTGGATCTTGAAAAAGCTGCCGCAGAAGCTCTTCGAAAACGTCCTCTTCTGGCTCACGGCCTTCGCGGCCGTGTGGCTGATTCGCGGGTGAAACACCAGACTCCTCTCCTCCCATGAAACCGATTCTCCTCAGCCTTTGCCTGCTCGGAAGCTCGCTTAGCGCCGACTTTCCCGCGCTCTACAACAGCGAGCCAGGCAAGCCGTCGCCGATGTCGGCGCAGGAGGCGTTGAAGGCGCTCAAGCTGCCGGAAGGTTTCAAAGCAACACTTTTTGCCGCCGAACCCGATGTGCAGAACCCCATCGGCATGGCTTGGGATGCCAAAGGCCGCATGTGGGTCGCTGAAAACTACACTTACGCCGAACGCGCGAAGCGATTCGACCTCGGTTTGAAGGACCGCGTGATCATTCTCGAGGACAAAGACTGGGATGGCGTCGCCGAGACGCGCCAAGTGTTCACCGAGGACGTGCAGATGCTCACCAGTGTGGAGGTGGGTCGCGGCGGTGTGTGGCTGATGTGCCCGCCACAGGTGCTTTTCATCCCAGATGCCAATGCCGATGACATTCCCGATGGCGAGCCACAGGTGATGATCGATGGCTTCACCGTGGCGAAGGACAACTATCACAACTTCGCCAACGGCCTGCGCTTTGCGCCCGATGGCTGGCTCTACGGCCGCTGCGGCCACTCCTGCCCCGGCAAGCTCGGCATTCCCGGCACGCCCGAGGAGCAACGCGTGCCGATGAAAGGCGGCATCTGGCGCTACCATCCGGAAAAGAAGATCGTCGAAGTGCTCACGCACGGCACAACGAACCCGTGGGGCCATGATTGGGATCAAAACGGCGAACTGTTCTTCATCAACACCGTCACCGGCCACCTCTGGCATCTCATTCACGGGGCGCATCTCGTGGACTCGAACACGATGAACCCGCTCATCTATGAAAAGCTCGACACCATCGCAGATCACTACCACTACGACCGCAGCGGCAAATGGAGCGACTCGCGCGATGGCAAGGCAAACTCCTTCGGCGGAGGTCACGCCCACATCGGCATGATGATCTACCAGGCCGACCAATGGCCGGAATACTACCGCAACAAGCTCTTCACGCTCAACATGCACGGTCGCCGCGCCAATGTGGAGCGCCTCGAACGCAACGGCAGCGGCTACGTCGGCAACCACGAGCCTGATGTCTTCCTCAGCGACGATCCCTGGTTCCGTGGCATCGAAATCAGCACCGGCCCCGACGGCAGCGGCTTCATCCTTGACTGGAGCGACACCGGCGAGTGCCACGAACACACCGGCGTCCACCGCACCTCCGGCCGCATCTTCCGCATCAGCTACGGAGAGCCGAAGAAGCCCGAAATGCCCTTCGCTTGGCGCAAACCATGGCCGAAGGTCGATCTCAACGGAGACGAACATCAACGTGCGCTCGCCATTCGCGAACTCGTCCAGTTTTCACCTCTCGACGCCATTCCTGGCCCGCAGGCACACGCGAAATATCCCGAACTCGCCTTCGATCCCGCGAAAGTGGCCGCAGACGAAAAATCAGCCTTCGTGCGCCTTCAGCTCGCCAGCGTGCTTCAACGCCTTCCGCTCGAAAAACGACCTGCTTTGGCCATTTCACTGCTTTCCCACGCCGAAGACGCCAACGACCCATTTCTGTCGCACCTGGTCTGGTTCGGCATTTCGCCGCTGAAAGCCGACTCGCTGCTCGAAATCGCCAAAACATGCTCCTGGCCCAAAGTGACGCGTTGGATCGCTCGCAAGCTGGCGACGGAGCCGGAGGCTCTGAATGCGCTTCTGGCCATCAACAGCTCCGACGAGGTGCTCGAAGGGATGACCGAGGCCTTCAAGGGCATTCGCAAGGCTCCGAAGCCGGCGAACTGGGACAAAGTCACCGCCAGCTCGAAGTCACCGCACCTCCGCGATCTGAGCGTCCTCTTCGGCGACGGCCGAGCACTCGATGACGTGAAGAAACTTGCGCTGGATGAGAAAGCAGAACTCGTCGCCCGTGAGTCCGCTCTCAAGACACTCATCGAAGCCCGCCCCGATGATCTGCGCCGCATTTGCGAGCAACTGCTCGAAACACGAACCCTGAACATGACAGCGGTGCGCGGTCTGGCGCTCTTTGATGATCCGGCCATCGGCAAGCAGCTCGCGAAGAACTACCGCAAGTTTTACCCGCAGGAGCGCCCTGCGGTGCTCGATACCTTGGTATCGCGACCTGCCTTTGCCAAAGCGTTGCTCGAAAACATCGGTGACGGCCCTGGCAACATCGCCCGCGCAGATGTGACGGCGTTTCACGCCCGTCAGATTCGCACCTTCAACGACGAAGCTCTGTCGAAGCAGCTCGTCGAAGCCTGGGGCGAGTTGCGTGAGTCCGCTGCCGACAAAAAACAGCTCATCGAGAAGCTGAAGGGCGATTTGAAGCCCAACGTGCTCAAGCAAGCCAACCTCAGCAATGGCCGCATGCTATTCACCGCCGTCTGCGGAGCCTGTCACATGATGTACGGCCAGGGTGGCAAAATCGGTCCCGATTTGACCGGCAGCGGCCGGTCGAGTCTCGACTACCTGGTTGAGAACATCGCCGATCCGAGTGGTGTCGTAAGCGCGGACTACCGCATGAGCATCCTCACACTCAAAGACGGCCGCCAGCTCAGCGGCGTCATCGCCAGCAAGACGGATCGCACGCTTTCTCTACGAACCTTGACCGAAACCCTGACGCTTGATCAGTCGGAGATCACCCAAAGCGAGACCTCTCCGCTTTCGATGATGCCTGAAGGCTTGTTCCTGGCACTGCAACCCGAACAGGTGCGCGATTTGATTGCATACCTGATGCATCCGGTGCAAGTGGCCCCACTGAAGTGAATGTCTGCCGGCATGTCAGGATTTTGAGCCTCGTTCTGAGCAAACGCCCCTCTGGCAGCGTTGATAGCGTCGGCATCCGACTCCAACCAACCGCCAGCATGAAAATCATCCTTCTTCTCCTCGGTCTCGTCGTCACCTCCTCCGCGCAATTGATCCAGCGCGACGTCCGCTATCTCGATGATGGTCACGCACGGCACGTGCTCGACATCTACGCGCCTGCGGACGCGAAGAACCTGCCTGTCGTGTTTTGGATTCACGGCGGCGGCTGGCAGCAAGGCGACAAATCGGACGTGGAGACAAAGCCGAAGTGGTTTCTCGACAAAGGCTTCGTCTTTGTCTCGACCAACTACCGCCTGCTGCCGGAGGTGGACATGGGCACGCTCATCCGTGACTGCGCGAAGTCTTTTGGCTGGGTGCAAAAGCACATCGCAGAGCACGGGGGTGATCCGAAACGCGTGCTCGTCGGCGGTCACAGCGCTGGAGCACAGCTCGCGGCCATTCTTTGCACGGATGACCGCTACCTGAAGGAGGTCGACGCGGATTTCTCCTGCCTTATCGGCTGTGTGCCCGTGGATGGCGACACCTACAACATCCCGGCCATCATCGACGTGGCGGAGACACGCGCGCGCGTCCACGGCTTCCCGATGCCGAAGTTCGGCCATCGGCTCAAATTCGGCAACGCTCCCGCGCTGCACAAAGACTTCTCCGCCGTGACGCATGTGGCGAAGGGAAAAGGCATCCCGCCCTTCCTCATCCTGCACGTCTCTGGCCATCCGGACACGACCGCGCAGGCCGTTCACTTTGGTGACGTGCTCAAAGAGGCTGGTGTGCCCACGACCGTGTTCGGCGGGAAGGACACGAATCACAGCAAGCTCAACGACGACCTCGGCCTGTCCGGTGATCCCGCCACAAAGGCGCTGGACACGCTTGTTGAGACGATCTTGAAGAAGTGATGCGCCTAGCTGAGTTGCTTGTCTCGCATTTCCTCCGAGCCAGATCCGTCTGACGAGCCTCACGAGGCTCCTCTGCGCTTCCCTAAATGAGTGCTTGCCTTCGAGAGGTCGTTTCGGTCATCCTGCACGGATGAATCGTGTATTTGTCCTTTTCATTCTCCTGTCAGCGAACGTTCTGCATGCCGCGGACAAGCGGCCGAACATCCTGTGGCTGATCGCGGAGGATTTCGGGCCGCATTTGGGATGCTATGGCACGAAGGAGGTCTCGACGCCGGTGCTGGACGGCTTGGCGGCGAAGGGCATGCGCTTCACGCGATTTTACACGACGGCGCCGGTGTGCTCGCCGAGCCGGTCGGCGTTCAACACGGGGATGTATCAGACGACGATCGGCGCACACAACCACCGCTCGCATCGCGATGACAGCTACACGCTGCCCGAGGGGGTGAGGCTGATCAGCGAGCGCATGCGCGACGCGCGGTATGTCACCGCGAATGTGAAGGAACTGCCGCCGGAGGTGGGGTTCAAGGGCTCGGGCAAGACGGACTTTAACTTTGCCATGCCGTTCAAGCCGTTCGACACCGCGCGATGGGATGACGTGAAGGGACGCCAGCCGTTTTATGCGCAGATCAACTTCCAGGAGACGCATCGCAACTTTCATGGCGAGGCGCATGCCGACCCGGCGAAGGTGGATATCCCGCCCTACTATCCTGACCACGAAGTGACGCGGAAGGACTGGGCGCAGTATCTCGACGCAGCCACGGCGCTCGACGTGAAAATCGGCAAAATCATGGACCTTCTGAAGCGCGACGGTCTGCTGGAAAACACGGTGATCTGCTTCTTCGGCGACAACGGACAGGCGCATGTGCGCGGGAAGCAGTTTTGCTATGAGGAAGGATTGAACGTGCCGCTGATCGTGTGCTGGCCCTCCGGAGTGCCGGCGCCTGCCGGGTATGAGGCTGGCACGGTGAGCGATCGTCTGCTGATGAGCATCGACCTTACGGCTACCTCGTTGTCGTGGGCAGGAATCGCGAAGCCACAGAACATGCAGGGGCAGGTGTTCATGGGCGCGAACGCGGAGCCGGCGCGGGAATATGTCTTTGGTGCCCGGGATCGCTGTGACATGACAGTGTTCCGTTTTCGCACGGTGCGTGACGCGCGCTACCGCTACATCCGCAACTTCACGCCGGACCGCCCTTTCCTGCAATTCAACGCCTACAAGGAGAAGCAGTACCCGGTGTGGAATCTGATCAAGGAACTGGCCGCGCAGGACAAGCTGACTCCAGAGCAAGCCGTCCTGGCCGCGCCGACGATGCCGGAGGAAGAACTTTACGACTTGCAGAACGATCCGTTTGAGATTCACAACCTTGCCAAATCGAACAAGCCGGAAGATCGGGCGGCGCTGGAGCGCTTGAGCGGTGTTTTGACGACATGGATCGAGCAGACGAACGACCAGGGGCGCATTCCCGAGCCGGAAGAAGTGGCGACGAACGAAGGGAGCACAAGAAGACCGCCACAGGGCAAGGGAAGGAAAAAACAGCAGGAGTGATGAGTCATGAAGTTAGCGGTGACGATCTGGCTGGTCTTGACCGGGGTGCCTTTGGCAGGCGAATGGCCGCGGGAGTTGCAGGCGTATCGTGGCTCGACACCGAAGGTAGATGGCGTGATCGAGACGGGAGAGTGGGATGACGCGGTGAGGTTTGAGGGCGTGAGCGGATGGACGCCGCAGTTTTCGCCGACGACGAATCCGAAGGATCTCTCGCTCATCGGCTGGGTGAAGTATGACGCGAAGCGGCTCTACTTCGCGTTTCGTGTGACGGATGACTTGCTCTATGGCATCGACACGGAGCGCTGGCTGCCGGAGAAGAATCCGAAGGCACATGAACTCACGCGTGAGGGCTGGCCCTGGTTTGGCGATGAGATGGAGCTGCTCATCAACGCCTCGAACCGATGGAAAGGCGACGAGAATGCCGCTGGTGACGGTTCTTCCTGGCAGATGGTGTGCAATCTGACGAAATCGCGCCTCGGTGGCGTGGGAACAGGTGGATTGTTGGAAGGTGAACCGCGTTCGGATGCCAACGCGTGGGAAACGTATCAGCGCTGGATCAAAACAGGTGCGATGGAGGCGGTGGCGAGAGTTTTGCCGGAGGGAAAGGGCTACATCATCGAGTGGGCGGTGAACTTTGATCCATGCCTTGAAATCGCGCCTGGCAAATTCTTCACGCCGGGTGATTCGGAGGTCAAAGTGGGCCTGAACATCGCGGTGGGTGATCTGGACGAGAAAGAGAAGGGCGTGGGCAACTTCGGCAGTTTTCATCACGAGGACTGGTTCGCAGGCGAGAAGAACAAGCGAACGAATTTGCGGCAGTGGGGCGTGCTGCGACTCATGCCGGGATTGAAATGACGAAATCCGAATGACGAATGAGGAACCCCGGCCATGCTCCGCGCCGTGAAGCTGCTCCCCAACCATCGCGCGCATGATGCGCGGCATCTCATCCAGCGCTGGCGCGTGCTCGCACGTGAGACCGGATGCAAGATGACTGAGTTGTGCCGGGTGGAAGGGCTGCCGGTGATTGCGGTGGAGTCGGCAGCGGCGCGGGAAGGTGCACCAGCGGTTTATTTGTCCAGCGGTGTGCATGGGGATGAGCCGGGCGCGGCGTGGGGCTTGCTGGCATGGGCGGAGAAACATGCGCGTGAGTTGAAGCGCGGCTCGTTCTTGATCGCGCCGTGTTTGAATCCGATTGGGCTGACGCTGAACACGCGGGCGGATCATCGCGGCATCGACATCAACCGGCGCTTTCACGACGCGGAGGATGTGATCTGCGGGCCATGGCAGCGCTGGATCACCGGAAAAGCGATGCATGTCGGCCTGTGTCTGCATGAGGACTACGACGCGCAGGGCATTTACCTCTACGAGCTTAATCATGGCCGATGGACGGCGGGGCATGGCATCATCCACGGTTGTTCGCGTGTGATCGCGCCTGATCCCCGCAAAAACATCGACGGTCAGCGTGCCATCGGCGGCGTGATCCGCCGCCGCACGCTGCCGAAACATCTGCCTGGCATGCCGGAGGCGATTGAGTTGCATATGCGCGGCTGTCCGGTGACACTGACGTTTGAGACGCCCTCGGAGTTCGCGCTGGACACTCGGGCAAAGGCGCAGGTGAGTTTCATCGAAGTGGCGCTGGAGGCTTTTGCCCGACCATGAGGTCGCTTGCACTGCTGCTGATGCTGGTGTTGGCCAGCTGCTCGACGATCGCGCCACTGGGCGGACGCGGCGAGCTGCGCAAAGACGATTGGGAAAGCCACGACGGCAAAACGATGCCATGCCAGGCTTGGGACGTGCCCGCAGGCATGAAACCGCGCGGCGTGGTCATCGCGGTGCATGGTCTGAGCGGCGCGAAGTCGGATTTTTGGTATCTGGGCCAGGAACTGCCCAAAAGCGGCTACACCGTGTATTCGTATGATTTGCGCGGACAGGGCAATGATCCGGTGGTGAGCGAGCGCGGTGACATCTCCGGTAAGGAGGCGTGGAAGCGCGATTTGGCGACGTTTCACGCGCTGGTGAAGCGTAAACATCCGAAGACGCCGGTATTTTGGTATGGTGAGAGCCTCGGGAGTCTCATCGCGCTGCACACGGCGGCGGATTTGCTGGGAAACCGCGCCGACCCGCAGGCGATCGTCCTCGCCTCGCCGGTAGCGGGGCTGCGGCAGACGATCAGCGGCTTTCAGAGATTTTTGCTCGAAACGGCGGCCAAGCTTTCGCCGCGCACGCGTTACACGCTGGGCGATCTGGCGGGTGTGGATGAAAAGAAGATCCAGGTGACCTCCACTTCGACGCATGGTGGCCAGATGGCGGTGACGCCACATCATGTGGGCGCGTTTTCACTGCGGCTGCTGACGACAGTCGGCGAGATGCTGGATGAGAACGCAGACGCGGCGCACCGGCTGAAGATGCCGGTGCTTTTTGTGGCCTCGCCGAACGACGTGCTGTCGTCCGCGGATCAAATCCAAGCGTTGTTCGCCGAGGTGCACAGCCGGGACAAGAAGCTGCTATGGTATTCGCGCTCGTATCATCTGCTGCTGCATGACGTGCAGCGGGAGGAGGTGGTGAATGATGTCGCGAAATGGCTCGACCGGCAGGTGCGGGCGCTCAAACGTTGATCTTTTCCTCGCATGAACCTCGACGATCTCATTTTGCAGACGGTGACCCACGCGGAGGTGCCGTTGAAGGCGGCACAGATCGTAAAACTCGTCAAACCTCAGGCTGGCCGCCTTGCGACGCCGAAGGTGGTGGCGGCGGCGCTTGATGCTCTGACGAAGGAGGGGCGCTTGAATCGCATCACGGTGGGTAAAATGGCGCTGTTCACCACACTCAGCCTTGAATCAGCGGCAGCGGCGATGTTGGGCCCCATGATCGCGACAGCGAAACAGCCGCCCCAGGCCGCCAAATTGCGAGGCAAGCTGCCGCAGGCATTGCAGCCGCATTTTGAGAGCGCCCTGGCCGTCCTCGTCGCGCAAGGAGCGGCGTTTGTGATGCCCGGAGCGAAACGGCTGGTGCATGCACGAAGGCCGAAGCCGTCCGAGTTGCTCGACACAGCGAAACGGCGCGCTTTGCAGACGATGTTCGATGAGATCAATGCGTTGCGCAGCACGCCGCTGACGCTGGGGGACTTCTCCGCGTGGCTGGATGATGAAGCGTGCGCTGAGTCACGCCCGCCTGAGATCGAAGCCCGAAAAACAGCGCTGGCGCCGAACGCGGAGCTGCTGCGAGAATGGTATGAACAGGACCGAATGCGCTCTTCGACGATGATGATCGCGATTCCGCGCACTTTCGAGCGCTACACGGCCTGGGCGGCTGAAAACGGTGTCGCGACTGATAGTCAGGTTTTGCGAAATTTGATGACTGAGCTTTACAACAATGGCCGCCTCCTGCTAGAACCCTGCGAACGGCCGCAAGACCTCCCCGAGCATGAGCGTGCCATGCTCGTGCCGATGTCTCTCGGCCCTCCAGGTTACTCGTGGTGCTGGATCGCGTGATCGCAGCGCCCACGCTTTGATCCTCTCCCGCCATGTCTCCCTACGCCGCCCTCAATCCGTTCACCGTCACCAGCGTCGGTGAAAACGATCTTTGGAACGCCTCTTTGCTGCCGGATGTGCCCTACATTCATTCGGTGCCGTTCGGCGCGCTGAAAATTGCAGTCGATCAGGTGCGTGCGCAAAAGCGCAGCCAGGTGCGCTTTGTCCGCGGCGCGGGCGGTTCCGGAAAGTCGCATGTGTTTGCCCGCGTGCACCGCGAATGCGCGGACGGCATTTTTTATGCCTATGCACCGAATCCGCCGCTGCAGCCGGAAGCGCTGGAGCAGTTCATCCTCACCCGTTTCATCAGCAGCCTGCGTCACCCGGCACGCGCCACGGATGGAAAGCTGGCACCCTACAGCCAGCTCCGGCTGCTGGCCTACGCATTGTTGAAGCCCGTAGTGGAGCAGGAACTCACCTTTCCCGAGCTGCATGAGGCCTGGGCGGAGATCGCGCTGGACACGCGAAAGGAGATGATCCACCAAGCGGTGCAACTTCTGGAGGCGGATCATCCCATGGTGCCGCGCAGCGTGCTACGCTGCCTGCTGAACATCCTGCGCGAGGACAAGGAGCACCTCGCTGCGCAGTGGCTCTCCGGCGCAGCCTACCTGACGGAGAATGAATTAAAGTATCTCGGCGTGCCAGATCCGCTGCAACGCGGGGAAATGGGCGTGGTGATCCAGCTTTTCGGCAAGCTGGCCGCGCAGGCGGGTGCGCCGGTGGTGCTCGTGCTCGACCAACTCGATCTCATCGTCACGCAGCCGCAGTTTGATGAGATGCAGCGCCTGCTTTTCTCGCTCATCGACCAGAGTGAAAACTGGGTCGTCATCATCGGCCTCGTGGCTGAGCGTTTCGCCATGTGGGACGCGGCGCTGAGCCAGGCGCTGCGCGGACGCATCGGCGTGCCGGACAGCAATGCGCCGCTCGGTTTCCGCCTGCCGGTGATCGACATGCTGCCCATCGCGAACGAGCAGAAGCGCCTGCTGCTCGCCTGCCGGCTCGAAATGCCACAGCTCGTGGCGCAGCGCAAAAAGGACGGCATCACCTCGGACATCCATCCGCTGCTGGAGGAAGACGTCGCCCGTCTCACCGCCGGCGGGGCGATCTTCCCGCGTCATCTGCTCGCCGCCGCGGCGGAAGTTTATGCCATGCGTGCCGCGGGCGAGACACCGCCCTTGCCGAAGGATGTCGTCACGATGGCCAGCGCGCCTGCGGTGACAGCGCCGCCACCAACACCACCTCCCGCAGCGGTTGTTCCTCCAGCGCCGCCACCTGCCGTCAACGCTCTTGCCGCGATCATAGCCGAGCCACCCGTGGTCGCACCTTCGCCGCCGGTGCTCACGCCGACTCCTGAAACCGCGCCCGTAGCCACGCCCGTGGTGGAAGAAGTGAAGGAGAAGCCCGCAGAATCGCCTGTGCCGGTTGTTGTTCCCGTCGCGGCCGTTGCCGCGTCGGAAGCTCCGCCACCCGCAGTTCCTTCCGCTCCGGCGGCTGCTTCCAAGCCATCGCTGGCGGAAAAGATCGACGCGTTGCTCCTGCAGGCCGTGGAGGCCGCCAAGACCGAAACCAGCGCGTCCAGCGCCATCGATCTCGGAGAGCGCGTGCGTGATCTCATCGGCCTGATGGTCGCCCCGCCGGTGACGATCACCGAGGGCGACGTCCGCAAGTCTTACGACAACTTCGACGGCACCGACCGCTGGTTCGAATGGGGTGGTGGAAAGGTGCGCATCGTCACCAGCGACTCGATGCGCGGCAGTTTCATCGCCGTGCTGGAACGCATCAAAGACGCGGGTGGCGACACGCTGCTGCTGCGGCATGACATCGCGCCGGTTTCCGGCCAGCTCACGCTCGAGCTGCTGAACGCCTTCAAGGCAAAGAACACCTTCCATCACATGCCCGCCTCCGAGACCGCCGTGCTCGACGCGCTCGGCCGCCTGCTCGCCGCGCAGCGTGAAGGCTCCTACGACGAGCTCCCCACCGAACCGCCGGCGACCAAGGACAACGTGCTCGCCGCCCTGCGCAATCATCCGCTGCTCCGCGGCCTGCGTACGTGGGAAATGATCCAAAAAACACACGCGCCAAAGCAGGCGCAGACGCCCGTGCCGCCGACGCCCTCCGTGCTTTCCACCATCGCCCGGCCACCTGCGGCCAAGCCTCCACCTGTGGCTGTCATCAAACCGCCTGCCATTCCGGCAGACTCGGCACCACCGCCTGTGCCAACGGCGAAACCGCCCGCCATTCCCACAAGCGTGCCACCACAGCCTCCCCCAACGGCGAAACCACCATCGTTTCCGACCGCCAAGCCGCCTGCCACTCCCACCTTTGTTGCGAAGCCTGGGGCCCGACCGGTCTCGCCGCCGGTGGCGAAACCTCCGCCCGGCGTGCCGCGTCCGCCGCCTGTGGCCAAATTGCCGCCACCATCGCAGGGCACGGCAGCGTGAGTTTTCGCAGCTACAATGCCCTAGTGGGTGACGTTTAAGGCGCTCCTCATGAAAGCACACACCCTGCTCCTGCTCTGCGCGTTCACGTTTCAAGCCTTTGCGGCAGACACCAAGCGTCCGAACATCCTTTTCATCTACGCCGACGACCAATCAACCAAGACGGTCGGCTGCTATCCCGGCTCGTGGCCTTGGGTCAAGACACCGCACATCGATGCGCTGGCAAAAGAGGGCGTGCGCTTTCACGCCGCGTATCTCGGCTCGTGGTGCATGCCTTCGCGTGCCACGCTGCTCACCGGCCGTCATCCGCATGGCATCGAGTCGATGTCGATGGAGGGCAAGTATCCCGGCAGCACTTACGATCCGAAGCAGTGCCCTTTCATTCCCACGCAAATGCGCCAGCAGGGCTATCACACCGCGCACATCGGCAAGTGGCACACGGGCACCGATTCCGGTTGGGGGCGTGATTGGGACCATCAGATCGTGTGGAACCGTCCCCTGCATCCTGAGAACGCCGGCGCCTATTACGAGGAGCAGATCCTCAGCATCGATGGCAAGGAGCAGACCGTGGAAGGCTACCCCGCTGACAACTACACGCAGTGGTCGCTCGACTACATTCGTGGCAAAAGCCGGGACGCCTCGAAGCCGTGGTATCTCTGGCTCTGCTACGGCAGCGTCCATGGCCCGTCGAAACCTGCGAAACGCCACCTCGGCAGCTACAAGGATGCCGAAGTGCCCGTGCCAGCCGACGTGTTCCCGCCACGCGAAGGGAAGCCTGGTTATCTCGACAAGATGCAGGCGTGGACGAAAGGCGAAGACGGTCATCCCATGGCGAAGAAGGGTGCCGAGGCCTTCGGCGAGAGCAAAAGTGGCAAACGCTTCGACGACTGGGTCCGCCAGGTGAACGAATGCGTGCCTGCCATCGACGAAGGCGTCGGTCAGCTCATCGCCGCGCTCAAAGAGACCGGCCAATACGAAAACACGCTCATCATCTACACCGCCGACCAGGGCTTCAGCATGGGCGAGCACGGCTTCCGCACCAAACTCGCGCCCTACGACGCAAACTACCGCTCCCCGCTCATCATCAGCATGCCCTCACGGTTTCCTGCGGGAAAAGTCTGCAATGCATCCGTCAACGCGCCCGACCTCGCCGCCACCTTCCTCGCCATGACCGGTGTGAAAGTCCCGTGGCCGGTGCACGGCCGCGATCTCACGCCGCTGCTGGAAAAGTCGGACGCCGCATGGCCGCACGCCTGCTATTACGAACACATGGGGAACGAATACGGCTCCAAGGTGAGCCAAACCATCCTCACCCAAGGCAAGCAGGACAACTTTCAAGGCGTGCCGCTCTACTCCGCGCTCGTGCAGGATCGCTTCAAGCTCGTTCATTACCTCGACGGCCAGTCCGGCGAGGAACTCTACGATCTGACCAACGATCCCGAGGAGCTCAAGAATCTCATCGGTGACGCTTCGCATGCCGAACGCATCAAGCAACTGCGCGAAGCGATGAAGACCGAGCTCAAGCGCACGGAGGCCGGATTCACCGACTTCGTGAAGTGAGTCACGGTGCGGCCTTCAACTTTTTCCCTGGCAAAAGGAACATCCGCCCGGCTTCGTTGCAGATGAGCAGGTTCGGGCCGTCTTTGCCGAGCACGGTTCCAACCGCGCCGGTTTCATGGGAACCACCGGGCTGCACGACGAGTCCTTCCTCGTCGCGGAAGACCAGCGGCCTTGAGAACTTCATCTGTTCGTTCGTGCCCGTGTTCAGCATCACGAGAGGCGTGCCGAGCGTCTTCTTCGCCTGCATGGGCAGCGCCTTGTCCACCAGACTGCCGATCAAACCACCGATGACGGGGTTTTGTCCCAAAGCCGCCATCGGATAGCCGGTCTCGCGATCGGGAATGGAAACGACACGCCCGGTTCCGATGACGAAATCGATAGCACCATCTTGATTCCAATCAAAGAGGTCGAGCTTGCAGCGCCCGCTCATGCCACCCACACCACCGCTGGTGCCGATGAGCTTTCCATCGTCGAGCTTCAGCTTGCCGCCGTCCTCCACGTTGTAGTCGTCGATGCGCCAGTAGAGATGAAAGTGATCCTCACCATCCACGATGGCCAGGGCGATTCGGTCGCCGATCTTTGCCACCGCCGGACGGCAGCGCCACATGCCATGCAGATCGATGCCATCGCAGTAAAGCGGATGCGCGGCGTCGAGCTTCGGCTGCGTCTTTGTACCACGATTCAGGTAGATCAGGTAATCGCCCGTGATGTCACCCGTGATGAGATCCAGCGTGCCATCGCCATTCCAATCAATCGCATTGGTCGAGAGATAGCCCCAGCGAGCTTCCTGAAGCCCCTGCAAGCTGCCCGAGTAGCCCGCCTGCACCTGAATTTCGCGGCCACCTGCTTGCACACGCGTCGCAGGCAAAAACTTCGGCTCGTCATTGCTGCCAATGTTCTCAAAGAAGAGCACAAAACCCTCCGAATTGCCCACCAGGATGTCCAGCACGCCATCGCCATTCCAATCCACCGTCGTCGGCGAAGGCAACGTGCCCGCATAAAGGTCCGCGTTCTCCTGCAAAACAGAGATTGGCTCCGCAAACACCGGCGCGCCCGTCTTGGCCCACGTGCCCGTGAATCGGTAGAAATACAGCGAACCCTCGCCACACGCGATCAGACCGCCCGGATAGGCTGCGACACTCGGATTGATGCTCGGATGCCGCAAGGCGTTCCCATCCTCACCAGCCACAAATCGCTTCGATTCGAGGTCAAAACCACTGGCTGCCTTGTTGCGATAGTAAATGAGGCTCTTCGGGCAAAAGGCTGGGGTTTTGATCATGGCGGCGTCATGTCGAGCTTCGCGCAGTAGAACAGGATGCGGATGCGGAAGTTAGCGAAGTTGGGCAGCCCCCTTGCGTTGGCTTTGA
>Ga0169931_10000821_pt1 | contig 51704 bp, 41 predicted proteins | sample Kivu_15m_20L_FD_129675 | JGI IMG/M metagenome (GOLD analysis project Ga0169931, IMG submission 129675) | Freshwater microbial communities from Lake Kivu, Western Province, Rwanda to study Microbial Dark Matter (Phase II) - Kivu_15m_20L... | ecosystem: Environmental > Aquatic > Freshwater > Lake...
AAAGCCCAGATCGATGACTTCGTCACGACCGCCGTGAATCACGAATCGGTCGATACCCGCCCGGCCCATGATCGTGTCGTTACCTTCACCGCTGGTGAGCGTGTCGTTAAACGCCGAACCGCCCATGCGCTCGATGCTGATCAGCGTATCGACGCCATCTGGTCCAGTCGCGGCGCCCGTGAGCAGGTTGACGTCAACAGCACCGCTGGCGTCGCGGTAGTCGGTCTGGTCGTTGCCGGCGCCACCGTTCAGCGTATCGTTACCCAGGCCGCCAAACAGCGTATCGTCGTTACTGCCTCCAACAACCTTGTCATCAAATTGGCTGCCAAGTACGGTCCAGGGTTGTGCGCCCAGCGCAAACTCGGTGACCTCGTATCCTGTGACGGTCAGGTTCCAGGGCGCTTGTGCCAGCGCCGGCTCAGTGACCTCGTAACCGGGGTTGAACTGAACGTCTGATACATAGATCCTGAACTCGCCAAAGCCGAAGAGCTTGAGCACGATAGGCTGCCGGGTAATCGGCGTCATATCGAGCGTGTTCGTGCCTTCGTTTCCGCGCAGGATCACTCCGGTGGGGTTGCCCATCGTGAAGCGGTCGTCGCCCGGGCCACCGAACAGAAAATCTGCGCCATCGCCGTAAATGACGTCGTTGCCGGCACCGCCGTCCACCGAGTCGTTTCCTGCGCCGGCGTTCAGCGTGTCATTGCCGAGACCGCCTATCAGGGTGTCGTTGCCATCGCCCGAGTTGTACGAGACGGCCAGATCGCCCGCGACCAGAAGATCGTCTAGCGGGGTTTCACGAACCGCGATGGGTGTCAGGTTGAGGGTGAATCTTGTCTGCGAACTTTGGCCAGATCGACTGGTGACCGCGGACACGTAGGTGGTGTCCACCTGGTACCCCCCGGCATGGATCAGCCAGTTACGCGGAACAACCTGAACGACATTACCTGCCCCGAGATGGCTTTCATTGATCAGGTTGGTGAGGGTCAGGCTTTCGCCGAGCGGATTGCCGACGACCGAGGTGTAGCGATCGCCCACTGCTGCGCGTTCGGGCAGCGTCAATACCAGGCGAACGCCGCCCTGCTCGGACAGGTCTGTCCAGTCAACACTACCATCGGCCGCTGCGGGTACCCCAGCCCCAGCGATAGCGGGCGCTGCCTCGAACACGGCGAGCCGGAAAGGCGCTGACACTCTGGGGGCATAGCCGCGCTCTTCAATCTTTGCGACATAGGCGTAGCTTTCGCGGTCGGCATTTTGCGCAAGCGGTGCGCGCAGACTTGCCGATGGACCGGTACCGTCCTGAAATGACCAGCTGGTGGCGTTGTTCTGGTCAATCGATGCGGTACCCACCGCGATATCGTTTCGGTAGATGACCAGTTGCTCGGTTGCACGCAGGGGTTGCCGCAGCGTGCCCACCAGCAGCGGGCTGACGTCGTCGGTGCGTGCGCCGAAAAACAGCAGACCCGCCGATGGCGCCTGGTCGTCAACCGCCATCAGAATGGACACATCGGGTGCGGTGGATACGCCTGTTGCTGCCGTGCTTTTGTTGCCAGCGAGGTCGGTGGCTTGCAACCTGAGCGACGTGGCAGGAGCGATCGGTTTGTCGAGCCGGATTGCCCATAATCCTTCGCGACCCGCCACGTCGGAAACCCCGAGCAGCTTGCCATCGGCAGTGCGAACGTCCACCTTGCTGCCGGCCTCAGTGCGGCCGGTCAACCAAAGACCCGAAGCGGAATCAAGCGTTGGAGCGACTGGCGCTACGGTATCGACCACCAGCATTGATCGCAATGCTGCGGTGCCGCCGTCCGGGCTGCGTAGCGTGGTGGCTGTTTCGTAGGTGCCGTTACCCGTTGCTGGAAGCGGAAACTCGACCATCAGCCGCTTATTGATGACATCGGCCGGACGCAGCGTAATGCTGATCATGCTTTCGCCGCTATCGGGCCGCGTCAGCACGCTACGAACGATATCGCCTGGTAACGCCTCAGCAGGAAGCGTGACCTCAAAGTTGAGCTTTGAGGTGAGCATTTCGCCGGCATTCAGATAGCCGTCCAGACCGCCAGTGGCAACCAAACCGAGCAGGGGTTGTCCCACTGCCTTTTCGCTCATCCAGGACACGTTGCCAGCCGGATCAATGGTGCGCGCTTCGACCTTGAGAGGTGAGGGGGATTGGCTGGGGAAGGGGTAGAGCCACTGACCGGTCTCGTCGATGGTGACGATCACCTCGTCCGAGCGCTTGCCGCTCGTGTCAAGAAAGCGCAGTTCAACCTTATCGCCGGGGGTGCCCGAACCCTGAACCTGTGTGAGGCTGGTGGTGAGGAGCTTGGGCGCGGTAGGGGCCCGCAAAGGTTCACCCACCGATGCGCCGAGGGCGTCAACCGGGGTGATCAAAACCGTGTCAATGGCTTTTGCGGCAATCCGAATGCTGAACGATCCGTCGGCGGCCACTGCAAAGGGGTCAAGTTTTCTTGGACCGGTATCCGGGGAGATGATTTCGACCGAGAGCTTTCCGCCCGGCACGGCCTGTCCTGTAATGCTGATCCCACCTGCGTCGAGCGTTTGCGAATCGATGCGAAGATCACCCAGCAGCTTGCGCATCAGCATGGGGGGCGTTGTGCTCGCAAAGGTACCGGTACCCTCCTGAGCCGCAGCAAGCGCCACATCGCGTCCTTGATCCAGCAGGTCGCGTCCGAGTGCTGACAGCTGGCCAGGATTGTTGTTCGACAGGCCTTCTTTCAGCGAACGTTCAAATTGCTCCAACGTGTCGGAGATGCGCCCGTTATTCAGGGAGTCGACACCGGATAGCTTTGCGAGGGCGAGGCCGTACTTCTCAGCGCTGTTCAGGTCGGTTCGGTTGCCAGACATGAACTGCGGCGAGTTGGTTGCGGTCGGGCGATCGGTGATTGATACTCCCTCAAGCCCGAACGCTGTCGCCACCTGCTGGTTGGCCGCTATCACTGAGGCTGCCTGGGCGGGTGCGCTGGTTTCGGTGGCACCGGAGAGCCGGGCAGCCAGTTCGGTGAGCGGCGTGATCGCCACTTCGAAAAAGGCACTATCGCCGACCCTGCGGTACTTTGGATTGGCAGGGTCGATGACTTCGACGGCGCGAAGATCGATACCAAGCGAGCGCATTTCGCGCGACACTTCATCGTCAAAGTTGGGCGCACTGCCGTTGAGATCGATCGCCCGGAACATGATCGGCCCCGAATAGCCGATGTTCTTCACCCGCAGGCGTGCGGTGCCGTCGGATTCAACCGGGATGAAGTCGCGCAGCTGATCGTTCGTGTCGTACACGCGAAGCGGCCGCCCCTGAGGGTCAAAAACCCGGATGCCAACGCCTGCGCTGACAGGGCCCGCCGTTACCGAGACTTGCATGTCAATTGCGGCATCGATGGCGAAGCCAAACGACGCTGTGCCACTCGACTGGCCGTGGCCATCGTCAAGGCGGGCTTGAACGGTCCAGGCGCCGCCAATCGGGTTCAGCCCTTTTTGAGCGAAGTCCGCTGCGCTGAGTGTTCGCACCGCGACCTTGTCAGCGATTTGCGCGTCGGTGAGTGGTTCACTGAGCTCGGCCGAGGTGCCGTCAGGCGCCCGCAGGATGAGTGTCAGACGCTGGCCCGCAACAGTTCCGGAGGCCAGATGAACCGAGATCGTCGTGCCGTCCGAGAGCTCGGTTCCTGAAAGCAGGCCATCGGTTTTGGCTTCGTCCGCGAAGACCGACAAGGGAGTCGGGGGGGCAGGAGGGAGGGCGGCGGCCTTGCCACCGCCGCCACCACCCCCGCCGCCTCCTGCCGCGGCGAGGCCGACGACCCCTGCCAGAATTCCGGGAGAGCCCATTGCGCCTTTGCTGGAGCCCGCGGCATCGGCGCCCTCAGCGGCCTGAGTGGCTGCGGCAGCCGTTACCGCAGGGGCTGTCGGCGGTGCGGGGGGCGCCGCCTCAGCAACCGGTGGTGGGTTCCAGGTCCCCAGGTTGACGACCTGCGGCGTACCGTCGAGCGACTCGAGACCCAATGGCTCGCCGTCGCCGGTCAGGTAGCGAAGCCGCCTGTCGCCACTGCTTTTGGCGACCAGCCGGTCTTGTCCCTCGGCGGCATTGGCAAAGAAGCTTTCAATTACCAGGGTGGCTACCCCGGTATCGCCAAGCTGCAGGGAGAGGGCGCGACCAATGCGGCGAGCGCTGAATTTGCGAACGGAGCGCCCCGTCGCGGGATCAATGATTTCGAATGTTTCGCCCGCCAGCGCGCCGACGCGTGTCGTGCGGCCCGCAGGAATATCGATCTGACGGCTTGCACCCGACTCTGTCGACGCGACCAGCCGGAATGAGCCGCGCGATGCCGCCCGAAAAAACCCGAAATCCATCAACCCGTCCCTTCAAAGCGGGGGCATTGTGTTTCACCCAGAGTGCCCGTGCTTAGGCAATCGACTGGGCCGGGCGAAACTTTAGGCGGGCGGGGCGTCCAGTGAGTACGAATTCACGCGAGCGCTAGCTGACGGGCGTGCCAGTCTGTCGCCTGCTGAAAAGCATGAGCCAGGTGAAGCACAACGTCCTCGGCGAATGGCCGGCCAGCGATCTGCATGCCAACCGGCATGTTGTTCCCGGCAACTCCACAAGGAAGAGCAATCGACGGCAGGCCGAGGAAGTTAAGCGGGCGCTGTAACCTGGTAAGCAGTGCAAGGATTCGGTCCATCCGCTCGCCACCCCCAACATCGGTCTCAGCGAGAGTAGGGGTGGGAATGGCCAGGCTGGGCAGGTGGAGCACATCCACCTGACTGAATACCTCGGTCAGAAAGCGCTGCAACAACTCGCCCCTCAGCCTCAATGCATCGATATATCGGGGCGCAGGGACTGCAAGTCCGCGCATCAGCCGCGCGCGGACTTGCGGCGAATACTCGCCAGGTCGATTACGCAGCCAATTGCCGTGCAGTGCGGCCGCCTCGGCGGCGATCACATGCGTGGCCGCCACCTCGGCCGGTCGCATGTCGGGAATGTCAACCGGAACCAGGTGGCAACCCAGGCTGGCGAGCGTTCGACGCGCATCTTCGATGCAGCGGGCCACCGCGGGATCCAGGTCGTCATGAAAGAACTGGTTGGGAATTCCGACACGCAGGGCACCCAACGGCTGTCGTAACCGATTCAGGTAGTCGGGAACCGGCTGGGAGGGGGTAGTCGCGTCTCGGGGGTCAGGGCCCGCCAGGACCTGAAGCATCATTGCGCAGTCGAGTGCGGTACGCGCGAGCGGCCCGACGGTGTCCATTGAGTAGGACAGCGGCATGGCGCCCGCCCGGCTGACACGTCCGTAGGTGACTTTCAACCCGGTAACGCCGCACAGCGAGGCCGGTAACCGGACCGAGCCGCCGGTGTCTGAGCCCAACGCGCCGAAGCATGCACGGGCCGCCACCGCGGCCCCGGAGCCGCTCGATGACCCCCCCGTGATGTGAGCGGTGTTCCACGGGTTCCGGGCAGCCCCGAAGTGCACATTGTGACCGGTGGGGCCATAGGCGAATTCAGCCATGTTCAGCGTGCCAAAGTCGACGGCACCCGCTGCATCGAGCCGCTGTAGCGCAGTGGCTGTGGTGTCTGTGCGGGTGCTCCGGCGGATTGCCGAGCCGCAGGTTGTTACCAGGCCGGTGCGATAGAACATGTCTTTATGGGCCATCGGAACGCCATGGAGCGGTCCGATGAAGTGTCCTCGCGCAGCCTGCGCGTCCAGGGCATGCGCCTGGGCCAGGGCCTGCTCTTCATCAATTCGAATAAACGCATTGATGGCAGGCTGGACCGCCCGGGCGCGAGTCAATTGCGCCTGCAATAGCTCGACTGCGGATACCCGGCGCGCCTGGATGGCGGCCGACGCTTCTGCCAGCGTAAGGTTGTGGAGATCGCTCATCGGATGGCTCCCTGGCGCATCGCCACATCAAAGCCCGATGGCTCGGCCTCAAAGGCCAACGTGTCGTAGCCGGCAGAAGCGGTGCGGAGCTGCGTACTGAGATTGGCGGCGATGAGCGCCGCGTCTTCAGTCTTTACCGCGCAGCTTTGTGCAGCAAGCATCTGTTCAACGAATTCGGGTGACAGGTTGTCAGACATGTTTAGAGCCTTCAGGAGTTTGCCGGGCGCTATCGGCTGGCGCGGGTCACGAGTCCGAGCCCGGTGAAGATCGACACCATCGCAGCCCAGACCCAGACACTGTGGGATTCACCGAAGAAAAGCCAGCCCCAGAATACCCCCCACAGGGTCACCAGAAAACCGGTCTGGCTGAAAAATACCGGACCAGCCAGCCGCATGACTTCGAAAAACAGCAGGGCGCCGAGCCAGCTGAATGCTGCGTGGCCAAGCAGAGCCCAGTCGCCCAGGTGACTGGGCGGAAACGGAATGTGGATACCTCGAACCAGAGCGATCGGCAGAAGACACGCGAATGATCCCGCCTGCATCGCACCGGCAAGCGCGATCGAGTCGATTCCGGCGGGTCGCTGACGGGCGATGTAGATGTTGGAGATCGAGTAAAAAAGCGGGATCAGCAGACATATCAGCACCCAGGGGGCGCTTGCGGGATCGGGAAGGCTCGTCTTGGGCAACAGCACCATGAGCGTTCCCGCCACGCCGAAGCCCAGGCCGGCGATTCTGAGACCCTGCAGGGGGGCCATTTTGAATCCCAGCGCCATGGCATAGGTCATGAGCGGAGAGAGTGTGTTGAGGACTGCCGCCAGTCCTGCGGGCAGATACCCCATCACCAGCACGACCAGGGTGTTTGGAATCGCAATGGCGGTAATGCCAGCGATCAGCGCATACCTGCCGTGGGGCAACAGAACTCTTGGGTCAGTGCCCCGCCAGGCTGCAATGATCAGAAGGGCTGGCGCGCCGACGCCATTCACAAAGACCATCCAGGCTACCGGATCGATCTGATGGTTCGAACCGATTTTGGCCAGAGAGATCTGCAGACCCCATATCGCTCCCATCGCCATCATGTAGGCGATGGCGCGAGCCAGTTGCTGCGGGGGCTGGGGGAGTTTGGAGGGAGGCGTCATGAACCGGGGGAGGGCGTCGCGCGTACCGCGAAGCTGAATCAACCGAATCCTGCCACGAACCGGGGCGCACCGTTCTCCATTGAATGAAATGGCGATTGATCAGGCCGCAGCCGGGGCCACCTTCGGATCGGTTATCGTCTCGCCCATGCAGACATCCCATGCTGATGCAGCGTTTGAGGCGACGGACTCGGTCATCCGGACCTTCGGCAAGCACTATCGGCGAGTCACCACGTTACCGCTGCCGGAAGCAGTCGCCGACGGCGCCCGAATGGCCCTGGTTGACTGGTTTGCGGTCGGGCTCGCGGGCATGGCAGACCCCGAAGCGCGGGCGCTGGCGAATTCGGTACACCAGTGGCAATCGGTTGGGCGGGCTCCCGTGCTTGACGGGCAGCGAGCCGCGCCGGCAGCGTCGGCTCTGATCAACGGCGCGGCTGCACATACGCTCGATTTCGATGATTTCCATATCGCATCGCTGCTGCATCCCGGGGCCCCCACCTTCGCCGCCGTGCTTGCGCTCGGCTACCACCGGCAAGTCAGTGGCGCGCAGATGCTGGCAGCCTTTGCGTGTGGCGTCGAAATCGGAGCACGCAGCGGCCTCGACGGTGTGGGTGAAACGCTCGCCGCGCGGGGGTGGCATCCAACGTCGGTTCTTGGCCATTTATCGGCTGCGGCCGCCGCCGCGGCGCTGTTTCAGTTTGATGAGCACCACTTCGCAACGACTCTGTGTCTGGCAGCAGCCCAGGCAGGCGGCTTGATGGGTGCCGCCGGTTCATTCGCGAAACCATTTGCGGTAGGCAAGGCAGCAATGAATGGCGTGATTGCGGCGGAACTGGCGGCTGCAGGCTCCAGTGCGCCGGCGGGTCTGCTCGAGGATGCGGGCAGGGGACTGTTCGGGTCCATGCTGCAACGCCGTCAGCCCACACCGCACAGCTCGGATCCGCGCTGGGTCACTCTGGACAATACGTTCAAGCCGTACCCGAGTTGCCAGCTGACTCATGCGGCATACGAGGCGGCTTTACTGGCCTATCCCGCGTTGAGGGAGCGTATTCCGCGCGCGGTGACGCTCACCGTGAATCCGCTTGCACCGGTCATCGCCTGTCATCACACGCCTTCCTCGATCCTTCAGGCAAGATTCAGCATTCCCTATTGCGTTGCCCTCGGCTTGCAGGGGCGGCGCGCCGTGCTATCCGAGTTTTCCGAGGAGGGCTTGGCCGACTCCCGCCGGCGTGAGCTGGCCGGACGTGTCAACGTGGAGACTGACACGACGGTAGCCCGGTGGGCGGCACGAATTTGGGTTGAGTTCGAGCAGGGTGAGGCCTTTCGGGCTGAAGTCCCCGCAGCGCTGGGGTGTCTGGACAGGCCAATGTCCTGGCGCGACATCGAAGGCAAATTCATGGATACGGTCGAGCCGATCATTGGGGTCAATGCCCTGCCGCTTCTTCAGGCTTTAAGGCGGTTTGATTCGCCAGGGGCAACCGACGAGGTGGCGGCGCTGATGTCGTCATGCCTGAATTCTTGAAGTGGACCAGGCGGTGGCGCCTCACCCCTGGCTTGCGCTAGGCTTTGGCTCATCAATTCAAGGCATTCGCAAAGATAGGCGTAAGAGACGAGGAGAGCACTGATGGTTCGACTGACATACCGCGCTGGGCTTGCGTTGGGACTGGCGGCTACTCTGCTGACGAACGCAGCGATGGTGGCGGCACAATCGTGGCCAGCGAGGCCGCTTCGGATGGTCATTCCGTACCCGGCGGGTGGCAGCGTTGATTTCTCTGGTCGCAGGCTTATCGAAGACCTGTCGGCTGAGCTTGGGCAGCCTGTTACTGCAGACAACCGAAGCGGTGCCAACGGCATCATCGGCACCGATATCGTGGCGAAGTCACCGCCCGACGGGTATACGTTTTTGGTGAGCACGCTGTCTGCGCATGCAGGTAATCCGCATGTGGTGAAGTCCCTGCCATTCCATCCGGTCAATGACTTCATTCCTGTCACGGTCATCAATACGGTGCCGCAGGTGCTCGTTGCCCATCCTGATTTTCCCGCCGCAAACATTCCAACGCTGATCAGACTGGCGCGTGAGCAGCCAGGGAAAATCACCTATGCTTCCTTCGGTACTGGAGGCATGGCGCACCTGGCAATGGTGCAGCTCGAACTCAGGGGCGAGGTTCGTCTGTCGCATGTCCCTTACAAAGGCGGCGCCCCGGCGCTGGCCGATGTGATGGGAGGGCACGTCCCGCTTTACTTCTCGGGCGTCAATTCGGTGCTGCCGCATCTCAAGAGTGGCAAGCTCAAATCGGTCGCGGTCAGCAGCCTTGAGCGGGTGTCTGCGCTGCCCGGCGTTCCGACCATCGCAGAGACGTATCCCGGCTTCGAGGCAGGTGTCACCCCGGCTGTGTGGTTGCCAGCGCGCACACCGCCAGAGATTGTTGAAAGGCTGCATGCCGCAATCGTCAAGGTCATCCAAACACCGAAGTTCAGGCAGGCAGCCGAGCGCGCAGGAGAAGGTGGACCGGTAGGAAACCGTCCCCAGGAAATGGCCGATATCGTTCGCAAGGATCTGGAGCGATACGCAGTGTTGATGAAAGCGGCTGGTATTCGGCCCGAATAAGGACGCGATTGCGACAGGGAGAAATCACATGCAGCGAGTCGTCAAACAGCAACGGGTGGGCCTGCTTGTGCCCTCATCAAATTCAACCCAGGAGCCTGAGTTCGCGGCAACCCTGCCTTCCAACGTGTCGCTTCATGTCACCCGATTGGGCCTAGCAAGCGTCGATCCCGATTCCACTCTGAAGATTGTCGCCGAGCTCGAGAAAGAGGCACGCAAGCTGGCTGATGCCGACGTCGATGTCATTTTGCTGGCGGCTACCGCACCGTCAACCCGAATGGGCAAAGGCTACGATGCGCAGCTGATCCAGCGGATTCACGACGCCACGGGCAAGCGCGCCACCACGGCCGCGACCGCAATGATCGCTGCGATGGGTGCCTATCAGGCCCGGCGCGTTGCTCTGGCAGGGCCCTGGTCGTCGCAAACGAATCAGCAGGTAACCGATTTTCTGACGTCTCACGGCATCGAGGTGCTGTCACAGGAGGCCGCCGAGGTCACCCGGAATAACGATATCGGCCGGATGCCCCCTCAGACGGCCATCGAACTGGGTTTGAAGGCCGATAGGCCGGACGCTGATGTGCTGTTTCTGGCCTGTGGCAACTGGTGGACCCTGCCAATCATTGAGGAGTTGGAGGCAAAGGTTCAAAAGCCGGTGCTCACCACCAACAACGTCGCAATCTGGCAGATCTTGAAAATGCTGGGGGGACATTCAAGCGTGCCCGGTGCTGGTCGCCTGCTGCGCGAAATGCCCGATGTGCCCGCCACGGTCTCCGAAAAGGCGGCCTGATCCGGTTGAGCGATATCGATCTCTCCGGCGCGGATATTCGTAGAATCTTGAGCTGAGTCGACCTGCGTTTTATTTCGGGAAACTGAACATGATGATGGCAGTAGAAGAACAGACCGAAGTGGCCGCCGCGACGCGTTGGCTGGAGTCGTTCGCTACGGCGCTTGCCGCGGCGAATGCAAGTGATGTTGCAGGGCTGTTTCATGCCGATTCGCACTGGCGCGATATGGTCACCTTCACCGGTGAAATCCGAACGCTGAGCGGCGCAGGGCTGATCGCGCAGACGCTTGCAACGGCCAGCCGTGATGGACGTCCCAGAACGTTTGCGATCGATACGCAGCGTTCTTCGCCAGCTCAGGTCCTGCGCGCGGGATACACCGTCATCGAGGTCTTTTTCCGGTTTGAAACCGAAACGGCACGTGCCCGCGGCATCGTACGTCTCGACCCCCAGTCCCTGGATGGCGATGCGCCCAAGGCCTGGACCTTGTTTACTGAGGTCGACGAGTTCAAAGGCCATGAAGAGGCAATCGGTGGCCGGCGGCCGCGCGGCGAGGTCTATTCGCGCGACTTCAGCGGCCCCAACTGGCTTGACCGACGCCAGTGTGACTCCCGCTACGACGACCGTGACCCGACGGTCCTGGTGGTTGGCGGTGGGCAGGCGGGATTATCGATCGCAGCGCGTCTCAGGCAACTCGATGTCGATGCGTTGGTCATTGATCGCTATGCGCGCATAGGCGATAACTGGCGACTTCGGTATCACGCGCTGACGCTGCATAACCAGGTGTACGCGAACCACCTGCCTTACATGCCGTATCCGCCCAATTTTCCGACGTACCTTCCGAAGGACAAGCTGGCCAGCTGGTTTGAAGCCTACGTTGACGCGATGGAAATCAACTACTGGACCAGTACCGAGTTGCTGGGTGCCGAGCGCGACGAGAAGAACGATTGCTGGATCGCGCGGATTCGCCATAACGGCGTCGAACGCACCATGCGGCCACGCCATATCATCATGGCAACCGGGGCAAGCGGCACACCGATCATGTCTGATCTACCGGGGCTCGAGGCGTTTCGCGGCTTGGCAGTGCACTCCAGCCGTTACGAAGACCCCAAGCCCTGGAAGGGGCGACACGCCGTGGTCGTTGGAACGGGTACCAGTGGCCATGACGTCGCGCAGGATCTCTACTCCAACGGCGTGTCGGTCACCATGGTGCAGCGCAGCCCCACGCTCATCGTGGGGGTGGAGCCTGCAGGGCAACTGCCTTACACCCTCTACCACGAAGGCCGCACGCTGGATGAATGCGATCAGATCGCAGCATCAATGCCGCTTGCCTGGTTCGAGAAGTTGCATCGCATGCTCGCAGTGCAGGCGCGTGAAATTGACCGGGACCTGATCGAGGCGTTGAAGCGGGCGGGTTTCCGAATCAATGAAGAAGATGAAACCGGCTGGCAGTTCATGTACCTGAACCGCGGCGGCGGTTACTACTTCAATGTGGGATGCTCGAATTTGATCGCCGATGGCAAGATTCCAGTTCGCCAGTACAACGATATCGACCAGGTCGTTGCCGATGGAATCCGGTTTCGCGACGGCAGTGTTTTACCGGCTGATCTCATCGTATCCGCCACTGGCTATCACGGTCCGGAACATCTGGTCGGTACGCTGTTCGGCGCAGAGGTGGCTGCCCGGGTTGGCCGGATTTGGGGTATCAACCCCAAGACCCAGGAGCTCAACACGGTGTTCAACCGGACGGGTCAGCGAGGCCTCTGGTTCATTGCGGGCAGCTTTGCGCAGTGCCGTATTCTTTCCAAGTATCTGGCGCTGCAGGTCAAGGCCGTCGAAGCGAGGCTCGCAACCAGCGCTTCATGACTTAGAGCGGTTGCAACTCGAGCGCTTTCCATCTGCGTTCGAGCGCGCCGCCCGGTGCATCCGCCAGCGATGCACTCAGAAGCGACGCCAGCGCATCGGCTGAGTCGGTTCGTCCTTGAAGCTGTTCCGCCGCCCGCATCAAACGGTCAAAACGAGTCAGGCCTCGGGCGTGGGTGTCACTGTAGCCCTTGATGGCTCGCCGGCAACGGACCACTTCGACCCCGAATCGGTAGTCGTGTTCGAAGGCACGAGTGGCCCGGGTCAGCCAGTCATCAAGGTGCTGTTGCTCGAGGTGGTGGCGCAGGCTGGCGCGTCGCATGAAGCGAAGCGAGGCCAGGCCGTGGAGCATCAACTGTCCGCTGATCGTGTGCGAACGCACGCGTCTGCCCTTGGACAGACGGCGGTCGATCCAGTTGCGAAGGCCCTGAGAGCGTTCGAGTTTTTGCGCGAGTCCCCGCGGCAGCATCGATAGAACTTCTTCGAGGCGAGGATGGAAATACTCGGTGGTTCCAACCACCTCGGACTCACCCGCGCCAACCTCGCGGCGGATACGGACAAATCGCTCTGCGCGGCTTTTGAGGTCGGCCACGCGGATGATGTCATCGTAAGCCATGCCCACGGCGATCCATCGCGCCGCCTCGATTGTGCCGACGTGCCCATGTGATTCACCGCCCGCTGCCGCCGCCCGTTGGTGCACTTTCGCCAGACGGTCAAGATACTCAGCGCCGTAGGCGAGATCCTGATACTCGAGAACGCGCTGAAGTCCGGCTCCCAGCATGGGATGCGCGATTGGCGGGAACTCGCTGACGATCCGCTGTCGGAGGCGCTCAACCTCGGGCGAGGCTGCCCGTGCGGGCAGTGGAGGCGGCTCGCCGGGCAGGGGCTGCGAGTCGGCTGCCGCGCGGATCGGCTCACGAATCGCGTTACAACCCACCTGCCAGGCGCGCAGGCTGGGCTCTGCGCCGACCCCGGCACGTCGGATGGTTTCCCGGTAGGCATCGTCCGAGAACGGCAGCTCACCGCTTCCAGCGAGCGCGCCGAACAGCGCGGCCGAGATGACGCTTCCCTCACGCCGGGCCAGATGCTGCATGTCATCGTGCAGAAACCGCCGGGCATAGCGATCGCCTGCTTCGAGCACGGCGGCTGAGTCGGCGATACCGTTGCCAGGCACAACTTTTTCGAGCGTGCCGAAATCGCGATGCGTGGAGGCGATCAAGGTTGTACGTTCCTTGCTGACCAGGCCACGCTGAATTGCGCGGCCTGCCTCCATCAACTCGGCCGCAATCACGATATCGACTTCGCCCGGAACGGGCATGAGCGCGAATACGGGCTGCGCGCGGCGTGACTCGGCGTGCGCCGCGGCCAGTAGCTCGACGTAATAGATGGTGGCGCCGGTACGTTGCGCCACGCCCGGAACCGAGGTTGATTGGGCGAGGTAGCCGTTGTGCTCGGCCAGATCGACGATCCAGTCGACGAGAACCCCGCCGCCCTGTCCACCCATTGCCATGATCGCGATCGTGATCGGGCGAGACGGTTCGCCGCCACGAGAGGTCGTGGGTTGGGCGCTCATTGTGCTGCCTCGACGATCAGCGATCGCGCGGCGAGCGAGCGACTGCGGCGCGCCTGCAGCCATCGCGTAACCCCCCGACGTATCCGATCAATTTGACGCTCCACGCCGCTCGCGTTGCGTACCCATTCGATTCGATAAAACGATGGGCAAAGTACCGCAGCGTCTGCAACCTCGCCGCAGTGGCCGCAGGCGACGCAGCTGTCATCGACGGCCGCGACCGGATCGGGCTTGAGCGGATCGCCGCTTGGTTTAAGCGACAGGGATGGACATCCCGAGACGCGCATGCATGCGTGATCGCCGCTGCAGACGGCCGCATCAACGCCGAATTTTTCTTTAAGAACCCGCTCGCCGCGTGCGGTGGCAGCTGCCTTTTGAGGGCGCTCGCGTCGCTGGCGATTGAGCATGCATTCGCTCTGCGCAATGACGACTTTAGGGCCTTTGAAATCAGTGGTGAGGGCCTCTTTGAGCGCGTCTCGCATGGCCCGGACGTCATAGGTGTCGTTGATCGTGCGCACCCACTGAACACCCACGCCGCGGACTGCGGCTTCGATCGGATGGTAGGTGCTGCGATTCGGATTGTCGGCCCGCGAGGACGGGATGTCCTGACCGCCCGTGGCCGCCGAGTAGTTGTTGTCGACAATGACAATGACACCATCGGACTTGTTGAAAACCGCGTTTGCGATGCCGCTCGTAAGCCCGTTGTGCCAGAAACCGCCGTCGCCCATGATGGAAATTGCGCGCTTGGCGCCTGCGATTCCCAACGCGGCGGCGCTTGATGCGCCAAGCCCGTAGCCCATGGTGGAAGCGCCCAGATGGAACGGGGGCATCGCCGCGAATAGATGACAACCGATATCGCCGGCGATGTGATGCTCGCCGATGTCCTGCTGGGTGAGCGTCAACGCAGAAAAAATCGGTCGTTCGGGGCAACCGGTGCAGAAACTGGGCGGCCGCGCAGGCACCACATCATTCAGTTCAGGTGCCGCGCGGCGTACGTTGGCACCCGCCGCCGCAGCGGCGGAAGCAGGACGATCGCGTTTGATTGAGATGGGTGCGGGCGCAGCAACCGCCGATGGCCGATAACGCCCGGCAAATGCCCGCACGCCCGAGCGCAGATCGGCTACGGTGTATTCGCCCGCCATGGAAAACAGATCTTTGCCATGCACGATTGTGCTCAGGCCCGCGCGGCTCAACACGGCGCGGATGGCCTGCTCGTGGTAGTCGGGTTGGCCTTCTTCGACGATCAGAACGGCCTTCTTACCCTCGCAGAAGCGCAGCACCTCGGCATCGATGACGGGATAGGCCACGTTCATCACATAAAGTGGGATGCGCGATCCGCCATAGAGGTCGGCGAGGTCCTCATGCATCAGGGCCCGCATGGTGTTGTTGTACAGCCCGCCCAGCATGATGACGCCGAGTTCGCCGATGTCACCGTCAAAAAATTCGTTGAGCTGGTTTTCTTCGATATAACGCACAGCCGCCGGCCAGCGGTCGAGCACTTTCTCGTGTTCATGCATGAAAGCCGCGGGCGGCAGCACAATGCGGCTGGTGTCGCGGCGCGGCGCATCAAGGGCTTGCCGCAGGCTGAACGCCGGCGGGCGGTTTTCTCGCGTCACGAAGCTGCCATGGACATGACAGGCCCGAATTCGAAGCTCGAGCATCACGGGTGTATTGCTTGCCTCTGACAGGGCAAAGCTGTGGTGCACCGCGTTGACGATAGAGGGAAGATTGGGGCGTGGGTCAAGCAGCCAGATTTGCGACTTCATGGCGAACGCATGGGTTCGCTCCTGCATGATCGACGAGCCTTCGCCGTAGTCTTCTCCGACGATGATCAGCGAGCCGCCAATGACGCCACCCGACGCGAGATTCGCGAGCGCGTCGGAGGCGACGTTCGTGCCTACCGTTGATTTCCAGGTGACCGCCCCCCGAATGGGGTAGGTCATTGATGGGGCGAGCGTGGCAGCCGCGCAAGCCTCGCTGGCGCTCGACTCGAAGTGGACGCCCAGCTCATCAAGGATGGGGCGGGCATCAGCGAGGACGTCCATCAGATGCGAGATGGGCGCCCCCTGATACCCGGCCACATACCCGACGCCGCATTCGAGCAGCGCCTTGGTGACCGCCAGGATGCCCTCACCACGGAACACCGTGCCGGCGGGCACCAGCAGCTGCTCGACTTCCTTCTTAAATGAACGCTCTGCCATTGTTTTTCATCCTGCTTTGACCACCGAGCGCGGTGTTCGCCCGGCTGCGAAATCAACCAGACATCCTAACCCTTCTCGAGCGATCGCATCGAAGCACTCATCGGTCCAGCAGAGAGAGTGGGGTGTCACGACGACCTGATCCATTGACAACAGGGGATTGTCGGGGGCGACCGGCTCCTGCTCGAAGACATCAAGCCCCGCGCCTGCGATCCGGCCCACCCGCAGCGCCTCGATCAGCGCCTGCTCATCGGCAACCGGCCCGCGTGCCACATTGATGAAAAACGCCTCGGGCTTCATTTGAGCAAAGCGGGTTGCGTTCATCAGATGCCGGGTGTGGTCATTGAGAATGCAGCACGCCACCACGAAGTCCGAGCGCTTGAGCAATTCGTCAAGGGATGCCGGATGGCCGCCGAGCGAGCCGATGACCTCAGCCGGGACGAACGGGTCGTGAACCAGCATGGTCCAGCCAAAGGGCGCTGCCAGCGACAGGATCTCGCGGCCGATTCCCCCTGCGCCAATGATTCCCAGCGTTCGTGTCGTGAGCCCAAGCCCCATGTGGCTGGTGCGCTCATGCCATCGACCCGATCGTGTGAGTCGATCTTTCGTAAATAGGCGACCGGCCAGCGCGAAGATAAGTGTCAGTGCGGCAACGGCCACCGGGCGGCGTACCGCAACGGGCGTGTTGGTCAGCACGATTCCGCGCTCAGCCAGCGCGGCGGTGTCGACCGAGTCGTATCCCACGCCGTGCCTGGCAACGATCTTTACCTGACAGTCGCTGCGCGCGACGCTTGCACGCGTGACGCGTGGCGCGTTCACATACAGGCCGTCGTAGCGTGCGGCGATCTCCGGGGTGATCTCGGACAAGTCTTCGGGAATGATTTCCCAGGTGATCCCTGGCGCGCTGTTGAGACACTGCAGCGGCGCTCGCCCAAAAGACGGTTCGCCGTCGGCCTTGATCAGGTCTCTGGTCAGTCCGATTCGAAACGTCATCGGTTTAATCCTTCACTCGACTTGCGTAAGCGGTGAGATCGCTCGTTGCCGCGCCCAACAAACCAACATCGGTCCCGATGGCTAGCATGTTGTAGCCCATTTTGCGCGCTCGGTCGATCCAGGCCCTGTCTGTCGCCATGAATCCCGCGGCTTTGCCGTGCGCCCGGGCGACCTGTGCGATTCGCCGCATGGCGGCATCGAAGTCGGGATGATTGAACTGCGCCGGAATGCCCATGAAGTTCGAAAGGTCGAAATGCCCCAGCCACAGCACATCGATGCCAGGCACCTGGGCGATCTCGTCGAGGGCCGCGAGGCCGCGTTCAGTTTCGATCTGGGCGATGACGGTTGTGCGTTGGTTGGCGATGGTGATTTTTTGTCCGACGTCGCCGCCGAGATAGTCACACTGCGCGAATCCGAACCCAGCGCCGCGTCGGCCCACCGGCGGGTAGCGACAGGCCTCGACAATCTCCTTCGCCTGCTCAGCCGATTCGACCATCGGCACCATGACCCCGCGCGCGCCGATATCGAGCGCGCGGGCAAGGTAGGGATACTGCCCGCGAGGTACACGCACCATCGGCTCGATCGGGAGCCCACGGCAGGTCGAAAAAAGCCACTTGAGCGTTTCGAAGCCCAAGCCGGTGTGCTCCATGTCGTAGATCACAAACCGGCAGCCGGAATTGGCAAGAACTGCCGACATTCCTGGCGAAAAGAACTCGAAGGTCATGGCCCCAACGATGGTCTCGCCTGCGGCGAGTGGGGATTGCAGCGGGTTGGGCTTCATGGTTTAACGCTTGAGTCGGTGGCCAATGACGAATAAGCTTTGTCGGGGTTCCAGGCGCGCGGGCTTTCGATTGCAACCCATGCTGAGGGGTCAGTGCTCGGGTAAACCTACGATTCACTATTCAACCATATTCGCCAGGAGACAAGACGATGCTCAACCGAATTTCGGCAGCCGGACGGGGAATGCTGATCGCTGCAACGCTTGCTGCGCTGCCCTGTGTTGCCTCGGCTCAGACAGTACTCAAGTTTGGATTTGGGCTTCCGGCCGAGGCCCACTATGGCGTGGGCGCCGTTTACATGCAGAAGGCAGTTGCCGAGCGCATGGGCGGTCGCTACCGGATTGAACTCTTCCCCAACTTCCAGTTGGGTGGCGAACGGGAAATGACCGAGGGTGCGCAGCTTGGCACGATCGATCTCGTGACGACATCCACCGGCCCGGTGGGCAACTTCGTTCCTGACACGCTCATCACCGACATCCCCTTCCTGTTTCGGGATTACGCGCACGCGCGCGGCGTCCTGGATGGTTCGATCGGGCAAGCCATTCTCGCGAAGTGTCCAGCCAAGGGCCTCATCTGCCTGGCCTGGTCCGAGAACGGTTTCCGACACATGACCAACAATCGTCGGGAAGTGAAGTCGCCCGCGGATGCAAAAGGCCTGAAGATCCGCACGATGGAGAATCAGGTTCACATGACCGCGTTCCGCACGCTGGGTGCGTTGCCAACGCCCATGGCGTTTCCGGAGCTGTTTAGCGCGCTCCAGCAGGGCACCGTTGACGGGCAGGAGAATCCGATCGGCGTGATCGTGTCGGCGAAGTTTGTGCAGGTGCAAAAGCACCTGACGCTGTCCGGGCATCTGTACTCGCCCGCGTTGGTTCTGATGTCCCCCGCCGCTTACAACAAGATGTCGCCTGAAGACCGCAAGCTGATCGTACAGATTGCGCGCGAGGGCGCGGCTGTATCGCGCCAGCGGGTCGAGCAACTTGAGCGCGATGGCATTGAGTCGCTGAAAGCGGCCGGCATGCAGATTCGTGCGCTGAGTGCCGACGAAAAGGCGTCGTTCCAGAATGCGTTGGCACCGGCCTACGCCGAGTATGCCAAGCGCTTCGGGCAGGCCCAGATCGACGCCATTCGCAACGCCAAGTAAATCGCGTCGTCGTAGCGTCTCCGCCGGTGCCTCGCGCTTGGGGGCCTGGCGGGGAGTCGCTATCTTAACCGAGCGAATGGAATCGTCATGGTAAGGCAACTGATCCTCTCGGCGGACCGTCTCGTGGGGCGCCTCATTCTTGCTCTGGCCTGCATGCTTCTGGCCGCGGCCGCGCTCTGCGGCGGCTATCAGATCATTGCGCGGTTCGTGCTGCAGGAGCCCTCCACCTGGACCGAAGTGCTCACTCGCACCTTGATCATCTGGAGTGTTTTTCTTGGGTTGAGCGCTTCGCTCCGAGGTGGCGCACTGCTGTCGGTTGATCTGCTTTTCCGAACAGTTGCGAAAACCCCGTATCTGCCGGTACTGCATTTTCTGATCACCGCCTGCACGATGTTGTTTCTGCTCGTCGTCGTCTGGTATGGCTGGGACGTTGTGTATCGCGTGCGATTTCAAAACCTTGCCGGACTGGAGATTCCCATCTCCTGGGCCTATGCAGCGATTCCGGTTGGCGCGATGTTCGGCATATTGGGTCTGCTGGCCAACTATCTCGACCCGCGTCGTGGCGAGCTTGAAACCCAGCAATAGGGCAACGCCCCACCAGGAGCGACGCTGATGGTTCCTGCAGTCTTCACCATTTTTCTAGCTCTGCTCGCGCTGAGCGTGCCCGTTGCGGTCGCGATCGGCCTGGCGTCGATCGCTGGCATCCAGTTTTTCTCGAACATGCCGATGCTCGAATCTGCGCGGCAGCTGTTCACCTCAATCGATAAATTTCCGCTGGTCGCCATCCCGTTCTTTATTCTGTCTGGCAATCTCATGGAGGCGGGCGGCATCTCCGAGCGGCTGGTTAACGTGGCACGCGCGCTGGTGGGCGGGGTGCAGGGCGGTCTTGCCATGAGTTGCGTGCTGACCTGCATGATCTTCGCAGCGGTGTCCGGGTCAAGCGTGGCCACCACGTTTGCGATCGGTGCCATCCTGATTCCCGCCATGGTTCGATACGGGTACCCGGTGCAGCGTGCGGCGGCACTTCAGTCGTCGTCAGCGGAGCTGGGCGTCGTTATCCCGCCGTCCATCCCCATGATTCTTTACGGTGTGTCCGCCGAAGTGTCGGTGGGCGAAATGTTCATAGCGGGATTCGGGCCTGGTTTACTGATCGGCGGCGCCTTGATTCTGTTTGTTTACCTGTGGTGCAAGTTCACTGGCAACGGACAGCGCGATGGCGAAGGGCGCTTGAAACTTGGCGTGGCGCTGAGGCAGTCAAGCCTTGCGCTGCTGATGCCGGTAGTGGTTCTGGGCGGTATCTATGGCGGCGTGTTCACGCCCACCGAAGCGTCAGTGACTGCTGTGTTTTATGCACTGATTGTCGGCATGTTCGTGTACCGAACCATTGGCTGGCACGATCTGGTGCGGGCGCTCAAAAAGACGGTAGTGTCCACCACCGTGATCATGCTCATTATCGCGACCGCAGGTCTGTTCGCGTTTCTGATCACCCGCGCAGGCGTGCCTGCGGCGGTGGGCAACTGGGTCGCCGCAAATTTCGATAGCGCTGTGGCTTACCTGATCGGCGTGAACCTGTTTCTGTTCGTGATTGGTATGTTCATTGAAACCGGCGCGGCGATTGTGGTGCTGGCCCCCATCCTCGCGCCAGTTGCGATTCAGTTTGGAATCGACCCGGTGCACTTCGGCATCATCATGGTGGTGAATCTTGCGCTGGGCATGATCACGCCCCCGTTTGGTGTGAACCTGTTTGCGGCCTGTACGGTTGCCAAGATTTCTTACGAGGAGATTGTCGTACCAATCCTGCCGTATGTGGCGGTGGTGGTGGCGTGTCTGGCGGTGATCACCTTCGTGCCTGGGCTAAGCCTTTGGCTGAGGGATCTGGTGTATCGATAGGCGCACCTTCCGCCTCGTTACGCGGCATGGGGTGCTGCGCTGCCTGGTAGCGTTGCATTGCGTCCGAACAGCATCGCGTAAAGCACTGGCAGCACGATCAAGGTCAGCAGCGTCGCCGATGCCAGTCCACCGATGACAACGACCGCGAGCGGGCGCTGTGTTTCGGCGCCGATCGCTGTGCTCAGTGCCATCGGCAGCAGGCCCAGCGCCGCCAGCAGTGCGGTCATCAGAACGGTACGCAGTCGCTGGATTGCACCCTCTGTAATAGCCTCGATAAGCGTCATGCCACCGGTCTGCAGCTGTTGGAACACAGCGAGCATGACCACGCCGTTCAGTACTGCCTGGCCCGATAGGGCGATGAATCCAATTGCCGCCGACACCGATAAAGGAATATCCAACAGGTATAGCGCGACAAATCCACCAATCAGGGCAAGCGGCACATTCACCAGGATCAGCAGGGCGGCCTTCAGCGATTTGAAGGCATCAAATAGCAGAACGAAGATCAGGACAAGCGACAGCGGTACTACAAGGCTCAGCCGCTTCATTGCGCGTTCCTGGTTTTCAAACTCTCCCGACCAGTTCAACGCATAGCCGTGCGGAATCTGTACATTTTTACCGACCCTCTCTTTCATGTCGGCAACGACCGAGCCCATGTCGCGACCGCGGATGAAGATACCGATTGCCATGGTTCGCCGACCCGACTCGCGCGCAATGTTCATTGCACCGCCGGCTTCACGGAGGTTGGCAACGGCAGAGAGGGCGACGTAGCCGCCATCAGGCGTGGGGATCGGAATATTCGCAAGCTGCGCCAGGGATCGCTGCCCCGGAGCAAGGCGCACCGCAAGTCCGAAGCGACGTTCACCTTCCCAGATGCTGGTGACTGGGCGTCCCGCAAGTGCCGCCTCGATGACATCTTGAATGTCCGCGACATTCAAGCCGTACCGACCGATGCGATCACGGTCGACCTCAATGAGCAGCTGCGGCAACTCGCCGAGTCGGTCGATTTCAGCGCGATAGACCCCTGCGACCTGCTTGACCTGATGCTCAATGGCCTGCATGGTGGTTCGCAGCACGGTGAGATCATCACCTGCCAGTTTGATGACGATCTGCCCGTCGATCTGAGAGATTGATTCCAGCACGTTGTCGCGAATCGGCTGAGAAAAAGTGGGCTCCATGCCTGGGATTTTCTGAACGGCTCGCTCGAGCTCCTCAAGTACCTGGTCGCGCGTCAGGTGCTTGCGCCAAGCCTCAGGGGGCTTCAGGTCAACGAACATCTCCGCCATCGAAATGGTTTTGGGGTCGGTGCCGTCCTCAGGCTTGCCAGCTTTCGACACCACGGATAGCACTTCAGGTATTTGCCGCATGGCCGTACGAAGCTGGTGCAGAACCGATTGCGCCTCTTCAATTGAGACACTGGCGGGAAGACGTACATTGACCCATAAGGTTCCTTCGTTCAATTCCGGAAGAAATTCGGAACCGAGTTTTGTCGCGACACCCACGGCAGCACAAAATGCGATCAGCGCTGATACCACCACGGATTTTCGCCAGATCAGCGCCCATGACAAAACAGGCCGATAGAGGCGTTTGCAGAGCGATACCAATCGGTTGTCATGATGAGGTAGTCCCCGGCGAAGAACGTGTCTTGCCAGCAGTGGTACAAGCGTCAGCGACAGGATCAGCGACGCGATCAATGCGGCTACGACCGATAAGGCCATCGGTTGAAAGATGCGTCCTTCGTGCCGTTCAAGCGCGAAAATAGGGATGTGTGCCGCGATGATGATCAACATGGAGAACAACGTAGGCCGGCCCACTTCATTTGTCGCTGATTCGATCAGCTTGGCCCGCTCGCGCTCGCTGATATCCTCGCTGCGAATTGCCAAGCGGTGCATGATGTTCTCAATAACGATCACCGCCCCGTCTACGATGATGCCGAAGTCGAGCGCTCCGAGGCTGAGAAGATTCGCGGGTATCCCCATGATTCGCAGGCCCAGGAAAGTTGCGAGCAGCGAGAGGGGAATGATCATTACTACCAGAAGGCTTGCTCGAAAGTTGGACAGGAACAGGTACAACACCAGCGAAACGAGTAATGCTCCTTCGACAAGATTCGTGAACACGGAGCGCAAGGTTCGCTCCATCAGCCAGGTTCTGTCATAGAAAGGTACGATTTCGACGCCTGGGGGCAGACTTCTGGCGTTCAGATCAGCGATTCGTTCCTTAACCCTTCGAAGCACTTCAGACGGGTTCTCACCTCGGCGGATCACGACAATGCCCGTGACGATGTCGTTGTCATCGTCCTGACCAACCGTGCCGAGCCTCGGCACTTCGCCAATGGCAACCTGAGCAACATCGGAGACCAGGATCGGCGTGTTGTTTCGGGTAGCGATCGCAATTCGCCCAATGTCTTCGGTGCTGCGAAGCAGTCCGATGCCGCGAATCGTGAATTGCTGTCCGCCCTGCGACACATAGCTGCCCCCGGCGTTCGCATTTCCCCGGCCCAACGCCTCAAGTAACTGCTGATAGGTCAGTTTGTAGGCCCGCATCCGGTCGGGGTCAGGCTGGACTTCGTACTGCTTGATGGCGCCACCCATGGCGATCACATCTGCGACCCCTGGAACCTGCCGCAGGGAGCGCTCGACGACCCAGTCTTCGATGGATCGCAATTCAACTGGGCTGTAGCCCGCGCCGCGAAGACGGTATCGAAGTACCTCGCCCACCGGGGTGGCGTTAGGGGCAATTGTTGCCTCGACACCGGCTGGTAAAGATACGGCGCGCAGTCGCTCGTTGACCTGCTGCCGAATAACGTTGACGTTGGCTTTATCGTCGTAGGTGATGACATTGAACGATAGGCCAAACTGCGTGTGCGAGAAGAGCCGAATCGAGTTAGGCAGTCCTGATAGTGCAACTTCGATCGGTAACGTTACCTGCTTCTCCACCTCTTCAGCAGCCGCGCCAGGGTAGAGAGCGATGACCGTCACCTGCGTATCGGTGACATCAGGAAAGGCCTCAACAGGCTTCGCGAGGGGTCCGGTCTGGGTCTCGCGATCGTCAGCGAATACGCGCGGCTTCTGGGAGCGCAGTTGGCGTTGGAATCTGGTCCTGCGGGTGTCGGGCTATCTGTGGCAATCGAATTTGATCGCGGCTGATTCTCGGGCGCTTGAATACGCAGCCGCTCAGGCAATTCGCCCGGTACGTGCCAGCGATACAGCGGCAGCGGCAATAATCAGGATGCATCCAGCCAAAGCAAAAAACGCGGTGACCTCAGTAAGCTGTCGCCGCTCAAGCGTCAGCCGGGAGCTAAGCTCCTTGTAAATTCGTCTCAGGTCGGTTGCATCGTTGGCGCGAAAATAATCGCCCAGGGTAACGTCAGCGATTTTTTTCAATGCCTCTTCGTCCAGCCGAACGCGCATTGCCATGCCTTGTGCGTTGAGCGTGATGCCTTCCGGCGTTCCCACCCCCACAGTAAAGATGCGGACGCCGTGTTGCGCCGCAAGCTCGGCCATCTTGATGGCATCAGGTCCGGTATTGCCCTGGCCATCGGTGAGCAGCACGATTGCAGCGCTTCGGTTCGAACCTGGCTCGGCCGCGCTGGTGGTGGCGGGCTTGGTAGGTTCAGCGGGGCCGCGTAACGGGGATCCCGCAGGCCCCGGTCGCTGCCCCTCGCCTGAGGCTTCATTCAAAATTTTCTGGACATCAATACCTGCGCCAGGAAGCAGTTCGGCCAGGCTCACCAGAATGCCGCTGCCAATGGCCGAGCCTCGCTGCAATTGCAACGAATCGATGGCGCGATAGAGCTCATCGCGCTCGGTGGTGGGCGATTGCGCGACGGCTGCCGTGCCGGAGATGGACACGACTCCCGTGCGCAGCCTGGAGGGCATTCCGTCCACGAAACTGCGCGCAGCCGCCTGGGCGGCTTCGATTCGGCTGGGCTTGACGTCAGCCGCCCGCATGCTTCCTGAGGTGTCGATTGCCAGGATGACTGATTCCACCGCTGTGGGCATGACGAGCATCGCTCGCGGCCGGGCGATGGCCACCAGCAGCAGCGCGAGTCCGGCGAGTGCGATGAGGCCAGGGCCGTAGCGGCCGATGAAGCCCCACAGCCCGCTCGAGCCCAGCGACGGCGGCACCATCCCGGGATAGCGCGTGTGCGCACGTGAACGGGCCCAGCGCAGCAGCAACATTGCAAGAGCAGCCACAGGGACGATCGCCAGCAGCCAGAGCAGGACCGGCCAGAGGAAACTGAGGGTTCGAGGATCGATCATGCAGGATGCTCAGACGGTACCCGCTGCAGCAGCGGCGCCGAAGGCGCCTGACGACAGCTGAGCGCGACGCTTTCGAAACTGCAGGAACCGAACCAGGGACTCGTCGAGCGCCTCATCGGTGGCAAGCTCGAGGCAATCGACACCCGTTCGCGCCAGGGCGTCGCGAAGCTTTTGCTCGCGGTCGGCCGCTGCATCGGCGAACCGCTGCCGAAATTTTGGGTCGCTGCTATCAACCCAGAGCAGTTCGCCGGTTTCAGCGTCGCGCAGCGCAATCATGCCCAGATCGGGCAGCTCGATTTCCAGGGGGTCAAAGAGACGTACTGCAACGACATCATGCCGCCTGGCGAGTAACGAAAGCGATCGATCCCAACCGGGAAGCGTGATGAAGTCAGAGACCACGAAGATGACAGACCGGCGGCGTATTGCAGCAAGCCCATTCGACAACACAGCACCCAGCTCGGTTGCATCGTGCGGGGTTCCGCCGGTGCTTGCCGCATCAATGCTGCGCATCAGATGCAACACATGACGCCGACCGGATTTAGCCTGTACAAATACGTCGTCCTGGTGACTGCCGCTATGGATCAAAGCGCCGATGCGATTGCCGCGTCGCGTCAGAAGACGCGCAACCACAGCACTGAATTCCAGCGAGAGCATTCGCTTGGAAATGTTCGCTGATCCGAAATCCACCGAACCCGATAGATCGAGCAGCAGCCAGGCGGCGACCTCCCGGTCTTCCTGGTGTTCACGCACATGGGGAACCTGAAGCCGTGCGGTCACGTTCCAGTCAATATGACGGACGTCGTCGTGCGGCACGTACTCTCTGAGATCGGCAAGGTCGAACCCCGCGCCCCGAAAGAAGGTTCGGTAGTCGCCCTGGAGCATGCCATCGAGTCGGCGAACGACCGTCCACTCCAGCCTTTTCAGTAATCGCTCCGGGTCGGTGCGCACGGTCTGAAGGGGAGGGCCGCCCGCAGCGGCGATGGGCGCGCCAGAGGCACCCGCCTCGACATGGGTCGAACGCTTTTTCAGCCAGCGCAGCATAGTGACAAGCGGGTACGGGTCTGGACGGATCAGGCTGACTCAGCCAGCTTCACATGGGTGGAGAGGGGCGTGTCGGGCGCTGGAATCGCGCGCAGCAGCTTGCCGATCAATTGGTCAGGCGACAGGTTTTCAGACAGGGCCTCGTAACTGAGCACCAGACGATGACGCAGCACGTCGGCAACCAGGTCGATGACGTCGGCCGGCAGCACATAGGTTCGGCCGCGCAGCATGGCCAGGGCGCGAGCGCCTTCGATCATGCTGATCGTGGCCCGCGGGCTGGCGCCGAATCCGATGTAGCGCGCGAGCTCGGGCAGGCCGAATGCGGCCGGTTTGCGCGTGGCCGCAACGATTTTTACGGCGTACTGCACCAGTGCCGGGTCAACATACACGCGTCGGCATTCGGCCTGCAGTGCGGCGAGTTGCTCGGTCGTTGCCACGGGCGACACCTCAATGGGAGGGCCGGTTACGCGCTCAACAATGACGAATTCTTCCTCTTCACTGGGATAGCCCACCAGCACCTTCATCATGAACCGGTCAACCTGCGCCTCGGGCAGCGGATAGGTGCCTTCGGTCTCGATGGGATTCTGGGTGGCCATGACCAGGAACGGATTGGGCAGGCGATGCGTTTCACCTGCGATCGTCACCTGTCGTTCCTGCATCACTTCAAGAAGCGCGCTTTGCACTTTGGCCGGTGCACGGTTAATTTCGTCAGCAAGCAGCAGATTGGTAAACACCGGCCCCAGCGATGTGCTGAATTCACTGGTTTTCTGATTGAACACGCGCGTGCCCACCAGATCAGCGGGCAGCAGGTCAGGCGTGAACTGAATGCGCTTGAACGTACCCCGAAGCGTTTTGGCCAGCGTGTTAACCGTAAGCGTCTTGGCCAGCCCCGGCACGCCTTCCACCAGCAGATGCCCCCGGGCTAGCATGGCAACCAGCACCCGCTCAAGAAATGCGTCCTGTCCGACGACGACTCGTTTGACCTCATAGAGCACCTGCTCCATGAGCGCCGCCACTTCATGGCGCTGCGGGGCAATGCCTGGCCGGCTCCACGCCGAATTCGAGTCCTGGACTTGCATGGGGCGGATTTCCTTTGAGATCAGAACGGAGGAATACCGATTGCGGTTCCGGCACTTTCGATCGTGACGGCAAAACCAATACCGACAAACGTGCGGGCCGAAGTAGGGTTAAGTATGGCGGTGACGATACCCACCACCTCGCCGGACATGGTGATGAGCGGCCCGCCCGAGTTGCCGGGGTTGGCGGCTGCATCAAACTGGATCAGGCCCTTCAGAGGGCGCTCGCCATCTTCGGACTTGAACTCGCGGTTCAGTCCTGACACGACGCCGGCACTGACCGATGGCCCGATCCCAAAGGGGAAGCCCACCGCCACGACCTCATCGCCTGGTGCCAGGCGGTTGCTTGCACCCAGGGTTGCGGGCGGCAGGTCATCGGGAATCTGCTTGGGCTTGAGCACTGCCAAATCATTATCGGGCTTCGCACCAGCCAGGGCGGCGGTGGTCTCGCTGCCATCAAAGAAGGTGACGCGAAGCTCCTCCGCACCAGCGACCACATGGAGGTTGGTCAGCAGGGTACCGTCTTCCATGATCACGACCCCGGTTCCCGTGCCGCGCTCTTTCAGCCCTGCCTCGGGCTCGCTTGGATCGACCGAGTAGCTTCGGATGCGTACCACGGACTGGCGAATCGCTTCGGCCGCTCGCGCGGCGCGTGACGGCAGATCACGGGTTTCGAGGGTGTGCAACACCGCAGCATCAATGTCTTCCTGGGTCAGTGCGGGCGCTGGCGGCGCCAGCGTATCTCGGACGAGCACAACGGATAGTGCGATCAGGAGGCCACCCAGGAAAGCGATGGCCCTGGGGTACTGATTGAAGCGATAGGCAAGCCTGGCCCGCAACCCTTTGGCGGGCGGTGATGACGGGCCGCGCGACGCCCCGCCTTGAGCGGCGCCAGCGGGCGAGGGACGCATTTGGCCGACCGAATCCGGGCGGGACGCATTCGGCGTCTGTCCGGCCGTCTCCACGGCGCGACCGGAACGGTCGCGCGACCGGCCGCTGTAGAAAGCACCACGCCGCATCGCAGAAAATCCAACCAGAGCTTTGGTGAATGTTAGAGTGGGACATTAGCACTGAAACGTAAAGCCGTGCGACTCATCTGGCCCGATTTCCTCTGGGGTCTGCTGGCCCTGCCAATCCTGGTGGGGCTCTATGTCTGGCTGCTGCGCAGGCGCCGCCGAAACGCCGTGCGCTACGCGAGTCTTTCTCTGGTCAGACAGGCGATAGGGCCCGGGCAGCGGTGGCGCCGCCATGTGCCGCCTGCGCTGCTGCTCACTGGTATTGCGGCGGCACTGATCGCGGCGGCTCGGCCTGCGGCCAACATCGTGTTGCCCGCCGACTACATGACCATCGTGCTGGCAATCGATGTGTCGCGCAGCATGCTCGCCAATGACGTTGAGCCCAACCGCATCCACGCTGCACAGGTTGCAGCCCGCGAATTCATTCGAGAACTCCCCGATGGCATCCGGGTTGGAATCGTCACGTTTGCGGGATCCGCGCAGGTCGTTCAGGGGGTTACCGACCGCAAGGAGGATATGCTGGCAGCAATAGACCGCTTCCAGTTGCAGCGTGCCACGGCCACGGGCAGCGGCCTTCTGGTGGCACTCGCCACCCTGATGCCCGAGGCGGGAATCGATCTCGAGTCGCTGCTTTACGGTCAGGGATTTGGTCGCGATGGCGCGCGAGGGCGGGGGGCGGTCGAGAGCCGCGCGCCGGCGCCGGTAGCTGCCCCGAAAGCGGCGCCGAAAGCCGCTGCGGCCGCGGTGGCGCCAGGGTCATACACCGGTGGCGCCATTGTGCTGTTGTCCGATGGCCGTCGCACCAACGGTCCCGATCCGGTGATGGCCGCGCGTAAGGCGGCTGAGCTTGGTGTGCGCGTCTACACGGTGGGATTCGGCACGCCGAACGGCTCAATTCCCGGGCTGGAGGGGTGGTCGTTTTATGTTCGGCTCGATGAAGAGGCGCTGAAGGCGGTTGCCAAAGTGACTGAAGCTGAATACTTCTACGCAGGTTCGGCGGTCGACCTGCGCAAGGTGTATCAGCACCTTACTTCGCGCTTTGCACTTGAACGTCGCGACACCGAAATCGGTGCGTTGTTCGCTGGCGCGTCGGCGCTCTTCTGTCTGCTGGCGTTCGGGCTCTCCGCCCTCTGGTTTCGCCGCTCCATCTGACGCCCGCTTCAACGCGGTCATGCCCGGCCGGAATTCCCTACGCCGGGTCAACAAAGGTCGCTGCGCGCTTTTCCAATTGCGCTCGCACGGCCTCGCGCTGATTAGACCCGTTCATGACGGCAATCTGCGCTTCGGATTCACGCAGCAGCTGGGCGGCCTGCACATTTGCAAAGGCCGACGCAATCAAGGACTTGCTTGCACGAACTGCATCGGGATTTCTTGAAGCAATGTCAAAGGCCAGGGCGCGGGCTTCGTCGAGTGGCGTTTCGCTGGCACGGGTCGCAAGCCCGATTGCCACCGCCTCTGTGCCGCTGAAGGTGCGGCCCGTGTACGTAAGCTCGCGAATCCGGTCTGCCGGCATCAGTTCAGGCAACACCACGAACGCGCCCATGTCGGGGATGATGCCCCAGCGGATTTCCAGGAGCCCCAGTTTTGCATCAGGCGCAACGATCCGTATGTCGGCTCCCAGCGCAATCTGCAGGCCGCCGCCCAGCGCCGCGCCATGCACCGCTGCGATCACCGGCACCGGAATGCGCCGCCACACCATCGCCGCATACTGAGGAACATTGCAATCGCCATGGGTTCGGGGCCCCAGCCGAAGCGACGCAGCGCTATCGCTGCCGCCAGCCATTGCCTGGAAGCGTTCCATGTCGAGGCCGGCGCAAAACGATCGGCCAGCGCCGGTGAGCACCACTGCCCTCAGACCGGCCAGGGTTCGAAGATGCTCACCCGTCGCGATCAGCGCGTCGAACATGGCCGAATCCAATGCGTTCAGCTTGTCGGGGCGATTCAGACAGACTTCGGCTACGCCGTCCTTGACGGTCAGCAGTACCCGTTCTTCGCTCGAGCGCGTCATGGTTCTCCTTTGCGCGGGCGGTCAGGTGCAGACGATCAGTATAGGCCGGCACTCAGCCGCCGCCGGTAGCTGCCGACCAGTTGGGCATCGCCACAGAGCGCGAAGGCGGCCAGCATGGCCTTGCGCGCTGCATCGTCCTTGAAGCGACGATCACGACCAATTATCTCCAGGCACAACTCCATGGCCTCCTGCCAGCGCTGGTTGAGAAGACACCATTGGGCCAGGCGAAATCGATCCTCAAGCGAGTCAGAGGCGGCGAGCGCCTGCCGAAGCTCGCGTTCGACCTCGCCGGAGGTGGCGAGCGCCTCGATGGCGAGGGAGGCATCAAGAAGCTGGCCCACTGCGGCAAGACCAAGATCCGTGCGCGCCGCTGCTCGGAGCGGCTCGAATGCAGCGACGGCGTCCTTCGCACGACCCATCGAAATCAGCAGGCGGACGTACTCAGTACGCACCTCGTCCTGGGCTGGGTTGATCGCGAGCGCCGTAGAGAAAGCCGTCGCCGCTTCCTCGGGGCGCCCGGCCGCAGCAGCGTCGCGTGCATCACGAACCTGATCATTGCCGGGACGCGGCAAATGCGGCGCCAGGAATGCGCGGATCTGGCCTTCAGACTTGACGCCCACGAAGCTATCCGCAGGCTGCCCATCGCGGAACACCATCACCAGCGGAATGCTTCGAACCCGAAACCTTGCCGACAGCTGCGGGTTATCGTCAGAGTTCACTTTGACCAGCCTGATCTGACCCTCCAGATCCCGCTCGACCCGCTCAAGGTTCGGGCCCAGCATTCGGCATGGCCCGCACCAGGGGGCCCAGAAATCCACCAACACGGGTTGGCTGAACGAGGCGCGAATCACTTCCTGTTCAAAGGTCTGTTCATTGACATCGATCATGGGGGTATCGGCATTCGAAGTTAGGTTGAACTCGATTCCATCCCCTCGAATTTTAGGGCGAGCGCTGCAGCCTTCAAGCGACCCGGGTAAGCTTTCATCGAGACTTTCCATGACCGATCTGACCCTCTCACTCCGCCTGGCTGCTCGCGACTGGCGTGCGGGCGAACTGCGCCTGCTCATCGCGGCGCTCGTCATTGCTGTTGCCGCCATCTCAAGCGTGGGTCTTTTCGTCGACCGAATGCGTACGGCGCTCGCTTCCCAGGCCAGACAGCTGCTGGGCGCCGATCTGGTGCTTGCCACCGCGCGCGAGCCCGGCGCTGCGTTGATCGCTGACGCCACGTCCCGCTCGCTGCTCGCGGTTCGTACAGTGTCCTTCCCCAGCATGGCTTTGGCGCGCGAGCGTTCGGTTCTGGTGTCCCTCAAGGCGGTCGAACAAGGGTATCCGCTGCGGGGTTCAATCCGCGTGGCGAGCCAGCCGGGTGCCGCTGACGCGCCTGCACAGTCCATTCCTGGTCCGGGCGAGGCTTGGGTTGATGCATCACTGCTCGCCCCGTTAGGCATCAACGTGGGCGAGCGTATCGACCTGGGAGATCAGTCATTTCGGGTAACCCGGCTTGTCACGCTCGAGCCTGATCGCGGCGCGAGCTTCGTCAACTTTGCGCCCAGAGTCATGATCGGGCTTGATCAACTGGCTGCGACAGGGCTGGTTCAGCCAGCAAGCCGGGTCAACTGGCGCCTGCTGGTGGCGGGGTCGCCTGCCGATGTCAACCGGTTCGAGGTGTCATTACGTCAGCAGGCGGAATCCGCCCCGCGAATCGAAACCGTTGAGAACGGGCGCCCCGAACTCGGGGCAACGCTCAGCCGCGCCGAGCGCTTCCTCTCGCTAGTCGCGCTATTGACGGTACTCATCGCGGCGGTCGCCATTGCGCTGGCTTCCAGGCGCTTTGCCGAGCGGCATCTGGATGGCTGTGCCGTGATGAAAGCCTCCGGTCTCGGGCAGCGGCGGCTGGTCAAACTCCTGCTGCTTGAACTGTTTTGGATCGGTCTTATCGGCGCGAGTCTGGGCGCCGCGCTGGGCGCGGGTTTTCAGCAGATTCTGGCTGGCGCGATTGCGCCGCTGGTGGGCGTCTCCCTGCCTTGGCCGGGTGTGATGCCCGTTATACAGGCGCTGGCCGCGGGCTTGCTGTTGCTGCTGGGCTTTGGCGGTTGGCCCGTGCTGCGGCTCGCGGGTGTCCCACCGCTTCGCGTACTGCGGCGTGATTACCCATCCGCCCCAGCCAGAGCCTGGGTTGCGGGCCTCATCGCATGCGCCGCTTTCGGAATTCTGCTGATTTGGCTCGCCGGCGATCGTCGGCTCGCAGCCATCGCGGCAGGGGGATTTGCCGGCGCGACCGTCGTGTTTGTCGGGGTCGCCGCGCTTGCAGTGTGGGCCATCGCACGGGTTCGTGCAGCGGGGCCGGTCGCGCGGCGTCCGCTGCTGCGGCTGTCCCTGTCATCCTGGAGTCGGCGCCGGGCGCTGGCCATTGCGCAAACCGCGGCGCTGTCGGCGGGCATCATGGCGCTGCTGCTGCTTACCATCACCCGCACTGATTTGATTGATGCGTGGCGGCGGGCGAGTCCCCCCGACGCACCCAATCGTTTTGTCATCAACATCCAGCCCGATCAGCGAGAGGCTGTCGCGCAGGCGCTTGCAGAGCGGCGCATCGCTGCCGATCTCCAGCCCATGGTTCGCGGTCGGCTGGTCGAAGTCAATGGCCGCGATGCCGCGCGCCATGTCCCGACAGGCGACCGGGCACAACGCCTGGTTGAGCGCGAATTCAACTTATCCTTTGGTGAAACACCACCGGCACACAATACGGTGGTTGCGGGCCGGTGGTTCGATCCCAACGCAATGGAGGTCTCCGCAGAGCAGGGGATATTGCGCACGCTTGGACTCCAGATGGGCGATCAACTGGTGTTTGACGTAGCGGGAGAGCGGGTTGAAGTGCGCATCACCAGCGTTCGCAAGCTTGCCTGGGACTCGATGCGAGCGAATTTCTTCATGATTCTGTCGCCGGCGGCGCTCGATGATCGGCCCACCACGTACCTGACCGCCTTCCATCTTTCCGCAGCAAGCGAACCTGTCGACCAGCAACTGGTGCGACGTTTTCCAAACCTGACGGTGTTTGACACCGGGCATCTTGTCCGACAGGTGCAGTCGATGCTCGACCAGGTGGTTGCGGCCGTACAGTTTCTCTTCGTTCTCACTTTGGCCGCCGGGCTTGTCGTGTTGTGGGGCGCGTTGCTTTCGTCGCGGGATGAACGGACTCGCGAGGCTGCTCTGATGCGCTCACTTGGTGCCTCATCCCGTTTCCTTGCCCGCGCCCAGCATGCTGAACTGGCGTTTGGCGGCGCGTTGGCCGGGCTGCTTGGTGCGGCCGGCGCGATCGCGGTGGGCTGGATCCTTGCCGAAGCGGTGTTTGAGTTTTCGTACCGGCCGCGCTGGCAGGTGATCCCGTTGGCCATGCTCGGTACCGCGGTGCTTGCAACACTGGCCGGCTGGTTGGGCCTTCGCGGCGTGCTTCGAGCGCCGGTGCGCTCCAGCCTCGCATCATGAGCGACGCTCAGTCAGCCTTCGAAGCATTGGGCGGAGAGTCCGCGGCGCGTGAATTGGTCGACCGCTTCTATGATCTGATGGATTTGGAGCCCGCTTATTCGGACATTCGAGCACTGCATCCGCCCGATCTCGACAGTTCGCGTGACAAGCTCTTCTGGTTTCTGTGTGGCTGGCTGGGTGGGCCTGCCCACTACATCGAACGGTTTGGTCACCCCAGGCTGCGAGCGCGACATCTGCCCTTTGCCATTGGTATCCGAGAACGCGACCAGTGGTTGTCCTGCATGCGCCAGGCAATGCAGGAACTTGGTATCGACGCAGCGCTTACGGCACGCCTGGCTGAAGCCTTCCATGGCACGGCCGATTGGATGCGAAACCGCTCGGGTTGACCCCGAAGCCGCTGATCCGCAGGAAGCCGTTCAGCGCGCGTTGCCTCAACCAGCGGCTTTTGCCATCGAGTAAACGGTTTGGCTGCGCGCGCCCGACCTGCAGTAGGCAAGGATGGGTCGGGGCAGACGCGCCAACTCTGCGCGCAGCGTGACCGCCGCATTCTCCGCGGGATACGCGGCGCCAACCGGCAAATACACGTACTGAAGGCCTGCTGCTTCGGCCGCCGCCTGCATTTGGGCCGCGGGCGGCTGGGCGGGTTCTTCGCCGTCCGGGCGGTTGTTGATCACGCTTTTGAATCCGGCATCGGCCAGCTGCTTCATGTTTTCCGGGGCAAGCTGGCCTGCGACGGCATAGTCGCTGTCGATGTATCGAATCATTGTTTTTCCTTTGGTGGCGGAGGAACACGCGCGTGGCGGCTCCCACTGAATGGACATCTTATTTTACCGGGTGAAGGTTTGATTGCGCATTGTGAAATCAGCATGCTGCTTCGCAATGTGATGATTTCTCATTTTGGAAAACTAATTTCCGTATCGTGAAAATAGGTCGTAAGTACATGTTTATTAAACAAAGTTTGATTATGAAAAATAAGCTGATTTTTTCTGCTGCGCAGCAATTCGGGACGTAATCTGGCGTTGGTTCAGTTCTCAACCTTGCCCTCTTAGGAGCTCACGCATGTCCTCCCGTGAATTGGAAGCCCAGAAACTTCAAAAAGAATGGTCCGAAAGCCCGCGTTGGCGTGGCATCAAGCGCGGTTACAGCGCGGAGGACGTCGTACGCCTGCGCGGCTCGATGCCGCTCGAGTATTCACTCGCCAAACGCGGCGCTGACAAACTGTGGCGGCTCCTGCACGATGAGCCGTTCGTCAACAGTCTGGGGGCGCTCACCGGTAATCAGGCCATGCAACAGGTCAAGGCAGGGCTGAAGGCGATTTATCTGTCAGGTTGGCAAGTGGCGGGTGACGCCAACCTTGCAGGCGAGATGTACCCCGATCAGTCGCTCTATCCAGCCAACTCGGTTCCCGCCGTGGTCAAGCGCATCAACAACACGCTCACCCGTGCCGACCAGATCCAGTGGATGGAGGGCAAGAATCCCAGCGATTCGGGATACGTGGATTATTTTGCGCCGATCGTTGCAGATGCCGAGGCCGGATTCGGCGGGGTGCTGAACGCCTTCGAACTGATGAAGTCGATGATCGAAGCGGGCGCTTCGGGTGTTCACTTTGAAGATCAACTCGCCTCGGTCAAGAAATGCGGTCACATGGGAGGCAAAGTTCTGGTGCCGACCCGCGAAGCGGTTGCCAAATTGGTTGCCGCCCGGCTGGCGGCCGACGTGTTGGGCGTTCCGACCCTGCTGCTGGCGCGCACCGATGCAGAGGCTGCCGATCTGGTTACCACCGACGTCGATGAAAACGACCGGCCGTACCTGACCGGAGAGCGCACTGTGGAAGGTTTCTTCCGCACCCGCAAAGGCTTCGATCAGGCCGTCTCACGCGGCCTCGCCTATGCACCGTATGCCGATCTGATCTGGTGTGAAACCGGCACTCCCGACCTTGAGTTTGCGCGAAACTTCGCCGAGGCGATTCACCGGCAGTTCCCGGGCAAGATGCTCGCATACAACTGCTCGCCGTCGTTCAACTGGAAGAAGAATCTCGACGAGTCAACGATCGCGAAATTTCAGCGTGAACTCGGTGCGATGGGCTACAAATTCCAGTTCATCACGCTGGCTGGATTCCACTCGCTCAATTACTCGATGTTCGAACTTGCCCACGGCTACGCTCGCGACAACATGTCCGCGTTTGTTCGCCTGCAGGAGGCCGAGTTTGCCGCAGCGGAAAAGGGGTTCACTGCAGTCAAGCACCAGCGCGAGGTAGGCACGGGTTACTTCGATGCTGTGACCACCACGGTGGAACGCGAGGCTTCCACCGCCGCGCTGAAAGGGTCCACCGAAGACGACCAGTTCTTCGACGGCCACGAGCAGCGCAAAGCGGCCTAAGGTTGTCTTTCACGAAAGCCCCGGCGCATCGCAACGATGCGCCGGGCAGCCTGTTCAGTCGAGCTTGGCGCCCGAGTCCTTGACAACCTTCGCCCATTTGGCAATTTCACTCTCGACGAACCGCCCCATTTCTTCGGGCGGTTGTCCACCCGGCTCTGCTCCCAGGCTATCCCAGATTCCCTTCAACTCCGAGCCCGCGAGCGCTTTGGCGATTTCCTGCTGAAGCCGCGTCACGATATCGCGAGGCGTCCCGGCAGGCGCCCAGACCGCGTACCAGGTTCGGGCATCGTAGCCCTTCACGCCAACTTCCTCGAGCGTGGGAATATCGGGCAAAGCGAACGAGCGCTTGGCGGAAGACACAGCGAGTGGCACCAATCGCCCCGACTTGATGTGCTGAATCGAGCTACCCAATCCGTCGAACATGAAGTCAACCTGACCCGCGAGCAGATCCTGCATAGCCGGGCCCGCGCCACGATAGGGGATGTGTGCCGCGAAACTTCCGGTCAGCGTCTTCCAGAGCTCAACGGTCAGGTGATGGGTCGTACCGTTACCCGCAGACGCATAGTTGAGTCGTCCCGGATTAGCCTTCACAAACTGCGCGAACGATGCGTAATCGCGCGCTGCGACGCGCTGCGGGTTCAGCACCACCACGTTTGGCACGTACGACAACACGGTGACTGGCATCAGATCTTTCTGAAGGTCGTAGCCCAGCCGCGGGTACATGCTGACAGCGATTGTGTGGTGAACCGCACCGACCAGCAGCGTGTACCCGTCAGCGGCGGACTTCGCCGCAACCTCAGCGCCCAGCGTGCCACCGGCTCCGCCACGGTTATCAATCACAAACGATTGCCCCATGGACGCTGACAGCACCTTGCTGAGCGGGCGCGCGAACGCGTCAGTCCCACCGCCCGGCGGGAAGGGCACGATCAGGCGGACAGGCTTGGTCGGATATGTCTGCGCCTGGGCTGCCGCGGGCCCGAGCAACGCCAGGGCACCAGCCACACATGCGAGAAGTTGACGTTTATTCATAGCGGTCTCCTCTGCTTAAGACCGGCGGATGATAGTGCAATCGGCGATTACCGGCAGGTTTGGGGGTTGTCGCGTGAGCGTTGCGGTGGTGCCACGCCACCCCGCGACGAGATCGTCCTGGTGGACTAGGCCAGTACCCCCCTTATCCGTTAACCCGCTCGGATTTTCGGTTTCCCGCAGGCTCTTGCGCCTGGCCTAGGCCCGAATGACGAATTGCGGTGACCAGCCTCGCTCCATTTAATGGGCTCATCGTCATCCCTGTCTGAAGGAGCCCTCATGAGTACGCAACCCGCCCGAATGTTTCGCCCTGACCGTCGTACCCGTCGCCAGGCGGGGCAGGGTATGACCGAATACCTCATCGTCGTCGCGCTCATCGCCGTCGCCGCAATCGGCGTGTACAGCCTGTTCGGACAGACGCTGCGCAGCCAGACCGCGGGCCTGGCCCTGGAAATCTCGGGGCAGTCATCCGGCTCGGCGGTGTCCTCTGCGCAGGGCAGTGCAACCAGCGCTCAATCATCGGCCGCGCAGCGCAAAGGCCTTGGCAATTATGGCCTCGACAATCAGTAAAACCCTGGCGCGTCGACAGTCGGGGCAGGCTCTGGTGCTTGCCCTGCTGATCACTATCGTGGGGGTGTTTCTGATGCTGGCGGTGTTCAGCAGTGGTCGTGCGCTCACCGCAAAGCAAAGCCTCAATGACGCCGCCGACGCAGCCGCGCTCAGCGCGGCTACCTGGCGAGCCAGAGCGCTGAATTATGTTGCCTACACCAACCGGGCAATCGTTGCCCAGGAAGTAGCGCTTGCCCAGGCGGTCACACTGGCGTCATGGGCGCAATACTTCGATACGCTGGCCGATAACGCGCAGTCGCTGTCGGCCGCCTATCCGCCGGCGGCTCTTGCACTGTCCGCGATCGCCGCCAGCGCGAAAGTGGGCCTTCAGGGTGCGGAGCAGGCGGCTGCTGCCGAACAGCAATGGCGGGCTGATACCCAACTCGGTTACAAAGTCTGGCTTGAGCGCAGCCAGGACTGGTTGCTTCGGTCTGCGGGAGTCTTCGGGCTGGGCGCGATCGCCAACGAAGTGGCTAGAGCCAGCGATCCGCGCTTCTTTGCGTTTACTCTCAGTGACGGCGGGGCTTTCTCGGCGTTTACGCGTCGCTACGAATCCCCGGAGGATCGCGCACGCATGCGCCAGGTCGTACTCGACTCGCTTGACCCGTTCACGGCGGCGTCACGCAGTTCGGATCAGCGCTTGCCGCTCCCCTCGTCCTGCGTAGGGCGCAGCCTTGACCCCGACAAGTGGACGCTCTGGCTGCGCCGTCGCGGCGGTACTGCGCTACACGAGTCGCTTGAAACCTGGTCGGCGCTTGACACCATGTCGCTGCACGACTGGCGCGCTGGCGGGTTTCTCAAACTGGGGGCTTGCCGCGACAGCGAAGCCTGGGCGCTCGGCTGGGGAAGCGGTGGTGCCGAATTGGGCTGGAACGCTGCCCAGCAGGGCAGTGCGCAGAGTAACCCACTGGCTACTGGGCTCGCGCAGGTTTCGGCGATTGAAGGTGCCCAGTCATTAGCCGGGCTCTCAAAGATCCACGATCTCGACCATCGGCTGATGAACTCGGAGACCGAACCCGTTTCACAGATTGCCGTGCTCGCTCGGGTCGAGCTGGGCAAGGTCGGCACGTCTGATTCACTCGGTACAACCTCCGGGCGGCTTCGACTGAATGACGGCTCGGGGCAAACGTATCTGTTGGCCCTCTCGGCAGCTGAAGTCTACTTTCAGCCTCCGCCCGAGGCGTCTACGCCCGCTCAGCGCGCCAGCCTGTTCAGCCCGTTCTGGCAGGCCCGACTCATCAAACCGACCGAGGCCCATCGTGCTGCTGCCGCTGCCTATGCCCGCTAAGCGAACGACCGTTGCCTGGCACGCAGGGCGCAGCAAAGCGGGTAGCGCGATTCCTTGCAGCCAACGCGATCAGCGAGGACAGGCGTTGATCGAAACGCTGGTGTTCGCATTCATTGCCGCCGTGCTGCTCATCGGTGTTCTCGCGCTTGGACGCCTTCAGGCTATCCAGTCAAGCACTATCGGCGCGGCTCGTGCTTACGCGTTTGAGTGCCGGTTCGAGCAGGCTGAATGCGATGACCCGCATCGCGCTGCTCAGTTGTCTGACGCAATCCGGACAAGGCACTTTGGTGACACAACCTCCCAGTACGCGAAGACGACCGTGCGCCCTGCAAACCCTCACACTGCCGACGCTACGGATCGCTTCTGGGTCAATGCTGATCGAACGCCCATGGTGCGCGCACGCTCTTCGATCGCATTTTCCTCCCGCTCACAGCCCCTGGATGCGGGCGCTAATGTTGCCGCAACCGCCGAGCGTGCAGCCAGTGTTGTCCAGGCATTACAACTGCCGGTGGGCCCTCAACAGTTTGGCCTGGACGCCCGTCAAGGCTTACGCGTAAGCGGCGTCGAAGTGCCGGTTGCGCTCGCTTTGTGGCCATCGCAACAGGGGGCGGGCTCAGGCGGGTTGTCGCTTCGGGTGAAAGCTCGCCTGGCGCTCGTCGGAAACGAATGGAACGCCAGCCAGTCGTTTGGCGACACGCCTGATTCTGTCCAAAGCCGAGTCGAGCGTGGCAGCCGACTCGACTCGTTTCGCGAAGGCACGCTTGACGCAGGCTACGCCGTCACCCGTGGAATGCTGCGCGTCGCCGACGCGATCGGGCTCGAGCCAGGGGCCGCCGGTCTGACAGAGCATCGTCTTGACATCAGTATTGTTCCCGGAGATCGCAGGCAATGATCACTCATACCGCACTGGTCGTCCGACCCGGCAGGCTTATTCGATGGGTCTGGCTTGCAATGTTTGCGACCGCGCTTGCATGGCTACCGCATCCAGAATGCATCGCAAGGCCTGGGGCAAGCGGGCCAATGGACGCGCTCAATTCCCCACCCATGCCCGCTGACCTGCCGTCGGAAACGTCGCTTCAACTGGTTGGCGCTCGGGTCGCAATCAACGGGCAAATTGCAGACGTTTGGGCACTTTCGGCTACGGTTGATGCCTCCTGGCTGACGCAATCCATCGAAGCACGATGGCGGGGCGCTCCAGGCGCCACGGTTCATACCAGCCGGAGCGAGGGCTGGCAGGTGGTGTCACGCCTCAGGGGGCATGTTGTCGAGACCATTCAAATTCGACAGCGTGGCCAAGGCTCATACGGTTATCTGACTCGCTGGCGGTCCTCCGGTCAAACGGATCGTAGCGGGTCTCGCAGTGCCGCATGGCTGCCCAAATCAATCGAGCTTGGGTCACAAGTCACGTCTCACGAGCGTGAGGCTCGTGTCACGACAATCATTGGTACCTCCACACACGACCCGAAAGCGCTTGCTGATGAGCTAACTGCCTTTGCCCAGTCGCAGGGATTTAAGCCGGTCTCGGTCGAGCGCCCCCGCGAGCCGGACTCAACCGCCCAACTGGGCAGCGCCGAGGCGATTCGCGCTGATCGGTCTTTCGTGTCACCCGCCGTGTTGCGCTTCGCGGGACGCGCACGGGAGATGGTGGTCACCATCGAACGTAATGAGCGCACATCGATCGTCGTGGCGCATTTGACGGAGGTTCTGAAATGAATCTGTATGAAGGCGCCAAAAGCAAGGCGCCGCAAAATCGCTGTGCGGGGCAGGCGTCGCTCGAAGCGCTGCTCATTCTCACGCTGGTGGTTCTGGCACTGGTCGCCATGCCCGATAACGTCATCGAGCGGCTCATGATCGCAATCGAGGGCAGGCACCAGGCCATCCTCAAGCATGTGGCCATGCCATGAACAGGCGCACTTTCGGATCTGCTGCAAGGCTTGGCGTGCTAAGCCTCGCCGCGCTGTCCTTTGCGGCGTTGGCTGTCTACTTTGCCAATCGGCATGTCACTGAAACCATCGCAAAACATCAGGCCGCTGCCAAGCGGCCAACGCCCGCGACTGTCCCGGTGGTCGTTGCAAAGTTTGATTTGATCGCGGGCGAGGCAGTCGGGCCTGACAACATGGCGATTCGGCCAATTCCCGTTGATCTGGCCCCGGGCTCGGCACTGCGGCCCGATCAGTTCGATGCGAAGGCTGGCATGCGCCTCGCACGAGCGTTACGAAGCGGCGAGCCGCTGCTGACCGAAATTCTGCAACCCGCTGAGCCCGCTGGCCTTTCGTCGCGGGTCAGGCAGGGGATCCGAGCGCTGACCATCACGGTCGATGACGTCAATGCCGTATCGGGAATGTTGCGCCCTGGTGACCGCATCGATTTGCTGTACTCGGCGCGCAGTCCAGGCGCTGATGGCACACCGGCGGTCGAGACCAGTCGGATTCTGGTTCAGGACGTAGCGGTGTTGGCTACGGGGCGACAGTTCAAGCCGGCTGCAGAGGACAACGGGAATCGCGCGTTCACCTCCATTACGGTTGAACTGAGCCCCGACGACGCGCAGCGGCTGATCGTCGCGCAGCGCACTGGCCGCGTGACAGCCCTGCTTCGCAACCCCGACGACCGCCACGCCGTATCCACCAAGACGGTCGATGCAAATACCCTCCTTGGACTTGACCCGCGTCCCGCGCCGGGCCCTTCACGTCCGGCGATTCGGTCTGGCCCGGAAATGATTGTCGGCGGAGGCGGTGCTCTGGCAAGTAGCCGGCAACATCCTGATAGGGACGCCGCCCTGGTATCTCCCACAGGCCCGATACCCCAGGGTGTCAGTCTCCCACCGAACAGTTCGCCAGCCGGAATCCCGCTGCCTGGTCGTCGGGTATCCGATGCGATGCAGCCTGATCGTGTTTCGCAGGTGCCGTCGGCTGCCGCCCAAGTGCCATTACTCCAACAACCCCTCCTGTTCAGGTAACCATCATGCGAGGCTTCCCAAGCAGCATTTCGCCCAGCATCGGTCCGGTGATGTTCGCGCTTGCGGCGATCGCCGTCCACTTTGCTCTGCCGGGTGTGAGCGCCGCAAAAGCGGGAACCTTTGAAAGCCGTACGGGTGACGCTCAGGCGATGCTGCACCTTTACGTGGGACAGGCGCATCTCCTCAATACCGGACCGTTGAGGCGAATAGCGGTGGGTAACGGGCGGGTCATTCAGGCGACATCGCTTGACGATCGCCAGGTGCTGGTCATTCCCGAAGCTGCAGGGCAGAGCACGCTGCACCTGTGGCCGCGCGAGGGGGTTGAGCGAAGCTACGTGGTCAATGTCATTCCTGCTGATGTAAGCCGACTGTTGACCGAAATCCGCGCGCTGCTTGGCGACCAGCCGAACCTGGGATCCAGAGTGGTCGGTGACAAAGTAGTAATCGAAGGGCACAGCGTATCGGAAGAGCAGGCGTCCCGAATCGCTGAAATCAGTGCTCGATACCCGCAGATCGTCAACCTCGTGAGCAAAGTCGGGCTCGAAAAAATGATCGAGATGGACGTCAGGATGATCGAGGTACGCAGAGACGCGCTTCAGAATCTCGGCGTCCGCTGGGCACCCACAGCGAATGGACCTATGTTCGGGGTCGTGGGCGACACCTATCGGGGTGCAGCCTTCTCGAAAGGGATCGCAGCAGGGGTTGCGGGAAATGCCGTAACAAGCGCGGCAGCGCCGTTTGCGGCATCGCTCGGGCTGGCGGCAAGCTTCAAATCAACCCTGCAGATGCTGGTTCAAAACGGTGATGCGGTCATTCTGGCCGAGCCAAGGCTTGCCTGTAAAAGTGGTGGTTCCGCTCGGTTTGTCGCTGGAGGTGAGTTACCGATTCCTTTCTCAACCGGGTTTGGCGCAACCTCAGTCGCCTTCAAGGAGTACGGCGTCAAGTTTGATATCGCGCCGGTTACCGGATCCAACGGTGTCATTGCAGCCAAGGTTGCCACCGAGATTTCTGCGATCGATTTTGAGGTTCAGGTCAACAACATCCCTGGTCTCACCAAGCGGCGCGCCGAAACCGAAGTCAATCTGCGTGAGAACGAAACACTCGTTATTGCCGGGTTGCTATCTGAAGAAACCTCCAGAAATGTGGATCGGGTACCAGCGCTTGGCGATTTGCCCGTGCTGGGCCGATTGTTCCGGTCTCGTCTTTTTCGAGACCGACAGACGGAGCTGGTCGTGTTTGTTACGCCCCGGCTGGTCAGTGAAGACCCGCACATCGCCAGGGCGCAGGCAATCCAGCGTCGAAATGAAGCACAGGATTTGCGCGAACTGCTCAGGATGGTTGACTAATGTTCACGATCACCATAGAAAGCGCCGACGACACGCCGCGCGTGGTGCGTATCGACCAACTGCCATGCCTCATCGGCAGATCCTCTAAGGCTGAGATTGTCTTGTCGGGCTGGCGAGTCGCTCGCGAGCATGCGCGACTCGAACCGGACGCCGCAGGAATTCGCATTGTTGACCTGGGCAGTCTTGGCGGCACCCAAGTCAACGGAGACCGAATCGTTGCCTTCGGACCGCTCGCCGAGTCGGACGAAATCCTGATTGGTGGGCATCGGCTTCGCTTACTCGTCTCGCCTGTCACCACCCGTCCCAGTGGATTGCGAAGCTCGGTGGATGCAGCCTCGTTTTCCGGTGAGCCCGCCCATGATCAGCGGGGCGAATCCGCTCCCGAAGCGTCTCCGCTTGATCGCCACGTTTGGAGGCGGTTGCTTCATCGGCGCCTTCTGAAGCAGATCGACCTCACGCGGCAGGACATCCGAGGACTGACTGGCGCGCAGTTGCGAGAACAGGTGGGGCAGACGCTACGACAGGTTGTTGAGACTGAACCCGAGCTTCCCACTGAAATCGATCGCGACATTCTCATCCATGAGGTGCTCAACGAGGCGGTAGGCCTCGGACCGCTGGAAGGCCTATTCGCCGATGAAGCCATCTCCGAAATCATGGTGAATGGCACGGCACCAATTCACGTTGAGCGCGCGGGAAAAATCGAGCAGACCATGCTTGCTTTTTCCAGCGACGAGGCCATTCGCTCAGTGATTGACCGGATCATCACACCCTTGGGTCGTCATGTGGATGAAGGTTCCCCAATGGTCGACGCCCGCCTCGCCGACGGCTCTCGTCTCAATGCTGTGCTGCCCCCGCTGAGTCTGTCTGGTCCGGCGGTAACGATAAGGCGTTTTAATCGGCAGTTGTACTGTGCGGAAGACCTTGTGGCGCGGGGGACGCTGTCTTGGGAAATGCTGCGCTTTCTCGAGTTGTGCGTCAGGAGCAGACGCAGCGTTGTCGTGTCAGGTGGCACAGGCGCAGGTAAGACCACGCTGCTCAACTTGCTTTCGGGCTTTATCGGTGCAGACGAGCGAGTCATCACGATTGAAGACGCAGCCGAGTTGCGGCTTTCTCATCGAAATCTGGTATCCCTCGAGGCGAGGCCTGCGAATGCCGAAGGAAGAGGGCTTATCAGCGTTCGCGATCTGGTTCGAAATGCGCTGCGAATGCGTCCTGACCGAATTGTTGTAGGTGAGTGCCGGGGAGGAGAGGCGCTCGACATGCTGCAGGCGATGAATACTGGGCACGATGGTTCGCTTACCACCGTGCATGCAAACAGTCCGCGAGACGCTCTGTCTCGAATCGAAGTCATGACGCTGATGTCTGGCGTTGAGATACCGCTGCACGCAATCCGTGAGCAGATCAGTTCCGCTGTCCAGATCGTTGTGCAGCAGGCTCGTCTAGCCGATGGATCGCGCCGAATCACCGAAATCGCCGAAGTGACTGGGGTCGAAAGCGGAAAGATCCTGATGCAAACCCTTTTCAGGTTCCAGATGGCTGATGGCCAGAGCGGGCGGCATAGTCCAACGGGCCACATCCCGCATTTTCTGGAGTCGCTGGGCGCCGCCCAGCGACCCGACGCACTTGAGTTGTTTGGAGAGCCAATATGAAGCTCGAGTCATCTCAGGTGTGGCTTTGGGCGTCGGTGGTCGCCGGATCGCTATTTGTTTTTGCTTCACTAAGTATCGCCGGCTCTTTTCTGGTCGGAAAGCAGCGCGATGACTTTACGAGGCGGTTTGGTCGCCAACTGCGTGAACTCTTTATTGCAGTCGATCCTGCCAGGCTATGGGCCCTGCAGTGGGCGTTTGCAGGGGGTGTTGCTGCCCTTGTTTTGGTGCTCACCGAGAGTTTGTTGGCGGGTCTGGTGGCTGCGCTCGCAGCCGCCGCAGTACCCTGGGTACTGGTACGCAATGTCCAGCAACGGCACCTCAATAAGCTGCGCAATCAGATCCCGGATGTGCTCATGCTCATGTCGGGCTCGCTACGCTCCGGAAGTGGCCTCTCGGTGTCGATCGCCCGAGCCGCAGAGGCTAGCCCTGTCCCAGTGCGTCAACACCTCGAGTGGTTGTTAAGCGATCTTCGACTGGGCACAACGCTTACCGACGCACTCAGGTCATTTGAGCGCCGGATCAACGCGGAAGAGGCCATGCTATTGGCGACCGCTCTCCGTGTTGGCGCCGACACCGGGGGGCCATTAGCGCGAACGTTGGAGTCGCTGGCTGATGCGATTCGCAGGCGGCTCGCGATCGAATCTCGTATTCGCGCGCTCACGGCACAGGGTCGGCTCCAGGCGTGGATCATGGCGGTACTGCCCTTTGGCGTGTTCGCATTGCTCGCGGCGGTGGATCCCCCCTCGTTTAACGAACTCGCGTTTACCCGGGGCGGTCAGATTGTATTAGGCCTGGTCTGTATTGCGCAGATCATCGGCTTTCGACTGGTCCAGCGCATCGTATCCATCGAGGTCTGACGATGGAAGGCCTACCCTTGATTGTCATGGCGTTGACTGCCGCAGCTGCCATCTCCGCGATGGCGTTTGTTGGTGAGTTAATCAGAAGGCTACCCCCCGATCCCGCCGCACGAACCGAAAAACTCCCTGCCACATGGCGTGTGCTCTGGCCGTTGCTGATCGTTGCCGGTGGATTGCTTCGACCGATCATTTCTGCGCGGTGGCGATTCGACCTTCACAAAAAACTGAGTGGCGCAGGGTTCGATCGGACGATGGCACCGCAGCATATTGTTGCGGCGCAGGCGCTTGCGATTGTTGCGACAGGTTTAGCTTATTCGGCACTCTGGCTGACAGGCCTACGTTTTCCCGTCTGGATTTTTTGTGTCGTGGCCTTGACCGGCACGTTGTGGCCACTGATCTGGCTGCGTGGCGTGGCAAGCCGTCGCCGCGAAAACCTGCTGCGTTCGCTTCCCTTCTTAATCGATTTATTGGCGATGGCGGTGGAATCGGGGTTGCCCCTTACGGCGGCCTTGCCTCAAGCGGTTGAGCGGCTTCCGGCGGGGCCTCTCCGCGACGAATGCAGGCGACTGATGCGGGACGTGAAGGCTGGAATGCCCCGCGATGAGGCCCTTAGGCTACTTGCAGTTCGGTTAGATATGCCCGCGATCACGCAGTTCACGCTTGCGGTGACGGCTGCTCAGCGCGATGGCGGAACCGTCGTTCAGACACTTCGTGCCCAGGCCGAGCAACAGCGCAGCGACCGCTTCCAGCGGGCCGAGCATCGGGCGGCCCAGGCGCCGGTGCGCGTGCTGTTCCCTCTGATTGTCTTCATTTTTCCTGGAACGCTTGCCATCGTGCTGTATCCGGTGGTGAGCCGAATGCTGACGGAGGTTACCCGGTGGCAGTAGCACTTATCGCCCCACCATCCGTGATTCGGTTACGCCGAGCGCGGGGGTTTTTGGATCGGCTGATCGGACTTGCCTGGCGCTCGGTGATCGATCCTGATCAGGCGTTTCTCATTGAGCGATGTCGAGCTGTTCACACCTTTGGAATGCGCGTTCCAATCGATGTTGTTTTCATCTCCGAGCAGGGCGTCGTGACGTCGGTGTTTGAAGGTTTGGCGCCATGTCGCATGGCAGCCTGCCTGTCGGGTGCGCATGTGATCGAGTTCGCGCACGGGCTTATTTCGAAGCTGAAAATCATGCCAGGTAACGAAATACTTCTGGAGCCATTGGCACTGACAGTCACCAGAAAAGCAGCGGGAGGTCATTGTGACCAGTTCGAATTGGGTAAGCGGGTTTAGGCTGGGTTACTGCGCTGTACTTATCACGCTGGGAGGTTGCTCGACGCTTGACCCCGATGGGGAATGGCGCGGTACGACCGAGGCGCGGCTGCGCTCCTGCCAGGCGATGTTCGGCGGTGCGTCATTTCCGGTTCGAGACCAGGTGGCAATCGCGACCGGGGCTACGCCACGTGCGCCAGCTGTTACGTCAGGGCAGTGCCCAGCGCAATCCGTGTCTGCACCGGGTCAATTCGCCGAGCCACCGTCAGCAGCCCCTGACTCCAACCTTGCACACACGCCACGCATATTTACTCAACAGGAAACCGAACGAATCGATCAGGAGGTTGAACAGGCCTACACCGCGGGGAGATTCCGGGATGCTCTGGTTCTGCTCGAGCCGCTATTGGATAACTCCCCGCATCATGCACCCAGGTGGTTACGCAAAGCTAATGCGCTACACAGGCTTGAGCAGACTAACCAGGCTGCGGTTGCTTATCAACGCGCTGATGAGCTTGCGTCACAGGCGATTGCGCAGTCGAGAGAATCCTTGCCTTCGATGGTCGAGGTCAGATCGAAAGCAAACGCAAACCTTGCGATTTTGGGAATCGAGCAGGCGCGGCGCGCGCTTGATGCGCTGGGGCCAGCCGACAGCGATTCGGTTGCGGCTGCGCATCGTCGTCGCATCGAGGCTGCGCTCCGAGCAGTCGTCGGACAGGCTCCCGATCCCGCTGTCATGATGCCATCCGGTGCATCGGCCCGGCCAACAACGTTTCCGCGTATAAGCGGCGCTGATTCAGCCGCGGGGTTCGCCACGCCCATGCGAACGGCGGTGCCGCTGGCGCACAGTGCGGACAACGCACGGTCTGAACAGGTTGAGTCGTCTGGTCCCGCCGCCAGGCCAGCAGTCGAAATGATCAGGGGTCTCACCGCGCGATGACTGCGCACGAGGGGTGGCCACGCATGTTGAACGACCAGCGCTGGCAGCGTTCGCGATGGCAAACCGTATCGCCGCCGTGTGGCTGGCGAGGCCAGTTCGGTATCGGTTCCGTAGAGTTCATGGTGGCGGTACCCGTTCTCTTGCTGGTCGGGCTATTGATCTGGCAGTGGGCCCTGGTTTTGCAGGCCCGACAAGTGGTTGATTTTGCTGTGCGTGAGGGCGCTCGCTACGGCGCAGTCGGGCACGCCGAGGCCGAGGCAATCGAACAGGGGTTGGCGTCGGGGCTGGCTCCCCTTTGGGTCAATTCGCAAGTCCTGGGTAGCCCGCATGAAAGCCTCGCCGCGTCCGCTCAAAAATTTACCGTTGCAACGGGGCAAGGTTGGTTGTCGTGGCGGCAGATCACACCGACTCGTGAAAGCTTTACAGACTGGGCTGTTTCCCCGGATCCGAGTTCAGTGCGTGGCCGTGCGTCAGCTTCGCCCGAGATCCCCATCGATAACCCCGTATGGCGTTCGCGTCATGCGGAGCCCGCGTCCGGGGCGTCTTTAACCGACCGGGGAGAACGGGTTGGCCATGCGTCGGGTCAAACCTTCCGAGAAGCGGGCGTTTTGCGAATTGAGTTATCGGTCGGCGTGCCGCTGGTGGTTCCGCTGGCCGGACGTTTCATCAGTTGGGCGGCGCGGTCGCTCAGTGGTTGCGCCGATGACCCCGCACCAAGGTTCGGTGCTGTGCGCGTCGATGGCGCGTCTCTGGCAACCACGACGTCTTCGCCAATGGAGCCCATTGCCACCACTGCAGAGGCCGCGCTACCGGTCTGTGCCCTTTACCGAGGGGCCGATGATGCAGGGCAAATCCTTCCCCGAATTCCGCTCCGCGCGATCGGTGAAGCGCGGATGCAGTCTAGCGCCAGGCTAACTGCTCGCACGCCGTCCGCGGGGCCGCGCGCGCCAAGCGAACAGGGCGCCCAAGGCATACCGTCAACGCCCACGACCGGGCCTACGGTAGCTGGTGTGGGCGACGCCGATCGATCCGTTGATGTATCGGTTGACGCGGCGGTGGCATCCAATTCGTCGGCACGACCGCCCGGCTTTCTGCGGATTGGGGCGGAGCGCGAAATCTGGTCGCCCGGTTCCTGCGGCATTGCGCCAGGCTGAGGCGATTCAAGCAGCGGATCCACGCGCGGCCTGCTGCTTAGGCAGACGCCCAGACGAGTGTGCTTGAAGTCGATCGGCGCTTGCTCTAGTACGCGGGACCGCCGCTGCCCGTAGTCGCTGCGGATTCCCTCCACCCGAAATACTCTGTAAACATTTCGTGGAGATCAGGGAATATGTCCCGGATAGCCTCGGGCATTGTGAAGAAGGCTTCGGACGCCACCGCGAAAAATTCTGCGTGATCGGTCGCCGCGTAGGCGTCGAGCGGCAGCCGTGCGTAGTAGCGATCTGCAGCCTCCGACTCAGGGTCAATGTCGATGGGGATTTCTGATTCCACGCGTTCGAGCATGTCGCAAAACTGCGAATAGGCGGCCTCCAGCCTTTCGATCCAGCGGGCGCGGGCAGCTTGATTGAGCGGTGGGATACCGTCCGCCTCGCCGTCAAGCATGTCGAGTTTGTGTGCAAATTCGTGAATCACCACGGACAGGCCAGGAGCCCCCATCGCGGGGTCAATGTCGGGCCATGCAAGGACGACCGGGCCACCGGGCATCGTTTCGCCCGATAGCTCCTCAACCGATTCGTGGACAACGCCGCTTTCGTCCACCACAGACCGCGGTGTCATGAATCGGTCTGGATAGACGATGATTTCAACGAAATCGGCGTAGACGTCCAGCCCCAGGCGAAGAATGGGAAGGCAGGCTTGCAACGCGATCGCGGCCCGGACTGAGTCGGTGACCTCAAAGCCATGCGTTCCGGTGAAGTCTTTTTGCTCGGCGAATCGATCGGCGAGATCAAATAGCTTCTCAAGAGACCCGGCGTCCAATTCCTCGAGGAAGGGCATCTGCGCTGCGCACGCTTCCCATACGGGACGTTCGATCACCGGCTGTCGCGGGTGGCGCTTGAAAAATCGGGAAAACATGGGGCGAAAGTCTAACCCGTAGGCGATAGCTGCCACTTTACGTTTCGAACGTGGCATCCTGTCTCGAGCATGTCCACCAGTCCAGAACCCAGCGTGCAGGGACCGGCGCCCGGAATGGGTGCGGTCGCGACAAAATCCGGTACGCATGCGAGCCTGCTCGCGCGCGCACGCGAGCTCGTGCTCGCCGTGGTCAGGCCTGAAGCGATCAGCGATGGCGTGCCGGTAATCGCTCATGCGCAGGGCGTTGAGTCGATTCTCGCTGATCTGGGGGTGGACGAGACGGCGCAGGCGGCAGCCTGGCTGGTAAGGCCGGCAGAGCGCTGGCCAGTTTCCGCAATTGCCCGGGATTTTGACCCGGTTCTGGCGCATCTGGTCGAGCGCATGCGTCAGCTTATCCGCTTGGGTGCGGGTGGCAGCCTGGCCGCTGCAGCACACGTCCAGCATGAAATGCTCAGGCGGATGGTGTTGGCGATGGCTGACGACATTCGCGTCGTTCTGCTCCTGCTCGCCTCGCGTCTGCAGACACTTCGTCTGTGCGCCCACGGCGGTCAGCCGCCGGACACGGCGGTGAGCCAGGAGACCCTTGACGTGCTGGCACCGCTTGCAAACCGTCTGGGTGTTTGGCAACTGAAGTGGGAATTGGAGGACTTGTCTTTCCGGTTTCTTGAGCCGCAAACCTACCGGTCACTGGCCTCCCAACTTGAGGAAAAGCGGGCTGAGCGTGAAGCTTTTCTCAAGTCTGCGGTGGATCGCCTCGCGCTTGCGCTCAAGGCCGAGGGTGTTGCGGCGAAAGTCAGCGGTCGCCCTAAACATCTGTACAGCATTCATCTCAAGATGCAGGCCAAGCGGCGTGACCTTGACACGATTCAAGACCTGCGCGGCCTGCGAGTCATTGTGGATAGCGTCCCCCAGTGCTATCTGGCGCTCGATCTGGTGCACGGTTTCTGGAAGCCCATCGTATCGGAGTATGACGACTACATCGCACGGCCCAAGCCCAATGGCTACCGCTCGCTGCACACCGTCGTGGTGGCGGAAGACGGACTGCCCCTTGAGGTGCAGATCCGGACAGTGGAGATGCATCGATTCGCGGAGTATGGTGTCGCGTCGCACTGGCGCTATAAGGAGACCGGCCGCGGGGGCGACCCCAACTCACCAGCGGCTGTCGAGCGCAGCGTCGACTGGATCAGGCAGTTGCTTGCCTGGCAACGCGAGGTAGGCCAAACCCTGGGGAGCGCCGGCGTCGAGCCGCATGCGCCCGAAGTGGCCTTTGTCTATGCCCTTACACCGCAAGGCCGCGTCATCGAATTGCCTGCAGGGGCAACCGCAGTTGATTTCGCGTACCACGTCCATACTGGCCTGGGACATCGTTGTCGTGGTGCCAGAGTCGACGGACAACTGATACCGCTCAATCGGCCACTTCAAACCGGGCAGACCGTTGAAATTATTGCCGCGAAGGATGGAAGCGCTGAAGGTCCGTCGCGTGACTGGCTCAATCCGTCGCTTGGTTATGTTGCTAGCGCCAGAGCCCGTGCGAAAGTTCGGCAATGGTTCAATGCGCTAGAACTTGCCCGAGACGCTGCCTCGGGCCGCGAGCGGGTGGAGCGTGTG
>Ga0169931_10000822_pt1 | contig 51685 bp, 46 predicted proteins | sample Kivu_15m_20L_FD_129675 | JGI IMG/M metagenome (GOLD analysis project Ga0169931, IMG submission 129675) | Freshwater microbial communities from Lake Kivu, Western Province, Rwanda to study Microbial Dark Matter (Phase II) - Kivu_15m_20L... | ecosystem: Environmental > Aquatic > Freshwater > Lake...
CAATTACATCGGTGAGTGCACGCTCGCTTTCCTACAAGAACAGAAGCTGGTGAAGTGATGGCTCTCAGACGATTCGAAGGCCGCAATGTGGTGGTCACCGGGGCGAGCCGTGGCATCGGAGCATCTCTTGCTCGACGCCTGGCTGCAGAGGGCGCACATCTTTTTCTGGTGGCCCGTCATCTTGACCCGCACGACAAAGTACCCGGCAGTCTGCGAGAGACCGTTGCTGTATGCGAGGCACTCGGAGCCAACGCGCATGCTCATGTCGCAGACCTCGCGGACCAGAACAGTCGACTCGGCATCATTCCGGCTGCACTCGAGCACTTTGATGGTCATATCGACGTGGTCATCAACAATGCGGCCGCCGCCATGTACGGCCCACTTCTCGACTACCCCGGAAAGCGTCTGCGACTCACCTATGAAGTCAACACGTTCGCCCCGCTCGAGATTTGTCAGCAGGTTCTTCCCTCAATGATCGCTCGTGGCGAAGGTTGGATCGTCAATGTGTCGAGCGCCACTGCACAACACAACGAAGGGCCTCCCTTTCGCAAGACTCACACCAGCCATGGCATCTACGGTTCATCGAAAGCAGCACTAAACCGCATCACCAATGACTTGGCAGTCGAAATGTACGAACGCGGTGTGCGCATCAACACCGTCGAGCCGCGCGCCGCGGTCATGAGTGAAGGTGCACAAATTCTCGTCGGTGATTTCGTGCGCAAAGATCAGATCGAATCAATGGAAGAGATGGTGGAAGCAACGATTGCGTTGTGCTGCTGCGACAAGGGCTCAACCGGCGCAGTACACGTGAGCCTTGATCTCATCGACCGGTGGAAACTCACGGTGCACGATCTCGACGCGAAAGGTCCCTGGGTACCACAGCCCTGATCCACGCAATCACGCGCTCATCTGACGGTGCCCGAACATGACAAAACCCCGGCACACAGGCCGGGGTTTTGCTGTCGTATGTGAGCTAGATCAGCTGCAGCCGCTGGTGCTGCCGCATGACGGGCATGCATGGCACGAACCGGCGCGGTTCATCTGCACACCACACTGCATGCACATTGGTGCATCGCTGTGGCGGGCAATGCCACCTGCTGGTGAGTGATCCGTGCTTGGTGCCGTCGGAGCGAGACCAAGTTCGATCTGCTGGCTGAGTTCAGATGCTGACGGGATGGTCTTTGGGTCGGCCACCACTTCGGAGCCCATCGAGGTTTCGACGACGCTCTCTTCGACACCTGGCAGCGTTGGCTGCAGACGCTCATCGCGGCTGAAGATGCCCAACTCGGCGCGCTCGTCGTATGTCAAGTACTCGAGTGCGAGGCGACGGAAGAGGTAGTCCATGATCGACGAAGCGATGCGGATGTCCGGATCGTCGGTCATGCCAGCTGGCTCGAAGCGCATGTTGGTGAACGCTTCGACGAAGGCGCGCAGCGGCACTCCGTACTGCAGACCGTACGAGATGGACTTCGCGAAAGCGTCCATGATGCCGCTCAGGGTCGAGCCCTGCTTCGACACGGTCAGGAACACTTCACCAGGGCGACCGTCTTCGTACTCGCCAATGTTGGCAAAGCCCTTGCAGTCCGCAACGCGGAACTCGAAGGTGCGACCACGACGTGAACGTGGCAACTTCTGACGCACCGGCTTGGTGACGACCTTCTCGACCACGCGCTCGATGACCTGTGTTGCTGCCGTGGCTGCTTCAACAGGAGCGTCGTCTTTCTTGTCATCCTTCTTCGCGGTGGACAGTGGCTGACCGAGCTTGCAGTTGTCGCGGTAGATGGCGACAGCCTTGATGCCCAGTTCCCACGACAACATGTGCAACTTCTCGATGTCTTCGACAGATGCCTCTTCAGGCATGTTGACGGTCTTCGAGATGGCACCTGACAGGAATGGCTGCGCTGCAGCCATCATGCGTACGTGACCTTCGTAGTGGATGGTGTTGTCACCCATTGAGCAGGCGAACACCGGCAGGTGCTCGGGCTTCAAGTCGGGTGATCCGACGATGGACTTGTTCTTGTCGATGTAATCGATGATGCGATCAACAACTGGTCCTTCGTAGTTGAGACGCTGCAATGCACGCGGCACCGTCTGATTGACGATTTGCATGTTTCCACCACCAACGAGCTTCTTGAACTTCACGAGACCGAGGTCTGGCTCGATACCCGTGGTGTCACAGTCCATCATGAGGCCGATGGTTCCGGTCGGTGCAAGCACCGTGGACTGCGAGTTACGAACGCCGTACTCTTCGCCGTCGCGCACTGCCAGATCCCACGACTCGGTGGCCGCGTAGACAAGGTCGGGCTGAACGACGTCGACGTCTTTGATCTTGGCGTTCTCGTCGCGGTGCATGCGCAACACGTTGAGCATGTACCGCTCGTTCTCGGCGAAGCCAGCAAATGGCCCCATGCGACTTGCGATACGAGCACTCGTTGCGTAGGCGTGACCGGTCATGAGCGAGGTGAGTGCACCTGCCCATGCACGTCCACCGTCGGAGTCGTATGGCATACCGAGTGCCATGAGGAGCGCTCCGAGGTTCGCATAACCGAGTCCGAGCTGACGGAAGAGTCGGCTGTTCTCGCCGATCTTTTCTGTCGGGTAGTCGGCGCGACCAACGAGGATTTCCTGCGCAGTGAACACCACTTCGATGGTGCGCTTGTAGGCCTCAGTGTCGAACACGTCGTCATTGCTGAGGTACTTCAGCAAGTTGATGGATGCGAGGTTGCACGCCGAGTTGTCGATGTGCATGTACTCGCTGCATGGGTTGGAGCCGTTGATACGACCCGTTGCGTGTGCGGTGTGCCACTTGTTGATGGTGGTGTCGAATTGCAGACCCGGGTCAGCACATTCCCACGATGCTTCTGCGATTTGACGCCAGAGGTCACGCGCACGAATGGTGCGAACGGTGCGACCGTCGGTGACAGCCTTCAAGTTCCAGTCACGGTCTTCCTTCACAGCTTGCATGAAGTCGTCGGTGACGCGCACTGAGTTGTTGGCGTTCTGGTACTGAATGCTGAATGCGTCGGCACCATCGAGGTCCATGTCGAAGCCGGCGTCGCGCAATGCGCGGGCCTTGCGCTCTTCCTTGACCTTGCACCAGATGAACTCTTCAACATCGGGGTGATCGGCATTCAGGATGACCATCTTTGCCGCGCGACGTGTCTTACCACCTGACTTGATGGTTCCGGCAGATGCGTCAGCACCGCGCATGAACGACACGGGGCCCGAAGCGGTTCCGCCACCCTGCAACATTTCCGCACTGCTGCGAATGCGCGACAAGTTGATACCCGAGCCGGAGCCACCTTTGAATATGACGCCTTCTTCGCGGTACCAATTCAAGATGTCGTTCATGGTGTCTTCGACCGACAAGATGAAGCACGCGCTTGCTTGCTGCGGCACACCTGCAACGCCGATGTTGAACCACACCGGCGAGTTGAACGCTGCGCGCTGCGTGACGAGGATGTACTTCAACTCATTGCGGAAAGTTTCGGCTTCTTCTGTGTCGACGAAGTAACCACCCTCGACGCCCCATGTGGTGATGGTGTCGGCAACACGGTCGATGACCTGGCGAAGTGAGTGTTCGCGCTCGGGTGTGCCGGGCGTGCCACGGAAGTACTTCTGCGCCACGATGTTGGTGGCGTTCAGTGACCAATCGACGGGGAACTCGACGCCCAACTGCTCGAAGGCAACTGAGCCGTCTTTCCAGTTGGAGATACGAGCGTCACGATGCTCCCACTGCACCTCGTCGTACGGATGTACGCCGGGCGTGGTGAAGTGGCGTCGGATGCCAATGGCGAGACGATCCGGTGCGAGTGACATGTTGTTCTCCTTGTGTGCGAAGTGTTGTGGCTGAAAGCCGCGATCTTGTATGTGGACTGGGCGTTGGTGGTGGCGATGTGGCGGCATCGTCACCGTGTAGAGCGGCTTGATCATCGTCCCACCGAGGCCCCGAGAGGCCGCCGGTAGGACAAATGGCCCGACCACTACATCTTGTGGTTATCCCTCCCCCATTTCTGGTTTCACCACAAGAGGTTGGGAGATTACAGCACCGTAGTTACATCCATGTCAACGACCCTCAAGAAATCTTTCCCTTATCTGACAGGGGTTCCAAAGAAAGCTCCACGGCACACGTGAATTGCCCTCTGACGAGCCCTCGACAGACGCGCAGAACGACCCCAAAGGCCGAATCCATAGGTTCAGGACCGCCCAGTCCCATGAGTGGCTTCGGCGACGCCGCCATGCGTCGCTCGCCGAACGATCTTGAAATCATGTTGATCCCCTCTCGCTTCCTGCCATCCATCGTCCATGCGTACCCGACCTTGGGGTCGACTGCGGGCGCAACGATACGAGACGAATGTTGTGGATTGGAAGTGGACAACGGTGTGAATTCCACAAATGTTTTGTGGAATTCCCCACAAATACAGGGGATGACGTTGTGAGTTACCTGTGGACTACTGGCGTGATCTGTCAGAGCGACGAAACGCTGACAGGAATCGCATTCAACACGGCGTTTCCTGACAATTCATCAATTCGCTCATGATCAGTGAGCACATTGCTGTTCACCCCGGGCTTCTCGGCCGCGACAGACAACTTCGTGCCACGCACATTGTGTCCCCAGCCGTGCGGCAAGCTCACAACGCCGGTGCGCACTGCATCTGTCACTTCAACCGGTGCGACGAGTGAACCGACACGACTCGTCACTTTTGCATGAGAACCATGCTTCAGTCCGAGACGTGCAGCGTCGTCAGGGTGCACTTGCAGCGTGCAGGACAACGAACCCTTGGTCAGCACTTTCATGTTGTGCATCCACGAGTTGTTCGACTTGAGGTGACGACGACCAACCAACAACATCTCTTTGTCTGTGGCTTTCTTCAAACGCGGCAACACTTTCGACAAGTTGTCAGCAAAGAGTGGTGGACACAACTCGACCTTTGCCGACGACGTGCGAAGAATCTCAGGAATACGCGGCTCGAGTGCACCAAAGTCGATGCCGTGTGGCGCATCAATGAGTGCTCTCACCGAGACACCACCAGGGTTCGCCCCATACGCCGCACCGTACGGACCCGTCTGCAACATGATGTCGAGAATGCGAGTTGGCCCGCGCAAACCCTCTGCAGCAAGTTGTCCGAGGATGTCATCGACATCGCGTCCGTAGATGTTGGACGACGAGTTCTTCACCAGCCCACCGAGCATTTCTGCCACTGCGAGATCATCGACATCACTCACCGACACGGACACATCGAGCGTCTGAAGAATGCCGGCAAGCTTCGCCAAGATCTCCCACTCATCCCACTCGTCTTCACCCATGGGCAGAACTGCCGGGCTGTAGTTGGCGACGTTTCTCACGGCAAGTCGCAACAGCGAGATGTCGTAGTGGTCGCGCTGCAGTTGCGACGGTGGCGGAAGAATCACGTCGGCGTGACGCGACGTCTCGTTCAGGTAGATGTCAACACTCACCATGAAATCAAGGTCTGCGAACGCGGAATCGAGCTGTTCGCTGTTCGGCGTTGACAACACGGGGTTACCGGCGAGCGAGATAAGTGCGCGAATCTGGCCGTCGCCCGGTGTGAGTATCTCTTCGCCGAGCGCTGCCACCGGATATTCACCGAATACTTCGGGATACTTCCGCACACGCGTGTGGCCCTTTCCAATTTTGAATCCGGGGCCGCCGGGCTTGCCACCTTGCGACGTCACCGGACCTGCAGCTGGCAGTGTGAACATCGCGCCACCGCGCTTGTCGAGATTGCCCGTGATTGCATTCAGAGCGTCAACAAGCCAAGCGGTTGCCGTACCGAATTCAACCGTGTTGACACCCATTCGCCCGTACACCGCTGCTGTTGGTGCCCCCGCCAACTCAGCTGCGACGCGGCGACACGTCGCGGCGTCAATGCCACAGATGATTGCTGCCACCTCAGGAGTGAACTCGGCGACGGCGTCCTGAAGGTCGTCGATGCCGTTCACGTGCGAGCGGATGTGCGAACCAACGTCTGCTTTTCCGGTTGCGAACAATTCATTGATGAGCGCTGCCACGAAAACCACGTCGGTGCCAGGAATGATCGGTAACCATTCGTCAGATGCTTCGGCAGTCTTTGTGCGTCGTGGGTCGACCACCACGATCTTGCCGCCACGCTCGCGAATGGCGCGCATTCGACCCGGAAAGTCTGGTGCGGTGCACAAACTTCCGTTTGACGCATGCGGATTCGCGCCGAGCATCAAAAGGTAATCGGTGTGATCAAGATCCGGTACGGGAATGGTGATGCCTGTTCCGAACATGAAACCACCGGCGACGTGTTTTGGCATCTGATCGACTGTTGATGCACTGAAACGGTTGAAGGAACCGAGCGCCAGATTCACCGCGCGATTGAAGGTCATCGAAGCAAGATTGTGCGCACCAGGATTTCCCATGTACACCGCCAACGATGAGCGTCCGTGAGTGTCGATGACACGAGCGAGTCCGTCGCGAACCACGTTCCACGCTTCGTCCCAGGAAACCTCCACATGTTGCCCGTCGCGCTTCACCAATGGTCGGCGCAAACGATCGGGATCCTCGTGCAACTGCTTCAAGGTGCTGCCCTTTGGGCAGATGAAACCTTTGCTGAAGACGTCGTCTTTGTCTCCCCTGATACGCACGATCTGGTCGTTTGCGTCGACCGATATTTCAAGACCACATGTGGCCTCGCACAAAGGACACGTGCGATACGCGGTGCGAACCGGAATACGACTTGCGGTGTCAGCCTTCTGGTCAGCCATAGCCATACCCTGCCACATGAGCCGTTCGCTGGCGACCGAGCCGTTCGTATGCTGACGGCGTGCAAGTGGTCTTCGCCGAATCTCACGACGTTGCTGACACCGACGGCTACATATCGGCACTCGAGGCTTTCGGCTATCAGCGCACGCCACATGCAGATGGTCGTCCTCAAGTTGAGATCTGCATGATCAGCACCATTGATGGTGCCATCGCAGTCGACGGCGTGTCCGGCCCCCTCGGAGGCCCACCCGACAAAGCTGCTTTCTCTGCGTTCCGCTCTGCAGCGTCATCTGTGTTGGTCGGGGCCGGAACGGTGCGAGCCGAGCACTATCACCGCCCAAGCCGCAGCGATCTTCAGGTTGCCGTGGTGAGCCACCGCGGAAACGTCGACACAGCTAGCGAGTTGTTCACGTCGGGATGTGGCGTGCTCGTGTTACCCGTGGATGCACCTGCAGTGGACGCGAGGAATATTCGAGTTGGTGTTGGCGCGGTCGACCTTGCTGCCGCCATCGCACAACTTGGTGGCTCATTCATTCAAGTCGAAGGTGGCGCAGTGCTTAATGCACAGTTACTCACGCTCGGACTTGTCGACGCCATCAACCTGACACTGTCACCGAACATCGTTGGTGGAAGCGCCGATCACATTGTCACCCAACTGCCGGTGCCTCATGCCTTTCGACTGACGCGGGTGTTGCGAGACGGCGACTTTGTGTTCTGTCGCTACGAACCGACGTCGAAGTAGTTCAGGACTGTTTCAGTAACGCAAGTTCGCGGCGGAAGTCTGCTGCGCCATCGAAGTTTTTGTACACACTCGCAAATCGCATGTATGCAACTTCGTCGAGTGCCTTCAAACGCTCGAGCACCGCGTGACCAATCAGCGAGGTGGTGATGTCCTCACCTGCAGCAGCCGCCAGACGAATTTCGTCTTCGACCGATTCAGCCAATTCATCGATTTGCTCTTCGGTGACCGCGCGGCCCTTCGACGCTGAGCGAACCCCTGAGGCAACCTTCAAACGGTCAAATGGAGTGCGTTCGCCCGACCGCTTCAGCACCATGAGCGGGGCCCCCTCCAAACGTTCGTACGTTGTGAAACGATACGAACACTCAGGACACGCCCGGCGCCGACGAATAGCACTCCCGTCCTCTGCGGACCGAGAGTCGATCACTTTCGTGTCGTCGTGTTTGCACACCGGACAATGCACGTCCCCAGAGTAGTGCGGGGTTTTCTTTACTTTCTGTCTCCCCTGTCCGTATCTCGCACGGACAGGGGATCAGGGGATGCGAATGATCTGGCCGGCGGAGATTTGATCTCCGTTCATACGGACCAGAACATCGACGAGTTCGGTGATATCGCCATTAGGCATGAGGTTGCGCGCGATGCCCCAGATGGTGTCGCCTGGTTGAGCAACAACGGTGCGGGGCACATTGATGTCGCCACTCGTCGGCTGAGTGGCCATGGCGCGGCTACCAAGCACACCAGTTGCGACGACAGCAATCGCCACGACCGCAAGAACGGCGCGCCGCCGAATGATGATGGGCCGCGGCGTCGCCCCGGTGCCGACGCGGGCAGCTGGTCGGGCGACGGGACGACGCGGCGCGAGGAGTGGATCAAGGTGGGTGATGGTGCTCATGGGGGTCTCCTTGTGGAAGGGGCTGAACTGGGCGGTTCTGGCTGGTGTTTCTTGGGTTGCTTGGCACCGTAACGAACGGGTGTTCGATAGTTTGCCCCGAACAGGTGTTCGTGTCAAGGGGGTAAGCGAACAAATGTTTGACGAACAGGTGTTTGACCCGCCGGGCGAACACCTGTACGCTTTCCCCATGGCCGAAACCCTCACCCCACGTCAGCGCGACATCCTCAACGTCATCGAACAGAGCATGCAAGACCGGGGCTACCCACCGAGCGTGCGTGAAATCGGTGAGGCCGTCGGCCTGAACTCCCCTTCCACGGTGCACAACCACCTCGCCACCTTGCAGCGCCTCGGCTATCTCCGCCGCGACCCCACCAAACCACGCGCCATCGAGGTGCGCTTCGACACCAATTCAGGTGTTGCTATGGATCGTCGTCCGGCCCGACACATTCCACTCATCGGCGAAGTCGCCGCAGGCACCGATGTGCTGGCGCAAGAAAACGTCGAAGACCTCATTCCCATGCCATCTGACTTCACCGGCGAAGGTGAGCTCTTCATGTTGCGGGTTCGTGGCGACAGCATGATCGACGCTGGCATTCTCGACGGCGACTATGTCGTTGCTCGTCAACAGAACACAGCCAACAATGGCGACATCGTGGTTGCAGGTATTCCAGGTGAAGAAGGAACCGTGAAGACCTTCAAGAAGTCCGGGAACAAGATCACCTTGATTCCATCGAACCCGCGTCTTCAGCCAATGGTTTTCGGGGCCGACGAAGTCAGCATCTTCGGAAAAGTCGTCACCGTTCTTCGACGCGTCTAAGCACGCCGATATCGGTTGCGTCGCGTCAACGACGTGACAAACGCTCTGCCAGCATCGCGATGCGAGAGTCTGGTTGCACCACAGCCACGCGCACAAAGCGCGCACCTTGTGGTCCGTAAAAATCGCCAGGGCTCACCAGCGCACCACCATCCACAGCCAGGCGCTCTGTGAACCCCCACGCATCACCGACGTCGCACCACAGGTAGAAACCACCAGCCGGCATGTTGATTGACACGCCGCTCCACTTACCGAGCACATCGGCGACGCGTTCGAGACGCGAAAGATAACGATCGCGTTGCACTCGAACGTGTTCATCATCATCGAGAGCCGCTACTGCGGCTGCTTGTGCCGGACCCGGAACCATGAACCCACCGTGCTTGCGCACTTCTTGCAAGTAACTCACGATGTCTGCATCACCCGCATAGAAGCCCACACGAACACCGGCCAAGTTCGAACGCTTCGACAGAGAATGAACCGCTACTACCCCATCGGTGCCGTGCTGCAAGATGGATTGCGCACTCGTCGACCACGTGAATTCGGTGTAACACTCGTCGCTAAAAACCGGCACTCCATGCGCTCGACCCCACGCTGCAGCCGCACCCAGATCATCGAGCTCGCCTGTGGGGTTGCTCGGGCTGTTCACCCACAACATCAACGCACGTTGTGCGTCATCAGCGTTGATTGATGCGAGAGCCATCGTGCCATCAGCGTTCATCGGTACCGGCACGGCGCGCAGTCCGGCGAGAATCGCCCCCATCTCGTACGTGGGATACGCGGTCTGCGGATACAACACCGTGTCTCGGTTGGGGCGACGCAACTTCATGTACTGGGGTGTCGTGGCGACGAACTCTTTTGTGCCGATGCAGGCAGCAATTCGTGAAACTGGCATGTCAATTGCGAAGCGTCTTGCCATCCACCGGGCTATTGCGCGCCGTAGCGCCTCGCTTCCGATGCTCTGCGGATAACCACGCTCAGCACCAGACGTCGAGAGTGCCTCTATGACGGCTGCCGGAGGCGGGTCGCATGGAGTGCCAATCGATAAGTCGATGACGCCACCGTCATGTGCAGCAGCAATCTTTTGAAATGCGTCGAGCCGGTCGTACGGATACGGAGGTGGCTCGAAGCCCGGTGCGTCACGGTCGATCATGGTGTTCCCATGCTTACGCATCGGAGGTCGTGCGCACGAACTGCGCCAACCGGCCACGAGAAGCGTCAGACAGGCGTGCCCGAACAACCATGGCATCGTCGGCACTTTCAGTCGACACCACTTCACCCTCACGGTGCACAGCTGCGAGAACATCGCCACGGTCGAAGGGAATCACCAGCTCCGTGACTGCTGTCAACGAACGAACCCTGTCGGCGAGAGTGCGAAGGAAGACATCGAGGTGGCGCAGTTTCAATGCCGACACCGCCACCGAACCTGTGTGAGTGGACACCAAGTGAACACCGTCATCATCTGACAGGTCGCACTTGTTGAACACGATGAGTTCAGGCACAGAGCCAGCACCAATTTCGTCGAGCACCTCATGCACTGCAGCAATCTGATGTTCGGGGTACTGCGCGCTGGCATCGACCACATGCACGAGCAAGTCTGCCTCTGCTGCAACTTCGAGAGTGCTCTTGAACGATTCGATGAGACCATGCGGCAGTTTGCGAACAAAACCCACCGTGTCTGTGACCAACACTGGCTCACCGCCAGGTAGCGCAAGGCGACGCGTTGTTGGGTCAAGCGTTGCGAACAAACGATTCTCTGCCAAAACTCCAGCCTGCGTGAGAGCGTTCAGCAGCGTCGACTTACCAGCATTGGTGTAACCAACGATGACCACGTTCGCAAGACCACTACGACCCCGACTCTTGCGCTGCACGAGACGTGTGTTGCGAAGATCCTTCAGGTCTCGCTCAAGTTTGTTGATTCGCGACATGATGGCGCGACGATCAACTTCAAGCCTCGTCTCACCAGAGCCGCGAGTGCGGGCGCCGACACCACCACTTTGCTGCGAAAGTTTGGCCTTCGCACCACGACGCAACCGAGGAAGCCGATATCGAAGCAGAGCCAATTCGACTTGCGCTTTACCTTCGAGCGTGTGCGCGTTCTGACCAAAGATGTCGAGGATCACCGCTGTTCGGTCGAGTGCGGTGCGGCCCAACACTTTCTCCAGGTTGTATTGCTGCGCGGGCGTCAATTCCGCATCGAACACCACCGTGTCGGCATCAACCGCGAGACACACCTCGTGCAGTTCATCGACTTTCCCCTTACCGATGTAGAAGGTCGGATCTGGAGTGTCACGACGTTGTGTCACCCGAGCCGCTTCATCTGCACCAGCGGTGTCAACCAAGAGTGCAAGTTCGTCGAGTCCCTCTTCGGTGTCTTCGTCTGTTTGCCCCGCAAGCGTCACTCCAACTAGCACGATGCGCTCACGAAAGGTGCGCTCAATGAGCGTGCGACCAAGCGCCTCCTGATAGGGGTTGCTCACACGTTCACCGTGACCGTCGCGATGTACTGCGTTGGTCCGATCAACGTTGCGCGACGTGATGCTGCATCGATGCGCACTCGAGCATCGCCTCCGTCCATGTGCACCAACACCTCGGTCGTCGAACTTGGAACAATGCCCCAGGACAGTGCCGCTTCGGCGCTCGCGCAAGCGCCGGTGCCACATGCAAGCGTTACTCCGGCACCACGTTCATGAACTCGCATGGTGATGGCGTGCGATTCGGGACCAGGCTCGACAACTTCGAGGTTCACATCCGGCACCTTCGCGCCAAGTGATACCAAGTCGACGAGTTTGACGTCATCAACCGCTACAACCGAATGTGGGTTACCCAAACTCACATGTCGAACCGGACGGTCTGGATGCGCCTCGAGCAACGACCACTGAGCGGGCGCATCAATGTCTTCGATGATGCCCATGTCCACAACGACGCTCTGGAGACCATCAACCGGGCCACCGAGCACCTGCACCTGACGTTCCCCGGCATCAGTGGAGACCGAGTAGGTGCACTCTCCACTTGCGCCATCCGCCATGTAGGCGGCCTGCACCAGACAACGAATGCCGTTGCCACTCATCTCAGCACGACTTCCATCGGAGTTGAACAGTGCCATCGACGCACTGCGATTGCCGTTGCGATGCAACACCAAGAGTCCATCAGCACCGATACCCATCCGACGATCACACAACTGCACGGCGACATCTGGCCACGGACGAGATGGGGCACCCTGTGCGACGTCGTAGACGAGAAAGTCATTGCCAAGACCGTGGTGCTTGGTGACTGTCACTTCCATAGGCGTTGTCACACCCTACGCCAGGGTCTGCAGTACATGGGTGGCGATTTCCTCGACGGGGTCTGAGACAACGTCAACCCACTCAATGCGTGGATCGCGGCGAAACCATCGTTCCTGGCGAACTGCAAACTGTCGAGTGCGAAGAATGACTTTCTCCACCGACGCTTCAAGGCTGACGCCACCCTCCAGATGCTCGATGATTTCTTTGTAACCAAGTGCCTGTCGCGCCGTCGCAGACAATGGCTCGTGCTCGGCAAGCAACGACTGCACCTCTTCGACGAGTCCGTTGGCAATCATTCTGTGCACACGTTGTGTGATGCGCTCCGCGAGAGCAGGGCGAGACCAGCGAAGTCCGATCTGGCGAATATCGGTTGAGGGATAACTCGCCACTCCCTCACCGAAAGAACTGAACGGCTGACCACTTCCGATTGTTACTTCGAGCGCACGGACCACACGGCGACGATTGGTGGGCTCCATGCGCGTCGCAGCGAGGGGGTCAAGTGAGGTGAGCCGTCCGTGGAGCGCAATGGTGTCTGGTTCGCTCTCGAGCTCTTGTCGTATCTCGGGCCACTCGCCCGGAAGATTCAATCCATCAACAACCGCAGTGATGTAGAGACCCGTGCCCCCCACCACGAGGGGCTGTGCTCCGGCCCGATTGCAATCCGCGAGTGCCTCTTCATACGCCCCCACGTAGCGCGCGACTGTGAACCGTTCACTCGGCTCACACAGATCGATGCACGCATGGACAACGCGACGGCGCTCGTCAGGTGTCGGCTTTGCTGTACCAATGTCCATACGTCGATACACCTGCATTGCGTCAGCAGCAATGATGCAACCACCGACGTATTCGGCGACTGCTAACGCAACATCGCTCTTACCGCTGCCTGTGGGCCCGAGAATGACGATCGGGCGCAACGACGACATCAGTGGCCGGCCACTGCCACCGGAATACGAACACGGTGAGTGGGCTCAGCAAGAACCTCTCGGAAGATTCCCTCGAGAAAGTGAGGTGCTCCACGAGTGATCTCGACCGTCCCGTACGTGCCAGGGCGAAGTGCTTGTCGCGAGGCAAAGTGGACGAGCTTGTTCTGACGAGTGCGTCCTGTGAAGTGTCCTTCCCGCTTTCGGTTCGGACCCTCCACCACAATCTCTTCAATGCGGCCCGCACGTGCCTCGTGAAGCAGTAGCGCGCTGCGTTCAACCACCACACGAAGCCTGTCGAATCGATCAGCAATGACACTTGGCTCCACAAAGTGCTCCGTCATGGTTGCTGCTTCTGTGCCGTCGCGAGGCGAGAAGATGAAGGTGTACGTGGAATCGAAGTTGGCCTCGGCGGCCACCTCAAGTGTGCGAACAAAATCTTCCTCGGTCTCACCTGGAAACCCAACGATGATGTCGGTGGTGATGGCGATGTCTGGCATTGCTGCGCGTGCTTCAGCCAAGCGCTCGAGATAGCGCTGTGCGGTGTAGCCGCGGTGCATTAGGGCGAGAACCCGATCTGATCCAGCCTGCAACGGATAATGAAGGTGTTCACACACCGAAGGCGTCTCGGCCATTGCGGCGATGACGTCACTTTTCATGTCCTTGGGGTGCGGGCTCGTGTAGCGCACACGCTTGATGCCGGGGACTGTGCCGACATTTCGCAGAAGGTCAGCGAACAATGGCCGCACTCGCACATCGCCACCTGCTTGACGCTCTGCAAGCGTGAGGTCGCGGCCATAGCTGTTGACGTTCTGACCAAGAAGCGTGACCTCGGTAACGCCCAAGTCGGCCAGTCGTCGCACTTCATCGACAATGTCCTCTGGCTGACGTGAAATCTCTTTGCCGCGCACAGACGGAACAATGCAGTAGGCGCACGTGTTGTCGCAGCCAATTTGAATTGTCACCCATGCGTTGTATGTGGTCTCACGACGGGCAGGCAACGCGCTGGGGAAAAGAACGTGGTCGTCTTCTACTGCCTCGTCGTAAATCTCAGTGATGGGTCCGTTGCTACGCGAGTGCTCTAGTAGCTCGGCGGTGCGGTGCACGTTGTGGGTTCCGAGCACCACATCAACCCATTTGGCTCGAGCCTGGACGACGTCCTTGTCTTTCTGAGACAGACACCCGGCGACGACAATCTGGCGTCCTTCACGGGAGTCTTTCCAGGTTTTCAGGTGCCCCAAGGTGCCGTACAGCTTGTTATCGGCGTTCTCGCGAATGCAGCAAGTGTTCAGCACGATGACATCTGCGTCGGACTCCTCAGACACTGACTGAAGTCCTTCTGCCTCGAGAAGACCGGCGATGCGCTCAGAGTCGTGCTCGTTCATCTGGCACCCAAACGTGCGAACGACGTAACTGCGGCTCACGCATGGCAAGGCTACCGAGAGATCAACTTCAGTCGGACGTAACCGCCGAAGCGACGTAAACCCATTTGGCGCCCTTCTTCACTTGAAGCATCGCTGCCAATCGTTGGCTAGACACTGAATTTGTCTTAACCGACGCCAGCACAGCCTTGGATCTCTTGCTGACGGCAGCTGTCTTAACAGTCTTTCCTGTTGATGCAATCTTCGAGTTGATTGATGTGACCACAACTCGACACGCGGACTTTGCGCAGGCGCTAGCAGTGACTCGGAGGGTCAACACCGTTGCACGCCCAGCAGCCTTAGCGCTCAACTTGGCGGTCACCTTCGAATTCACCTTCACTGTGGCTGGGGCAACACTGTTGCTCTGCTTACCAACTCCAGATGTACCGACCGCACTGGCAAACGTGATGTCGGGAATGGTAACGAGCCAACCGCTCGTGCCATTCGATTCGGCAGTCCATCGGGTCCACACCGGATTGCCCTGTGTTCCCCCGTCTGTTCGTTGCAAAGAAAACGCAGCTGCCGTGAACTCGGCCGTCGCAGCCACCTTTGGAGTTGCGCCAAAGAAATTCAAAATTACAGCGTCGCTCAGAACAGCACTCATCGTTGAGGTGTTGACCGAGCCATCACTCCAGGTCTGCGGTGCGGATACTCCGTAGGAAAGCTTTGGGGATTCTCCTGGAACTGTCATGAGGGAGCCCATGTAGGAACGACTGCTGGAGAAGAGGGCACCTGTGAAGAGTTCATCATTGGTGGTGTCAAGACTAAGGACAAAGTTTGCCGACAATGTCTCATGCGTACTCCTCGAATACTGACAAGCCATAACAGGCACTGCCGAACAACCGACCTGCTGACTTCCCTGCAGAACGATTGGCATAAGCGCCGGCTTCAATCGAAGTCGAAGTGTCGCGCCATCGGTACCGAGGTTCGAAGTATTCCAGTAAGAAACGAAACCATTTGCCCACGTCCAGCGGAGAGTCTTGCCGAGAGTGTTGAGATTCAACGAGATATCGAATTCAGTCTCCGCCGTAACTGGGGTTGCCAAAGTTAGTGGCGTTCCGTCAGCGGCTTTCGGACTTGCAAAGTCAAAACCAATCTGGCCTGGTTGTATCTGGTAGCCGATTGTGACACCAATGCGATTAGGTGTTGAGTAGCAGATTCCTTGAGTCGATGTTTGACCTTGTCGGCACAGGTTGAATGGGGCTATCGCCACTGCAATTCGACCGGGCGCCACGTTCGTCTCAGCTATCGCAGTTCCAGACGTGATAACCGCCGTTGATACACCATTGTTAATAACCGACAACGCCGTGACGTAGGGCCGTGAAGCCACTCCGCCAGTCAATTGAGGCCAATTCGCCTGATTCGGATCCGACGAATCAAGAGCTGTCTGGTCTGGCATACCCGTGTTTGGCGGCGGCGCGGCATGGACCACTTCTGACGAAACCATTGCAATTGATGTAGCAAACATCACGGCTACCGCAACACAAATTCTTAAACGCACCACAATGACCTTCTGTCTTTCATTCGTACCCTGCCACCGTATACCCACGGTGTGGCCTAATCAGCAAGAACGACAAAGCCCCGGGCGAATACCCGGGGCTTTGCTACGAGAGGAGCGCAGTGGCATCCGCGCGTTGCCGGCCTTAATCGAGATCGATGGGCTCTTCGTCGACTTCGGTGAAGGCCTCGTCGTCGGCATTGAGACCTGCCTGCTGACGAATCTTCTCTTCCATGTCCATCATGATTTCGGGGTGATCTGACAAGAAGTTCTTGGCATTCTCACGACCCTGACCAAGCTGCTCGCCTTCATAGGTGAACCATGCTCCGGACTTCTTCGCGATGCCCATTTCGACTGCCAAGTCGAGCAACGCACCTTCGCGACTGATGCCCTTGCCGTACATGATGTCAAACTCGGCCTGACGGAAAGGTGGCGCGACCTTGTTCTTCACCACCTTGACGCGGGTACGTGAACCCACGACTTCGGCACCATCTTTGATGGACTCGATACGACGGATGTCGAGACGCACCGAGGAATAGAACTTGAGCGCACGACCACCCGGCGTTGTTTCGGGGGAACCGAACATGACACCAATTTTTTCGCGCAACTGGTTGATGAACACACAAATGGTCTTCGACTTGTTGAGATTCGCGGTGAGCTTGCGTAGTGCTTGGCTCATGAGACGCGCCTGGAGACCGACGTGGGTGTCGCCCATTTCGCCTTCGATTTCTGCACGTGGTGTGAGTGCCGCGACAGAGTCGATGACGACGACATCGAGTGCACCGGAGCGAATGAGCATGTCCGCGATTTCGAGCGCCTGCTCACCTGTGTCTGGCTGTGAGATAAGCAGCTGATCGATATCAACACCGATTGCCTTGGCATACACCGGGTCCATCGCGTGTTCTGCGTCGATGTAGGCACAGATGCCACCGTTGCGTTGCGCTTCGGCAACGACGTGCATGGCAAGTGTCGATTTACCAGACGACTCTGGTCCGAAGATCTCGACGACGCGACCGCGCGGCAGACCGCCGACTCCGAGTGCAAGGTCAAGTGGAAGGGCGCCAGTGGGAACGGCCTCAATGGCCATGGTGCCCTTTTCGCCCATGCGCATGATGGAGCCCTTGCCGAACTGCTTGTCGATTTGGGCCAGGGCCGCATCGAGGGCCTTGTCGCGCTCCGGTGTGGTGTTGCTCATTGTGTGTGCCTTTCGTGTTCCCGAGCCGGAGCCCGAGGTGTGTTGCTGGGAAGGCGGCACCCTACGGAAGAGGTGCTGCAGGGTTTTCGGGGGTGTGTACCCCGTTTGGGCCCTGTGGCACCCGAATCCTTTGGGAACCGGTGCGTTCGAACAACAGCACTGTAACTACGAACAGGTGTTCGGTCAAGCATTGTGGGCCAGAAAATGACCCCATGTTCGGCCCTCTGGCCAGCCACCTGTTCAGGCTGGCCAACAATCAGGCCAAAGGACTAGCGACCGTGGGCCTGGCGCCACTCAGCGGCGTCGGCAAGCTCTTCTGGCGTCGGGTCGTTCATGAAGAGATGGATACCGAACCACACCGTGTACGTGAGTGGATACGTGAGTACCGGCATGCACACCGCCAAAACTGCCGCAACCACGAGAAGCGGAACAAGCGCAACGCCAGCAATCACCGAGATGACCATCCACGCAAGGATTGAGCCAAAGGTGATGAACACCCCCATCGTGGATGAGCCCAATTCGAAACCCTCAAGATTTCGTTGCCAGTTGAGACCACATGTTTGACAGCGTTCGGCCTTCTTGAAGTAACCCACGAAGAATGCTCGCCGTCCACCGCAAAACGCGCAACGCTTGAACAGCCCGCGAAGAATCATTTTCGGCAATGATGCGCGAGCAACTGTCAACTCATGCGACGAGTTCATCAACAAACTCCTGGAAGACGTTCGCGTAGCGAAGTGCCTCTTCTTCGGTGTGCATCACCGAGATGAGCCACTGCTCGTCGAGACCGGGTGGCAAGAGAATTCCACGGTTGATGCCGTGAATCCACTGCGCAAATGCCAAGTCGAAGTCAGTCGCCTTGTAATCACGGTAGTTGCGAATGTTCTCGGGCGCCCAGGTAATGCAACCCTTTGCGCCGAATTTCACTGTGTGAGCCGGCACGCCAGCATGAGCGATGATGCTGTTGCAAGCATCCACGAGTGCTTGATTGCGCGAAATGGTTGCTTCTGTCTCAGCAGGAGTGCACACTTCCGACAACACTGCTTTGGCAGCCGCCATACACAGCGGATTGCCGTTGTACGTACCGAGATGCAGCACCTTGCCTGCAGTGATTTGATCCATGCACTCTTGCGTGCCACCAAATGCTCCAAGAGGCAACCCACCGCCGATGCTCTTTGCGAGACACACGAGATCAGGGGTGACCCCGAAATGACCTGTGGCACCCGACCAACCAGCGGTGATGCCGGTCTTCACTTCATCGAAAATCAACTTTGTGCCGTACTTGTTGGTGATGTCTCGAACAGCTTTGAGATATCCATCGTGCGGAAGACAAATGCCGATGTTCTCCATCACGGGCTCGACAATGAATGCCGCAACATCTCCGTTCTTCAGCACTCGTTCGAGCGCCTCTGGGTCGTTGTACGGAATGACGATGGTGTCCCCAAGCACAGCCTGTGTGATTCCGGCAGTGGCAGGAACCGGAACGGGTGCATCTGCAGGGCCGGCAAGGTTGATTGCTGGCTTCATCGAAATCATGACCTCGTCATGATGGCCGTGATAGCCGCCTTCGACTTTGACGATCTTGTCGCGCCCCGTGACGCCGCGAGCAACGCGAATCGCGTCCATCGTGGCTTCGGTCCCGGAGTTGGTGAAACGCCACATCGGCAATCCGTAACGTGCACCCAACAACTCGGCGACTTCAGCGTTGCTTTCAGCGGGCGTGACGAACAGAGTTCCATCGTCGAGCTGCAGTTCAATTGCGCGTCGCACGATGGGATGGCAATGTCCTGAGAACAATGCGCCAAACCCCATGTCGTAGTCGACATAACGATTGCCATCGACGTCTTCCATGAAGGGACCCTGCGCACTGCGAACCACGATGGGATACGGGTCATAGGCTTGGAAACTCGATGGAACGCCAAGTGGCAGGACTTTTCTCGCACGTGTATTCGCCACCTGCGAGTTCTTTGTGCGCTCTGCATATGTCTGCAGTTCGCGCTTTGTGATGTCCTTGGCCCGGTTCGCCAGGGAATGGTGCAACGGAGTAGTCGTCGCTTTCATTATCAACTCCAATAAGTGATAACTCCAAGGCTACCCGACGGTTTGCATGCCATCGCACCGACGTGTGTAATCCCCATCAGAGTTGGGACTTCCCCTTGCACATGGCACACTTGGGGCTTCCCATGGTGGGTATAGCTCAGTCCGGTTAGAGCGCCAGGTTGTGGCCCTGGAGGTCGGGGGTTCAAGTCCCCTTACTCACCCAAATTCGTGGCCTACGTGGTCCCGACAGACATACGTCGCGTCAGTGTCGGCACCGCCCCGAAAGGCATGCAGCACCTATAGTGACTAACCGCGCGCCTTTAGCTCAGCTGGTAGAGCAACGGACTCTTAATCCGCAGGTCCTGGGTTCGATCCCCAGAGGGCGCACTTCAGCGCGTGAAGACCGACACCACTTCAATGTGATGCGTCTCGGGGAACAAGTCCAGCACCTCCACATGATGAAGTGCGTAGCCCTGCGAAACGAAGAGTGATGCATCGCGAGCAGCGGCAACTGCATCACAACTGACCAACACAATGAGACTTGCACCAGTTCGTGCAAGTGTTCGAACTCCGCCTTTGCCGAGACCACTACGGGACGGGTCGGCGATGACCACGTCAGCGTGGGTCGCGCGCCATTGCTCGACTGATGTCTCGAAAATCTGAGCCGCACATCCGTCGAGGTTTACGAGTGCGTCGCGACACGATGTTGCGTTGCCTTCCACCACGACGACTTCGGAAAAGCGATCTGCGAACAGTCGAGCAAACAATCCGACACCACCGTACGCATCGACGAGGGTTCCGCCAGACACTTGAAAGACATCGAAGATGTGTGCGATTGAATCTGCGATCGACTCGGCTGCTTCGGGCGAGTTCTGAAAAAACGACAGCATCGACACTTGGAACGAATGCCCGTGCACGACCTCAGTGATGCGGGCCTTCTTTCCGCGCCGCACATGTGCTGGCAGGTTGTCGACAAGCTCTCCTGTGTGGCACTCCACTGCGACATCTCCCGTGCGAGCGCCAACCCGGATCGTCACTTCCCCTTCCCCTTTGAGAAGTGGTTGAGCTACAAGGTCATTGATGAGGTCATGCGCGACAAGGCAACGGTCGACAGGAACGATGTCACTTGACTGCGTTTCGTGAAATGCGAGCGAACCAGCAGGCGTTGAGACCATCCGCACGGTCGTGCGACGCGCCGTAGGCGGCAGCGGTGGCACCAGTTCTACATCTGGGTGAAGCTTGGCCGTTCGCGCGAATGCTTCTTTGACGATTTCGACTTTCAATCCGCCTTGATGATCAGGTGCGATGTGTTGCCAGTCGCAGCCACCACATCCCTCAGCAACGTGCGGGCACGGCGGCACTCGCCGATGCGGCGAAGGCTCAACGACGGATGCGAGCAGAGCGCGTGCAAAATCATTCTCTCGTTGCGTGACGTTGATGTCGACAACTTCACCAGGCACGACGGCCGGCACGAAGACAACTCGCCCGTCGTCGAGTCGAGCCAGTCCTTGGCCGCCGGCAATCAGTTTTTCCACCGTGACCCGGTGCGCGCTCTCCGTCACTTCTTCATCGTAGAGAACGAATGACGGTTAGGATGACGATGTGTCGTTGCCGGTCCTGATTGCACCTTCGGTGCTTCCGGCTGATTTCTCGAAACTTGGTGACGAAGTCAAGGCACTCGAAGATGCCGGCGTGGACCTCATCCAATGGGACGTCATGGACGGACAGTTCGTGCCGAACCTCACATTCGGACCCGACGTCATTGCGTCAGCACGTTCGCACACTTCGCTTCCCTTTGAAGCCCACCTCATGGTGCTCACTCCAGACGTCATGGCCAAGCGATACGTCGAGGCAGGGTGCTCGCGTCTCATCGTTCACGCAGAAGCGTGCACTCACCTACATCGCACTCTCGAGAACATTCGCTCCATGGGTGCAACTGCGGGCGTGGCACTCAACCCACACACACCAGCGAGTGAAGTCGAGCATGTGCTCGACCTTGTTGACCTGATACTTGTAATGACGGTCAACCCCGGTTTCGGTGGTCAGAGCTACATCAGCTCGATGGAACCAAAAATTCGCCAAGTTCGCTCCATGGTCGACGCTGCAGGTTTGTCAGATGCAGTTCATGTCGAAGTCGACGGAGGTATCGGACCTTCAACTGTGACAGCTGCCGCGGCAGCAGGAGCAAACTTGTTGATCGCAGGAAGCGCGCTGTACCGCGACCCCAAGGGTCTTCGCCACGCAGTCGACGACTTACGCGCCAAAGCAACCGCAGCTCGCGCCTGACCTTAGGTTGTGAGCGTTGTGTCAGCGGCGCGGCGCCAAACGTGCGGCACGACGCATAAAGACGAGCGCAACGAGCACGATAAACACCAGTGCTGCCGGCAAAACCAGCGCCATGAAGAGGCGTAACGGTTGATCGAAGAAGCTGGCGAAGACGGCCGTGTCCACTGGTTGGCCATCTGTGAGAAGTGTTCGTCCGGGGTTTTCAAGTTGTGGGCACGACACGGCCTGATCGACGCCAGCTATTTGGTTGCCACCGAACAGGTTCTGATTGTCGCGTACCGATGATGACAACAGCGATGTTGCCGCATCGACGACCACCCCGACGAGGTACACGCCATCAAGATCCAGAAAACCGACATCACGTCCGTAACGCACCTCTACCAACGAACCCTGCCCATCTGCCCCGCCACCCTCGGCGAAACCACTGAGGCTTCCAGCGCGAATGGTGTCGACGCGAAAGATGGCATCGATCTCGTTCTTCTCCACAACGGTGCCGACAAACACGGCCTGCGCAACCACCGGCGCGTCACATCCCACAGGGAGAGTCGTGGTGGTGGCCGCGTCACTCATCGTCGAGTCAACCGTTGATGAGGTCGATTCTTCACCGGCGGCCAATGTTTGTCCTGGGGCCAACAACATGAACGCCGTCGCCACTGTGACGACAGCGACGAGCGCCCTATTGGCCCTTGAACGTTGGAGTGCGTTTTTCGACGAAGGCACCGATTGCTTCTTGCGCGTCACGAGTATTGAACATATACACCTGCGCAACTGCTTCGTTGTCAAGGGCTTGATCGAGGCTCGAATTCAATGAGGAATTCAACAGCTGCTTCGTGATGCCGAGCGCCAGAGGCGGACCAACCGCCAAGGTGTCACACCAGTCATCCACGAAAGCGTCCAGTTCGTTGTCCGCAATCACACGATTGATGAGCCCGAGGTCGTACGCCTGGGTAGCCGAATAGATGCTGCCGAAGAAAGCGATCTCTTTCGCACGATGCAGCCCGACTCTTCGCGGCAGCAACCACGTGCCACCTGCATCAGGGACAAGACCGCGCTTCACGAAAATCTCCGAGAACTTTGCGTTGTCGCTGGCCACCACCAAGTCACACGCGAGCGCGATGTTGCACCCGGCTCCGACTGCGTATCCGCGCACTTTTGCAATCACGGGTTTGTGCATCGAAGAGATGGTCGATGTGATGGAACCTGTCGTGTGCATGCCGTGTAGTGGCGACTTCGGCACATCGTCAGCGCCACCCCACAAGTCACCCCCGGACGAGAAGTTGCCGTCAGCGCCGGTCAATACCACTGCTCGATCGGTCGCACGCGCCGACACCTCGCGTAATGCATCGACGAGTTCGCCTTGAAGCGGACCATTCATGGCGTTCTTCTTCTCAGGGCGATTCAGGGTGATCGTCGCGACATCGGCCCCTTCGGCCACTTTTCGCCGCGTGATTTCGACAAGTGCCATGTGACCCCCGGGTTTGAGCTGTCTATGTCGACTATTCGACGACCATTCCGACGATACTTGCGTCATGGGATTTGACCCTCAGCGACGACGCGTGGCGCGCAAGAGCGACATCTGGTTTGTGATTGCAGCAATTGCAGCTTCGTTCGCACTCGTCGCCTGGGCATTCGCAGGGTGAACACCATGAGAGTCGGTATCTGGGATGGGCTGTACGGCCCCGTTGACGTTCGGCGGGTTCAGCCATACGAGGCCCACAAGGACTACGTCTGCCCTGGCTGCCATCAGACAATCCCAACTGGCAGCGGACATGTGGTGGCTGTACCAAGTCAGGCACCAGACCTACGACGGCACTGGCATAAGGCATGTTGGACAAGACGGCGACCGAAGAGCGCGTAAGTCGCTGGCGTCTCGGTGCTTTCATCGAGTTGTTTGCAGCGTGGGGAATTGCAATCTCGCAACCGTTGCTCGACTTGTTGGGCAACAACCCTGATGCTTTCGTCTCACGCAATTTCACACAGCGAGGCATCACCCTCTTCACACTTGCGCTTGTCTTCGCCCCACCACTTGTCATGTGGATTGTGACAAGCCGTTTTCTCTTGCGACTAGGAAAACTCGTCGAGCGAGTGTTGGTGTCGGCATTGCTTGCTGTGTTCATCGCACAGATTATGAAAAATGTGGTCGACTTGGGTGGCAAGCGCTATCTCGCAGTTGCTGCCGTCATGAGTGTCGTCGTCGTAGTTGCCTATCTGGCGTCTACATCATTGCGCCGCTGGCTGCGACTGCTCGCACTCGCTCCTCTTCTCGCAATCTCATTGTTCTTCTACGACTCTCCCACAGGGCGTTATGTTCGTGCTTCTGTCTCCAGCGACAACACGGTCGTTCATCTCAAGGCACCGGTTGTGATGTTGATGCTCGACGAGTTCCCACTGCAGTCACTTCTGAACGGTAAAGGTGACATCGACAGCGTGCGTTTCCCGAACTTCGCACGACTTGCGGGTGCGTCGACGTGGTACCGAAATTTCTCTTCGACGTCAGAAATCACACACTCTGCAGTTCCGTCCTTTCTGTCAGGCAATAACCCGGTGCAAGGTACAGCGAGCATCTATTCGGACCACCCAGAGACTCTGTTTTCACTGGTGTCTGGGTCGCACACTATGAACGTGTCAGAACTTGTCACCAGGCTTTGCCCTGAGAGTCAGTGCCCACTTGCCACCTCGGCACGAGACACGTCAACGGACTGGCGCGGGTTAACGAAACAACTCTGGGATGTCATGCGACAACGGCTCGACAGAACTCCAGAAAACGAGCTGGCCATCTTCAACGTCGAACAACAAGACCAAGCCGGCCCGACAGCCGAGATTGGCACCATCACATCAATTCCACAGACCGATGTGCTGAATGTGGTGTCGTTGTTTCAAGAGGGTCGCTTCGATGCATGGTTAAAGAACGTGCAGCCGTCTGAGCGGCCAGGTTTTCACTTCCTGCATCTGCTTCTTCCTCACCAGCCATGGATCTTCTGGCCAGACGGCTCAAGCTACGAGACCACATACGAACGCGACTGGGTGTCGACTGAGACCGCGTGGGAATCGCGCGTCAAGGAACAGCGCCACATACTGCAGGTGCAATATCTTGATCGCCTTCTCGGCAAGATGATCGACACACTTGTTGAACGCGGGCTGTTTGATCAATCGCTGGTCGTTGTCACAGCAGATCACGGTGCATCGTTTGACCCCAACACACATCGCCGCTCTGCCGTGGGCGACTACTCCAACGGCACCGACCTCATTCGCGTGCCTCTGTTCGTTCATCTTCCCGGCCAGACCGACGGAGCAATCGACGACAACAATGTCGAGAATGTTGACTTCTTGCCCATTCTGAATGAGCAGCTTGACCTTGGCGTGCCGTGGGAAATGGACGGGTTGTTACCCAAAGACAAATCGCAAGACCAACTTTCAACAAAGACTCTGTATTTCGTCAATCAGCCATTTGGCGCGAGCAAACGCAAAGAGAAGAAGGTCACCTATGACGCCCAGAGATTCTTCTCTGAAACCAAGGTTCTAGGACATCAACTCACCGACCCCGCTGACGTGCTCGAACCTTTGTATTCACAAACTCCTCATGACTCGCTACGTGGTCGTCCTCTCTCGGACTTCATCATCAATGGTGGTGCCGTCACTGCAAAGCTCGACCCCGACATTGCAACGCAGAAACGCAAAATTCTGGTGCGCGGAGAGTTTCAATCTGCGATAGCAAGTGATGATTGGTTCGCCTTGGCCGATGGTGACGTGATTGTCGGGCTATCTGCAGCCATTGAGCGCGACGGTGTTCAGCGTTTCATGGGATTGCTTCCCCGCCGCGCAGACGATAACGACACCTCGCTTCGACTTTTCCGCATTCAGGATTCGACCAATTTGGAAGAGATCACCATCGTCCAGTGAGTCAGAATGCATTGACATGCACTTCGAGCTGAGTGCCCGTGACGCATGCCAAGTCGTAGCGAACCCGACAGCGCGTCAGGCCCTGCTCGTCAACAAAAGCGCGTCCTGCGCGTCGAACCAGTTGCTGTTTTCGCGGGGTAAGAGCCTCCGCCGGTGAACCGAAGGCATTGCTTGCTCGCGCCTTCACTTCGCACACCACAAGCAAGTTGCCGTGTCGCGCGACGATGTCGAGTTCCCCTCCGTACATGCGCCAGTTCATGGCGAGAATGTCAAAACCGTGCTGTCGATACCAACGTGCAACCAGTTCTTCGGCCCATCTCGCGCGGGCGAGTCGTTGCGCAGCTAGAGCTTGCCGGTGTCGAGAAGTTCTTCGGTCGGCAACTCTTCGACGTTCACGTCCTTGAAGCTCAGCACGCGTGCCTTCGGCACGAATCGGCTCTTGCGGTACATGTCCCACACCCATGCATCAGTCATTTCCACCTCGATGAGAGGCCGCGCTGAATCGCCGGTGACATTCACCGTGACCGCATTGGCGAGATAGAAGCGTCGCTCAGTTTCCACCGCAAAGCGGAACATGGACACGACATCTTGATATTCCTGAGCGAGTTGTAGTTCTCGCTCAGCCTCGAAGTTTTCAAGGTCGTCGGTGTCCACCGACTACGACTCGCGCTTCTCGCGAACCTTGGCCGACTTACCCGCACGATCACGCAGGTAGTACAACTTGGCGCGACGAACATCGCCGCGATGCACGAGTTCGATCTTGGCCACTGATGGGCTGTGCACTGGGAAGGTTCGCTCGACGCCGACGCCGTAGCTGAGTTTGCGCACGGTGTAGGTCTCGGCGATGCCGGAACCGCTGATAGAGATGATGTTTCCCTGGAAGACCTGGATGCGCTCTTTGCCGCTTTCGACGACGCGCACGTGAACCTTGACCTCGTCTCCGGGACGAAGAGCCGGAACGTCTTCACGCTTGTACTGGTTGTCGACGATGTCGGTGGTCTTCATGAGTCGTCCTTGATAGGGCTGGGGGTCGTCAGCTGGTGTGTGCCCGTCTACGACGGGAAAGGAGAAGGATACGAGACGGACTCGGTGCCTTCCAACAGTCGTTTCTCATCCTCTGTCAGGCCGCCCCGGGCCTCGATCAGGTCGGGTCGCTGAGCCAACGTACGCCTCAACGCCTGGGCGCGGCGCCAGCGGTCGACTTTGGCATGGTCTCCCCCACGAAGCACCTCGGGCACTTCCCAGCCGCGAAAATCAGCAGGTCGCGTGTACTGGGGTTCCTCGAGCAGTCCATGTTGACCAAAGCTCTCCGTCACTGGCGAGACAGCATTACCCATGACACCAGGTAGCAACCGACTGACCGCTTCGATGACGAGACACGCTGCGACTTCACCTCCGGCGAGCACCACATCACCGATGGAGATTTCACCATCGACCAAATGTTCACGCACACGGTGATCTACCCCTTCGTAACGACCACACAACAAACTGAAACCGGGCAGACCGGCCAAGTGTTCAGCAGTGCGCTGCGTAAATGGTGAACCGCCTGGCCCCAGAAGCAACAACGGACGCTCGGGTTTCACAGCCTCGACTGCTTCGAATATCGGCTCAGGTCGCATGAGCATGCCCGCCCCGCCACCAAACGGGGCATCGTCGACGGTGCGGTGCACGTCATGGGTGTAGTCACGCAGGTCGTGACACGACAAGTTGACCGTTCCTGACTCACGAGCTTTGCCGAGCAAGCTCGCCGAGCAGAAGTCATCGATGATCGATGGAAACACCGAGAACACGTCGATACGCATGGTGAGAACGCTACTCAGCGTCGTCAGAGCCAAGCAGCCCTGGTGGCAACGACACGACGATGACGCCATCTGACTGCGACACAACGAATGGCACCGGAATGAGATCGCCACTGTCCGTTTCCAGCAACGCATGCGCAGGGTTCTCGACCACCGCGGTACAGGTACCGATGTCGAGGCCGCTCGCATCAACTATGCGAGCACCAATCAGGTCGTGGACCCAGAGCGCTTCGGGGTCTTCAATAGGCTCAGCCATGAGAGGTGCATTCACCAACGCTTCAGCGGCTTCGCGTGAGGACACTCCTTCGAAAGTGACGACCCAACGGTCTGATGCAGGTCGCGCAGTTTCCACGACAAGTTCCCGGACTCCAGCAGATGTTTGCGCGATGAGCGTGGCGCCAGGCGTGCGACGTTCAGGTCGATCGCTCGAAAAGGTGATGTGTAGCGCTCCGCGAACGCCGTGAGGCTTGCCGATGCGGCCAACCTCGAGAAGTCGGGTCACTCGTCGACGAAATCGACGTCGACATCGACGCCATCGTTCGCTGCTGCAGCGCGAACAACCGTGCGGATGCTCATGGCTGTGCGACCACGACGTCCGATGACGCGACCAAGGTCGCCAGGTCCGACACGAACTTCAAGCATGACTTTGTCGTCGTCGACATCGGCAGTTTCGACACGAACTGCTTCCGGATCGTCGACGATGCTGCGCACAACGTGTGCGAGAACTGCGGTGGCGACTGGCGCCGGGATGGTGTTGCTATCAGCCACGTTGATTACTTCTTCGACGCGGTGAACTCGGCCCACGCACCGCTGATTTCCAGCAGCTTGCGAACTCGCTCGGTGGGCTGCGCACCCTGTTGCAGCCACTTCACTGCCTTCACGTTGTCGATGTTCAACGTCGATGGCTCGGAACGTGGGTTGTACTGGCCGAGAATTTCGATGAAACGGCCATCGCGGGCGCGACGTGAATCGGCGGCGATGACGCGGTACTGCGGCTGCTTGGTCTTGCCCACTCGTGTGAGACGCAACTTGACGGACATGAAGACAGACTCCTATCGGTGACCTGGGATGTCGAACCCAAGTCGAGACCCTGTGAGGTTATCGGTGAGTCACCGAAGTCCCCAACGATGGGGCGCGATCACTTGAAGGGAAATCCGCCCTCGCTAGGCCCACCCGGGAACATTCCAGGGCCACTACCGGGGCCTCCGAGACCGGGAAACTGACCACCACCGAGCATGTCTTGCATCTGGCGCATGGCTTGGCGCTTGCCAACCTTGTTCTTGCCAGCCTTGTTTTTGCCAGCCGTGCCCTTGCCACCAACTTTTCCGCCGCCAGGCATGAGTGCACCCATGCGCTTCATCATCTTCTGCATTTCAGAGAACTGCTTCACGAGACGGTTCACGTCTGCAACCTCGGTGCCACTTCCCTTCGCGATGCGTGTGCGTCGGCTTCCGTTGATGACTTCCGGATGAGCACGTTCGTGTGGCGTCATCGACCGAATGATTGCCTCGGTGACTTTGATTTGGTCTTCGCCGACCTCGGCGTTCTTCAACTCTTTCGGCACACCCGGCAACATTCCCATGATGCCTGAGAGCGGACCCATCTTCTTCACTTGCTGCAACTGCTCCAAGAAGTCGTCGAGTGTGAACTGTCCTTCGAGCAGTCGCGCAGCCGCCTCTTCAGCTTTGTCCTTCTCGAATGCCTGCTCAGCCTGCTCGATGAGTGTGAGCACATCACCCATGCCGAGAATGCGGCTTGCCATTCGATCTGGATGGAACTGTTCGAATGCATCAATGCGCTCGCCGGTTGCGGCAAATGCGATAGGCCTACCGATGACATGCTTCACCGACAGTGCAGCACCACCACGCGCATCACCGTCAAGCTTCGAGAGAATGACACCGTCAATTTCGAGCGTCGCATGAAACGCTTCAGCAACAGTGACCGCGTCTTGTCCGGTCATCGCGTCGACCACGAGGAATGTGTACTTCGGCTCAACTGCACGCGAGATATCAGCGACTTGCTGCATCATCTCTTCGTCGATTGCCAAGCGGCCTGCAGTGTCGACGATGAGAACGTCTTTCCCGAGTCGCTTGGCCTCGGCTAATCCACGTGCCGCAGTGGACACTGGGTCACCTGGTTCGCTGAACACGGGCACGCCAACTTGATTGCCCAACGTGCGCAACTGCTCGACGGCTGCCGGTCGCTGCAGATCGGCGCCGACCAGCAACGGTTGACGACCTTGCGACTTGAACCAGCGTGCCAACTTCGCAGCGCTCGTTGTTTTACCTGAACCTTGCAAACCAGCCATGAGCACCACCGTCGGCGGCTGGCTGGAATAAGTGATCTTCAGTGTTTCACCACCGAGCAGTGAAACGAGTTCCTGATTGACGATCTTGATGATCTGTTGACTGGGGTCGAGCGCTTCAGACACCGTGGCGCCGATGGCCTGCTCGCGAATGCTCTGCACCACGGTGCGCACAACAGACACGTTGACGTCGGCTTCAAGCAGTGCCGTGCGAATTTCACCGAGCATTTCTTCAACATCGGCCTCGGTGAGACGGCCCTTGCCGCGAAGTTTCTTGACAACCCCTTGGAGGCGGTCACTTAGCGATTCAAACACAGGGTCAGGTTATCGGTGCGATGCCGGGACTAGCCGATGGTGACGGCCGTGACGATGCCGTCAACAACAGAGACATTCACGCGTGAATAGGAATAATCCGTCGTCAACATGTTTTCTTTGCCATCCACAGATGCGACACGAAGTGTCCATCTACGAGATTCGGCAACTTTCGTTGCCTCTTCTAACGACAATCCGACGAGCGTGTCGGCGTCGCTCTGCGATATCGCTATTGGCTCTTCAACGCCTGGAACAGAATCTTCGGGTACCGGTTCGGTCGCAGTTGGCACCGAATCTGTGGGCAGCGGTTCAGGAACCGCAACCGGAGCAAATGACAGGTACTTGTCTTCGACCGCGATAACTCGAACAACGTCGCCTTCGTCATTGGTGAATGTGTATGCCGGCATCATGATGTTGCCGTACTTCTCCATGTAGATACCCGTTACCGAACGACGAGCACCAGTAAGCGTGAACGTCATGACTTTTGGCTCAACTGGCTGTGATGAACTCGTCGAAGGCGAACTAATTGCGAGGTCTGTTGAAGTTGCACTCTTCGCCATTGCCGCAGAGTTCGCCCTCATGTACTCAGCCGGATACACGCCGAAACGTTCATCAGAGAGACGCTTGAATGCTTCCTCTACAGAGACCGTCGGATAACTCGGACCCTTCACGACGTCGCTCAGTGGGCCACTTGCATACTGCAATTCCTGTTCACCACCGTATGTGAAGATCCAATAACGAAGACCGGGCACCCCATCAATCAACTCGTTGTATGTGACAGACGCTCCCCAATCATCGGCGTAGACGTCAACTTTCAACTCTGCGGTGTCGACACCGAAACCCTGCATGTACTGCTCCGACAAAGCCGTTGCTTGACTCTTTGTTGGAACGTTCTTCGGTGGCTTTGGTGGCTCGAACGATGTGGTCGGGGTGCTCGGAGCGCCTGACGAGCTCGACGAATCCGAAGTGCCCGAACTTGGTTCACTGCGCGAGCTCATCGATATGTCCGTGCTCGCGCTGTAGTTCCAAGACGACGAGATTCCGTCGTAATAAGTGGTAACGGTCGGCTTCGAATAATCCTCAGCGCCGATGAACCGTGAGTTCTTGTCATAACTGAACGAGGAGATGTCACCACTCACACCGAACACATCGGCGATGCGAATCAAGTCAGCATCAGTCGCCTTGTGCTTCTTCAAGCGCCACGAGGGTTGCGACCCACCCAGTTCAGGCCATTCGGTGACACCTGCTTCGTAGACAAACGACGTCGGCACATACATGGCATCTGCGCACTCAAGCCCGGGCAAACAAGATTCCTGCGCAGCCAACTTCGTGTCGCCACCGGATGTTGCAGCACCCGACAAGTTGATGACCGCCAGGTCCTCTCCCCCGCATGATGCCAAGGCGATGATGAAAAGGCTGATGGTCGCCAGACGCAACTTCATGCCGACAGTATTCCGCATGGTGCGAGCGCTTGCCGGTCAGTCGAACAGCGCGTCAACAAATGCATCGGCATCGAATGCGATGAGATCGGCCTGGGTTTCGCCAACACCAACCAGCTTCACCGGAATTCCCAGTTCAGTCTCGATCGCGAACACGATGCCGCCTTTTGCGCTGCCGTCGAGTTTTGTGAGCACAACGCCGGTGACCTGTGTTGCATCAGCAAATTCACGGGCTTGTGACAACCCGTTTTGACCGGTGGTTGCATCGATCACGAGAAGAACTTCCGTCACCCCGCCCGCTGCCTTGTCGGCCACTCTGCGAACCTTGCGCAACTCATCCATGAGATTCGTCTTGTTCTGGAGTCGACCCGCGGTGTCTGCCAACACCAGATCAGCTCCACGCGACTCAGCACTTTGAATGCCGTCGAAGATGACCGATGCCGGATCCGCACCTTCGCCGCCGCGAACAAATGCAGCACCAGCTCGCTCGGCCCATGTTTCCAGTTGCTCAGCAGCCGCAGCGCGGAACGTGTCGCCTGCGGCCATGAGCACCGAGACCCCTTCCGACGCGCGTGCTGCACCGACTTTGCCAATGGTGGTGGTCTTACCCACGCCATTCACCCCGACGAACAGCCACACGTTTGGCTTGACGGACGAGTCCAGTTTCAACTCGCGCGACGCCACCGACAGTTGAGATTTCATTGACGAGCGAAGCGCGTCCATCAATTCGGTGGGCGTTGTAATGATGCGATCCTTCACCGAGCTTCGTAACGACGACAGGAGCGAATCCGCGACCTTGACACCAACATCAGCGCGCAGCAATGCCTCTTCGAGTTCATCCCAGGTGTCCTGAGTGATGGCATCACGTCCCCGAATCTTCGCGAACGCTGTCGCGAAGATGGAGCGCGACCGCCCCATGCGCCCACCAATCGTCGGCACCTCAACAACTGGAGACTCCACCTCAATCTCGGGTGCGACAGTCGGGGTCTCTAGTTCGACAGTCGGGGTCTCCGGTGACGGAGCTGCGACGTATGACGATTCAGACGGAGACTCCGGTGGACTCGTCGCGACGTTGAGCGTTAGCGAAGTCGCCGACGAGCCAGCCGGAGTTGCCGGCTTCTGCATCTGCGAACGGCGACGCGAGAGAACAACGACTCCACCGCCGAACACGACAACGACGGCGATGAGGACGAGAAAGATGACGGGTGTCTGGTCGGCGATCATGTCGCTGTCAGGCTAAGGAGCTTGGCGCGTGTTCCACGACGACCTTCGACGAGCCGCCTGGCTGCATGCTGACACCGAAGAGTACGTCGGCCGCCTCCATCGTGCGCTTCTGGTGGCTCACGATGATCAACTGGGCGGTACGACGGAATTCAGCAACGAGCCCTAGAAATCGGTGCAAGTTCACGTCGTCGAGCGCAGCTTCGACTTCGTCCATCACGTAAAACGGCGACGGACGACTGCGGAAGACGGCAAACAGATACGCGAGTGCGGTGAGCGAACGTTCTCCGCCAGAGAGCAGCGACAACTTCTTGATGTTCTTGCCTGGTGGCGCCGCTTCAACTTCGATACCGGTGTTCAGTAGATCATTCGGTGTGGTGAGTATGAGACGACCCTTGCCTCCAGGGAACAACATGCCGAACAACTCAGTGAAGTTCTTGCTGACGTCTGCGAATGCGGAGGCGAACACTGTCTGAATCTCTTGATCGATGGCCTTGATGATCTGCATCAGCTCGCGACGGGTATTGCGCACGTCGGTGAGTTGCTCTTCGAGGAATTCATGACGCTTTTGCAACTCAGTGAATTCTTCGAGAGCAAGCGGGTTGATTGGGCCCATCAAACGTAAGTCGCGCTCGAGCATCCGTGCTCGGTCCGTGGGGCTTGAGCCGTCGGCGATTTCGGGAAGCGGCGATGCTTCAGCGGCTTCTGGTTCAACCTCAAGTTCGCGACGCACTGACTCGACTGCCCCTTCGAGTCGAATGCGCACTTCGGTCTCTTCGACTTCCACTCGACGACTCTGTTCGCGATGCGCCTCGAGTTCTCGTTCCACCGTGTGTCGAGTGCGACGTGCTTCGTCAAGCTTCTGCGCCAACTGGCGAACTTCGTCGCTTTGACGACGGCGAACCTCGCGCAGTTCAGCAAGACGGGCTTCGGTGACATTGCGGTGGGCTTCCACCAATTGTGCAAGTCGCACGATTGCAGTGAGCGAACGCTCAACGTTGCGACGACGCTCACCAGCTTCGGCCCGTGCGGTGGCGTCCGCGGCGAGGCGACGTTCGAGGTCGTCGCTTCGCTCGCGCAAGAACTGCTCGCGCTCACGCAAACCGGCGATTCGAACATCGAGGTCCTTACGGCGCAGACCGAGGTGAGTTGACCTCGCATCAATCGAGGCTCGCGTCTCGCCATATGCCTGGGCAGCTGCAAGTTCGGCGGCTTCTGACTCTTCGAGACCAGGAAGAATTGCTTCGAGTTCGGCAACTCGCTCGAGATGTTGAAGCATGCGGCTACGCGTGTCATTCAATGCGTCACCAGAAATGTGACGCTCGGTGGTGAGTGCTCGCCTGTCGTTGACGGCCTTCGTGAGCGCATCAGATGCAGCGTCTACCGAACCATCACAACGCTGTACTGAGGTCGTCGCTTCAGCAACCGCAGAGCGCGCTGCCAACAATTCGTTGCGCGCCACGTCGAGCGCACGACTGCGTCGGTCAAGCTCTTCCGATGCGCGTGAAGCTGATGCGGCAGCTTCATCAACGGCTTCCTTTGCACCGAGTTCATCGGCCGCACCGATGCGCCAACCGTTGGCGGTGAGCCTGTCTCCACCACGAGTCACAACGATTGCGGCTGGCTGCGTCATTGCCACAGTGATGGATTCGTCCAACGTGTCGACATACCCAACGCGAGCCAAGAGCGAATCGAGTAGTCCATCGAGGCCGCGCGGAGCAGATGCAACTGTGCGCACTCGCGAGCGCAGAGACTGCGACCCAGAAGGAATGCCGACACCTGTTGATGGCATGTGATCAAGCGCAAGAATTGCTCCGACGCGACCTGCGGTTCGCAAGTCAGTGAGTGCGCGTCGGCCGATGTTTGCGTCGTTCACCACCACCGCAGAAAGGGCCTCGCCGAGCGCGGCCTTCACTGCAGCATCGAATCCGTCGTCGATAGTGACGAGGTCGATGAGCGCCCCGGCAACACCTTCGACCGACGCAAGATGCTCCGCCCCCATTCGTGCACGAGACGTAGCCATTGCAGCCTGCAGAGCTTCGAGACGTGCGTTCCATCGTGACCACACGGTTTCAGCCTCTGCGCGCAGACGTTGCGCTTCGTCGCCTGCCACCTCAGCGTCGGCGCGACGCGATTCCGCAGATGTCAATCGAGACTTTGCATCGAACATTGCGTTCTCAACTTCGGTGAGCTCAGCCTGGAGACGGTCAATGTTGGCAACAAAACGAGCGTCTTGTTCTTCGATCTGCTCGATGCGCGTCTGAAGACGTTGCACTTCGCCAGCGCCAAGCTCGACGGTGTTTCGGAGCGTGCGCAGTTCGCCACGTACTTCGGCAGCCGCTGCAGAGGCCGTCGTTGTGGACGGACCTCCTTCTAGCAACACTTCTGTCTGTCCGCGTTCTGTTGCAAAAGCGTTCTCTTCCTGCCCTAGTTCTTCGCTCTCGGCAAGTGCCGTTGCAAGTCCTGTTTCAACATCGGCCAACTCAGACTTGAATCGCGCAGCATCGGCTTCGAGCGACGCAACCACGTCTTCAGCCATCATCGCTCCACGGTCACGCTCCATCGACCGTTGACGTTCTGCAATGACGGCTGCGAGGCCTCGCGCGCGCTCGCGCAGCTGTTCGACTTTGACCAGTTCATCACTGACACCGCTGTCACCTCGAGCAGACAACTCTGTTTCTGCGGTCATGACCACGGTGTCAAGCTCGGCAAGTTGTGCTCGCAGAGAACGTTCCGTGTCTTCTCCTGTCACCTTCTCGCGAGCCAAAGTCTCGAGGCGCGTGCGCAGGGAGGCCAATTCGCGTCCGGCCAAGAACAGTTTTAGTGCGCGCAGCTCAGCGACGATCTCGCCGTGTCGACGAGCCGCTTCTGCTTGTCGCTCAAGTGGTCGCAATTGACGACGAACTTCGCGAATGAGGTCTTGAACACGAAGAAGGTTCGCTTCAGTGCTCTCGAGACGCCGCTCGGCACGTTCTTTGCGCTTGCGATACTTGAGAACACCGGCGGCCTCTTCGATGATTGCACGGCGATCTTCAGCGCGTGCGTTCAACACTGCATCGATTTGACCCTGACTAACGATGACATGCTGTTGACGTCCGACTCCGGCATCGGACAACATTTCTTGAACATCGAGCAAACGACACTCGACACCATTGATGGAGTACTCACTGTCTCCATTGCGGAACAGTGTGCGACCAATCGTGATCTCAGTGAACTCGAGTGGCAGCACCCCCGAAGAGTTGTCGAGCGTCAGGAGAACTTCAGCACGACCAAGCGCCGATTTCTTTGACGTGCCGTTGAAGATGACGTCTTCCATTTTCTGGCTTCGCACAGCGCTCGGAGCCTGAGCACCCAGCACCCATGCGATCGCGTCGACGACATTCGACTTCCCGGAACCGTTAGGTCCGACGACCACGGTGACACCGGGTTCAAGTTCTATAGCCGTCGTGTCGGCAAAGGACTTGAAACCTTTCAGAGTGAGAGTCTTCAGAAACACGGCACTCACGAGAGTAATGGACTACGCCTCGCGAGACTTAGTCTCCTCGCGCCATCTTGAGTGCGCACCCTGCGCTGTTCACTCTCTGTGTGTTCAGCGCTGACAGATACGGCAAAAACACGTCGATCTGCCGTTTGTCACGACGCGCGTGATGGTGGTTTTTCCACAGGTCAGACATGGCAGACCTCCGCGGCCATACGCCCTGTGATCGAGCTGAAACCAGCCGGTTTCACCTTCCACATCCACGTATTGGGTGTCCTGGAGCGTCGACCCACCCGCTGCCACCGCCTCGCTCAGCACCGTCGAAACGGACTGCCGCAGGCGTGACACTCGCTCGCGCGACAGCGAGCTTGCAAGCCTGTTCCACTTAATGCCTGCGCGATGAAGTATCTCGTCGGCGTAAATATTGCCGATCCCGGCAATGACGTGTTGGTCGAGAAGTAACGCTTTGATTGCTCGACGTCGTGGGTGCAGCAGGCTCCACACGACGTCATCATCGAAATAGTCGACCATCGGATCCACCCCCAACCGACCGAGCTCAGGCAACACCTCGCCCTCGTCGGCCGGGTCGTACACCACTACTTCGCCAAACGTGCGTGGGTCGACAAAACGAAACTCATGCGTGACACTTCGACGTGCTTCGCGAGCATCCGGCTCAAGCGTCAACACCACATGGGTGTGAGGTGGTCGCGGATGATCTGGCGGATGAATGAGCACGCGACCACTCATGCGCAGATGAATCATCATGCGGTCGCCACTCTCCAAGTCACACAGGAGATATTTGCCACGACGACGAGCCGTCGTCACCGTTGTTCCTGTGAGTCCGTGTATGACTGCTTCACGACCCACACGACGAACAGAGCGCTCGCGTCCAACTGTCACCGAGGAAATTTGGCGACCAACGACAAGCGACTCGATGCCCCGCCTGACGGTTTCGACTTCAGGTAACTCAGGCACGGCAGCGTCTGAAATGCGGTGGTCTACGAATGAGCTGGGTCGTCGAGCGCACGCAGATGATCAATTGCCGCCTGCGCTGCAACTTGCTCGGCGGACTTCTTCGTGCGACCGGTACCTGGCCCGAACGACTCACTTCCGACACGGACGGTTGCGGTGAAGATCTTGTCGTGATCAGGGCCTTCGCCGTGGGTCACGTAGTGAGGAACGCCGAGGTCGCGTTGCGCTGCAAGTTCCTGCAGTCGCGTCTTGAAATCGAGACTTTCGAGATTTGGAATTGCGTGCTCGACAGCTTCATAAAGCAAACGACGCACCATCGCGTCTGCCACTTCTTGACCTGCGTCGAGATACACCGCACCGATCACCGCCTCAAGGGCATCTGAAAGTATCGAGGTCTTGTCACGCCCACCAGCCGCATCTTCACCACGTCCGAGCGTGAGATACTCGCCGAGTCGCAATGTTCGCGCGACTTCACCGAGTGCAGTCGCATTCACCACCGATTGACGAAGATCTGACAACTTGCCCTCTGGCGAATCTCCGAGCCGTTGGTATGCAACGTCCGCGATGACAAGACCCAACACTGCGTCTCCGAGAAATTCAAGACGCTCATTCGACTCGCCACCATTGTTCTCTGCCAGCCATGAACGATGCACTAGCGCGAGCTGAAGCAACGATGGATCTGAAAAATGATGACCCAGCCGGTCACATAGTTCGTCGAGTGGTTCGCCCATGTCAGAGCTGCGTGATCACTTAGAAAGCGCTGCGTGCACGTAATCGACGACGGACCCGACCGTCTTCAACTCCGCGAGATCATCATCGTTCACGGCAAAGTCACCTGCCGCCTTGCGAAACTGTTCTTCAAGGTCAAAGACGAACTCAACGAGCGCAATGGAATCAGCATCGAGGTCTTCGGCAAACCTTTGCGACTCTGAGATGGTCGAAGCATCAATTTCGAGCACGGCAGCGAGGCACTCGAACACAGTTGATGAGACGTCGTTTCGATCCATTGGCATCACTCGACTGTAGTCGCAGCGATGGCAGCGCGGATCTCGTCAACCATTCCTGTTTCGACCATGTCCTTTGCACAGCGAATTCCGTTCAGCATCGCGCGTGCACTGCTCGAGCCATGCGAGATAATGCAAACGCCGTCGACGCCCAAGAGAATGGCACCGCCGTACGTATCGGGATCAAATGTCTCGTACAACGGCAACAATGCTGGCATGATCGCATCGGCATTTTCCTTGTACTCGGGTGCTCCGATGGCTGTGAGCAACGACTTGATGACGGTCTTGAGCGTTCCTTCCATCGTCTTCAGGGCAACGTTTCCGGTGAAACCGTCTGTCACCACCACATCGACATCGGTTGACATGATGTCGCGACCTTCGACATTGCCGACGAAGTTGATGCCCTTCGCGTCGGAGAACAATTCGTAGGCCTCTTTGCGAAGGCTGTCACCTTTGCCCGGCTCTTCACCAATTGACAACAGTCCGATGCGCGGATTCTCGACCCCGAACCGACGGCGAGAGTACACACCACCCATCGTTGCGAACTGCACTAGCCAAGCGGCCTGCACTTCAGCATTGGCACCTGCATCAAGAAGCACTGTCGGCGTGCTTCCGGGCACTGGAACCGGCGTCGCAATAGCTGGACGTTGCACCCCGGTGATGCGACCCATGCGCAACAACGCGCTCGCCATGGTGGCGCCGGTGTTGCCGGCAGAGATCATCGCGCTGGCCTTGCCATCACGCACGGCTTCAGCAGCAACAACAAGAGTGGAATCGCGTTTGCGACGAATGGCACCGGCTGGGTCTTCGTCCATGTCGATGACTTCACTTGCCGGAATGAGCGGAAGCCCACGAGTGTCAGCAAGATCAGCGGGTCCGACCAACGCAATGGGAATTCCCAGTTCTGCGGCCTGATGGGCTCCGGCAAGAATTTCCGAGGGTGCGTAGTCGCCACCCATGACGTCAACGGCAATTGGCTTCATACAACCATGACCCTAGGAGGTGACAGGTTCAAGGACCGACAATGGGTCGCGAGAGAATGCGAGCGAGTGAAACGCTCAGTCGACGGCGACAGCGACGCGGTTCTTGTACCAACCACAGGTTCCGCACACAGTGTGAGGAATCTTGGCTGCGCCACACCGCGGGCAGTTGCTGCGCGACGGGGCATCAAGTCGCCAATTGCTCGCACGACGCATGCGAGTCTTCGACTTGGACTTCTTCTTCTTGGGAACGGCCACGGCGGTCTTCCTTTGTCGAGCTAATCCCCACCGTCGGGGGCGGATGAAGGATAACCGCCCGAACAGCGGACTCCACCGGCCTTGTGCCGGGCGAGGTCACCCCTCTGGGGCGTCAGACAGGCGCGACTTGAGGCTGTCGAGCGCATCCCAGCGATTGTCGGCGGGGGGCTCTGCACATGCGCACGGGGTGTCATTTCGATTGACGCCACATGACGGACACAAACCGACACATGACTCGACGCACAACGGCGCAAGTGGAAGGGCGAGAAGCACGTTCTCGCGAACCATGGGCAACAAGTTGATCTGGTCAAGTTCGATGGCGTGTGCATCGGGGTCTTGAACCACCACTTGATACATCTCGGTGACGGCCACTTCTATGTCGCGGTCAATCGGTACGAGGCAGCGCCGACACTCACCATGCCACGCGGCATGCACTGAGCCAGTTACCGAAACTCCGTCTGTGAGTGACTCAAGATGAACGTTCACTCGCACTGGCTTGTCAGTGATGCGGTCGTCACCGAACTCGATGTCGGTGGAAGCGACCGTGGCGTCGACATCCTTTGTGGAACCTGGTCGTCGCAACAACTCAAGAACACTGACAATGAGTGGCTTAGCCATGACTGTGACCTTGACGTTGACCTTGGGTCAGAAGTTGTCTTGGTCGAAAAATCCGCCGAGGTCATCGTCAGCGTCGCCGGCGGCGATCGGCCGTTCAACTCCACGACTGTCGTCCTCACCAGAGCCGATCGACAAACGTTGACGACCATTTGCAACGGTGCGCTGCAGACGGTCAAGCAAAATTTCGAAACTGCCCAACCGTTGATCGAGAAAATCTTCTGTTTCGTTCTTCAAGCGACGTGCATCTTCTTCTGCCGTCTCCATGACCTGCCGTGCACGGGCCTCAGCCGCCCGAACAACTTCGGTTCGCTGAACCATGCGCTCTGCTTGTTGACGCGCGGCGCCAAGTAACTCGTCACCTTCCCGTTTGATTTTCTCGAGAAACTCTTGGCGCTCTTTCAGCATCCAACGCGCTTGCCGAATCTCTTCAGGAATTCGCGTGACCGCCTCTTCCAGCAACTCGATGATTTCGTCACGGTCGATACGAGGCGTGCTCGACAAAGGAACGTTCGGTGCAGTCGCGATGATGTCGATTGCTCGGCGAAGCAAAATTTCGCTGTCACCTAGATGGGGATGTGCCGGGAGGGGCTGGGGGTACGAGTCATCAATGAGATCGAACTCGTCTTCGTAGTCGTCAAAACCCATGGTCAACTCCGTTTGTGGTGTGCCTGCAGAACTTTGGAGACGGCCGATGGCACCATCGACGAGACGTCTCCCCCGTGCACAGAAATCTCTCGGATGAAACGGCTGCTGATGAAACCCAAGGCGGGCGCACACGGCACATAGACACTGCGAATTCCCGACACCGTGTAATTGGTGTGAGCCATCTGCTGCTCAACTTCAAAATCAGCGGGCGTACGAAGACCCTTCACAATGCACGATGCCTTGACGGCTTTCGCTGCGTCGATGGCCAACCCAGAGAATGCCTGCACGCGAACTGAAGACAACTTCGCCACAGACGCCGTGATCATGTCGACCCGCTCATCGGCAGTGAACTGGCCACTGGGCTTTTGCGGATTATGCATGACCGCAACAACGACATCGCCGAACAACTGCACCGCCTGCTCGACGACATCAAGGTGTCCGAGGTGGAAAGGGTCGAAACTGCCCGGGTAAATGACCGTGCTCATCTGCCCCTCACGGTACCGGCTGGGCGCTGGTCCGACGGAGGAATGTGACCATGGTTCTGCCGTATTTGCGCTCGCGCAACACATCCCAGCCATCAATGACTGGAAGAGATCCGCCAGATTCCGCCACGACCAGACAATCGCCGACTCGCGCCAACAACTCGTCCCACTTGTCGAAGCCATACGGCGGGTCAGCGATGACGATGTCTGCATCGTCACATGACTGGCCGACTGCCGAGCCTGACACCACACGCGACCGAGAACCAAGTCCGAGCGTTTCGATGTTCGAGCGCAACACATTGAGTGCCGCTCGGTTGTTCTCGACAAACACGCAACGTTCTGCCCCACGTGAGAGTGCTTCGATTCCCATAGCGCCGGTACCGGCAAAGAGGTCCCAGACCACCGCCCCTTCAACCACTCCGAGACTGATCAAAGCGTTGAACACAGCTTCACGCACCTTGTCAGTGGTGGGACGTGTTGCATCGTCGACTGGTGATTCGATCCGTCGCCCTCGTAGGTCACCAGCAACGACGCGCATGGGATGCAGACTACGAGGGTGAACGGTCCATCAGAGTCCATCGTGTGCGTCGACTGTGGCGGGCCGTGTCACCTCATCACCCATCCGCGGGAAGACGGCGTGTGGACGATTGGAGACATCGTGACCTACAGATGTCGAGACTGCCGTGATCGTTGGGACTTGATTCTCACCGAGGAAGATCTCTCCCCTCATGCCGATTAATTGACTAACTACTGGTTAGCCGCGGAAGAGGAATTCTTCTTCCTCTTGTGAGAACAGCAGGTCAAGTTCATCGCGCAAGAGTTCATGCGTCGACAATGTCGGGTCAGCGTCAATGACGTCGAATGCTGCATCGCGTGCCATCTGAATGAGATCAAGATCTCGTTGCAACGAAGCCAACTTCAGGTCACTTCGGCCCTTTTGAGCTGCACCCATGAGTGTTCCTTCACCACGCAATGCCAGGTCGACCTCGGCTAACTCGAATCCGTTCGTGCTCTCCACTAATGCTTCAACCCGCGGACCCGGTTCATCGACAGAGGTCTGCAAGAAACATGTCGAAGCGACCGCACCACGACCAACGCGGCCACGCAGCTGATGCAACTGGGCGATGCCGAAACGGTCCGCGTCGACCACCACCATCGTTGTCGCATTCGGCACATCGACACCGACTTCGATGACCGTGGTGGCAACGAGCACATCAAGATCACGATTGCGAAAGCTCGTCATCACTGACTCTTTCTCATCGGACTTCATACGCCCGTGAAGAAGTCCAACACGCAGACCCTTGAGCTCACCTTTGCTGAGTCGCGCATGAGTCTCTTCTGCCGATGCAGCTTCCAACTTCTCGCTCTCCTCAATGAGCGAGCACACGACATAGGCCTGCTCCCCCAACTCAACGTGCTCTCGCACGTGGGCCCACATCGACGCTTCCATCAAAGGCCCATTCACCCACTTCGTGTCGATAGGTGTGCGGCCTGGCGGCAACTCGTCGATGACACTGACATCAAGATCGCCGTACACCGTCATCGCAGCAGTTCGCGGAATGGGTGTCGCTGTCATCGACAACACGTCCGGCATGGTGTCTTGTGCACCTCTCATTGCTCGCTCGCGCAATGCGGCGCGTTGTTCCACACCAAAACGGTGTTGCTCGTCGATGACTGCAACTCCGAGATGCTTGAACTCAACGGCCTCTTGAATGAGCGCGTGCGTACCGATGACGATGTCGACTGTGCCGTCTGCGAGTCCGGTCAGCACGTTTCGTCGAGCCTCACCAGTGACTTTGTTGGTGAGTAGTCGCACTTGCAGCGGTCGATCACCAAAGAGATTCGCTTCGTCCGGAACCATCAGTCCGTCCAAAAGTGCCGACACCGAGCTGTAGTGCTGCTCAGCCAACACTTCAGTCGGCGCCATGAGGGCACCTTGCAAGCCGCCCTGCACGGCACACAACAGCGTCCACACCGACACCACGGTCTTGCCGCTGCCAACATCACCCTGCAACAACCGATGCATGGGGGTGGGCTTTGCCAAATCAGAGGTGATCTCGTCGATGACGCGCTGTTGGGCCTTCGTCAGCGGGAACGGTAGCGAAGCTGCGAATCGTTCGATGAGTGGGCCCGTAATTCGGTGTGCCACCGCTTTCGATTCATGCTCGAGTGCTCGCTTGCGACCCACCAACATGGTTTGCACTCGGAACACTTCATCGAATGCGAGGCGTCGACGTGCATCATCGCGCATCGACATGGTGTCTGGTAGATGAATCCCACGAAGTGCCGACAATCGATCGACGAGACCTAAACGTTGTAACAATTCCACCGGCACCGGGTCGGCCACCCCTCGAGGATCACACTTGATCAACGCCGACTCGACCCACGCCGCGATATCCCACGAGTGCAGTTTCGACTTCTCACTTTGTGGATAAATCGGCACGATGCGACCAGTACGGTCACCAACAAGATCAACCACGGGGTTTGTCATCTGCAGATACCCGCGATACATCTCAGGTTTCCCAAACACAGCAATCTGCGCGCCGGTCTTCAATTGCTTCTCGCGCCATGGCTGGTTGAAGAAGGTCAGCGACAATCGTCCGGTTCCGTCACCAGTGTTCACATTCACCATCGCGCGATTGCCTTTGATGCGACGAGCAGCAACGGACCGCACCTCGACCAGCACCATTGTTTCGACGCCAAGGACGATGTCAGCGATGCGAGCTTCGTTTGTACGGTCTACCCAACGTCGGGGATACGTCTGCAAGAGGTCGAGAATCGAAGAGATACCGAAATTCTCGAGTGCGTCTTTACGTTTTTCGCCGACACCCTTGATGCGTTCGACGCTGAGCTCTGACAACTCTCGATACGTGAGCGGCCCGGCGACGTCCACCACCGCTGCGGCCTTACTCGACGCCAAAGAGATATGGATAGAGCGGCTGACCGCCGCGGTGAACTTCGACCATCACGTCCGGGCGATTCGAGGCAACCCACTCAGTGATTGCATCGGTATTCGAAGCGGTGGCGTCGCTACCAGTGACGATGGTGAGCAGTTCACTCGAAGAGTCGATGAGATGGTCGAGCAATTTCGTCGATGTTGCGACGACTCCGCCACTGACAGCCACGATGCCGTCGCCTCGCACGATGCCGATCCAATCGCCAGTAGTGATTGGTCCTGCATCGCTGTTTGTGTCACGAACAGCTTGGGTGACTTCGCCAGTGGACACCGACTCGGCTGCTGCTGACATGTTCCGCGCGTTCGATTCGGCCGATGCCTCGGGGTCATACGACACGAGTGCTGCGAGCGCTTCAGGCATCGAACACGTCGGCACCACTCGCACGTCCTTTGTAGTGAGCGCGTCGACTTGCTGGGCAACCGGAATGATGTTTTTGTTGTTCGGCAAGATGACCACTTGACGAGAGTTCATGTGCTCGACTGCTGCAAGCAACTCGGCGGTCGATGGATTGAGCGTCTGTCCTCCGGAAACGACACCGTGCACACCGAGTTGTCCGAACAACTCTGCGATGCCGTCCCCACTTGCCACCGCCACGACCGCGCAAGTGACTGCAGGCAATGACGTCGGCAACTTCGAAGGAGTTGCGCCCAGCTCAGACTCACGCGCTGCGTGCTCTTCGGCAACTTCTTCGAAAAGGTCAGTCACCCGAATCTGTCGCGGGCGACCCCCAAGAGCAATGGGTGCCTCGATTGCGGCACCGATGTCGTTCGTATGAATATGACAGTTGTACAAACCCTCGCCACCGACAACGACGATCGAGTCACCGATTGTTCCCCATGCAGTCTTGAACTCGCCGACCCGTGCATCGTCCAAGTCGAGAAAGAACATCACCTCAAAGCGCAGTTCGCTGACATCGACGCCGCCGTCAGCAACGCGATGTGCTGCAGCGTCGAGCTGTGCCGCTGATGGTCCACTCACAACTTCTGGTTCAGGAAGCGCATCGCCAGCAACAACATGCAGTGCAGCATCCATGAGAAGAAGAAATCCTGCGCCACCAGCATCGACCACACCTGCGTCTTTCAACACAGGTAGCAGATCTGGGGTGCGAGCCAAAGCGTCACGACCAGCATCACGTGCACGACGCAACATGTCTTCGAGTGATGCACCCGCGCCACTTGCAGCGACAGCTGCGTCGGCCGTCTCGCGAACGACGGTGAGAATCGTTCCCTCGATGGGCTTCAACACCGCTTCATACGATGCAACTGATGCGGCCTTCATCGCGGCAGCGACAGCGTCGACAGCGACGACTCCGTCAACTTTGGCGAACGTGGATGACAAGCCCCGCAGAATCTGACTGAGAATGACGCCACTGTTACCTCGCGCCCCCATCAAGGAGCCATGTGAGATTGCGGCACATACCGCGCCCATGTCGTCGCCGGCAGTGTCGAGCTCGGCCACCACGGCATCGAGGGTGCGAGACATATTGGTGCCGGTGTCACCGTCGGGGACTGGGTACACGTTCAACCGATTGATGCCCTCGGAGTGGGATTTCATGAGGTCTCGGAAGGCGATCACGGTCCGACGCAGGTCAGTTGCCCCCAAGTGCTGCACAACAGGCACGCCGTCATCGTACTGACCGCTCGTGGTTGGGGTCGGTTCGTCCTCACTGGTAGGTTAGAAATCCTTATGGCAGCAGTATGCGAAGTTTGTGGCAAGGGTCCATCTTGGGGCATGTCGGTGTCGCACTCGCACGTGCGTACCAAGCGTCGTTGGAATCCAAACATCCAGCGTGTGCGCGCCGTCGTGAAAGGTGCTCCGCGACGCGTGAACGCCTGCACGGCGTGCATCAAGTCCGGCAAGGTCACCAAGGCCTCTCGCTAGGACGCCGCGGTTTCATGCAGGGCGTCATCAAGTCATACGACCCCGTCACTGGTGACGGCAGTGTGATTAGCGACACAGACCTCAGCGAATACTCCCTCGCTCCGAACGCTCTCGACGGATCAGTGTTCCGGATGGTGCGTCAAGGACAACGTGTCGTTTTCTCGCTCGACTCGAATGGTCGAGCAACCACCCTCCGCTTGGGTTCAGAAGCGGACATGGGCACCCCCGGGGTTTAGATTTGAGGGACAAGTTTTGTCCCCCTACCCGTGACACAAAGTGAGGCGCCACATGGCCGGAACATCCTCTAATGCTCGACTGAAGCAATGGGTCAGCGATTGGGCCGCCATTCTTCAACCGAAGGACATCTACTGGTGTGACGGAACCGCCGACGAATATGACCGTCTGTGCAATGAACTCGTCGCAGCCGGCACGTTCACCAAACTCGACGAGGCCAAGCGCCCGAACAGTTACTGGGCACACAGCGATCCGGGCGACGTCGCGCGTGTTGAAGATCGCACGTACATCTGTTCTGCCAATCGCGATGATGCCGGCCCGAACAACAACTGGCGCGAGCCAAGTGAGATGCGCGCCGAACTCAACGCGCTGTACACCGGAGCCATGAAGGGCCGCACCATGTACGTGGTGCCGTTCTCCATGGGGCCTCTCGGCTCCCCCATTGCTCACATCGGAGTGCAGCTCACTGACAGTGCATATGTCGCAGTGAGTATGCGCATCATGACTCGCATGGGCCAAGGCGCACTCGATGTTCTCGGCAACAACGATTGGGTGCCATGCGTGCACTCGGTCGGTGCTCCGCTTGCTGACGGCCAGAAGGATTCATCGTGGCCGTGCAACCCCGACAACAAGTACATCGTGCACTTCCCCGAGACTCGCGAGATCTGGAGCTATGGCTCGGGTTACGGCGGAAACGCACTGCTCGGCAAGAAGTGCTTCGCGCTTCGCATCGCATCGGTGATGGCACGTGATGACGGCTGGTTGGCCGAACACATGCTCATTCTCAAGTTGACCAACCCCAAGGGTGAGGCGAAGTACATCGCAGCGGCGTTCCCGTCTGCATGCGGCAAGACCAACCTTGCGATGTTGGTGCCAACAATTCCAGGCTGGAAAGCCGAAACCATTGGCGACGACATTTGCTGGATGAAGTTTGGTGAAGACGGACGCTTGTATGCGATCAACCCTGAAGCCGGTTTCTTCGGTGTCGCACCTGGCACCGGATACGACACCAACGCGAACGCAATGGGGACGTTGTGGGGCAATTGTTTGTTCACCAACACAGCCCTCACTGCCGACGGTGACGTGTGGTGGGAAGGAATGAGTAACGTCCCCCCAGCTCGCGCCACCGACTGGAAGGGCAACACTTGGACACCAGAGAGCGATGCTCCTGCAGCTCACCCAAATGCTCGTTTCACCGCACCGGCATCACAGTGCCCGTGTGCCGCACCTGAATGGCAGGACCCGAAGGGTGTGCCGATCTCGGCAATTCTCTTCGGTGGACGTCGCCGCACAACTGTTCCGTTGGTCACCCAAGCCTTTGACTGGGACCACGGCGTGTTCCTCGGATCAATCATGGCCAGTGAAACAACTGCGGCACAGGCTGGCGCAGTTGGAAACTTGCGTTTCGATCCAATGGCAATGTTGCCGTTCTGTGGTTACAACATGGCTGATTACTTCGCCCACTGGCTGAACATCGGTTCGAAAGGCCAGAAGGACAAGTTGCCCCAGATCTTCTTTGTCAACTGGTTCCGTCGTGATGAAGACGGTCGCTTCCTATGGCCGGGCTACGGAGAGAACAGCCGCGTGCTGAAGTGGATCTTCGACCGTGTCGATGGCGAGTCAAACGCAGTTCGCACACCAATCGGCTACTTGCCGTCACCAGCAGACATCGACACAGATGGTCTCGATGTCAACAATGGCGACATGAACACCATCTTGTCGGTTGATGTTGCCGGCTGGCGTGAAGCATTGCCGCAGATTCGCGACCATTACGCACAATTCGGTGCCAATTTGCCAGCACGTCTTGCGGACGCGCTCGACTCTTTGGACAAAGAACTCGCCAACGCCTAAGCGACTGCCTCTTCCTCTTCGCGTCGGCGACGCAGAATCGCCGGCAAGAACATTCCGAGAAGTACTGCAAGTCCTATCGGAACGGCAATCAACAAGCGCGTGGTGAGAGTGGTGCCTGCTTCGGCGCCAACGATGATTCCTGCAGTGAAAGTAACTTCGTCATAGCGCTGGTTCTTCCCAACCAGTACAACGCGATGCGCGCCACGCTCGACACCCTCAGGTATCTCATACGCGGAAAGCATCTTGCCGTCGGCGTCGACCGTGGCTTCTCCAAGCAGCATGGGGTCTGAATAGAGGCGTACCTCTAAGTCAGAGTTCGAGGCAAACCCCATCACTTCCACTCGTATCGCATCACCGCTTTCCACGCGAATGAAACCATCGGAGTCGAGAGGAATGATCGAGCCATCACTTCGCAGGCCTGCAAAACGCGCGTCGAACATTCCAGCGCGAATGAGCACTTGGTCGTTCTCACGCGTGATCTCAACGGGAACCTCTTCCCCGCCAATAACTACTGCAGCGCCTCCACGATCAATCGTCGGCACATCAATTGGCGCCAACTGCTGCGCGGTTGCTTCTGGTGGTGCCGTCGCAACGGGAACTGGAGGAAGTGTTGAGGTGGTGGTTGACGACGAGTCGTCACTATTGCTGTTGTCTCGAGCGACAGTGGTCGTGGTGACGTTGGCACGCGGAGCAACCGTTGCAACAGCTGATTGACCAAAGACTGTGGTGGTTGTGACAGCACCTGCAACGGTCGACTGAGTCGTCACGCCAACAGTCGTAGTAGTTGCTGACCGAGACGATGCAGGAGCCGTTGTGGACGTTGAGGTGGTCGAACTTGAGGTAGTTGACGTGGAAGATGGAGGGGCAGTCACTGAAATTGACACGGTGTTAGAAGTTGCTGCGGCGTAATAACCCGACGCAGCAACTGCAGCAGAGACAACGCATGCCCCTGTTGAAGAGAACGTGATCGTCCCAGAGTTGACGCCAATTGAACAAACACTCGGTGACGAAGTGGAATATGTAATTGCTCCGGTGCCAGCTGACCTCGTGGCTGTCAACGTTGGCCCACTCTGGTTTTGCACGTAGGTGGATTGGTATGAGCCGGAATCAATCGAGACTGAACGGGATACCTCGTTGATGGTAAATGAAATTGGTGTCGCTGAAACCGATGAATAGGTGCCGTCTGACGCAATCGATGCCCCGATGGTGCACGTGCCGTTGTCAACGAATGTGACAACTCCGGATGTTGAACCAACGGTGCATACTCCGGTCGTTGACGATGTAAATGTCTTCTGACCAGATCCTGCCGATGCTGTTGACGTAATCGTGGGTGGTGTGCCATTTCCCGCGTAACTACTGGAAAATGAACCCGCGTTGATGGTCAATGTTCGGGAAGTCATCGTCGCAACTCTGATTGTTTGCCCTGTAGAGCCGTAGCCGGTGGCAGCAAAGGAAACTCCGTAAGTACCAGAAGCTGAGATACCAAGATCAGTAAAGGTTGCACGACCTAGGTTGTCCGTTGTGGCCGACGGTGTCCCCGTAAGCGTCCCTGTAGCTCCACCCAAACCTGTCACAGTTGCGCTTACAACCACACCGGCGGTTGTCGCATCGGACCCATCTGAACTGACGAGTTGGACAACTGGCTGGGTGACAAATTGAGCGCCTGGTTCTGCCCCTGCCGACTGTGTTCTCAGCCAAGTCGACGCACCAAGACCAATTGCAAATGGATAGTTGACGAAGTTTCCAGCCTCCGTGTTCAATGGAATTGACCCTCCAGCCTTCATTCCCCAGCAGTAGATGACTGCGCTCCTGATGGCGCAGATAGTTGAACCTGACATACCGATATTTGTTCCGAGAAACCGCTTACCTGTCTCACACTCGCCAGTGGCCTGGAATGTATTTGACTGTGTGCAAATTTGGCCGATGTACCCTCGAATAGAAGTCCATGTGCCGTTGTACAGAAATGAACTTGGCCGAGCGGTGTAAACACTCCCAGCTGCACTCCAACAATTCCAACCGTTATCTCCACCTCCGTAACCTGAGGGAATTCGCGCGCACATAGCCGTCGACCCTCCAACAATTGCATCGGCAGATCCGGGAAGGACGGTGTTCGCGCATGACCCCGATGGAGCCGACGGAGAGAACCCACAGATATCGGTCCAAGTGGCGGTATCAGTTGGCCTACCACCGGGCGTTGCGGTGTCCCACCCAGTAACGCTTGACCCCCAGCCGTCGCCGAGGTGCCCGTAGTAGCGCGTACCTACGCACTGAATTCTGTTGAAGGTGAAACCCCCTGATGGTGGCCTGATTATGCATGTCGCGTTTCCACCTGTCGCAATATCGATGATGTCGGATACCGCAACACCACCGACAGTCACTTGACGAGCTTGGGTACTCGATGACGGCGTTGTTGCCTCGATGCCGAGTTGACCCGAGCTATTCGAGCCCCAACAAAAAGCCGTGCTGTCACTTCGCAGCACACAGCGATGGTAGTAATCGCTCTTGATTACCTCAGCACCGTCCAACTCTGTACACGTGTTCTGCGCCACAGTCCCAGATGTGCAGACTGGAACCGCAACCGTGGAAACTGGAAAGCCTCCCCAGCAGTAAACCCTGTTATCGGAGGACGTCGATGGGCTAGTCGACGTCACGGCACAACCACCGTAGATGTCTAACGACACGTCAATTGCATTCGTAAGAGGCACACACGATCCGGCACTGACGGAACCAGACACGCAAACAGGAATCGGGGACGAGTACTTAGCAACAGTATCGCCAGACCCAAGATATGAACCCGAACCACTCGCGTTGTTACCCCAACAACGAATCTCGCCTGACTGCAGAAGTGCACACGAACGACTAAGAGTTCCACCAACATTGCCCGGGTCAACACTTACCTTCACCGCGTCTGTAATTCCTGGCACCAAAATTGCAGTGTTGCTTGATGTGATTGACCCGTTTCCGAGCTGATAGTCGGAGTTCTGACCCCAACACCTCACGGTTCCGTCCGACATCGCTGCGCAGCCATTCCGGAATCCCGCCTCAACAAAAACTGGCGAGGTTGACACTGACGCGACGGCATCGTCCGGAATGGACAGTGGAGATTCCAATGTGAGAGCACTGAAAACAACGAGCGCGCCAGCGACAACAAACCTCCTCAGACGCGACTGGTGAGACACATCTCGGTCGACTAGAAGTTTTCTCCACCCCATGTGGAGAAACTATACAGAGTTGCCTGAGGCGACCCTGGCTACGCCTGACCGACGAGCATGGCTCGGATACCAAGGCCCATCAAGAACAAACCGCCCCATCCGTACAGCAGGTACACACGGCTCTTTAGTTGTGCCCGATACGAATACAAGATGGCGACTGCGATGATGGCGACGAACCCGTAGAACGCATGAAAAGCAGGGAATTCAATTTTTTTCTTATTGACACGGCCACCACCGAGAATGACCTGAACGAACACGGTCAGCTCGGCAATCGCCGTGTACCACCACAGCGCGCGACTGCGA
>Ga0169931_10000824_pt1 | contig 51645 bp, 51 predicted proteins | sample Kivu_15m_20L_FD_129675 | JGI IMG/M metagenome (GOLD analysis project Ga0169931, IMG submission 129675) | Freshwater microbial communities from Lake Kivu, Western Province, Rwanda to study Microbial Dark Matter (Phase II) - Kivu_15m_20L... | ecosystem: Environmental > Aquatic > Freshwater > Lake...
ACCGCGTCGGCCGGTACGTCGCAAGCGCCGTCCGCCGCCGTGGACAACTCTGCACCTGTTCAACCTGCCCGCAGTCTCTTTATCTCTTGGGGTAAAACTGTTCAGACAAGCGGAGCCACTTCTCCTTGGGCCTGTCGGACTGGAACCTTGAATCGGGATACGCCGAGGTCGTTCTCGAAGCCGGGGTTCGCTTGGGGTTGCTGCTTTGTGGCCGCGATGTACTGGTGCATGTTGTACATCCCAGCCCGCATCCTGATGACATGCTTACCTTGCGGTTGCTTCAAGGTGCCGAGGCGCGCGACCTTCCTGGGTTTGCTCTGCAGGTGGGAAGTCGAGGCTCTGGTGCAGATTTTTGCGTTATCGGGTCGGTGCGAATTCCAGAGTCTCTGATGTCACCGGACGCGATCGCCCGCGCCTGCGAGCAGTTGCTGAAGTGGGCGGATAACGCCTGTTTTCCCCGATGACGCTGTCTCACTGAACCCTCATGGCAACCAGCATTGATTCAACCTACGCGCTCAACTTTGGGCTGTCCGGCCTGCCGGTTGAAGCCGACTTTCCGTCGGCAGCGCTGCCCGAATCACGGTCGATTCCGCCCACGGGAATGCCCTTCGTCGGCGAGGTTGATCGTCTCCTCGCTGCTGGAGGCACGGGGGAATTGATCCGACAGTGGGGACAGCCGCATACCGTTTCGGCCGACGTCCTGACCGGCAGCGGCTTCACGGATGCCCTTGAGCAGGTCAGGCAGCGGTTGGATGCCCGGCCGCGCCCCCCTGGCGATCGAAACGACTCGCCGGACACCGAACTTGCCCTGCGACGCCTGAACGCGGAAGTCAGACAGATGTTGTCGCTTCGCGATCTGGTCAAGCAGAACCAAAGCCTGTTGCTGCAGGGATAACGCATGAGCGCCTTACCCGACGCTGAACGCGATGCCCTGGCTCTGCTGGGCGGGTTCTTTTTGCAGCAGGGTCAGGCAGACCGCGCGCTCACCGTGTTCGCGGGTCTTGAAGCGTTGGAGCCTGAATTGCTGTCGCACGCCCGGCTGGTGGCGGTGGCGGCGCTTGCCGCGAATCGGCCCGAGCGTGCCTTGATTGCACTGGATCGAATTGCGCTGGGCGGCCAGATCGATGATGTGTTTCATCTGGCCCGCGCAGAGGCGCTGTCGGCACTTGGGCGGCCGATGGAAGCCGCCTCATCCATGCGCGCCTGGTTGGCCTCGCGCGGTCATGCCCAGGCGCACCCGCCTGTCGGGCTGGCAGCATGAACCGACTTCAGGCGGCGCTGCAGTCGCTTGCCCTGAAGGCGGCGAATCGCAACGATATCGTGCTCGCGGTGATGATCGTGGCGATCATCTTCATGATGATCCTGCCGCTGCCCACCCTGCTGGTGGATGTGCTGATCGGGGTCAACATCACGCTGTCAGCGGTGTTGCTGATGGTTGCAATGTATCTGCCTACGCCGCTCGCGTTTTCGTCGTTTCCGTCGGTGCTTCTGGTCACCACACTGTTCAGACTCGGAATTTCAATTGCCACCACCCGGCTGATCCTTCTGCAGGGCGATGCGGGAAGCATCATCGACACCTTCGGAAATTTCGTGGTCGGCGGCAATCTGGTCGTAGGTCTGGTGGTGTTTCTAATCCTGACCATCGTTCAATTTGTCGTCATTACCAAGGGTGCCGAGCGGGTTGCGGAAGTGGCAGCACGTTTTTCACTCGATGCGATGCCCGGCAAGCAGATGGCGATTGACGGCGACATGCGCGCAGGCACTATCGACATGGATGAGGCGAAGCGCCGGCGCCGTTCGGTCGAGAAGGAAAGCCAGCTGTACGGCGCGATGGACGGCGCGATGAAGTTTGTGAAGGGCGACGCCATCGCCGGGCTCATCATCGTTGCCGTCAATCTGCTGGGCGGCATCATGATCGGGATGCTTCAGCGGGACATGTCAGCCGCCAAAGCGATGCAGACCTATTCGATCCTGTCGATTGGAGACGGCCTCATTTCCCAGATTCCAGCGCTTTTCATCTCCATCTGCGCGGGCATCATCGTGACGCGGGTTCAGTCCGACGAGGGACCATCGAACGTCGGTAAGGACATTGGCTCCCAGATCCTGGCGCAGCCGCGTGCGCTGATCATCGGCGGTTGCATCGCGCTCGGAATGGGGCTCATTCCGGGAATGCCGGCAGTGGTGTTTGTACTGCTTGGCGTTCCGCTGATTGGCATGGGAATCGCCATGAGGCCCCGTCGCAAGGTCGACGAAAAAACCGGAGAGATCACCGAGGTGCCCGCGCTTGCAGCCAGCGATGCGGCGTCGCGCAAGCCCCAGCAGCGCGGTGACGGCACCGACGAATTCGTTCCGACGGTCCCCCTTATCCTCGATGTGGCCGATAACCTTCGCGCGTCGCTCAAGGCCGATGAGCTCAACGAGGAACTCATCAAGATCCGAAGGGCTCTGTATTTTGATCTGGGCGTGCCGTTCCCGGGAATCCAGCTGCGGTTCAACGACCGGCTTGAGCCTGACAGCTACCACATCGTGTTGACCGAGGTTCCGGTGGCGCAAGGCACGCTTCGCGCTGGGCGCGTGTTGGTGCGCGAGTCGGCCGACAAGCTGACAGCCCTCGGGCTGGAGTTCGACAAAGATCGGCCTTTTCTTCCTGGTGTCGAAACCGTCTGGGTGGCAAGCTCGGTGGCCGACCTGTTGTCGCGTGCGGGGATGTCGTTTATGAACCCCACGCAAATTCTTACCTTTCACCTGGCAACCGTGCTCCGAAAGTACTCGTCCGAATTTATCGGCGTACAGGAAACTCGCTTTCTCTTGAGTGCCATGGAGCAACGATTTCCGGATCTGGTCAAGGAAGCGACCCGGGTGATGCCCACCCAGAAAATCGGCGAAATTCTGCAGCGACTGGTGTCTGAAGACATCTCCATCCGCAACCTCAGAACCATCCTCGAATCACTGGTCGAGTGGGGGCAGAAGGAAAAAGATTCTGTGCTGCTGACCGAGTATGTTCGTGGGTCGCTCAAGCGGCAGATCAGCTTTAAATATTCGTCGGGTCAGAACATGTTGCCAGCCTATCTGCTGGCGCCCAAGGTCGAAGAAGCCGTGCGTAGTGCGATTCGGCAGACCTCGGCCGGAAGCTATCTTGCGCTCGACCCGGCTGCTTCAAGAAAGCTGGTGGACAACATCAAGAAAGCGGTCGGAAAGCTGCCGACCAGTGGCGCGCGACCGGTCCTGCTGGCGTCCATGGACATCCGGCGCTACATGAGAAAGTTGATCGAGGCGGATCTTTACGATTTGCAGGTACTTTCCTATCAGGAACTCGTTCCTGAAGTGAATATTCAGCCGCTGGCACGGGTTGATCTATGACTTCGGGCGACCCGCACTCTGCCCCGCTCGAGCTGCGACTTCTTGCAGGCGTGCATGCGGGCGCTACGGTGTCACTCGCGCCGGGTCAGAGCATCACGATCGGAAACTCGCGCTCGTGCGACGTTGTGTTGCGTGATGCACCGTTTGCTGAGGCCCGACTCGAGGCAGCGCCTGAGGGGTGGGTGTGGTTTGAGCCTGACGGCACGCGGCAGGCGTTGAAGTCAGGCTACGCCCTGAGCGCCGGCGCCATGCTGCTTACCGTCCAGCAAGCTGGTGCGGATTGGGTGCGAGCCGCTGACACGCCGGTAGGGTGGACGCGTCCGGTGTTTGACCATGAGGGCGCGGTTGCGGCGCCGCAGCCCGAGCCCTTGGCTGTTGTGACGCAGTCCGACGCTGCGGCCGCGACAGACTTGCCGCCTGAAGGCGTTGCCAGCCAGGCCGATAATGATTCGCGCGCACCTGGCGAGCCAGTACAGACCGGGCCGGCGCGGCAGTGGCGCGAGCGCCTGACCGGGACACGGGGATGGTGGCTGGCGCCCGGCGCAGTCCTGGTTGCGCTCGCCTGGTTCACGGGCGGTACGGTCATCGATCCGCTTATTCGAGCCCTGTCGGCGCCACCTGTAGCCGGGCAAACAGCGCTGCAGCCCGAGACCCGACCCAGCGCCACCGCAGACGATCTGGCCCGGGTGATCGAGCGGCTCAAAGAGGGCGGCTTTCATGAGGTTGCCAGGGCAAGCCTGCGTGCGGACGGCCGAATCGAGGTGGCCGGAGTCCTGGAAAATATCGACGAGCAGGATCAGCTGGTGCAGTGGCTGTCGCCGGAGCGCAGGTGGCTCGCGCTCTCGCTGATCACACAGTCAGAATTTGCTGAGCGGGTGCGCGCTGCTGCAAAGCTGCTTCCGGAAGGGTTTGAGGCAGCGGCCATGCTGGGCGGGAGGGTGGTCTTAACGGGCCTCGCGGTGCATCCCGATGAGCCGCTGCGGGCGCGTTCAGTGCTCGAGCAAAACCTGCCCCAGACCGGCGAACTGGTCACGAATCTGCTCAGCCCCGATGACATTGCCGCACAGCTCAATCGCGATGTTCGCGCGCTTGGAATGGCCTCCGTCAAGGTTGCGTGGGTTGATTCGAGGATTACGGTGGACGGCGCCATCCCGCGAGAGCGCTCTGCCGCCTGGGAGCAGATGCTGTTGGGCTTTAATCGTCGCTATGGTGAAAGACTGCCGGCAAGGGTCGCGCTCTCGCTCACTGACCCCCCCCCGCCCACAGCCAGTGCTGCGCCTGTATTGGCCAGTGCGCCGTCGCCGCCTAAGCTGCCAAGAATTGTTGCCGTGCAGAGCGGCGCGTTGTCTTACCTTCTCTTCGCAGATGGCCACCGCGTCCTGCCTGGCGGCATCATCAATGGTTATCGGCTCGCGACCATCAGCGACACCGAACTGGTATTCGAGGATGCAGCCGGCACCCAGCACCGGATTCCGCGCTGACAATGACCAAGGTAACGTTCAGTCCTCTGGAAGAGCGCTTGGCAGGTCCTGAGGCCGGGGCGGCGTCCAGCGATTGTTTAACGCTGCTCGCGGGCGTGCGACAGCGGCTTAACGCTGAAGCGTCCGCGCATCAACCGGTTGCAAGATTCCAGCGCATCGCCGCTTGCAGACTTGCGGTCGAGGCGGCTTCCGAGGTACTTTCCGAGATTCACGCCGGCGGTTCACAGCCGGCTCCCAATCCCTTTCATGTCGGCCCTGACCATTTACGGAATCGAACATCATGAACGTCTTACCCGGCAATGGCCTAAGCGTAGATTACGTCTCCCAGACAATGCTGACGGCTGTCCAGTCAGCCGAGCAGACGCTGCGCAACACGATTCAGCAGCAGGCCGCATCACAAACGCAAACGCCATCTGATCTGCTGGTCCTGCAAAAGCAGATTCAAGAGTGGGCGATGATCACGCAGCTCCAAAGCACCGTTGTCAAAGAACTCGCGGACGCTGCCAAATCCGTCATCCAGAAGTCCGCCTGAAATCGCACGACGATCTGGCCCGGGACACCTGGTCTCCGGGGTCTGATGAGTCACTGATGCTCGCAGCACTCGAGCAGGCCAACGCCGCGCTGGCGGCGGGAGAGGTCCCGGTTGGGGCGGTCGTGGTGTACGAGGGTAGGGTGATCGGGCGTGGCTACAACCGTCCGATTGCATCGCACGACCCCAGCGCACACGCAGAGATTCAGGCGCTTCGCGACGCAGCGGCAACGCTCTCCAACTATCGACTGCCTGGTTGTGACCTGTATGTCACGCTGGAGCCCTGCGCAATGTGTGCAGGCGCAATTCAGCATGCGCGCATCAGCCGGCTGGTATACGGCGCAGCTGATCCTAAGACCGGGGCCTGTGGCAGCGTTGTTGACCTATTTGCCAACAAACAACTGGCCCCGCACACGAGCGTGACCTCGGGCGTGCTGGCGCAAGCCTCCTCAGCGCTGTTGCGAGGCTTCTTTGCAGACCGCAGAAAGCAAAAGCTCAGCCGCGGTTCGCAGACAGGCGTGCCGTCAGACCCGGCGGCCGATTACTGAACTTTTGCTTTCGCGCGAAGGGTCTGCTGCAGACGCTCGATCCGGGCGCGCTCGAGATCCTGGCGAATCTGTGGCGCGATCTGGGCGATGGGCGGCGGCGTGACGGTACGAACATCATCAAGCCGAATGACATGGAAGCCGAACTGTGTGCGCACGGGCTTCTCAGAGAAGCGGCCTTTTTGCAGCGCCACCATTGCCTCGGAAAACTCTTTGACGTAGGTGTCCGGCGTGGCCCAGTCGAGATCGCCGCCCTGCTGGGCCGATCCGATGTCGCGCGAGCGGCGCGCGAGGGTTTCAAACTTCTCGCCCTTGCGAAGCTGGGCGATGATCTGTCGAGCGTCGTCTTCCTTGTCAACCAGAATGTGGCGCGCCCGGTATTCTTTATCGCCACCGCCGCCTGTCCCATGAACACGCTGGTACTCGCGGTTGACGTCCTCATCGGTGACCGGCTCGATGTTGGCAAGGTGGTCCTGAATCAGGGCACGAATCAGAAGATCTTCCCGCATTTGCTCAAGCTGACGCGTGACGTCGGGGCTCCGGCCGAAACCTTTCGCGTCGGCCTCTTGCGCAAAGATTTCTCGCATGATGAGCTGGTCGCGGATCGCGGCGCGCAGTTCGGCCGTATCAGGCCGCCCCTGTGAAGCGAGCTGGCTAACGATCTCTTCAAGGCGCTGAACAGGAATCGGCTTGCCGTTGACGACGGCTATGGGCGCCGCAGCGGGGGACGTTTGCGCAACCGCGAGGGGTGCTGCGCATAAGCCCGCCAGCAGCACGAGCGACATCGTGAGCGCAGCATACGGGCGAGATCCGACTGACTGCTGTGCCAGAGGGCTGCAGGGAGAAGGTTTGTCCATGAGGGGTTCCTGAAAGGACTTCGCCGATGCGCAGAACGGCGCGCGGCGATGCGAAGGAAGCGGGTGTTTGCCGTAAGCAGATCGGCCACTTAAGCAGCGGCGTGAATGGAAAGCGCATGAATGCGGTGCGGTATCCAATCGTTCACGGCATGATACACGAGCCTGTGACGCGCCAGAGGAAGGTGTCCAGCGAAGCCTGACCAGCGGATACGCACCGTGTAATGGCCCGCGCCGCCGCTTGCGCCTGCGTGGCCAGCGTGCAGATGACTGTCGTCGATAACCTCTATGGAAGCGCCAGGAAACTGCGCTTCAAGCCGCGACCTGATTTCAAGCGGATCGGGTCTCACGACTGGCTATCCTGCGCAAACCGGCTCATGTAAAGCGCCTGCGCAATGACAAAGGCGATCGTCAGTCCCATGGTTCCAAACAGCTTGAAATTTACCCAGACATCGGTGCTGAACGTGTAGGCCACCCAGATGTTGAGCACGCCCATGCCTGCGAAGAACACCATCCACGCGACATTGAGCCTGTCCCAGATCGCTGGCTCAAGGCGGATCTGTGCGCCCATCAGGCGTTCAATCAGGTTGCGGCGAAAGACCCACCGGCTCACTGCCAAGGCCGCGGCAAGCGACAGGTAAAGCACCGTGGGCTTCCACTTGATGAAGGTCTCATCGCGGAGGATGAGCGTGAGGCCGCCGAACACCACAATGATGACCAATCCTGCCCACTGCATGGGCTCAACCGGCTTTCGGGCGAGCTTGAGCCAGCCTATCTGAGCAATGCTGGCCAGAATCGCTATCCCCGTGGCGATGTAGATGTCGCCCAGTTTGAAGGCCACGAAGAACAGAATCACCGGAAACAGATCGAACAGGAGCTTCATCGGGAATGACTCAAAAGGGCGATTGAACCGCTACAATAGTGAGTTTTCGTTTTAATCACTGGAGCCCATCACCATGGCTGACCGTACCCGTACCCGCCGAAACACGCTCGAGCGTCGGTGTCTTCCCAAGATGCTCAAGCGGCTGTTTGTTGGAAAGTCGCGCCCGGTTTTCCGCATGCTCGAGAAAGTCAAGCGCGTCTAAGCGTGGCTTGGCGTCAATCTGGCGTCAACCTGGCGTCAATCGGCTCGAAACTTAAGCGAGGCCGAATTGATGCAGTAACGGAGCCCGCTGGGCTCCGGTCCGTCTTTGAAGACATGTCCAAGATGCGCGTCGCACCGTGCGCACAACACCTCGGTGCGAATCATTCCCCAGCCAAAATCCCGTTTGGTTGCCACCGCATCGGGTGCCACGGGTTGCCAGTAACTGGGCCAGCCGGTTCCTGAGTCAAACTTTTCCCTGGAACCGAACAGGTCGGCACTGCAGCATACGCAGACGTACGTCCCGGCCGCATGATGATCCCAGTACTCGCCAGTAAAGGCGCGCTCGGTTCCGTGACAACGCGTCACCTTGTACTGGATTTCGCTCAGTTGCCGTTTCCACTCCTCGTCGGAGCGAACAATTTTTTCGTTCACTTTAGTCATGGGGAATTGCAGGTTGTCGTGGTCTGCTCGGGAAGAACCGCAAAATGTGGATGGTAATCGGAACCGACGAGGTGCGCCCGATGCCCCGGCAAGGGTCCCGGTATTGGTATGCTTCGCAGCCGGCGGTGCGCGGTGCATTCGCCAACCGAATTAGTCTTCAGGAGGATGCATGCAAGGCCTGATGATGGACATGCCGCTCTTGATCTCATCGATCCTGCGGCACGCGGCGCGTCACCATGGCGATGCCGAGATCGTTTCCCGGCGCCTGGAAGGCGACATTCACCGATACACGTATGCCGATTGCGAGCGCCGCGCCCGTACGCTGGCCGATGCGTTCGAGCGGGCCGGCGTTCGCCGCGGCGATCGGGTTGCCACGCTGGCATGGAACGGCTACCGGCACGTTGAGATTTATTACGCGGTGGGCGGCATGGGGGCGGTGATTCACACCATCAACCCGCGCCTGCATCCGGACCAGATCGCGTGGATCGTGAACCATGCCGAGGACATTCATCTCGCCTTTGACATCACGTTCCTGCCCATCATTGAAGCGATCGCCCCGCGCTGCCCGAATGTTCGCAGCTGGATAGCGATGGTTGACGAGGATCGGCAGCCGGCATCGTCGGCTATTCCGAACCTGTTGAACTACGAGGCGTTTTTGCGCAGCGGAAGCGACCAGTGGCGCTGGCCTGAGTTTGACGAGCGATCGGCAGTTGCCCTGTGCTACACCTCGGGCACGACGGGCAACCCGAAGGGCGCACTGTACGCACACCGCTCGACGGTATTGCATGCCTACGGGGCTGCGCTGCCCGATGCCATGGCAGCCTCAGCCCGGGATGTGATCCTGCCCGTGGTTCCAATGTTTCACGTCAATGCGTGGGGCATCCCTTACGTTGCTCCGCTGGTCGGCGCCAAGCTGGTATTTCCGGGCGCCCAGCTTGACGGCGCCTCCATCTACGACCTGTTCGAGCGGGAGGGCGTTACCTTCTCGGCGGGCGTGCCTACGGTTTGGTTGGGCCTTCTCGCGCATGTCCGGCAACAGGGCGCCCGGTTTTCAACGCTGCAGCGAACCGTCATCGGCGGCTCGGCTTGCCCGCCGGCGATGATCCGCGCGTTTCGCGACGACTATGGCGTCGACGTCATTCACGCATGGGGCATGACCGAGATGTCGCCCTTGGGAACGCTGGCCCGGCTTCAGAACCGACACCTGAGCCTTGACCCGGCGGCCCAGCAGAAGATCTTGGAGAAACAGGGGCACGTGATCTACGGCGTCGACATGAAAATCGTTGGCGACGATGGACAGGACCTTCCGTGGGATGGAAAGACTTTCGGCAATCTGCTGGTGCGAGGTCCCTGGATCATTCAGTCGTACTTCAAGAGCGAAGGCGGGGACCCGCTGCGCTACGACGCGGACGGCACCGGCTGGTTCCCCACCGGCGATGTCGCCACGATCGACGAACAGGGCTACATGCAGATCACAGACCGCAGCAAGGATGTGATCAAGTCTGGTGGCGAGTGGATCAGTTCCATTGACCTGGAGAACCTCGCCATTGCCCATCCAGCGGTCGCGAATGCAGCCGTTATCGGTGTTGCACATCCCAAGTGGGATGAGCGGCCGCTGCTGATCGTTGTCAGGAAGCCCGGCGCCGAGGTCAGCAGGGACGACCTTTTGAAGTTTTATGAGGGGAAGGTGGCCAAGTGGTGGATTCCCGATGACGTGCAATTTGTTGACGCGATTCCGTTGGGCGCCACCGGCAAGATCCTGAAAACACGCCTTCGCGAGCAGTTTCAGCACTACGCTTTCCCTGGGGTCTGATCGCAGAACAGGTCGCGCCTATTTAAGCGCGGCGGGTTCCTGCCTGGCCTCTTCAACTCATTCCCGATGGATTGTCGATGAACCAGATCGATTACACCGTGAGCGGCAACCTTGCCGTCATCACCATGAAAAACCCGCCGGTCAACGGGCTCGGCTACGAGCTTCGCCGGAGCATTTGCGATGGGGTCCAGAAGGCCATTTCAGACCCATCGATCAGGGCCATTGTGCTCACGGGCGGCGGTCGGGCATTTTCCGGTGGTGCCGATATCCGAGAGTTCAACACGCCCAAGGCGGTGGCTGAACCGACGTTGCTGTCGGTGATCCGGCTCATCGAAAGTTCGCCCAAGCCGGTTATCGCGGCGGTGCATTCGGTGGCCATGGGCGGCGGCCTTGAACTTGCCATGGGATGTCACTATCGGGTGGCGAGCCCCGGCGCGCAAATCGCCCTGCCCGAGGTGAAGCTGGGCGTGCTGCCGGGGGCCGGGGGTACCCAGAGGTTGCCTCGCCTGGTGGGTCTCGAGATGGGCCTGAACATGATCGTGAGCGGTCAGACGGTTCTGTCCGAAAGGCTTGCCGCAACCAGGCTGTTCGACCAGATCGTCGAGGGTGACCTGGTCACCGCAGCCAAGGCGTTTGCTCGAAAGGTAGTCGACGAAGGCAAGGGGCTGCCCCGTGTGCGCGACATCCGAATCGAGCATCCGGATGCGCAGGCGCTGTTGCAGTTCGCTCGCAACACGGTTGGGGTGGTGGCCCGCAATTTTCCGGCGCCCATGAAATGCATTGAAGCGGTTGCAGCAGCGATCGACAAGCCATTTGACGAAGCGATGCGATTCGAGCGCGCGCTGTTTCTGGAACTGGTGCAGACGCCAGAATCGAAGGCGCTCCGCCATGCGTTTTTTGGTGAGCGTGCTGCCAGCAAGATTCCCGACATACCCGAGGACACGCCACTCCGGGAGATCCGATCCGCCGCGGTGATCGGGGCGGGCACCATGGGGGGCGGCATCGCCATGAATTTTGCCAATGCCGGCATCCCGGTGATCGTGCTTGAGGCGAAAGCCGACGCCCTCGACAAAGGCATTGCGACCATCCGGGCAAACTACGAAAACACAGCAAAGAAGGGGCGGATCAGCGCGGAAGACGTCGCAACCCGCATGGGTCTTATCCGTCAGACGCTCAGCTACGATGACATCGCATCAGCCGATATCGTCATTGAGGCAGTGTTCGAAGACATGGTGGTGAAGGAGCAGGTGTTTCGCAAGCTCGATCAGATCATGAAGCCAGGCGCAATTCTGGCTACCAACACTTCAACACTGAATGTCGACCGGATTGCCGCCTTTACGAGCCGTCCTCAGGATGTGATCGGCACCCACTTCTTCAGCCCTGCCAACGTGATGAAGCTGCTTGAGGTGGTGCGCGGGGCCAAAACCGCCAAAGATGTGCTCGCCACCACCATGCAGTTGGCGAAGAAGCTGCGCAAGACCGGCGTGGTGTCCGGGGTCTGCGATGGGTTCATCGGAAACCGGATGGTCGAGCAGTACATCCGGCAGGCGGGCTTCATGCTCGAGGAGGGCGCGCTGCCTCAACAGGTCGACCGCGCCATTGAGAAGTTCGGATTCGCGATGGGGCCTTTCCGAATGAGTGATCTTGCCGGTAATGATGTGGGCTGGTATATCCGAAAGCGGCGCTACCAGGAACAGCCCGACATGAAGTACCCGCGCATTGCCGACCTGATCTGCGAGAAAGGGCGCTTCGGACAAAAAACCGGCGCTGGCTTCTACCGCTACGAAACGGGCCGGCGCGATGCCATGGCTGACCCGGTCGTTGAGCAGATGATTGTCGACCATCGCGCATCGATCGGTCTGAAGCCGAGAAAGCTCTCCGACGATGAGATCGTCCATCGTCTGGTGTGTGCGCTGGTCAACGAGGGCGCCAAAATTCTCGAGGAGGGCATTGCGCTTCGTGCCTCCGATATCGACATGGTCTATCTCACCGGTTACGGTTTCCCGGTTCATCGCGGTGGGCCCATGTTGTACGCCGACCTTTATGGGCTTTACAACGTTGCCGCTCGCATGAACGAGTTCGCGCGCAATCCTCATGGCGACCCGGGGTTTTGGACGCCTGCACCGCTGCTCGCCAGGCTGGTCGAAACCGGCAAAGGCTTTAACGGCTGATCATCAGCCCCGAACGAATCTGATCAGGAGAGATCCATGCGTGAGGCAGTGATTGTTTCCACCGCGCGTACCGCCCTCGCGAAAAGCTGGCGTGGCTCGCTCAACATGACCCACGGCGCAACCATGGGCGGGCATGTGGTGCGCGCAGCCATCGAGCGGGCAGGAATCGACGCCGCGGAAGTTGAAGACGTGTTGATGGGGTGCGCCAACCCCGAAGGTGCAACGGGGGCCAACATCGCCCGTCAGATCGCGCTGGCCGCAGGCTGTCCGGTCACGGTGTCAGGCGTAACCGTGAACCGCTTCTGCTCATCCGGCCTGCAAACCATTGCCATGGCTTCGCAGCGCATCCTGTCGGGCGAAGCGGATGTGTTCGTGGCGGGCGGCGTCGAGTCAATATCGTGCGTTCAAAACGAAATGAACAAGCACATGCTTGTGGACAGCCGGCTCGAGCGCAAAAAGCCTGAAATCTATTGGAACATGCTGCAAACCGCCGAGCAGGTTGCCAAGCGCTACAACATTGCGCGCGAGCGCCAGGACGAGTACGGCGTCCAGAGCCAGAACCGAGCCTGTGAAGCTGCGGCGGCTGGAAAATTCGCCGATGAAATTGTGCCAATCGCCGTCATGATGGCAACCGCTGATCGCAACACCGGGCAGCTCGCTACGCGTGAGGTCATGCTGGTTGACGATGAGGGGCGGCGTGCCGACACCACACTCGCGGGCGTGGCGCAGATCAAGCCGGCCATTCCCGGCGGTGTCATCGCAGCGGGTAACGCCAGCCAGTTCTCCGACGGCGCGGGGGCCTGCGTCGTCATGGAAGCGGGCCTGGCCGAACGACGTGGACTCAAGCCGCTTGGGTATTTCCGCGGCTTTGCTGTGGCAGGCTGCGAACCTGATGAAATGGGAATCGGCCCGGTGTTCGCGGTACCAAAGCTGCTGGCCCGGGCCGGCCTCAAGGTTGAAGACATCGATCTGTGGGAACTAAACGAAGCGTTCGCCGTGCAGGTGCTTTACTGCCGCGACCGTCTCGGCATCCCCGCAGACCGCTTAAACGTCAACGGGGGGGCGATCGCAATCGGCCATCCATACGGCGTCAGCGGTCAGCGGCTCACAGGGCATGCACTGATTGAGGGTCGACGCAGAAAGGCGCGTTGGGCCGTGGTCACGATGTGCGTCGGGGGCGGTATGGGGGCAGCCGGGCTTTTCGAGATCATTCATTGAAAGCTGCCTGGCTCTGCCGGCGCTTCTGAGGTTGCATCGATGTCAGTCAAAAATTTATTTGACCTGGCGGGTCGCAAAGCGATCATCACAGGTGGCTCGCGTGGATTGGGCCTGCAGATCGCCGAAGCTCTCGGCGAAATGGGCGCCGAGGTCCTGATCGCCGCCCGCAAACAGGCTGAGCTAGACCAGGCCGTGGCGCATCTGCAATCGCTTGGCATCCGTGCCTGCGCGATGGCGTGTGACATGACGCAGGTCGATTCGGTCAGACAGTTTGCCGAGCAGGCTGTTGAACAGCTCGGCCATTGCGACATCCTGGTCAACAATGCCGGAACGGCATGGGTCGCGCCCGCCGAAGACCATCCGATTGAGGCGTGGCAGAAACTGGTCAATTTGAATCTCACCGGCGTGTTCGTCCTCACCCAGGAGATCGGCCGACGTTCCATGATCCCGCGTCGCTATGGGCGTATTCTGAATATCGCCTCCACCGCGGGGCTGCGCGGCAACCCGCCCAATTCCAATGAAGGCATCGCCTACAACACCACCAAGGGCGGCCTGGTCAATTTCACGCGTGCACTGGCTGGCGAGTGGGGTGAATTCGGTATTACCGTGAACGCGCTCGCACCGGGTTTCTTCCCCTCGCGCCTGACACAGGTTGCCCTGGCGCAGTTTGGCCAGTCAATCATTGATGCCACGCCACTGCACCGACTTGGCGACGCCGAAGACATGAAGGGCGCAGCCGTGCTGTTTTGCTCCGAAGCCGGGCGCCACATCAGCGGTCAGATTCTGGCGATCGACGGCGGCCTGACAGCGGTCTGACAGCATGTTGGTTTCAGATCGCCCGTCGGGCTTTGATATTGCGATCCCGTTCGTCGAGCACAGCGGCATTCGACTGCTCGAAACCCATCGGGACAAAGTGGTAACCGAGTTGAGTCTTGCTGCGCATCACATGAACTCCGCCGGTTATGCGCACGGCGGTGCCGTGATGACGCTACTTGATGTCACGATGGCAATTGCCGGGCGAATGGTGGCGCGCGATCCGGGTCCCGAAGACACGGTCATGGCCACGATCGAGATGAAAACCAGTTTTATGCAGGGCGCACGAGGCCGGCTCCTCTGCACGGGCGCCTGTATTCATCAGACTCGTGCCCTGGCATTCTGTGAAGCCGAGATTCGGGATGAATCAGGCGCTTTGATCGCCCGGGCATCGGGCACCTTTCGCTTCATGTCACGACGAAGGAGCCCTAGCGATGGCTGAAATGAACCGCCAATGGCGGCTGGCGCGCCGACCGGCGCAAGCGGTGACGCCTGACTGTTTCGAGTGGGTGGAGTGTCCGCTCGAGCCCCTGGAGGATGGTCAGGTTCGGGTGCGCAATCACTGGCTGTCACTCGACCCCTATATGCGCGGCAGGATGGATGACGCCAGGTCATACGCGCCGCCGCAGGCGCTTGGGGCCGTGATGCAGGGCGGTACGGCAGGCGAGGTCGTTGAAAGCCGGCACGCCGACTTCAAAGCAGGCGATGAAGTGGTCGGCAGACTCGGCTGGCAGTCATTTGCCAATGTGCCCGCGCGGGAACTGCGTCGAATCGATACGCGACGGGTTCCGATGCAGGCATGGCTGGGCGCTGTGGGTATGCCGGGTGTCACAGCATGGGTCGGAATCAATGACATTCTGTCGCCGCAACCTGGCCAGACGCTGGTCGTCAGCGCAGCCAGTGGCGCGGTTGGCTCTGTCGTCGGTCAGCTCGCTCGCGCCTGGGGCGCCCGTGTCATTGGTATCGCTGGCGGCGAAGAGAAATGTCGAATCGTCGTCAACGAGTTTGGGTTTGATGCCTGCGTCGACTACAAAGCGGGCAACCTTGCCGCGGACCTTGACCGTGCCCTTGGCGGCGCCCGGATCGATCGCCTGTTTGAGAACGTCGGAGGCGCGTGTCTTGACGCATGCCTCGGCCAGATGAACGCATTCGGTCGGGTTGCCGTGTGCGGGCTCATTTCGGGTTACAACGGCGAACCGATTGCGCTTGCCAACGTGCGATCCATCTTGGTGAATCGGCTTCATGTCCAAGGCTTCATCGTATCGGACCATATGGAGCGCTGGGCACCCGCACTCGCTGAGCTTGCCGAGTTGGCAGCCTCGGGCAAGCTGCGCTGGCGCGAGACGATTGCCGAAGGCCTTGAGCGCGCGCCGGAAGCCTTCATCGGGCTGCTGAAGGGGCGCAATCTCGGCAAGCAGCTGGTTCGCATCTGACTGCGCGGCGATGAAACAGTTCGCTGGTCGGATTGCTGTGATAACCGGCGCGGCAAGCGGATTCGGGCTTGAATTCGCGCGTCATGCGGCATCACGCGGTATGCAACTGGTATTGGCCGACGTCGAGCCCGCCGCGCTCAATGTTGCAACGGCTGAACTGCGCGCCACCGGTGCGCAGGTTCTGTCGTGTGTCACGGATGTGTCAAATGCTGAGCAGGTCGCGTTGCTGGCTGATCAGGCTTTTGCCGAGTTTGGAGCGGTGCATCTGCTGTTCAATAACGCCGGGGTTGCACCCGTTGGATTGATCTGGGAGCACAGCGCAGCCGACTGGCAGTGGGTTCTGGGCGTGAATGTCATGGGTGTTGCGAACGGTCTGCGAAGCTTCGTGCCGCGCATGCTGGCTCAAGCCGATGACTGCCACATCGTCAACACGGCGTCAGTGGCCGGCTTTATTTCGCCCACCACCATGGGGCTGTACAACGCGAGCAAGCATGCCGTCGTCACCCTCAGCGAAACGCTTCACCACGATCTTCGTTCGGTCGGATCCTCGATCGGTGTCACCGTGCTTTGCCCAGCCTTCGTTCCCACGGGTATCGCGCGCTCTGAGCGCAATCGCCCGGCGTCCGCGGTCAGTGATCAGGCGCCCACCGAGGCAACACGGCGCGCGCAGGCGGTCATGGAGCGCGCGGTGTCAGCGGGGCGTTTGTCCGCAGCCGATATCGCAGGGATGACGTTTCAGGCAATTGAATCGCGTCAGTTCTATCTTTTTACGCACCCGGCCATTCTTCCGGCGGTTGCAGGACGACACGCTGCAATTGCGTCCGGTGCCGAGCCCGATGACCCCTTTGGAAAACGACCAGCGCTGTCGCCCTCAGCCGCCATCACGCAGGCTGGCATCCGCCTGGAAACAGGCAGTTGGGATGCTCTGCAAGCGCATTGCCAGGCCATCCGGTTTCGGGTGTTCGTGGGCGAGCAGGGAATAGATCCTGCTCTGGAACTTGATGAGGCCGACCGCGATTGCCTGCACTGCGTGGCCTGGTCGGGCGGCAAAGCCGCTGGCACCGGACGGCTGCTTCCCGACGGTCATATCGGCCGCATGGCAGTGCTGCCCGAGTTCAGGCGCTCAGGCGTTGGTGGATTGATTCTCGAGCAGCTGATCGTTGCGGCGCGTGAGCGCGGCCATCGCCGGATCGAGCTCAGCGCCCAAGCCTATGTCGAGTCGTTCTATCGGCGTCATGGATTCACGCGGGAGGGATCGATGTATCTCGAAGCGGGAATTGAGCACGTCAAGATGTGGCGCGCGCTTTAGCCCGCTGAGGCCTACGCCGCTCGCTAAAGTTCGAGGCGCCGTTCACCTGCGAATACTGGCCCCTCATGGCCCCGCGTATCACGTCCCCAATTCCAGGTTCGCTCCACAAACAGCAGGCTACCGTCGTGCTTGACTGCCACGACGGTTGAGGCGCGCGTTCCGTATCGAGCGTTCACGATGAAAGGCGTTCGGATAAGCACATCCGGATCCGACTGATTAGCGTCTGCAGGGACCTCGTGCGCACTCACCGGGCGTTGATCCGTCAACGCATCGAACAGCTGCTCAACCGGGTTCTGATGGTCAAGAACCTCCTGAACCACCGCGCCAAGTCGCAGCGACTTGGGCCACTCGGTATTGAGCAGATGGTTGGATAGGGTGTGTACGCCCGCTGGGGGCATTTGCGGCACCGTGTCTGGCGAACGATTCGACAAGTAGGCGCAAGAGGGCGCATTGCCTGACCAGTCGAACAGCAACAAGTTGAAGCCTGCGTAGCGGTCGGCGCTCGCCTGCAGTGCCAACGCATGGCGTTCGGGCGAGTGTGTTCCCGCGACATAAGAAGCGCCCAACTCGCCCCGAGATCGCTCCCCGGGGCCGCGATGCGGCCGCTCGCGAAAATTTGTGACGGCAGCAAGCTTTCCCTGGCGACTAATAGCGAGCCAGGTTCCCCCGGCATTCAGATCGCGCCCCCCGTAGACATCAGGCATGTCTGACCACCAGTGAGCGGGCAAAGCGGGCCGGTCATGAAATTCATCTCGATTCGCCGCCAGCAGCAACCTGTAGCGCGAACTGGCATTCCAGGCAAACGCGATCAGGCACATGATCAGGGCTCGATCGGCTCGATGAGCTCGAACACCTCAACATGCCTCGGCCCCTGCGCGAGCTGCATCAGGCCGGAGGCTGAGGCGCTGTCCGAGATCAATTGAGCCAGAGCCTGCAGGGGGTGGGGCGCGCACTCGTAACTTTCCATCCAGGTGGTCTGACCGTTTGGCTGCTCATCGGACCTGCGCCAGAAGCGCAAGCGAACGCCATGAAGAGCTAGCTTCTGTTTGTGGCGAATGAGTCCCGACAGCACCGCGTCGTCGTCGGCCGCGCTGGACTTGAAATAAATGAACACCGCAATGGCTGCGGCAGGCTCTGTCATCAGCGCTCGACCGGATACGGGAGACCGAGCAGGGTAAGTGACCGACCGTCGGCAAGGCAGGCCTGCGGGGCCAAGGTAATCTGCGATTCAAACAGCAGATGCGATCCCCCCTGCGGCGACGGCGCAGACATGACCACCTCACCGCACGGCTCAGTTGCCGACGGCGCCAACACGTCGGAGCCTGCCGCGGGGGCGGGGCCAGCTACATGCGCCAAGAACATCCTGCGCTTGAGCTTACCCAGGTAGTGACTGCGCGCGACGACTTCCTGCCCCGGGTAACAGCCCTTTTTGAAGCTGACACCGTCGACCAGATCGAGGTTGACCATTTGCGGAACGAACCGTTCCAGACCTGCAGCAGCCAGACGCGGTTGACCTGCCCGCGTATCGGCCCAGCGCCAGAGCGTGGACGACCAGCCGGTAAGCCCGGAGGTGAGCGTCGACCAGACGGTTGCGCCATCAGGTGTCGGCACCAGCAGCAGCGCACGCGCAACCGATGCCGCGTCTTCACTCGATGAAAGGTCAGCGGCAGGAATCGGTACGCAGCCCAGCAAAACCAAGGGGCCTGACTGGTCAACCGCCTTGGGTGCAGGCCAGTGTCCACCCAGGGCCTTGACCATGTCGGCAGCGCCCCTGCCGCCGAGTCCGAACAGGCACCAGTGCTCGGTTTCGTCGATGATCCGCACCTTGGCGCGCAACACGAACATGGATAGGCGCTTTTTAAGGCCCGGAACAAATGGCTGGGGAATGATCAATCGCACGCCAGCCTGGGTTCTCCAGCACATGAGGCTCGTTAACAAACGCCCCTTGGCCGAGCAATATCCCGCGAGAACCCACCGTTCCTCGTTGAGCGTCTCGATGTCGTTGGTGAGTTGGGAGTGAAGAAAGCGAACCGCGTCGTCACCCTCGACGCTGAGCACGGCGAGGTCGGCAACCGGTGCGACCCAACCATTCAGGACGGATTGGACATCAGCACCGGCGCTGGTGATGTGAATTTGGGGCCCGAACTCATCAACCAACACCGAGCCGCCGCAGGTCACTGCAAGCGCCTCGGCGTGACGCGTGTCGCTGACGGCGGAAATCAGAGGAGTGTTCACGGACAGTATTATAGGGAGCGAAGCCCCCCCGTAACGCAGCGAAACCCTGATGACGATGCCACGATTTATCCGACGCGCGGTGCTTGCCGCGCTGACGGTCATTGCCTTCGGTGCCGGATTCGTGTCCAGCGTGCTGTATCAGTATCGGCTTGCGCCGCTTCATCAAGATTCAAAGCCGAGGCGACTGGTCATCACACTGGGATCCGGACCGGCGGCCATCGCACTGGCACTTGATCGTGCTGGCTTTAATGTGTCACCCAATCGGCTCGGCATGATCATAAGGTTGCGGGGTGATGCGAGCCGCTACCGGGCAGCGCTTTACGACGTCATGCCAGGGCAATCTCTGAAAAGTGTTCTTGATGCGATCGCTCGGGGTGAAGGACAGCCCGCCCTGCTCAGAATGGTCGAGGGCCTCAGCTTTCGGCAGGTGCGCGAGCTGATTGACAACCATCCCCATCTTTCAGCCGACACGCGGGCCATGGACGAGTCGACGTTGCTGTCGCGAATCGGCGCTCCTTTTTCCAGCGCTGAGGGCTTATTTCTGCCCGACACGTATCATTTCGCCCCGGGTAGCAGTGCACTCAGTGTGTATCGCGACGCTTGGCGTGCGATGGACCGTCTGCTGCAGAAAGAATGGGCCAACCGATCGGCAAATCTTCCGCTCGAGTCGGCCTATCACGCTCTGATTCTCGCGTCGATCATTGAAAAGGAGACCGGCCGTGCGGAGGATCGCGCGATGATCGCGTCGGTGTTTGTAAACCGGCTGCGTAAAGGCATGATGCTGCAAAGCGATCCCACGACCCTGTACGCGCTGGGGCCGTCATTTGAGGGGCGACTTCGACGGCGCGACCTTCAGCTTGATCATCCTCACAATACCTACATGCGAACTGGATTGCCGCCCACGCCGATTGCGCTGCCCGGACGAGGCGCGATCGAAGCGGCGCTTCGCCCAGCGGAGTCGTCTGCCCTGTTTTTTGTTGCACGCGGCGATGGCAGCACTGAATTTTCCATTGACCTGAAGGCCCATAACCGCGCAGTTGAACGGTTCATTCTCAAACGATGACTCACGGTCGCTTCATTACATTCGAAGGCATTGATGGTGCAGGCAAAAGCACGCATGTGACCTGGTTTGCCGATCTGCTGAAATCGCTCGGGCACCCGGTGATGGTCACGCGTGAGCCGGGTGGCACGGCGCTGGGGGAGCAACTTCGCAATCTGGCACTCAACCATCCCATGGCGCCCCTCACCGAACTCCTGCTGGTGTTTGCTGCTCGGGCGGAACATCTGGCGGAGCGAATTCGCCCGGCGCTGGCGCGCGGCGAGTGGGTGGTTTGCGATCGGTTTACTGATTCAACCTTCGCTTACCAGGGGGCGGGGCGCCAGATTGGAATTGAGCGCGTGCGACGTCTCGAGGCGCTGGTGCATCCTGACCTGCAGCCGCATCACACGTTTCTGTTCGACCTGGACCCTGCCGAGGCGGCCAGGCGACGCGCCACCGCACGCGCCGCCGATCGATTCGAGGCGGAGGACCTCAGTTTTTTCGATCGGGTGCGCGGCGGATATTTGCAGCGCGCAGCCGACTTTCCCGGTCGTTTCACGGTCATCGACAGCACCCAGACTATCGATATCATCAGGAAACTACTTCAACAAAGCGCTGCAACCCTATGACGCCGTTGCCAAAATGGCTTCTACCACCCCTGACATCGCTGCTGGCAGGCCGCGAACGCCTGCATCACGCGCTGCTCATCACCGGACCAGAGGGCGTCGGCAAGGAATGGCTCGCAAGGGCGCTTGCTGCCGCGCTGCTGTGCGATGCGCCCGGAGCCGCCCGTCTTGCCTGCGGCGGCTGCGCGGGCTGTCGTTGGTTTTCGCAGGACTCTCATCCAGATTTCCGGCTGATTCGTCCATCGGCCGATGAGGTCAGCGCGGATGACGCAGACGCACCGGCGAAGGCAACGAAAGCGTCGCGCGATATCCGGATCGAGCAGATCCGCGCTTTGGCTGGGTTTGTAGAGATTGCAAGTCATCGGGGTGGGGCAAAGGTGGTGCTCGTTACACCGGCAGAGGCCATGAACGGCGCGGCGGCCAATGCACTTCTTAAAACACTTGAAGAACCGTCGCCAAATACCTATTTTATATTGGTTTGTAGCCGGATTTATCGCTTGCCGCCTACCGTCCGCTCGCGGTGTCGTCAGGTTCCCATCCGCGTACCATCGACCGACGAGGCAATATCGTGGGTGGTCGATCAAACGGGTGTTGATTCAGACAGAGCGCTTGAGTGGCTGGCCTTCTGTGGTGGCGCCCCGCGCCGTGCAGTTGAATTTGGCATGGCTGAGCAGGCGGCGACGCACCGGGATCTGCTTGATATCGTTGCCAGCGGCGATCGCGACACACTTCCCGCCCTGGCCGATCGCCTGCAGCAGCACGAACCGGGAAACTGGGCGCCGGTGCTGCATGCGTGGTGCGTCGACCTGCTTCGATGCAAAGCAGGTGCCCTGCCGCGTTACTTTCCTGGTGAGACCAACAGGTTGGGTGCGCTCGCTCAGCGGTCTGACCTGCAGGGGCTGATCGGGTTTGAATCCTGGATGCGCCAGCTTGGTCGGCTGGTCACGCATCCCTTGAACGCGCGCCTGGTCGCCGAAGACGCTTTGAGCCGATACCGCGCGGTGTTTGCGCGTGGCGGTCACAAGCAGTAGGCCGGCGGCTTGGGGTTCATCCCAGGGGGTTTGCGGATTAGCGGGGCGGGGCGATGCCCGGCCGTTAGAATGCTTTATGCTGATCGATTCACACTGTCACCTCGACTTTCCAGAGCTGCTCGATCGCTTCGATGAGGTTCGCTCGAACATGGCGGACAACGGAGTCGGGCGCGCGCTATGCGTTGCGGTCAACCTTGAAGATTTTCCCAAGGTTCTGGCGTTGGCCAGGCGTGCGCCTGAGTTGGTCGCCTCGGTAGGCGTGCACCCAGATTACTCTGACGTGCAAGAGCCGGATGTTGACACCCTGGTTGCGCTCGCCAACGAACCCAAAGTGGTTGCAATCGGGGAGACGGGCCTTGACTACTACCGGGCACCCGCTGGCGAGCTTGGCTGGCAGCGCGATCGCTTTCGCACGCATATTCGTGCGTCCAGAGTCTGCGGTAAACCGCTGATTGTCCACACACGGTCTGCTGCACCCGATACGATCGGCATTCTGCAGGAGGAGGGCGCGCGCGACGCGGGCGGTGTCATGCATTGCTTTACCGAAGACTGGGATTGCGCGCGCGCGGCAATCGAAATGGGTTTCTGCATCTCGTTCTCCGGAATCGTGACCTTTAAAAGCGCCAGTGCGCTTCGAGAAGTTGCCGCCAAAGTGCCCGACCACGCGCTACTCATCGAAACCGATTCGCCCTACCTGGCGCCGGTGCCTCATCGCGGCAAAACCAATGAGCCCGCTTATGTTCGACACGTTGCAGAGTTCCTGGCGCAGCTGCGCGGCGTATCGATTGAAAGAATTGCCGAGATGACAACCTCCAACTTTGAGCGCTTGTTCGGTCGCCCAGGCTCGGAACAGAGGTAAACATGCTCCGTCCCCTCCACGATCTTTGTGCTGCGATCACGAATCGGCTGGCGCTGCTCGGCCTGACGCTGATGGTTGCGGCCGCTAGCGCGGCCGTCGCACAGGCGCAGTCACCGAACTTTTGGCGCGCAATTGAGGCGAACGATATTGATTCGCTGCGAACCGAGTTGCTGCGAGGCGCGAGTCCGAACGCCCGCCATCCGGAGCACGGACCGGCGATTGTTGCCGCGGCCCGATTCAAGTCATTCGATGCAGTCAGAGTGCTTGCCTCCCTCAACGCCACGGACGTTGACGCCGCGAGCAGCGCTGACGAAAACGCACTGATGCTGGTGTCCATGCTCGGCGATCGGCGCTCATTCGATGCGCTGATTCAGCGTGGATCGCAGGTGAATCGCCCCGGATGGACGCCGCTGCACTATGCAGCGAGTGGAGGGCAGCTTGAGTTGGTCAAGGTTCTGATCGACCAGCACGCGTTCATTGACGCCCAGTCGCCGAATGGCACAACTGCGCTGATGATGGCGGCAAGAATGCGTGCGCTGCCGGTTGTTCAATATCTGATTGACCAGGGCGCTGACCCGTCTCTCAGGAATCAGGCCGGGCTGGACGCAGCCGCCTACCTCGAGCGAAACGGCGAGCGCCAATGGGCGATCTGGATGAAAGAGCGCGTTCAGCGCTATGTCGCGCGTTATGGCACGGTTGAGCAGCCCCGCTGGACCGCTACCGAAGCGGCTGATGCGGCACAACCCGCAGGGTCGGCGGGTCGCGCAGCTGATCTGGGTGCCGTGCAGATGAACCGCGAGGTCAACGTCGCACCGGACCCCGCAACGTCGGCAGCCAGGGTGTCTGCCACCCCGCCATCGGTTGCTGCACCCGCCGCAGTGGCCGGGCAGGGGGCTGCTGCAGGTCCGGCGGTTCGTGGTGGGCTGCCGGCGGGGTCTGGCAGTGCGGCTGCACCGGCGGGCGCTGCGGCTGCGGCGAGGCCAGGTGCGCCATCACCGCCTGCCCCGCTGGCCAAGCCTGCAGCGCCGGCACCTGCGCCAACGGCATCTGCGCCAAAGGCATCTGCGCCAACGGCGCCGCGGCCGGCGATGGCTGCGCCGTCCGCAGCGCCCGCGCCATCTGCCGCGCCCCAGTCACCCCCCAAGCCCGCCGCGCCCGCCGCGCCCGCGGTGAGGCCCGTTGCGCCCGCCGCGCCCGCGGTGAGGCCCGTTGCGCCCGTTGCGCCGGCGGCGTCTGCGCCGGTGACGCCCTCTGCTCCGCCGGCCCCCCCGCCATCTTCAACCTCTTCCGCTGCGCCGACGGCCGCGACGCCAAAGCCGCCCAACAACGACAGCGAACCGCTCTTCTTCTCGCGCACGCTTACCATTCCCGCCGATCCGCCCAGCGCGGCGCCCGCAGCGGGCAAGCGCTGACCGAAACGCGGACGTACCCATGAGTCAGCCGTCAATCGGCTCGCAGCGCGCCAGGGCTGCGGTGTCTGGCTTGCTTTCAGGCGAAACGGCCTCGAATACCGGCACGGCGGAGCCCGTCATGCGCTTGAAAGGTCTGACGCGAAGCTACCGAACGGGCGCTGGCGACGTTCATGCGCTCAGGGATATCAACCTGGTGGTGCAGGCGGGTGAGTTCGTGGCGATCATCGGCCCGTCCGGCTCCGGCAAAAGCACATTCATGAATCTGGTCGGGTGCCTCGATTCACCCACCACTGGCTCGTATTTGCTCGCGGGCGAGCGTGTTGAGCGGCTGTCAGGCAACGCGCTGGCAGCGATTCGCAACCGGCGGATTGGGTTCGTGTTTCAACAGTTCAATCTACTCGGAAGGGCCAGTGCGCTTGAAAACGTCGCCATGCCGCTTGTCTATGCCGGTATCGGCAAACGGGAGCGACTCCGGCGCGCTGAGCAGGCGTTGAACGAAGTTGGCCTTGGAGACCGATTGCATCACACACCGGCGCAGCTCTCGGGTGGGCAGCAGCAGCGCGTTGCGATTGCCCGCGCGCTCGTCAACCACCCGGCGATCATTCTTGCCGACGAGCCCACCGGCGCACTCGATTCCGCGACATCGCTCAGCTTGATGTCGCTGCTGCAAACGCTGAACCGAAACGGTCAAACCGTTCTCTACGTGACCCACGAAGCCGACATCGCGGCGTTCGCCCGGCGAATCATTACGTTCCGAGACGGCAGGCTTCAGGAGGACCGGCCGGGACCGAACCGAGACGCCGCCTATCACAGTAACTTCGCATAATTTGTATTATGTAAAATTACGTCGATACCAGGAAACGCCGTCCTGATCGGTGCTGCACTGCGCCCGCCCTGCGGCCAGTAGCCTGTTCAAATGCGCCAGGCTCTCGCCGGTTGCCATCGATACCAATTGCGCATCGTCGGGATCGATGACCCGGGAAAACAGCGCTGCAAAGGCGTCGACCGCGCGCGTCGGCTTTTCAAGCGCAACTTCCAGTCGATCCAGCGATTCGATATGACTCTTCTCAAGCTGCGCGAGCCTCACGTGCAGTCCCTTGAACGGTTCGTTATGCGCGGGCAAGACCAGCACGTCAGCGTCGATTCGCGACCGAAGCTTGTCAATTGAATGCAGCCAATCGCCCAGGGGATCTGCCTCGGGCTCGGTCGGGAATACGGAAACGTTGGACGAAATTCTTGGCAGCACCTGATCACCCGATATCAGCAGTCCCGCCTGATGGTTAACGAGACAGGCGTGTTCGGGCGAGTGACCGTTACCGGTAACCACTTCCCACTGGTGCTGGCCAATATTGAGCACCTCGCCGTCATGGAGACGTCGAAAGCTGTCCGGTAGGGCATAGACAGCTTTCCCGAACGAGCCGAATCGGGTACGGTAAGTCTCGAGTTGTTCGTCGCTCCACCCTGCCCTGCGATAAAACTCAACGCCCTCCGGCGGCGCCTCGCGTCCGGTGTCGGCCACCAGGACACGGCCGGTCAGGTATTCACCCCGCGTCATCCATAACCTGCAGCCGAAACGCCGCGTGATCCATCCCGCCATACCGATGTGATCGGGGTGCATGTGCGTGACGAAGACGCGGGTGACTGGGCGTTGACGAAATCCCTGAGCGAAGATCTGGCGCCAGGCGTGTGCCGTATCGGCGTCTTGAACACCCGTATCGATAACGGCCCATCCATCGCCGTCGTCGATTGCCCAAAGGTTGATGTGGTTGAGCGTGAACGGCAGCTTCATCCTGATCCATAGCACGCCGGGCGCAACCTCGATGGTTTCGCCCAATGAGGGTTTCGCGGAAAACGGATAGGCGATCGCGTCCCCAGATGACGTGTCTTGTAGCGAACCCATGGACATCTGATGGCCGCTCAGGTGCGGCATTCGTTGGCGAGCTGCTTTCCCTGCTTGGTATCAAGCAGCATGGACTTTCCCGGTATGGTGATCCAGGTAAGACCGGAGGTTTTGTCTTCGAGCCGGAGTACGCCGGTTTGTGTGGCGACAACCTGCATCGTGTAATTGCGCCGCTCCCAGTAGAGGATGGCGCTCTTGCGATCTTCCGAAACCTGGCGAAGTTCGACTCTGCGGTTCATCTCGCAGTGAAATACGCCGGTCGTAAGCTTGAGCGACGGGTGGTGCGCCCCGGCGTGTCCAGCACCGTGAGCTGCGCCCGATGCCGCCCACAGACTGGATGATCCGAAGGCGAAAATGGCAAATAAAGCGACGCGACCGACGCGGCATAAAGACATGACCAACTCCTTGGCGCAACAGTAAAAGCCGGTCAAACCGGACGACGCGGTACGCTAGCCGGAAAGTCAAATCCCCGCAAACTGGGTCGCTCCGCGCGCGGGGCTGTTTAGCGTACAGCCCCAGCCGGCGGCGGCGGCGGACTACCCGCCGGTGGCGCAGGCACTGCTGGGCGTGCCGTAGCGGGCGCCGCGCGCTGACCCGTCTGCTCGCTCAGCCGCCCATCGACCGGAACTCGATGGCCTTTCGAATACATGCACTGAATGTACGCGTGATCGTACCGGCGCTGGGCGCTGTAGCTGTCACCTGCACCGCTTGAGGCACCCGAGGCGGTGCCGATGATGAGTCCGGTACCGGCACCCACGCCAGCGCCGCGCGAGCCGTCGATTGCCGCGCCCGCGATGGCACCCACCACGGTGCCGAGCGCTGCGCCGCGAACGAGGCTGTCCTGCCTGGCCTGTTCGGCTGCGGGCGTTGCCGCCTGGGCCGTTGCAAAGTTGCGGCATTCAAAATCGTCGAAGCGGAAGGTGTCGAAGCTCTTGCCACTACCGGGCAAAACCAGCATCGAGGGACCCGTGGGAGCGGTTGCGCAGGCGCCCAATGCCAGCGCGGCGGTCACCAGAGTGAGCGTTCTGGCGCGGCGCCACCAGGGGCTTGAGGAGGTCGGGGAATATCGCATGGCGCAACTCCAATTGTTCGGGCGAGGATGGGACATGCTAGCTGTTACTGAGCCGGTGCCGCTTGCGGAGGAACCTGAATCCACCCTTCAGGGCAATCAGGCGCTGCAGGATGATAGGCGGAGCGGCTTTCGCACCAATACCAGAAGCCAGATCGCGGTGCCTCAAGAACAGGGGCCTCGGGGCTGCGCTCCACATACACGGGTGGCGGTGCGGCAGGCACCACCACGACAGGTGGAACCGGCCGATATACGTACGGCGGGTAGGCCCAATAAGGCGTTGGCGCATAGTAAATCGGCGGTGGCCCGAACCAGACCCTGACTGACGGACCGTGAACGTGGCGATGTGGACGATAGTGTCCCGGGCCATGCACGGCAGGTAGATGGGGCCGGTGCGCGGCGGAGTCAAACCGGTGAGCCGCAGGGATTGCCGCCGGGCGATGCGCTGGAGAGTGCGCCCTGGGCGCGGGAGGCGGCCCCGACTGCGTAGCGCGCTGCTGCCCGGTTTGCGCATGCGTCGTGGTGGCACCCGCCAAGGCGAACACCGCCAGAGAGCAACCAACCCTGATCGAAGACATCAAACTGTTCAATCGAGCCACCTTGAGGTTTTCAGACCCAACGCTCACTGTATCAAACCGCGCTGCCGCTGCCATCCGCCGACGCCATCCCGCCTTACAGCGGTTACAGCCTCTTACAATACCGGCTTCTGGCCTGACTGCGAGACCCTCATGCGGACCGTCACCCTCCCTCCCCTTACGCCCGTCGTAAGCAAACAAAAGCGACGGCCGTCGTTGACACTGACCTTGAGCCTCCTGCCATGATCAACGAAACCCACCATTCTTCGCTCCTGAGCTGGGTCGCTTCGGCCAACACTCCCGAGGCAGAATTTCCGATTCAAAACTTGCCGTTTTGTGTGTTCCGTAACGCTGGTTCGTCGGAGCCCTTCCGGGTGGGGGTTGCAATTGGAGACGCGATTGTTGCCCCGACGGCTTTGGGAGCGCTTCCAGGCATCGACCCAATTGCCCGCGAGGCGTCCTTGGCGTGCGCGGCGCCTTCACTGAACAGGCTGATGGCGCTGGGGCCCTTGCGCTGGCGTGCGCTCAGGCTCGCGCTTTCACAAGGTCTGCGCGAGGGCTCGCCCGCCAGGCCGACGCTTGAGCCTACCCTGATCAAGATCAGTCAGGCCGAATTCGATCTACCCGCGCGAATCGGTGATTTCACCGACATGTACACCTCGATTGATCACGCGATCAATGTCGGACGCCTGTTTCGGCCGGACAACCCGCTGATGCCCAACTTCAAGTGGCTGCCCTGCGGTTATCACGCTCGGGTGTCTTCCATCGGCATCAGTGGACAACGATTCGTCCGCCCCACCGGTCAACTCATGCCGCCTGGTGCGGCAACGCCTATCGTTGCACCGACCCGAAGGCTCGACTATGAGCTTGAACTGGCGATCTGGATTGGAACCGGCAACGCTTTGGGTGAGCCCATTCCTCTGGATGCAGCCGATCAGCATGTTTTTGGATTCGGGCTTCTGAATGACTGGTCAGCGCGGGACATCCAGGCGTGGGAGTACCAGCCGCTCGGGCCGCTCCTTAGCAAGAATTTCGCGACCACCGTATCGCCCTGGGTCGTTACCACCGAGGCGCTCGAGCCGTTCCGGGTTGCATGGCATCGCGCGCCGGATGAACCGCAGCCCGTCGGCTACCTCGAGTCATCAGCCAATCGCGGTCAGGGCGCATTTGATATCGGCCTCGAGGCGTGGCTGCTTACCGAACAGATGGCTGCCGCAGGATCGCGTCCCCATCGACTGTCCGCCACCAGTTTCCGCCACAACTACTGGACCGTCGGACAAATGGTCGCGCACCACACGGTCAATGGGTGCAATCTTTGCCCGGGTGATCTGATAGGCAGTGGCACGCAATCGGGGCCCGGGCCGGGAGAGTCTGGCGCCCTGATCGAAATCACCGAGGGCGGCAAGCGCCCTGTCGCCCTCGAGAATGGCGAGTCACGTACTTTCCTGGCGGACGGCGATACTGTGATCTTTCGTGGGCGAGCGCAGCGTGCAGGGTTTCGTGGAATCGGTTTCGGCGAGTGCGTCGGCACGGTGCTGCCCGCTCGCAGCTAAGGGTGTGGTCCCCCGAACAGGCGACTGGTCAATCGACGCTCAGCACCTGGTCCAGTACCTGTCCGTTGCGGTCTTCGAGGCGAATCCGGTAGGGCATCAGTTCGCCTGATTCGGACACCCAGACCTCGACGCTTCCCGAACTGCCGCCATCGCCGTCCTCTGAGCGCAGTCTGACCAACTGTCTGATGCCCCCCGGCAACTGCAACATCTGGTCGCGCGTCAATTCAAACCGAAGTTTTCGAACCGACGAGACGCCGATCAGCCCCACGTCGAGCGTGGGTTGTCGCAGCAGCCCGGAACGCGCAGCACCAAGCCACGCAAACTGCGCGGCCATCGAGAGACGGTCTTGCGCGATGCCACTTGCGTCCTCGGTTCGACCATCTTCGAAGCGCGCGATGCGACGTTCTTTATCCGATGGAGCAATCGTGACGATTCGTGGCGGGCGGTCGCCACGCCGTTCCTCGTAACGCTCTGGTGCAAACCCCGCTCCGCTGAAGGCGCCTTCACTGACCTGCGTAAAAGCGCCTCGGTAAAAGAGGGCCAGTAAACCCACCGCCTGCCCTTCCGTGTGCAGGCGATAGCGCCCGCCGTCTATGCGAAGAACATAGTCGAGCGTAGCCACCTGATTATTCGCGGGATAGTCGCCATAGAACACCCGATACCGCCATCGTCCCTCTGCGCTGATTGGCTTTTGGTCACCGCCCTGCTCCGCTGGCAACGCGTTGGTTGGGGGTGCGGCCGACGCTGGTTCACTCAACGTAGGCGGGGCCGCTTCACGGGGTGATTCCACTTCCTGATCGTTGGGTGCTGCGGCGGCAGTTGGCTGATCGGAGTCGGACACGGCGAAGTCGTCGTCGAGGGCAGCGGTGTTGTTGCGAGGCTCCTGCGGCTCCGGGGTGGCGATCTTGTCGGCCTCTGGGTCGATTGATTGCAGGACCCGCATGCCGCCTCGGTTCGCGTCGGGTGCTGCAGTGGGCAAGGGCTCGGTAGCAGGACTTCGGGAGGCGGGTTGGCTTGTTGGGCTCGGCGGCTGCGCGGGGCTCGGGCTGACCGCATTGCTGGGCGGTTCGTCCGGGGTTCGTGCTGAAGACTCGGTGACCAGTTCGATGCGGATCGGCTTCGGCGGCGGCGGTGGCGGCGTTGTCGAATCAGCAAAGATCGCCCAACCGATCACCAGGGCATGGAGGGCCATGGTGGCAGCCAGCGCCGCGAGCACCGCTGCGCCACGCTGTGTTTTGCTCGACGCGTCCACCGACACAGTGTAGTCGATGCACAGGCGTAAACTTTGACCAATGAACGCTGCCCCCTTACCGCCTCGAGCGCAGTCCGCCATCCTGATCGGTGCGGCCACCATGCTGACGCTTGCGCTGGGTATGCGTCAGAGTCTGGGCCTGTTCCAACCCGAGATGATCCGAACCATCGGGATCACAACCGCAGATTTTTCGCTGGCTGTTGCGGTTCAAAACATGGTTTGGGGTTGCGTGCAGCCGTTTACCGGCGCCCTGGTCGATCGCTTCGGCGCACGTTGGGTCGCCACCGGCGGGGCGGTCTGCTATGCCCTGGGGCTGGGCCTGAGCATCTTCGCAACCTCGCCGTTGCTGCTCACGATGGGCATCGGGGTTCTGATTGGTATCGCGCTTGCGTGCACGGGCTCCAACCTCAGCATGGCGGTGACCTCCAGAGCGGTATCGCCCACGCGTCAGAGCTTTGCCATGGGAGCGGTGTCCGCAGCCGGATCGATCGGGCTCACGCTGACCTCGCCGCTCGCGCAGGGGCTGATCAGCACTGCGGGCTGGCAAATCGCCATGGCGGCTTTCGTGGCGCTGGCCTGCGTCATGATTCCGGCGGCAATGATGGCCGGCGGCGTTGACCGGATCAGCGTGCCCCGGTCGAGCGCCAAGGATCAATCAGTGGGCGAGGCCCTGCGCGAAGCGACCTCTCATTCCGGCTATCTGGTCATGTCCAGCGCGTTTTTTGTGTGCGGACTGCAGCTGGTGTTCCTGACAACCCATCTTCCCACCTATCTCGATCTGTGTGGCATTGAGCCTGGCATCACTGCAGCTGCCCTGGCCCTGATTGGTCTCTTCAACGCGCTGGGTTCAATCGTCTTCGGATGGCTGGGCGACCGGCTTCCCAGACACCGACTGCTGGGCGGCATTTACATCGCCCGCTCGCTGCTTATCTCCGCGTATTTTTATTTCCCACCCACGCCCGCCTCAACGCTGTTCTTTGCCGCCGCCATGGGAGCCATCTGGCTGGGGGTGGTACCGCTCATGAACGGTCTTGTCATTCACTTGTTTGGAATCCGCTACGTCGCCACGTTGACGGGCGTGGCGTTCATGAGCCATCAGGTCGGCTCATTCCTGGGCGCATGGGGAGGCGGCCTGATCTACTCGCTGTTGGGCTCTTATGAATGGGCCTGGAAGATCGCCGTCATCATCGGGCTTACCGCGGGAGTCGCCCAGATGCTGATGAACACGCGCCCTGTTTCTCGCGTGCTGCAGGAACGCGCCGCCGCGCCCATTGCAGTCGGCTAAGCCCCCTGCCCTGTCCGACGCGCTTTCATGGCAAGCCTCGCCCATCCGCCGCTGGCCTTTAACGAGCGCGGGGCGCCTCTCAGTACGTTGTATGGCGACGTTTATCGAAGCAATGACGGCGCCCTCGCCGAGTCGCAGGCCGTATTTGTGGACGGATGCGGGCTGGCCGAGCACTTCCAGAGCGCGCGTCGATCATGCGTACTTGAGATTGGTTTTGGGTTTGGTTTGAATCTGCTCGCAACCGCGAAAACGCTCGCTGCCGTGGCCTCGCCGCAGGCCTCGCTATCGTTCGTATCGATCGAGGCTCACCCGCTCTTGGAAGCCGATCTGCGGTCGGGGCATCGCGCCTTCGGCGTGCACACCGAGCCCTTGCTGATCGAGCTTGCTGCGCAATGGCCAGCTGCCACGCCCGGCATTCATCGCGTGGTGCTCGACCGCGGCCGGATCACCCTGCTGCTGGCGTTCGGGTACGCAGCCAGGATGCTGCCCCGCCTGCGTCTGCGGGCTGATGCGATTTATCTCGACGGATTCTCCCCGTCGTTGAATCCCTCTGCGTGGGAGTCTCGGGTGTTGCGGCAGTTGGCACGGCTCGCAGCCCCGGGTGCACGCCTGTCCACATACTCGGCTGCATCCGCAGTTCGCGACGGACTGGCGCAGGCGGGGTTCGAGGTCAGGCGTGTCCCTGGGTTTGGACGTAAGCGCGACCGAATTGAAGGTCACTATGCACCCCGTTGGCGGACGTGGGCACCGCCGCCCGCCGCACCCGACTGGCCTGATCGGCACGCCGCTGTGATCGGTGCGGGCCTGGCTGGCGTGACGGTGGCGGCACGGCTTGCCTCCGCGGGTTGGCGGGTGACGCTGATTGACCGACGCGAGGCGCCGGGAATCGAGGGCTCGGGTCAGCCGCTTATCGCTGATCATCTCCATCTGTCTCCTGATGACAATCTGCTGGCACGCCTCACCCGGGCTGCGCTCGCCCTGCGTCAACCGGCAAGCGCGGTGGGAACCAGAACGATTGGCCGCTTATCTCTGGCCTCGTCCATCGAGGAGTACGACAGACAGCGCGAAATGCTTCACCGGTTGGCGTTTCCGGACACCTATGCGCGGCTCGTTGACGCATCTGAGGCAAGTGAGTTGGCGGGGTGCCTGCTGCAGAGCGGCGGCGTCTGGCTGCCTGCGTCCACCATCACGCGCCCAACCGAGAGAGTCTCAAACCTGTTATTGCAGGCGGGGGCCCTTATCGCCTGGAAGGGGGCGTGCGAAGTATTAGCCATCGAGCCTGAACCCACGCTTGGCGTTTGGCGAGTTCGCGGCGCGGATGGGCAGGTGGTGAGCATGGCGCCGGTCGTGGTCCTGTGCGACGCCTCAGGCCAATCGATGACGCCGCAGCTTCAATCGATTCCACTTCGACGCGTGCGCGGGCAGACCACCTGGGTCCGTCACCCCGCCCTTTCCGGTCTTCGAACGGTGTTAGGTGGCGCCGCGTATGCGGTGCCTGATCAGGGTCGAGTGCTCACCGGCTCGACCTACGACGACGGCGAGGCGCTGGAACCCGAGGTTGATTCGGATCTCAGCAATGCGCGACGGCTCGAGCGAACGGTAGGGCTTGGTGCAGGCGCTCTTCAATACTCGCTGGACTCCGCAGCCGTGGGGTTTCGCTGGACCGCAGCCGACCGGTTACCGCTGATTGGCGCGCTACCCGATGAATCCGCTGCCGACCTGGCTCGTGAACCTCTGCTTAAAAACGAACGACTGCCCTTGCCGCGATTCCAGGGCCTGTTTTGCGCGCGTGGTTTCGGCTCTCGCGGCTCGCTTTGGAGCACGCTCGCTGCCGAGTGCATTGCCGCATCAATTGAAGGGGAACCGATGCCGATTGAGAGCGACCTGATCGAGGCAATTGATCCCGCGCGCGACCTGCGGCATGCCATGCGCCGTGGCGGGCAAGGTGGATCATCGCGCTAAACTCCACCCTTGAGCGGCCCCCACGTCCTACCCGTCGAGTCACCCATGAGCGCCCCTGCGAAAAGAATCCAGTACGACTGTTCCAAGTGCCCCGGTTACTGTTGCAGCTACCCCCGGATCGAGGTGAAGAAGCGCGATCTGGAGCGCCTGGCCCGCCACTTTGGTGTCACGACCGAGGTTGCTGCGCGCCGCTACACACGCATTTACGACGACGACGGCAAGCCCGAGCGAATCCTGAGGCATCAGAAAGATACGGTGTACGGTTCGATTTGCAGATTCTTCGACACCACCGAGCGGCGCTGCACCATCTACGAAGCCAGGCCGGGCGTGTGCCGTGAATACCCCAACGGAAGCCGCTGCGGCTATTACACGTTCATTCAGTTCGAGCGTAAGCACCAGGACGATCCCGATTTCATTCCCTCGGCATAAGGTGAGCGCATGGCCCTGACTGATCCGGTGCGGTTCGGTACGCCTGGCACACCCTCCGCCTTCAAGGTGATGCTGCTGGGTTCAGGAGAACTCGGCAAGGAAGTGATCATTGCGCTGCAGCGCCTGGGTGTTGAAGTGATTGCGGTCGATCGTTATCCGAATGCGCCGGGTCATCAGGTCGCCCATCGGTCGTATGTGATCGACATGACCGATGGGACGCAGCTTCGTGCCCTGATCGAACGGGAAAAGCCCGACCGCGTGGTGCCCGAGATTGAAGCGATCGCCACCCAAACGCTGATCGAGCTCGAAAGCGAGGGTCGTGCTACGGTCATTCCGACCGCGAGGGCGGCATGGCTCACGATGAACCGCGAAGGCATACGCAGGCTGGCTGCAGAAGAACTCGGCCTGCCGACCTCGCGCTACCGATTTGCCGACTCGCTCGCCGAGCTTCGCGCTGCCATCGACGGCACTGACGGTCAGCCGGCAATTGGCACCCCGTGCGTCATCAAGCCGGTGATGTCATCGTCTGGAAAGGGCCAGTCGAGAATCGATTCGCCTGCAGAGATTGATCAAGCCTGGGAAACCGCGCAAAGGGGCGGCCGAACAGGTGCCGGACGAGTGATCGTTGAAAGCTTCATTCGCTTTGACTACGAAATCACATTGCTTACTGTGCGCAGCCGATCTGCCACGGGCGACGTCATCACCTCATTCTGCGAGCCCATCGGGCATGTCCAGGTGGGCGGTGACTATGTCGAGAGCTGGCAGCCTCAGCCTATGACTGGCGTTGCACTTGAGCGGTCGCGAAGCATCGCCGAGCGTATTACCGAAGCTCTGGGTGGACTGGGGCTGTTCGGCGTTGAGTTGTTTGTAAGCGGCGATGAGGTGTGGTTCTCGGAGGTAAGCCCGCGGCCTCACGACACAGGCATGGTGACCATGGCCACGCAGCATCAAACCGAGTTCGATCTCCACGCCCGAGCGATCCTCGGCCTGCCCGTTGACGTGAGCCTGCGAAACCCGGGGGCCAGCGCAGTGATCTACGGCGGTCTGGAGGCGGCAGGAATCGCGTTTGAAGGCGTAGCGCATGCGCTGTCCGTTCCGGGCAGCGACATTCGGCTGTTTGGAAAACCGCAATCGTTTCTCAAACGTCGAATGGGTGTGGCGCTGGCAAGGGCCGATACGGTTGAGCGTGCGCGCTCAGCCGCCAAATTGGCAGCGTCGCGCGTCAAACCGGTTCTGGCAGATTAGCTGCTCATCGCACTGACTTGCTTGCCGGTAGCCTGCCGGTAGCGGCGAACAAAGTCGGGGGATTCCTTTTCAAGGCGCTCAGGCGAGATAACGCCAGTTCGCGATAGATAGCTCAATACAAACTCATAGTCTGGCAGGTGCATTCGATCTGGTGCGGTTTCGTACCATGCGATGCTCTTATCCGCCGCAGTGTCGAGTTTCTCGCGAATAGGCCTGCGCTGCGCTTCGTAGTGCCTGAATGCCTCGGAGATGTCGGTTTTATGCAGCTCGAACGCGCGCCACAAGGCAATTGAGTCCTCCATGGCAAGGCGTGTTCCGGAGGCAATTGAGGGATGCGCAGTCCGAAGGGCATCGCCAATCAGCACAATGTTTTTGCTGTGCCAGCGCCCATTGGTCACGATGCGCCAGCGACGCCATACCGAACGATTGGTTTGTAACGTGCCGCCCTGAAGTTCGTCGGCAAACACCGACTCAATCAACGCCTTACGCTGGTCGTCTGACATCTCGTTCATGCCGCAGCCCAGCCAGGTGTCGGGGTCGATCTCGGGGACGAATGTGCTGCGATCGGGCGCGTAGCGGTAATAGTGGCCGCAAAAAACGCCCTGGTCGGTTCGTTTGAAATTAATGGTGTGAGCGCGAAACGGTACCTGTGCGCCGTACCAGCAAAAATAGTTCTGCAGATCCCGGACACGGGTATCGAAGGCGAGCGGGTATCGGTCACGAATGACCGAGTTGGTGCCATCCGCGGCAACCAGGACATCACAATCATGCTCAGTAATGCCCTCTGACCGCACCCCAAACTGCACCGCCACCCCCTGCTCCAGGCAGATCTGCTGAAGCCATTGCAGCATCACGATGCGTGGCACGGCGGAAATTCCGAGACCATCGATGACGGTGGTATTGCCCTGGAGAACGATGTGCTGCTCGGACCAATGCTCCATTCGCGCCGCGAGACGTTCAATGACCTGAGGGTCCCCCTGCTGCAGGAAACCGAGCGCCCTGCCCGTTAAAACCACGCCAAAACCGTAGGTGGCGTCAGCAGGGTTCTGCTCCAGGACAGAGACCCGATACGACGGGTTCGAACGCTTGATCAGATACGCGAAGTACAGCCCAGCGGGGCCGCCGCCCACAATTTTGAAATTCATCAGCCAACCTTATTCAGGGGACGCGATCAACCAGGCGCATCCTGTCGTTGTCGAAGCACTCGATCTGTCCAAGCAGCCCACCGGTGAGCGCGCCATGCCAGACAGCGGGTTTGAACCCAAGCGAGCGCCGTTCGAATTCAATTGCCCCTGGCGCGTCGATCTTGTAGTAGCCGTTTTTGGGCCCCGACACAGTGTAAGAACTGCGCTGCCGCGCCTGATCCACAAGCGGCATGAACTCAGGCACCGCAAGCACGAAGATTGCGGGCATCAGAAGCTCCCCAGTTCCTGCTCAAGCGCTGTTGCTTTTGCCTGCCAGACCTGCTCGATGGTGTTGAACGCTGCCCCGCCGTGGCGCTGCGCTTTTTCGAGGGTTATCGCGGCCTCGATGGAGCGTCTTGCATCGGCCATATCGATTGCCTCAAAGGGCCGCACCTGCCACGTGATTTCGATTGGATAGCCGTTGGGATCATCGAAATAAATCGACTCAATCACTTCGTGCCTGACCTGATAGTGCACCCGGATGCCAGCGCGTTCGAGCCTTGTTCGACAGTCGAGCAGCTGTTCGCGCGTTTCAACACGCCACGCCGTATGCGAGGCCCGGTATCGGTAGTCGTCCAGGGGACGCACGAAGTCAGGCGGCTCGGTGCCGATGTAGTAAAAGAACGCAATCGTTGCGCCTTGTCCCGCATCGAAAAAGAAATGAAGGAAATCCGCATGATTCTCGGCACCCCAGCCACGCGCGGAAATGGCGTGAACAAGTGGCAGCCCCAGCAGGTCGCGATAAAAGTGGACGGTGTCGGACAGCTTCCAGGTGGGACGCGCCGTGTGGTGTACCCCTGCTATGGGAATTGCATCAGAGTTCATGTGCAGGCCTGAGGCTGAAAGATGAGAGAGACAGGACGCCGAATTGTTGAAAGCCAGCCGCTAACGAAAGCGCGCCTGACCCAGCCACTGGCGCAAGATCCGTCCAGCCGCCAGCTGACCGTTTGGACGCTCAGCGCGAATTGGCTGTCCGTGGTGATTGCCGTGCACTTTGTGCCGTTCCTTATCGCCTGCGCCGATCTGGCTGAATATCAAATCGGCATCCGCTGGAAACACACTGTTGTCGCCGGTGTATTCGATCATGAGGGTTGGCTGAGTGATGCTCGGAGCGCACTTCTCCATGGTTGCGTTTGAAGAAAGCGCCGACCAGTTGGAAAGCCAGCTCTCGGGCGTACAGGTGCGTGCGAAGCCAACACTGCCGTAGTTGGAAACAAATGGATTGGCGCCCCAAAGGGTGCCGTACGCACGCTCTGACGGGTCGATGCTGAGGTCAAAACAGCGTGGATCGGCATCGGTGCGCCAAACGTTGAAGATGGGCGAATACGCTGCAAGCAGCGCTGTCTCACGACTGGGTGCGGCCTTCTGCCGGCGGCGTGCGTCCGCTCGGCGTTCGACAAGCTCTTTAGCCTTGGCATCAATTTTCTTGACGCGTTCAAGCTGCGCTGCGCGATAGTCCACCAGGAATGATTCGCTGTACCGGGAGCTTTCCGGTGGCCTTTTAAAGCCATTGGCAGCGTTGAACGCTGAAATGGCCTCATTGGTGAGCAAGGGGTCCGACTCATCGATGACAGCAGGGTCGATCGCTGCCAGCAGAAGCTTTCCCTGCCCAGGATGAGTGGACAGCAGCACGAGTCCGTGAGATTCGGGTAAGGGCGCCTCATTCAACCCGGTTGGCTTACCCGCCGGCGACCGGGTAATTCGCTGACCCGACGGCAGCGCCGCCTGCTGCGAATAAAACGCCGCAAGTGGCCCGCCGCCGGATATCCCCAGCAGAATCCTGGTGGTAAAGCCCAGCTCGGCAAGAAACTGTTGGCCAGCGGCCAGATCGAGCAGCGCCGACTCGTGTTCAAGGCGGATGTCGTTTCCCACCGAGCGTGCGCCCTGAACCCAGGCTGCGGCGCCTGAGTCGAGAATTTCAGGGACAATGTACTGAGGCACCACAAGCTCGCGCGGATGCATGGTCGATACGACTGTTGTTTCGCCCCCCCGGCGAAACAGATAGCCGACCACCACCGCGCCGTCCTCCGTGGTGAGGGCATGCGTGGTGAGCCTGACATCAGGCGGAAGTCGCTCAGGATTCCAGTAGGTGCCGCGAAGCCCGGCTGTCGTGGTGGCAACCGGCTGCGCGATCCCCGCGATTGACGAGTCGGTCATGATGAAGTCTCTAGGGCTGTGTGGCCGGCCTCGCGCTCAGGCAGCCAGCAGCCGACGCTCGATATGCTTGCCGTGAAAGTGCGGCGCGATCTCTTCCATGAACCGGTGCATTTGCTCTTTGACCAGGGCATGGGGCTTGTTGCCAACGTTGAAGTAAAGAATGACCTCTTCAATACCGGCAGCCTCCACCTTCTTCAACGAATCGATGATCTTCGCGGGCGAGCCGATCAGAATCGACTTGTCCGACAAGTCTTCCTTCTGCATTTTCTTCAGAACGTCCGCGAGTTTCACGAAGTACTGCAGGGTGGGCGGAGCCTCTTCCAGCTTGGTGGGAATGGCCCGGATCACGCAATGATTGAAGTAGTCGAGCTGGGCCTGACGGCCGTAGTCGTCAGCCTTCTTGTCGTCGGCAATGAAGACGAAATAACTGCACATCGCACGTCCCGGCTGGTTACCCGCCTTGACGCAGGAATTGCGATAAGCGTCCACCGCTTTATCAAGCCCACCGAACATCATGCCGGTCGCAAATGGGGCGTAAATGATGTTCAGTCCGCGCTTGGCGGCCATGTCGACACTTGTCTGGGAAAACGACGCGATATAGAAGGGAATCGGCTTTTGCACCGGTCGCGGCGTAATCTGCATCTCAGGAATGTCGTAGTACGTGCCGCGATGCGACCACGGACCGGGCGAGTTCCACGCCTTCAACACCACATCAACGCCCTCTTCAAATATCTCGGCTGATTTGAAGAAGTCTGCACCGAACGGCTTGTATTCGTTCTTGTCATAGCCTCGGCCCGTCGCGAAGTCGACGCGCCCCCCGGACACAAGATCAAGCGTTGCCCAGGCTTCCGCCACATGAACCGGATGGTGAAGCGGCATCACCGTGACGGCGGGGGCCAGACGAATGTTTCGGGTCTCGGATGCGATGCTGGCCAGGATCAGATCGGGCCTTGAATTGACGCCGAGCGAGTCGAAATGGTGTTCGCCAATCCAGGCCGAATGCATGCCTAAGCGATCCGCAAGAATCGCCTGCTCGCGAATCTCCATGATGAACTGGTTGGGCGATCTTGGGCTGTTGGGATAGTGATTGTCGGACAGGGTGAAGTAGCCGAATTCCATGCTTGTACTCCAACTTTGGTGAGATGAATTGGGTTAGTGAGCCGCGACCGCCACGTCAGACGCCAACATAGCGTTCGATTGCCTGTCGGTCATTGACCAGATCACTTGAGCGGCCGGATTTCACGACGCGCCCCTTCTCGATCACGAGGTATCCGTCTGAAAGCGCGCCTAAAGCCTTAAGGTCGCGATCAACGACCAGTACCGATTGCCCTCGAGATTTCAGGGTGTGAAGCGTGTTCCAGATCTCCTGGCGGACCAGGGGTGCGAGGCCCTCGGTCGCCTCATCAAGGATGAGCAGCGAGGGCTGTGTAAGAAGGGCCCTGCCAATTGCGAGCATCTGCTGTTCACCACCCGACAACTGGCTGCCGAAATTGGCCTGTCGCTCCTGCAAGCGGGGAAAAAGCTGATACACCCCATCCAGGCTCCAGCCGGACGCGCCCTGTGACGATCGCTCGGTGGCCAGCAGGTTTTCCTCGACGGTGAGCGAGGTGAAAATCTGCCGTCCCTCAGGAACGAGGCCGATTCCCGCCCTGGCGATCCGATAACTCGGCCATCGGGTCGCGTCGGCTGACGCGATGGCCACACGACCGCGCAGCCGGGTGCAAAGCCCCATGATGGCGCGAATGAGCGTGGTTTTACCCATGCCGTTACGCCCCATCAGCGCCACCACTTCGCCCCTGCGAATCGTCAGATCGACGCCGAACAGCACCTGCGCATCGCCATATCCGGCCTCGAGTCGCTCGACGGACAGCACCGCGTCAGACATCGAGTTCGTCCCCCAGGTACGCTGCGCGAACGCGCTGATCATCGCGGATCGATTCAGGAGCGCCAGACGCGATGATGCGCCCGCTGACAAGAACCGATATGCGGTCGGCCAGCGCGAATACAGCGTTCATGTCGTGCTCAACCAGCAGAATTCCGTATTGCTGCTTGAGCCTGGCGAGCAAGGCGATCATCGCGTCACTGTCGCCCGCGCCGAGCCCAGCAAGCGGCTCATCAAGAAGCAACACGGCTGGATGCGTGGCAAAGCCCATGGCCAGTTCGAGCAGTCTTTTCTCCCCGTGAGCCAGCAACAGCGACGGCTCTGAACCACGCGCGGCGAGCCCCACTGTGGCAAGCGCGCCGTGCGCAGCCGCCTGCAGCGCCTTATCATCGAAGACGGATGTCCAAAACTGCCCGCTTGACCGGGTTCGGGCGATTTCGGCCAGCGATGCATTGGACTGCGCTGTCATGGTTCCAAATAGCCGCGGGACCTGATAGGCGCGGGCAAGTCCAAGCCGTGCGCGCGATTCAGTGGGCAGCGCATCAATGGGCTTCCCGTGCATCAGGACGCTCCCTGCGTCGGGCCGGAGCTCTCCGGTAATCTGCCCGATCAGACATGATTTACCGGCGCCGTTCGGTCCAATCAGGGCGTGGATCTCACCGGGCCTCACGTCAAGCGACACGTCATCCGTGACCACCAGCGCGCCAAAGCGCTTGTGAAGATGCCTGAGTTCCAACAGCGCGCTCATTGGTGCGACCCGCTGGGCTGCCTGCGCAATGCCCACTTTCCAAGCAGCAATCCGTACAGCCCGTCTTTCAACAGGAGCACGCGCAACACCAGAAGTGCTCCGAGCCAGAACATCCAGTGCTCGGTCCACTCTGACAGCACCTGCTCCAGACCAACGAAGACAACCGCGCCAAGAATCGGGCCGATCAGCGTCGCGGCAGAGCCCAGAATGACCATGAACAGCAGTTCGCCCGACACCACCCAGGACATGGTCGACGGCGAGACGTATTCCATCAGGTTTGCAAAGCCAACGCCGGCAACGCTGCACATCGAACATGCAATGACGTACAGCACCAGCCGATGCGGATACGGGGCAAGCCCCAACGCGCTCAGCTTGGATTCATTGTCGCGTGCGGCCAGGATCGTCTGACCGAACCGCGAGCGCGTCAGTCGATGGGACACCCAGGTCAGCAGGACTAACGCACCGATCATGGTGTATGCCAGTACAACGGGATTGCCGAGGCTGACATTGCCGATCAACAGCGTCGGTGCCTTGAGCTGAAAGCCGTCATCACCACCGAACATCCGCAATCCCTGCCCAACGTAAAACACCATTTGGGAAAAGGCCAGGGTGATGAAGATGAAGTAAAGCCCGCTCGCGCGCAATGAAACCGCCCCCGAGATCAACGCGAACAATCCGGCGATCAGGGCGGCCGCGGGAAAGATGATGATCGCCTGCTGGATTCCAAGCATCGGCAACAGGCCCGCGGTATAGACACCCAGTCCGAAGAACGCGGCATGGCCGAAACTGACAAGCCCTGCATACCCGACAAGCAGGTCCAGGGTCATTGCAGCAATGGCAAGAATCGCCATGCGGGCGATCAGCTTGGTGTAGTACGGCTCGCCCAGCAGTGGGACGATCAGCGCGGCCAGCAGAAGCGTGCCAAGGATCAGTTTGAAGCCGAGCGCGGGTCTGTGTGGAGCCATCATCGCTTTCCGAACAATCCGGTCGGACGAATGGCAATCACCAGCGCCATCAGGATGTATACGGAGGCATTGGCGACGATGTTTCCCACCAGTTGCCCGAGCAGGTCAGGAAACACCATGCGCCCGAATGTGTCGGTGAGGCCCACCAGAAGCGAGGCAACGAGCGCACCCTTGAGCGATCCAATTCCACCAATGACAACGACCGCCAGCGCAAGGATCAACAGAGGATCGCCCATGCCTGACTGAACTGCGAGCAGGGGCCCCAGCATGACGCCGCCCAAGGCGGCCAGCATTGCACTGATGACAAAGACCGCTGTGAAGAGCGCGCGAACATTCACGCCCAGCGCACCAATCATCTCGCCCTTTTCAGCGCCCGCCCGGATTCGCATTCCCAGCCGGGTGCGGGAGAGAAGCGCAAAGAGCGCCAGCCCGGCGAGGATGGCCACCGAGGTGATCGCAAGTCGGTACACCGGGTACTGGATGTTCGAACCGATCTGAACGAATCCGTCCAGGGCTTCGGGAAGCGATACAAACATCGCTTCCCGGCCCCAGATCCAGATCACCAGTTCATTGAGCGCAATGCTTATCCCGAAGGTGGCCAAGACCTGATCCAGATGGCCCCGCGCATAAAGCGGTCGGATGAGCGTGACTTCAAGAAGCGCTGCAACCAGGGCGATGCCAGCCATCGCGACGACGAATGCGATCAGGTAGGACGGCGTCTTGGCGCTCGCGGCCGCGATGAAATAGGCGCCAAGCATCAGCATGGAGCCATGCGCGAGGTTGATCAGGTTCATGACGCCAAACGCCAACGTGACCCCGATCGCCATCAGGAACAGAATCATGCCCAGTTGCAGACCGTTGAAGGTCTGTTCGATCAGCAAGCCCAGTGCCACGGCGAATGCCCTGTTGACCGTTGATTCGGTACCAGCATTACTTCATTGGGCACTTGGCAACAAAGTCATCGGGCGCGTTTTTGGCAGCAACCTTGACCTCCTTCAGGTAAAGGCTGTTGTCCGGGCGGGCATCGACCACGACCGCATAGGTGCTTTGTATCGGCTGCTGGTTGGTGTTGAACCGGAAATCGCCCCTGACGCTTTGGAAGTCTGCTTTCTTCAGAGCGGCACGCAGGGCTTCGGTGTTCTTCACATCGCCCTTCACCGCGCGAACTGCCGAATCAATCAGCATGATTGCGTCATAAGCAAGGCCCGCGTAGCTGGCTGGATCGCGGCCGAACTTGACGCGAAAGTCAGCAACAAATTTGCGGTTGGCCGGATTATCCATTGCTGCGAAATACACCGCGCTCATCTGGATTCCCATGGCGGTCTTGCCTTGGGCTTGAAATACCGTGGGTTCAGACAGCGCGATATTCGAGAACAAGGGAATCTTCCCGCCCAGGCCCGCCTGATTCCACTGTCGTACAAATGCGATACCCGGGCCGCCCGGGTAAAACGCAAAGACGCCGTCAGCGCCTGAAGCACGGATTTTCGCGATGTCAGCGGCGAAGTCGACCTGCGACAGCGGCGTGAAGGTGTGTGCGACAACGTCGCCGCTGTACCCCTTGCGTGCGGCATGCGTATGCTCATGCCCTGCCTCGTAGTCCATCCCGATCAGGTACAGCTTCTTGACACCGGCATTGACCATGTAGGAGCCCATGCCTGCGGTGAGCTGCGCGTTCTGGAAGGACACGTTGAAGTAGTAGGGGTTGCACTGCTCGCCCGCCAGCGGCGCAGGACCGCCATTCATGCCGACAAAGATCATTTTGGCGTCGGTGATCGGCTTCATCGCGGCAATAATTTCATTCGAGGCGGTCAGTCCCGTGATCAGGTCGACCTTGTCCTTCTCAATGAGGCGCGAGAACTCCTGGACCGTTGCACTGGGATTGGCCTTTGAGTCGGCCTGAACAATCTCAACAGGGATGCCGCCCAGCTTGCCGCCCAGATGATCCATCGCAATATCAAAGCCGCGCTTCTGCTCAGCGCCGACCACGTTGAGCGGCCCGGAAAGACCCAATATCAAACCAAGCTTGATTTTCTGCTGGGCGTACGCCCCGGCGCTACCAAAGGCAAGGCAGGTTGCCGCGATCGCCGCCAACGTCGTTCTGATCATGATGTCTCCTTCTCCTGATGGGCTTTTTGTGCGTGAGTGATCGGTGCTGAAGCCTCGGTGGTCAACTTGTGTCGAACCATCTCTCGCAGCTTCGCCTTGTCGAGCTTGCCAACCCGGGTAACGGGGAACGAGTCAATCGTTTCGATCCGCTCGGGCAGTTTGAACTTCGCAAGCCCCTTGCCTATCAGGTACTTGCCAAGCGCTGGAACGTCGGGGACGGACTGCCCAGGTCTTGGGATGATCCAGGCACACCCTCGCTCAAACAGAATGGGGTCAGGCATGGCGACGACGGCAACATCAGCAACCGCGGGATGCGATCGTACGAGCGTCTCCACCTCCTCGGTGCCGTATTTCTCGCCGCCGCGATTGATGTTGTCCTTCAGGCGTCCTTCGAACGAAAAATAGGTCTTGCCGTCAAGCTGGTGCGATCGAACCAGATCGCCGGTTCGAACGTATCCGTCCGGAGTCAGCGTTTCGGCGGTAAGGTCCGGGGCGTTGTAATAACCGGTAAGCGAGGAGGCTCCGCGGAACACGAGTTCGCCGAGTTCGCCATGACCGCACCAGCTTCCGTCACTCAGGTTTCTCACGCGCACATCATCGGAGGCAAGGCAGGGCCGGCCATTGGTTCCGTGTCGCGCCGCCGGTGGGTCGTCAGGCGAGGAAATCATCACCAGCCCTTCTGTGATGCCATATAGATTGGCGGCCTTGACGCCCAAATGCGCTTCAACCGCATCGGCGCGGTTCATCGTGATGAAAAAGCGCAGCGACGACAGGTCGTACTCGCCAATGTTTCGCGTATTCAGCAACTGTGCGGCGATCGGTCCAATACTTGCCGCATGCGTTGCACGAAATCGTTGAATGCTTTCAAGCAGCAGCGAAATATCCGGGCGGGACAGCAGGACCGTGGTTCTGCCATCCAGGATGCAGGGAATGATCGCGTACACCATCCCGGCGTTGTGCAGAATCGGCAGAGACCAGACCGCAACGGAGTGCTCATCCATTTTTTGCTGATGAGACCACGCCGGCCCGTGCGCCAGATACTCGCCATGAAAGCGAGGGATGATCTTTGGCACACCCGTTGAGCCACCGGACAACTGAAAGGCAAAGCAATCCCGGCTGCTGATCTGAACCGCTCCAAGGATCGTTCGCGCGCGATCCAGCGGCATCTTCTCAATCAGTGCGTGCTGACTGAGCGACCCGCGGGCGTCGCCCCTGGCGACAATCAGATGCGATAGCTGCGGATGGCGAGCCTGCATCGACTGCGCAAACCCCACGAGATCAAACTGTCCGAAATCGGCCTGTACGAAATAGGCGCTGGCGCCCGATAGCACCGTGAGCTGCCCGATTTCGATCTCGCGATACTGGGGAATGGTGCAGACGGGAACAATGCCGGCCTTCAGGCAGGCAAGCAGCGCAATGGCCGTATCCAGAACCGTGCCCATCTGAAAGATTGCGCGCTCGCCTGGGGCGACACCGCTTTCAATCAGTGAGGCCGCAAGCCGCTCGGTGAGCTCGTCAAACTGTCGGAACGTGATCGAATCGGTTTCGGAGGCAAACGCGATTCGGTCTGGTACCCGCGCCGCGGTCTTCCGCAAGGCCTCGCCCATCGTCAGATCAAGCCAGCTTCCCTCGGCAAAGCACTGCTTTGCGAACAGGTCATCGCGATAGATGACACCGGGCAACCGCCGGATGCCGCTCATGCTCTGTGTCTCCCCGATCTGCCTTGCGCCGTGTCGTTTGCAGGGCGTCTTCCGCAGTCTGACGAAGTAGACAATTATCTGACGGAGGTGTCAATATCGCTTTTCAAAGTCTCCCAGGAACCGTTTCTGTGCCCTCCGCGAACGATAAACCGCCACTTCGACAAGCACAGAATGGCGCGGGTGCCGCCGACGCGAATCGCGAACGCATCGTCAGCGTGGCGGCGGGTCTGTTCATCTCGAAAGGATTTGGCAGCACCACCATGCAGGACATCGCCGATGCGCTGCACATCAGCCGTCCGAAGCTCTACTACTACTTTCGAGACAAGAGTGCGATCCTGGATGCTGCCGTGCGCAACGTCCCGGTGGAAGCCGAGCGGCGCGCTCGCGCTGCGCTCAAGCTGGCGAGCAAGGATGCCGCTGCCGCGTTGCACGACATGGTCAAGTCGCATACGCAACTGATTCTTGACCGTCCGATTGAATTTCGGCTGCTCGATATGTCAATGGAGCATCTTGATAGCGCCATGCAAAAACGCGCAGCGAAAGCAAAACGGGGGCTGCTTGAGGCGTTTACCGCGGTAATTCGCCTGGGCCTTGAGCAGGGATGTTTTCGGCTGGTCGACCCGAGGGTTGCAAGTTTTTCAATGATCGGCATGGCGAACTGGACGGCAGCCTGGTACAAGCCCGATGGCCGCCTGCCAGCCGGCGCGATTGCGGATCAGATTGCAGAACTCGCGCTCGCGTCGGTACTATCCGTTGACCAACGCCCCGATGACAGTCAGCCAGGTGTCAGGCAGTCGCTTCGGCTTCTGCAACACGGGGTTTCACACCTCGCCATGATGATCGAACTCGACTCGAAATCGAAGTCATAGTGGGTGTAGTTTCAAAAGCCGCGCTGCATTGCCGCCCAGAATCTGCGCGCGCTCGCTTTCCTCGATCGGCAGTCCATCAACAATGTCGGTACCGCGACCAATCATCGGCTCGTCCGAGCCAAAAAGAATGTGGTCTGCCCCGGCGACCTCGCGCGCCATCATGAGCAGCGCCGAGGAAAAGGAGCACGTGTCGTAGTAAAGCCTCTTCGCATAAAAGCTTGGCAGTTCAGAGATGTGCTGCCTGCAGTCAGGAAATAGCCGGTAGCCGTTATCGAGCCGCTCCAGAACGGCCAACAGTGCGCCGCCTGTATGGGCCATGATGTACGGAAAATTTGGATACCGCTCGAACACGCCCGAATAGATCAGACGTGTTGCGACCGTTGTGGTGTCAAAGACAAAGCCAAGCCGCAGCGGCAGCTCAAATCGCTCCTGCCTGATATCCGGTGGAAACATGGGGTGCTCGAATACCGGCAAGCTGAGGCTGTCGAGCTTGGCCCAGATGGGCTCAAATTGGGGTTCGTCAAGCTGCATGCCTGCAACGTTCGATCCGATCATGACGCCGCGCAGGTCAAGCTCCTGGGTGGCCCGGTCGATTTCCAGCAACGACGCCTCGATGTCGTGAAGCGGCAAGCTTGCGAGTCCGGCAAATCGGTCTGAGTGCGCTTTGACCAGGGCAGCGGTCATATCGTTGACATGTCGTGCCATGCGAATCTGAGCCTCGCCCCGCCATTCATACACATTGGGCGACGACAAAGACAGAACCCGCATGTCGATACCCTGCGAATCCATTAACCGAATCCGATGATCGATATCGAACATGGCGTCGCGATACCAGAGAAGCGTGTATCCATTGCGGCGCATCAGCGTTTGTCCGGTATCGGTCCGGGACAGATCGAGATTCAGATCACGTATCAGCGCCTGGTAGTAGTGCCGATCGATCAGGTGCGCATGGATATCGATCTTCACCCGTGCCTCCGTCTATCCGAGCCAGACCCGCGCGTTTCTGAACAGCCGCATCCAGGGCGACGCCTCACCCAGTGAGGCAGGCCGCCAGCTCATCTGCACCGCTCTGAACACCCGCTCGGGGTGGGGCATCATGATCGTTGTACGGCCATCGTCGGTGGTGAAGGCGGTAAGCCCGCCCGATGAGCCATTGGGGTTGGCGGGATAGCGCGTTGCGACAGAGCCGTCATTCTCGACGAAGCGCATCGCTGCATGGACCGTCTGGCTATGCTGCTCCGACTCAAACACCGCCCTGCCCTCACCGTGTGACACGACGATCGGCGCGCGGCTGCCGGCCATGCCCGACAACAGAACAGAGGGTGAACCAAGCACTTCAGCCATTGTGAATCGGGCTTCGAACTGCTCGGAGCGATTGCGCTTGAATTCAGGCCACGCTGCCGCGCCGGGAATGATGCCTTTCAGCTGAGACATCATCTGACAACCGTTGCAGACGCCCAGCGATAAGGTGCTGCCGCGCTCGAAGAATGCCCGGAACTGCGACAGCAGTGCGTCATTGAACAGAATCGTGCGCGCCCAGCCGGTTCCTGCGCCCAGCACGTCGCCGTAAGAGAACCCGCCGCAGGCAACCAGCGCGTTAAAGGACTCAAGCGAGGCCCGCCCGGCGATCAGATCGGTCATGTGGACATCAATGGCTTCGAACCCAGCGCGGTCAAAGGCAGCGGCCATTTCGATATGGCTGTTGACCCCCTGTTCGCGAAGCACTGCAATCTTCGGACGTACGCCACGTGCAATGAAGGGTGCAGCAACATCGTCATCAGGATCGAACCCCAGCGAGACGGCAAGCCCCGGCTGCTGATTCTGCGACTGCCGTTCAAACTCTTCCCGCGCGCAATCTGGATCATCGCGGAGCGCCGCGATTCGCCAACTTGTTTCGCTCCAGATGCTCTGCAACGCGGCGCGTGATTCACTCCAGATGCAGCGGCCATCGCGGTGAAACTCAAGGGTGTCGCCATCAGAGACTTTTCCGATGACATGCGCGTGCCGCGACAAACCGGCCTCTCGCAAAACTCCCATGACCGCATCGCGGTCAGCGGCCCGAACCTGAATCACGGCGCCAAGCTCTTCATTGAAAAGTGCCTTCAGCGTAAGTTCGCTGCGCTGAACCGAGACCTGCTCCGGGCGGATCTTGAAGTCGCCCCAATCTGCCGAGTAGGGATCGATGGTGAGCAGGTCGAGGTTCACAGCCAGCCCACACCTGCCGGCAAACGCCATCTCGCAAAGGGTCACGAAGAGCCCACCGTCTGACCGGTCATGGTAGGCAAGAAGCCGTTGCTCGCGACCGAGCTTGTCGATGACCGAGACGAACCGGGCCAACGCATCCGGATCATCCAGGTCGGGACACTGGTGGCCCAACTGCTGCGTCGCCTGGGCAAGCGCGGATCCGCCCATACGCTGACGACCGCCGCCAAGATCGATCAAGATGAGTACGCTACCGGGCTCAGCGACCAGCTGCGGCGTGAGCGCCAGTCGGACATCCGTGACCGGGGCAAAGGCCGTGACCACCAGAGAGACGGGGGCGCTCACGCGCCGCTCGTCTCCGCTTTGCGGGTCGCGCCAGACGGTTCTCATGGATAACGAATCTTTTCCAACTGGAATCGCGATGCCAACGCTTCGGCACAGACTGGCTGCGGCATCGACGGCGTCACGTAAATCAGCGTCTTCGTCTGACGGACCGCAGGCCGCCATCCAGTTGGCGGAAAGCTTGATGCGATCGATTGACCCGACCAGCGCTGCTGCGATGTTGGTGACGGCTTCGCCGATCGCAAGTCGAGAGGCGGCGGCGGGGCTGATCACCGCTACCGGCGGGCGCTCGCCCAAAGCAAGCGCATCGCCACGATAGCCGGTGAAGTCAACCAGGCCCACCGCGCAGTCGGCCACGGGTGTCTGCCAGGGGCCCACCATCTGGTCGCGCGAACTGAGGCCGCCAACGGTTCTATCGCCGATGGTAATCAGGAAGGATTTGCTGGCAACCGCGGGCATGCGAAGGACGCGCGCAGCCATCTCGGCCAACTCGAGTCCCACGAGATCGACCGGCACGAGCGGCCGCGCCGCATGCTGGCCCTCACGATGCATCCGGGGAGGCTTTCCAAGCAACACATCCATCGGCATATCAACCGGACGATCATTCCCCTCAGCGTTCAAGGTCAGTTGACCGTCATCCGTTACCGTGCCGACCACTGCGTAGGGGCAACGCTCTCGCGCGCAAAGTGCATCAAACTGTTCAAGGTGCTCGGGCGCCAGGGCCAGTACATAGCGCTCCTGCGACTCGTTGCACCAGATCTCGGCGGGCGACATGCCGGTTTCCTGAACCGGCACACGATTCAGATCAAACCGAGCGGATCTTCCTGCGCCATGCACCAATTCGGGAAAGGCGTTGGACAACCCTCCCGCTCCGACGTCGTGAATTGAAAGAATCGGGTTGTCGCTTCCCAGCGCCCAGCAACGATCGAGTACCTCCTGGGCGCGCCGCTGCATTTCCGGATTGCCGCGCTGCACCGAATCGAAGTCGAGTTCGGCCGTGTTGGTTCCGGCATTCATGCTGGACGCGGCACCGCCTCCCAGCCCGATACGCATGCCGGGCCCGCCGAGCTGAATCAGACAGGTGCCGACTGGAAGCGGGTATTTCTCTGTGTGGCCGGCATCGATGCTGCCCACCCCCCCCGCGATCATGATTGGCTTGTGGTATCCACGAACCGAGCCCCCCACGTTCTGCTGATACGTGCGGAAGTAACCCAACAGGTTCGGCCGGCCAAACTCGTTGTTGAACGCAGCGCCGCCCAGCGGTCCCTCGATCATGATGGAGAGCGCAGGCGCGATTCGATCGGGAAATCCGTAGGAAGACGCCTGCCGCTCACGTGCTGCGAGGGGCTCCAGAACGTCCTGCGATGATTCCCATGGCGCCCTGGCGTCGGGCAATTCAAGGTCGGATACGGTGAAACCGGTGAGCCCGAAGCGAGGACGCGCGCCACGGCCTGTGGCGCCTTCATCACGGATCTCCCCGCCCGCCCCGGTTGATGCGCCGGGAAAGGGTGAAATTGCCGTGGGGTGGTTATGGGTCTCGACCTTCAACAAACTGTGGACGGTGCCAGGAACCGCTCGGTAAGCGGGAACGCCCTGATCCGCCGGGCCCGCGAAAAATCGCAGCGTCTCGCCCCCCTCGAGTACCGCCGAGTTGTCAGAGTACGCAACGATGGTCCCGTGGGGATTCGCCCGGTGCGTGCTTCGAATCATGTCGAATAAAGAACTCTCCGATGGCTCGCCGTCCATCGTCCAGCTGGCATTGAAGATCTTGTGTCGACAATGCTCGGAATTCGCCTGCGCGAACATCATCAACTCGACATCGGAGGGATCGCGGCCAGCACGTTGAAATGCGTCTGCCAGATACTCGATTTCGTCGCCTGACAGCGCCAGGCCGAGTTCCCGGTTTGCCTCGAGCAACGCAGCGGGTCCTTGGGCCATGAGTGGGATACGCTGCATGGGACGACCCG
>Ga0169931_10000825_pt1 | contig 51645 bp, 50 predicted proteins | sample Kivu_15m_20L_FD_129675 | JGI IMG/M metagenome (GOLD analysis project Ga0169931, IMG submission 129675) | Freshwater microbial communities from Lake Kivu, Western Province, Rwanda to study Microbial Dark Matter (Phase II) - Kivu_15m_20L... | ecosystem: Environmental > Aquatic > Freshwater > Lake...
AAGCGGAGCTGGGTTGGTAGATGTCACCTCGACTGCTGATGGGATTATCACAGATGTAAAGATTCAGGAATCCATTTTAAATCCCAAAGATGCAAAATTAATTGAAAATTTGGTTCTTTCTGCAACTAATGAAGTTCTTCGAAAGGCTAAAGAAGCACTGAATCATGAGATGAAATCGATTTTTGGTTTTAATCCAAGTGATATGGAGAAAATTATGAAGCAAACTGGCGGCGGAGGAAGTTCTGTCTGAAGATCTTTTTCAAAGTCTAGTTTCTTCCTTTGTATCCCTTCCAGGTATAGGTAAAAAATCAGCTACAAGAATTGCTTTTCATCTCTTGCGACTGCCCAAAGATTCCTACCAAAACTGGATATCAAAAATCGGAGAGGCAAAGGACAATTTGAGATTCTGTGACTCTTGTGGAGGATTATCTGAAACTGAAATCTGTAAAATTTGTTCTTCACCTAAGAGAGATTTGAGTATTTTATGTGTTATTGAGCAACCTGAAGATATCTTTTTTATCGAAAACACTAAGGAATTTTTTGGAACTTATCATGTCTTAGGCGGAGTAATATCTCCCTTAGATGGAATCGGGCCCGAACAGCTAAGAATTAAAGAACTCTTTCATAAATTAGAAAATCACTCTATCCAAGAAGTTCTCATAGCAACTAATCCAACCCTTGAGGGTGATGCAACTGCTTCCTATTTATCAGAAATTATTAAAAAATTTGGTATAAAAGTCAGTCGAATTGCCCATGGAATAACAATTGGAGGAACTATTGAATATTCAGACCAATATACTTTAGGGAGAGCAATTAAAACTAGATTAACACTTTAAAATCTATGTTCGAAAGTTACAAAGGCTTCTCTAAAAATCCTTCCTTGTCTAGTATCTAAAAGTACAGACAATCCATCACCTCCAATAAAATAACCAGATCTAAAAAGTATTTGAAAATCTGAAGTGACATTATAGCGAATATTTAAATTATACTCTTGACCTAAATATGCCGAAGCTCTAAAGCCATTCGCTTCATTAAAATCTCTATTTATTTTAATTTCGGGACTTTTATTTGCCCAAAGTTGATAATACCCAACCGTAAATTGATAGGGACCAAAGGCTATGATATTTGCAAATGTCCCATATTGATTCAATCCAGAAAAGCTTGCACCATTGAACAAGGCATAACCACCAGTAAAGTCTACTGCTACATTGGATAAACTAAATCCTGGGGATAACGTTCTGTATCCATTCCCTTTTAGATTTGCTTCTGTTCCATTTTTATCATACCCTGGCCGTCCTGTAGTACCAACTAATATCAGATTCAAATTGAGAGATTCTGTCATTCGATAGCTAATTTGAAAGTCATATAGACCTCCTTTCACAAAATGCCTTTGATTTTGTGAAAAAATTGTCTGTTGGTTTCGATCTAAAATAGGAGTTCTTTTTTTTACTATTCCTGCATTAAAAATTCCATGAACTACAAAAGAAAATTCTCTAAAATTAAATTCATTATGCAAGCCTGTCCATGATAACTGAGCTGTTTCACTATCACTTCTATCATTATCATCCAAAAAATAATTGTATAATTCATTTTTGACATTTCTAAAATATTCTGTTTTATATTTTTGATAGTAAATATTTGAGTTTTGATAATTCCTATCAGCAAAACCATTCTTATCAACATCAAGAAAACTTTGATCCCTTGCTCTTAATACCCCAGCTTCAAAAGTCATTCTTAAAAATTGAAAATTTTTGATTACACTCACACCTGTTCCAGTCGAGAACATAACTCTACCTTGAACTGAACTAAATAGCTGTTGTCCGACTTTGATGAATAGTCCTGACTCTGGTATTCTAAAGTTTAAAAACAAAAAGTTGGTTTGAACATTCACGGCTGCAGCCCTTCCCTTTTCTCCCCCAGAGGAAGGACCAATTACTCTAGGATCAAATCCATCTGGACCAGCAGGTGACAATCCCCTCCCTCCAAATTGCACATCACCCACTTGCATGCCCCACACACCTTCCACGTACTTACCAGTTGCAAAGGACATATTGTACAAAAATCTGGTGTCATAAGAAGATATATCTTCCTTACGCTGACTTAGTTGGCTCGGCTGCCCCAACCTTCTCCTTTCTAAATCTTGGCTTATTTGAGTGCTTTGATTGTTAATTCTACTCTGATTTTCAGCCTCTAGATCAGAAATCGGAGTTGTAGGAGTTTGTCTTTGTAAAATCATGTCACGTCCTACATTCAATGCTCGCACTCTAAAGGATCCATTGAAATTCAAAGTGGTTCTTTGGGATTCACTTTCCTGGGAGTAAAGGGACAATGAACATAGAAAGATTATGAAATAAAATATCTGCATCAATTTTTAATCCATGCATTTGATTTGAAATACTTGTTCACTAAAGCCTGAATTTTTCCAGTCCTGCGCATTTCCTTAATAAAAAAATTCAAGTGATATACAAACTCAGGATCTCTTTTGGCAACTGCCATACTGATATGGTCTTCTTGAACTAAACCTAAGATTGGTAAATAATTTGCTCTCAGAGAAGTGTCTTTCTGTAGCAAAGCTTGAATGTAAAAGGAATCGGCAACAAACGCTGTGACTGAATTTTTTTTTAGTTCATTCAGTGCAGAATCATTTGTGAAATAACTAAATACTTGTGCTTTCGGGAAAGTTTCTCGTAAGAAAAAATGATTGGAACTATTGGCTAATACCGAATAGGTAATACCTGATATATTTTGGAGGTCGGTCAATGTTCGAAATAATTGAACTGTTACTATCTGACCTTCTGGTTCAGGAGGCAAAGCATTGCGACTTACTAACGCAGCTGGAGTAGAGGTCAAGTAAGGGTCGGTAAAATAAACTTCCTTAAATCGAAGTAAAGAAGAAGAAAGACCAGCCAAAGCGATTTGGGTATCCCCTCTATCTAAGGACTTAGAATGTTGATCGAAGGTTCTCAAGGGAACAATCTTCAGTTCGACATCCAAAAATTTTGCATATTCCGTTGCTAGTTCAACATCAAAACCAGGAAAATCAGGATTAGGCGAGTCTATATAAAAAGGATCATAGAATTCGTTTACACTTACAGAAAGAATCTTTGTTTTTCTGATTTTGTCAAGAGTAGAACTAGATTGTGATCGTAATGATTGACCTAGACAAATAAGAAAACAAAAATAAATAGTCAAGAAACGATTCATTTGGGTAGATTTTGAAAAGTTAGGGTTCTTCGAGAATCAGAAATTCAGTTCTGCGATTCTTACGAGAAGATTCTTCATCATTTTTTGGAACCAAAGGCTCCTTCGGACCCTTTCCATCTGTCTCAATTCGATTTGTATTTATTCCCCTCTCAACAAAATATTCTTTCACTGATCTCGCCCTCTTTCTGGAAAGCTCCATATTCTCGTCATAATCACCATTCAAATCTGTATGTCCAACGATACGAATTCTGATCTTTGGGTTCAAATTTAAATAAGCTAAGATAGCATCTAAAGGCTCTTTTGACTCTGCTTTTAAGGCGGCAGAAGCTTTTTCGAATTTTATGGAATCTAAACTCAATTTATTAGATTCATTAAAAGCCTGTTCGATGATGGTTTCTACTCTTGGCATTTTGACATAATAAATATCAAAAGATCTTCCCTCGAGCCAACGACAAAAATAGAATATTTTATCTTTCTGATGATAGACTAAATATGCCTCATCCTTGGGCGTATTTATACCATAACCCATATTCTCTATATCTTCTCCCGATTTGCCATCCCATCTCCCCAAATACAAATCGTACCCTCCGTATCCGCCAGGTCTGTTGGAGGCAAAAAAAATCAAATTTCCTTCATCATTGAGTGTGAAGGAAATAGTCGAGTTTTCATCGTTGATCGGTCCAGGTAGTTTTTCAGCCTTGGACCAAGTGTTGCCCTTGCGAATTGATTTATAAATCGAAGCTTTCTCTGGTTTTCCAAAAGGATATCGTGTGAAGAAGAGGGTATCACCTTGGAAATGGGGATTCTCTTCTATTTCTTCCGTATTCACTTGTTTTGGGAGTGATTCAGGAATACTCCATTTCCCATTATTGAATTTGGATAAATAGATATCTCTGCTTATTCCTATTTTGTTGCCAGGGAGCTCAACTTCTACGGATCCATCGCGATTCGAAGAAAAAAATATCTCTGTTTCATCTCTAGTCAAAAATGGACTTTGGTCATCATATTTAGAATTCAAAACATCAAATAGTTCAGGAACTCCCCAATTTCCATCTTCTTCCAGTTCTGAGAAATAAATATCAGTGAAGCTTTTTTCATTTTTCTTCGAGTAGAAGTACATCTTTCTACCATCTCGAGTCAGGCTTGGACCGAACTCTTGTAACCTGGAATTTATTGCGCCAGGAATGGGAGCGATGATTGGCTCTAGGGACTGAGAGAAATAAGAAACCGATGCAATTAGAATGAGGAAACTAAATCCTACTTTGTAGGTAGGGAAGAAGAGCCTGAGGAATTTCAAATCCTCCCTCTTTAGTTTGGTAATTTTCCAAAATTGCCGCAAGCGTTCTCCCTAAGGCTAAACCAGATCCATTCAAAGTATGAACCAATTGATTTTTGCCTTCTTGACTTTTGTATCGAATTTTTCCTCGTCTTGCTTGATAGTCTCTAAAATTAGAAACGCTAGAGATTTCCATGTAGCGACCCAACCCAGGCATCCATACTTCCAGATCATAAGTCTTGGAGGAGGCATTTGAGGTATCTTTGGAACAAAGCAAGAGCACTCGGTAGGGCAAGCCCAAAGATTTTAAAACGGATTCTGCATCGGCTAGCATTTTTTCATGCTCCTTCTCGGAGCTTTCAGGTGTGACAAATTTCACCAATTCGACTTTTTGGAACTGGTGCACTCGGACCAGTCCTCGAGTGTCCTTTCCATAGGAGCCCGCCTCTCTGCGAAAGCAAGAGGTATGAGCGCAAAGCGAGATAGGTAGTTCCTTCTCTGGTAATATTTCATCCCTGAAATAGTTAGTGAGCGGGACTTCAGCCGTAGGTATCAAACTCAATCCATCTTTGGCCATTCTATAAAAATCATCTTCGAATTTTGGAAATTGACCTGTTGCTGTCATCGAAGCATCATTAACCAAGGAAGGTACCCACATTTCAGTATAACCATTCTTAGAGGTATGAAGGTCTAGCATGAAATTCATCAAGGCTCTTTCTAATTTGGCTCCCAAATTGATGTAGGTATAAAATCTGGCTCCAGCGAGTTTTACCCCTCTTTCAAAATCGAATATCTTTTGCTTTTCACCAATTTCGAAATGTGGCAAAGGGGAAAACGGGAAGGAAGGAATCGTTCCTTCCAATCTCACAACTGCATTGTCTTCCTCAGATTTTCCAAAAGGCACAGTTGGTTGCAATAAATTAGGAAGATCTAAATTTAATCTTTGTAGTTCCTCTTCTTTTATAGCGAGATTTTCTTCTAAGGCTTTGATTGAATCTCCGACAGCCTTCATTTTCTTGGATTCTTCTTCAATATTCGATCCTTGAGATTTTTTAATACCCAGCTCTTTGGAAACTTTGTTTCTCTCAGATCGAAGTGTTTCAGCCTCTACACGTAGTTTTTTGATTCTTTCAAAAACATCAGTAATCCTCGATAAGATGATTTCCGATTCCATTCCCCTACTTTTCAAGCTCTCCAAAAATTCCTGAGGGTCTGAAACGATTTTGTTCAAATCAAGCATGATGATAAGCCTTTCTATTTAGGAATTTTTTGGAATTGTGATATACCTTTGATACTATTAAATCTTTTTCTTCCGATCTCAACTCTTGTATGTGATTCATAACATAGGTTACATAAGCTGGTTCATTGCGTTTTCCACGAAATGGGGATGGTGCCAAAAAAGGGGCATCTGTCTCAATCAAAAGAGTCTCCAATGGAATATTTTTGGCCGCTTCTTGGATATCTTTTGCAGATTTGAAGGTTACAATTCCAGAAAAGGAAATATAGAAACCCAAATCTATAAACTTCTTAGCTTTTTCATAATCATAAGTGAAGCAATGGATCACTCCGAATACACCAGGAAATTCTTTCAACAAGGCATAGGTTTCCTCGAATCCATCTCTAGAATGAATGACTACGGGTATCTTCTGCTCTCGGGCAAATTCTAGAAAAATTTGAAAAGTCTCTCTCTGTTCGAGGATCGACTCTTTTTCGTGATAGAGATCGATTCCAATTTCTCCAATCGCACTGAGTTTCGGGTCAAGCAAGTTTTGCTTAGCAAAAGCAAGGATGGAATCGGACTTTGGAAATTCATGGACTTCGGTAGGGTGGCATCCTATGGAGTAATGGATTTCAAGGTCTGGCGAGGAGAGTCCGTGAGCCAATTCCTTCGCCCGAAAATTGCTATTCTCGTCGATCCCGATCTGCAAAATTCCTGAAATTTGCTCTTTTTTAGCCTTTTCAAGGCTCAATTCGGGCAATTGACCCTGGGTTTCAATAATGTCCAAATGGCAATGGGTATCAATTAGAGACACGATTCCCAGGTTTTGCATTTTCTGTTGACTGGAAACGAAAATTCCTTGGAGACTAAAGCTATCTTACATGGCAAAAATTTCCTTGGCTCCCGACCTAGAGAAATGGAGGAAATTCCTTAAATCTGGACTTTCCTCCTTTCTTGAGACCAAAGAGGAGTTGAATCGAAAAGGCAAAGAAAGGCTCACCATTATGGTGATCCCGCACTCTGACCGAACCACTCTCAACTTTGTGATTTCTTACAAGGCAGTCACTCTGATACTTGGAATCCTCATTGGTTTGTTAATGCTCAGTGCTATCAATGTACTTAGTCATTCAGGATCTGTGCACCAGCTGACTGAATTAAAGCTAACCAATAAAGATTTCATAAGACAATCCACAAAGATGAGAGAAGAGGTAAACGCTCTTCATGATACAATCGAATATTATTATACAAAAATCTCAAACTTATACATAAAGCTAGGAGGGGATCCTTCCAAAGTTTCCAAGGGGATTGGAGGATCTTCCTCTAATAATCCCTATGTCAATTTTCAAGGAACACCCCAAACAGATATTACGTCCGAGTCCTTTCGAATTAAGGAAGATATTCACAACCTAAAGATATCTTCTGAACTTTCTGATGAAATAGTGCATATGATTAAGAAGAGAAAAAGTATTATAAAAAATACTCCTTCGATTTGGCCGACAAAAGGTTACGTTCTTTTTCCATTTGGACAGTATCTTTCTCCCATTACTGGTAATATAGAAACAAACAAAGGTTTGGATATAGGAGCTTTTCCTGGTGCTGAAGTAATTGCTACAGCGCCTGGACTTGTCTATGATACTGGATTTTCACCTGCAACGGGTTATTTTATTAAAGTATCCCACAAATTTGGTTGGAAAACAATTTATAGCAATTTGGATAGAGTCCGAATCAAAAAGAATGAAAGAATTTCAAAAGGCGATGTCATTGGATATGTGGGCAAAACACCAGAAAATCCAATTTACCATTTGCATTACGAAGTACACGTCGGTACCCAGCCTTTGAATCCTTTTTCTTTTTTAAACCAAATCCAAGAATAACATGAGATCAAACGAAGAAGAATTTCAAGTCAATAGTGTAATAGGAGAGGGAGCTGAATTTATCGGAGAGTTTCGTTTTCCGGGTCTAATTCGAATTGATGGAAAATTTCGAGGTCTAATTGATACCGAAGGTAAAGTCTTAGTGGGAAAGACTGGAATTATAGATACAGATATCAAAGCTAGAATAGTAGTTGCAGGTGGAGAAGTGCGAGGCAATATATTTGCTTCAGAGCGAGTTACCCTGCTATCTAGTTGTAAATTGTACGGAGATATCGTTACTCCTCGACTCGTAGTAGAAGAAGGAGTCACTTTCCACGGAAAATGTACTATCAACCCTAGCTAAACTTCATATGCAAATACCCAATAAACCCAACATAAGCTCTTCATCTTTCCCACTATCCAAAAAAAAATCAGAATCTTCCCAGAAAACATCGAAACTGGAACCTGAGGCGATTGAAAATCGATCCTTTCTTGATATTTTAGATTCCATAATACCTGGCTCTGACGAACCTTCAAAAGCCTTGAATGAGCTCTGGAGAGATTTGCCTGACATAGAAAGAGAAGTAATTCGAAGCAAAAGCAGAGATAGTTTGGAAAAGTACAAAAAGCATATCAAAAGCATTGCTGATCTTGTGATGAAGTTAAATTATCGGGTTGTCGAGGCTCCAAAACGTTTTCGAGACACAGATCCAGGACTTCGTTACCGCAAAATCTTGGATGAAAAATTGCATCTGCTTACGACTACAACTTTTACAACGGCAGCTCAAATCCTAAAACAACTTGACGAGATTCGTGGAATTCTCGTTGACCTTCGCGGTTGAGCGAAAGAATCAACAGACCACTTAGTAAGAATTACCAGGTTCTAAGAGAAACCTGGAGATTTCTTATTCCTTACAAAATACAACTGGGCATTGCCGCTTTAGCTTTGTTATTTACTTCTTTAGCAACTCTATCCCTCGGGCAAGGATTGCGCATTCTTTTAGATAAAGGTTTTGTAGCCAAATCAAAACAAGAACTTCTTATCTCTATTTCAATTATAATAGGAATCGGATTCTTAATGGCAATAGGTACTTTCACAAGACACTATTATGTTTCTTGGTTGGGAGAAAAGGTCTCAGCTGACATGAGAGTTCAAGTATTTGCGCATGTCTTGCGTCTCCATCCGTATTTTTTTGAAAGCAATTCTCCAGGAGAAATCCAAAGTCGAATCACAACGGATACTACACTTATCCAGTCCGTGATTGGATCTTCAGCTTCAATAGCTTTGAGAAATATTCTAGTCTTTGCAGGTGGTTTGGTATTTTTATTCTTCACTAACTTAAAGCTCAGTTTAGTGGTTTTACTTACTGTTCCATTGGTTTTATTTCCAATTTTTTTCTTTGGAAGAAAAGTGAGAAAATTATCAAGAGACAGCCAAGATCAAATAGCAAATGTCGGGACATTTGTTAGCGAATCACTACTCAATGTTAAGGTTGTCCAGAGCTTTAACCAAGAAGATCATTCCATTTCTAGATTCCACAAGGAAGTAGATGAATCTCTTAAAATTGCAGACAAAAGGATCAAACAAAGAGCAGCTTTAATTGCATTCGTAATCTTAATGGTTCTTTTCGGGATTTGTTTTGTTTTGTTGCTAGGAGGACTGGATGTTCTGGAAGGCAAAATAACCCCTGGAGAGTTGGTGGCCTTTGCCTTTTATGCCATAATCGTGGCAAGTGCAGTAGCGGCCATTTCAGAGGTAATGGGAGATTTACAAAGGGCAGCTGGAGCAACTGAAAGATTGCTTGAGCTTTTGCATAGCAAACCCGCCATCCAAGAACCGATGCATCCGAAATACTTTCCTATGGTGGCTAGTCTCGGTGTGGTCTTCGATTCGGTAACTTTTTCTTATCCAACGCGATTGGACAAATATGCGGTAAAGAATCTAAACTTTGAAGTCCCTCAGGGTACTTCTTTTGCTATCGTAGGTCCATCGGGAGCAGGCAAAAGTACCATTTTTGAATTGCTGTTGCGATTCTTTGATCCTTTAACAGGATTCATACGAATTGAAGGAATTGATACGAAAGATGTCAGCTTTTTTGAACTGAGAGGAAAGATTGGTTATGTTTCTCAAACTCCAATACTTTTCTCAGGTTCCATTAAAGAGAATATCAAATTTGGAAAAACCAATGCAACAGATTCTGAAATTGAAGAAGCAATGGAAAAAGCTTACGTAACCGAATTTTTGAGGGACCTCCCCAAAGGTTGGAATACGGACTTAGGGCATTTAGGTGTTCGATTGTCTGGTGGGCAAAGGCAAAGAATTGCCATCGCCAGAGCGATTCTAAAAAATCCCCAAATTTTGCTTTTGGATGAAGCTACCAGTGCTTTGGACAACGAATCGGAAAGAGAAGTACAAAGGGCGCTGGAAGTTGCTATGAAGGAAAGAACCACTTTGGTCATAGCCCACAGACTAAGCACCATCCAAAATTCCAACCAAATTGGTGTTCTAAAAGATGGAGAATTAGAAGGCAAAGGGAATTACTCTAGTCTTTTAGAAACGTCTTCTACTTTTCAAAATTTAGCAAAATCGAATCAGATCCACTAGGCTTTGAGTCCTATATTTTCTAAAATTCTATCCAAATCGGCCAACGAATTGTATACGATTGAAATTCTACCGCTTCCCTTCTTCTCGGAGTGTTGGATTTCCAATTTTGTTGATAACTTATTTCTGAGTTTATTTTCAATTTTTAAGATGGAAGGATCTTTTGTTTTGGAAGTGGCATTTTGCTTCTTTTTTTCGGGATGCAAAAGATTGGATACGTAATCCTCGACCGTCCTAACATTCCACTGCTCTGTTATGATTTTGTTAGCAAGGTCCAATTGTTTCTTAGATTCTACAATTCCAATTAGGGGTCTTGCTTGGCCTTCAGACAACTTCCCATCACGGATATAAACTTGTATAGGGTGCGGAAGCGAAAGCAAGCGCAATAGGTTTGCTACAGTGGAACGATTTTTTCCTACTTTAGAGGCTACGTCCGAGACTTTAATGGATAGCTTATCCATCATGGCTTGGTAACCTAGAGCTTCTTCCATTGGATTCAAATCTTCTCTTTGAAGATTTTCTATCATTGCCAATTCTAATATCTCGGAATCTGAGTAATCGCGCACAACAACAGGAACCTTATGGAAACCGGCTAACTTAGCGGCTCTTAGGCGCCTCTCCCCAGATACCAAAGTGTATCCACCATTTTGGGATATTCTGACTATCAGGGGCTGAATGATGCCATGTTGCTGGATGGTAGTCGAAAGTTCCTGTAAGGAATCTGAAGAAAATATCTTTCTAGGTTGAAAGGGATTGGGTTGGATTTCAGAGATACGAACTTCCTTCTTAGGATTATTTTCTGTGGGATTGGAGTCTGACCCTGGAATCAAGTTTGCGAGACCTTTTCCTAAAACTTTATTTTTACCGAGCGCCATGCTTTTCTCCCAAAACTTCATTTGCTAAAGACATATAACTTTTGGAACCAATCCCTTCTGGATCATAGAGATTAATGGGTTTGCCGAATGATGGAGCTTCTGAAAGTTTTACATTCCTTGGAATCATGGTTGTATACACTTTCTCTTTAAAAAAGTCCCTTACATCTTGAGCGACTTGGTTTGCAAGGTTGGTTCTTTTGTCATACATGGTTAAAAGAACACCTTCCAACTCCAAATTTGGATTCAACTCTTTTTGAACCAAAGAAATGATCCTCATCAATTGCGTTAATCCCTCTAGAGCGTAGTATTCTGTTTGAAGAGTAATCATTACAGAATCCGAGGCGCTAAGTGCATTGATCGTCAAAATCCCCAGTGATGGAGGACAATCGATAAATATAAAATCGTATTTGTTCCTTAGGGAATCTAAAGAAGATTTTAACTTAAATTCCTTCTTTGTTGCCTCCAAAAGATCTACCTCCAATCCAGAAAGATTGATGTTAGAAGGAATGATATGCAGAAATTCTATCTTAGTTTTTGAAATGCATTCGAATGAAGAAATTTCTCCCAGGAGGAGTTCATAAGTTGTGTGGTTGTTGCTTTGAACTTCTAAACCAAGACCAGAACCTGAATTTCCCTGTGGGTCGATGTCTATTAGAAGAATACTTTTTCCTTTCGCGGCCAAACAAGCACTCAAATTTATGGCTGTGGTGGTCTTCCCAACCCCTCCCTTTTGGTTGCTAATGGAAATCACTTTAGCCATTACGATTGCATCTCCTTAAGGATGGTTTTCCAGGGCCTGGGAAATCCTTTTTCTTCTTTGTGCTTCTTTTCCAAAACTCGAATATGTCTCTTTCCTAAAAATTCTAACTCAGGAAGAGGAAGAATCTCCTTGAGTTCAAAGCCTAGTGAATTTGCTTTTTGCCTCTCTTTTGAATCTAGATTTAAGGGATTGCCTAGAAAGGGACAAAATAGAGAACCGATTTTTAGAATTGGAGTCACTACCTCCAAACTCCAAGGATAAGGGACCATCGCCCTACAGGTAACGACGGAAAAATGCAGGGGGCAATCTTCAACTCTGGAATAAACAAATTCAATCCCATTAGCCAATTCAGAACCCTCCAAAAGGGAAAGCTTTCTTCTTTGAGAGTCGATGAGAGTGAGGGATGGAGAATTCAAAAGACAAGAGAACAAAAAACCAGGAAGTCCTGGGCCTGTCCCAACATCCGCTAATTTTGTTTCACGTGAAACATAACCCAAAGTAGATAGCTTGAATGCAAATAAGGCACATTCTATCAGGTGCCTATCCAAAATCACACTCGTATCATTTTTCGAGAAGAACCCACCTTTTTCATTTTCCCTCACCAAGAATAGATGGAATCTCTCGATTCGGTCCAAATCAAAAATGGTTTCCGCATCTGGTAAATTGGGGAATAGTTCCGACCACCTGTTTTGAAAAATGGATTTCATGCCTTACTTCAAATAAGAAAATCTGAAATCTTCCGATATTGATCTCAGGAGTTTTCTCGTACCATTATGAAAATGAATCTTAGATTTTCTATCCTATGCTTTTTTATTTCATCTTTTTCTATACTACCTTTTACGCCTGGAAAGTGGTCTTACACAGATCAATTTCTCTTCCAAAAATCAAAGCAGGGACCGAGCAAAGAAATCGTCAAGAATACAGAGGGAAAAGTTGTCTTCACTGCGAATTACGAATACGATAGCGATGGAAGATTGAAAACTGAAATATACTTTTTGGGAGATGGATCGCCTGACGGAAAAAGGGAATTCGATTACAAAAATGGACAAATTTTCCAAGAAAGAGGATACGATTCGAATGGCGTTTTGTTCGAGAAAAAGGAATTTTATTTTAAGAATGGGATACTGAAAAAACTTCATGTCTCTGATGCAGAGGCGAAACCCATTATAACGTATAGCCTCGATACCAGCAAAGAAGGATTGGTAACCTTTTGTGAGGGAAAAAATTACTTAACGGGAGACATAGAGTCCTTTCGAGTCGAAGCAGATCCCAAAAATCCCAATGGTCTTGTACAAACCCTCAATGATGACAAAAGAAGAAAAGTAGGGGAAATACTCTTGAGATTTGATTCTAAGAAGCTCCTTTTGGAGAGAGAATTCTTCCAAGGGGATATCCAAAGAAAAAGTAAGATGGAATACGATAACGAAGGAAAATTAATCCAATATACGTTTCACGTGAAACAAGGGGAAACTTGGATACTGGAAAAAGCTCACCAATTGGTTTACAAGTGAGCCTTTTCACTCTTTCCTTTTGGGAAAGAAAGGGTCTGATTCCCTCTCTATTTTTCTCTGCCGATAAAGAAATAGAGCAAGATATCAATATCTGAAGGATCGATACCAGATATTTGCTGTGCTTTTTCTAGAGACATTGGTTTGTGTTTGTTCAATTTGATAATGGCCTCAGACTTCAAACCAGTGATGGTTTCGTATTGAAAATCATTTGGAAGGTTTAGATTGGAAAATTTTTTCCTTTGTTCCACAGCTTCCATCTCTCTTTTCAAGTAGCCTTCGTATTTGATTTCCATCTCAACAACGGCCCTTTCTTCCAAATTTAGTTCGCGAACAGGCTCATGGAATTCGGCTATGTCTGAGATCGTAATCTCACTTCGACGCAAGAATGCTCCGACATTTGTTCCAAACTTATAGTTGGTAATATTTCTTTTGGAGAGAACTTCATCGAGAGCCTGGGAAGGCTTCATGCTTGTCTCAATTAAGCCTGTCTTAATCCTCCCAATTTTTCCATATCGATCTTGCATTTCTTGGAAATTTTCCGGTGAAACCAAACCCATCGAGTGGCCATATTTCATAAGTCTTTGGTCTGCATTGTCTTGCCTGAGAAGAAGTCGAAATTCAGCGCGACTTGTGAACATTCGGTAAGGATCCTCCACTCCTTTGTGAACCAAATCATCTACCAAAACGCCTATATAGGATTCGGCACGACTAAACAAGATAGGTGCCTCTTTCCTGTGAGACCTTATTACATTGTAAGCTGCAACCAGCCCTTGCGCTCCAGCTTCTTCGTAACCAGTTGTGCCGTTGATTTGCCCAGCATGGTACAACCCTTTGATTTTTTTAGTCTCGAGAGTTGGATGCAGTTCTGTTGGATCTACAAAATCATATTCAATTGCATATCCTGGACGCATCAGTTCCACTTCCTCCAAACCTTTGATGGTTCTTAAGAACTTCCATTGTATCTCTTCCGGGAGGCTAGTACTGACTCCATTCAAATACATCTCATGTGTATCATAGCCTTCTGGCTCGATAAAGATTTGATGGCGATCTCTCTCCGCGAAGCGAACAACTTTGTCTTCGATGGAAGGGCAGTAACGCGGACCCGTGCTTTTGATTTGCCCTGAATACATGGGACTCAAGGAAAGATTCTCTGCAATCAATGCATGGGTCCTCGAATTGGTATAGGTGATGTAACAAGGGATCTGTCTTCTTTCTAGATTTTTAGTAGCAAAGCTAAAGGGCTGGGGATCCTCATCTCCGAATTGGGGCTCGAGATCTTTCCACTGTAGCGAAGCCTTGTGCACTCTCGCGGGTGTTCCGGTTTTGAGTCTCCCCATCCTAAACATTTGGTTTTTGAGCGAATGAGAAAGTCCCTTGGTAGTTGGTTCTCCAATTCTTCCTGATTCTTTTTGATAAGTTCCTATATGGATGATGCTAGAAAGAAAAGTTCCAGTAGTAAGGATTATCTGGTTGGTTTCAAATTCAAAACCCCGCCCTGTCTTCAGTCCCAAAACCCTATTGTTTTCTAAAACCAAATCCTCTACGGTATCCTGACGAAGAGAAAGGTTGGGAGTCCTTTCTAATTCATGTTTAATAAAAAGTTGGTATTGCTTCTTTTCGGCCTGCGCTCTAGGAGCCCATACGGAAGGTCCTTTGCTTGTGTCGAGCATTTTGAATTGGATTCCTGTAGCATCGATGGCTTTAGCCATAAGTCCACCTAAGGCATCGATCTCTCTAACCATATGCCCCTTTGCGATGCCTCCAATGGCGGGATTGCAACTCATTTGTCCTATGGTATCTAAATTCATAGTAATGAGTAAAGTTTTGAGGCCTGCGCGAGCCGTGAGGTAAGCCGCCTCTGTTCCGGCGTGCCCAGCTCCAACGACAATGCAATCAAACTTTTTTGGATAAAAAGAAGTCATCTTTTACAAATTCTAAAAAGGACTCTAGGAAATCGATTTTCTTATTGGACTGCCATAGGAAACTGGAGAGGCAATCATGTCCCACACATTTGAAGATATCAGTTACTTTGAAGGAGATTATGTTCCATCGGACAAAGCCAAGATCAATATACAGACCCATGGTTTCCAATATGGGACATCCGTGTTTGGTGGAATTAGAGGATATTACAATCCAAAATTAGAAAACCTATTTGTATTTAGAATCAAAGATCACTTCAAGAGACTTATCAATTCTACAAAAATAATGCAACTTTCCTGTCCTTGGTCCGTGGATGAATTAGAAGCCATAACATTAAATTTGATCCGAAAAACAAAAGCAAAGCAAAATATTTATATTCGCCCTATAGTTTATACTTCTTCGCTTCAGCTCAGTCCGAGGTTTCATGATGTCAAAACGGATTTGGCTATTTATGTACTTCGCATGGATGATTACTTAGATACTTTAAATGGATTGAACACCATGGTTTCTAGTTGGACTAGATTTTCCGACAACCAAATTCCAACACTGAGTAAGGTTAGCGGAGGTTATGTCAACTCTGCTTTGGCGAAATCGGAAGCAGTTCAAAATGGAATGGATGAAGCTATTTTTTTGGATTCGAGAGGCTTTGTCTCCGAAGGATCTGCTGAGAATTTGTTTTTAATAAGAGGAAATGTCCTCTATACGCCAACCATCCCCTCTTCTATTCTGGAGGGAATCACTAGAAGATCTATCCTTCAGATTGCATCCGATTTAGGTTTTTCAGTGATCGAGAGAGATATTTCTCGTTCTGAACTTTACATTGCAGATGAGATGTTTTTCACAGGAACTGGAGTTCAAGTAGCTTGGATCAAGTCCGTAGATCGAAGAACGATTGGTGATAGTAAAATTGGCCCAATCACCAAAAGAATCCAAGAAGTATTTTTTGATATTGTGAAAGGGGATAATTCTAATTACAATCCCTGGTTAACTACCGTATACTGATGCGATCAGATTTTACCATAGGAGATTTGGAAGGGCAGGAGACAGCATCTATTTATCTCTCAAACTTCGCTAAGGATCCCGAATCCATTCCGAGAGTTCTTCTTTTTCATGGACCAGATGGTGTTGGAAAATGGACTGCGGCGGAACGTTTAGGAAGGTTGCTACTGTGCCAAAATTTCAGTTCCTGTGGGTTGTGTGATTCCTGCAAAGCCTTTATGCGGGGACAACACCCTGATTACATCCAATTCCCAGAAAACCAAAACATCCGAATTGGAGACCAGAATGACGAAGAACCAGAACCTTTTACGGTTCGCTGGCTCCTCTGGAGTCGATTGCCTTATAGACCCCATTTGAGTTCAAAGCGAGTTGTTGTATTCCCTGATGCCTCTAAAATCAATCACGCTGCAGAAGCCACTTTGCTAAAGACTCTCGAAGAACCTTTGCCATTCAACTATGTAATTTTAATCGTAAATGAATTGGACAAAATAAAAAAAACCATCCAGTCACGCTCAGTAAAGATTCCGTTTGGCTTTCTACCTCAACACGCCAAGAGAGCTGTTGCTTCAAAAACTAACATAGAAACTCGAGAATATTTTGGGGGATCTTTGCAGCCCTTGGAATTGGAAGAAAACGAATGGACAGAATGGGAAAAAAACATTTCAGAACATGCTCATGACCCTAGACTTCTACTCAAATTGGAGTATTGGGTTAGAAAGCTTTTTAATGAATTTAAATCACCCAAGTCCAAGACTGATCCTGTCGACTTTCTGGATTTTGTTACCTTGGTTCTATTGAAAGAATACCGCCAGAACAACCCAGAATCAAACCTTCCCAGAATAGGAGCCCTGTTTGAATTCAAGGAAAAACTCCACTACAATGTGCCAAGTCTTGAGCCGTATCTACTATCTAGACTTTTTTTACATCTCACAGCTAACGTTGATTATCCCAAAAAAGAGACATAATATATTTTTCGTTTTTTCTGACCGAAGGATTTTCATTTGTCAATCGTGTTCCTGAGCAAAAAGTGGTGTCGACGTGATTATGAATGCTTTGGTTTGGAAAGAAATACTAGAAGAAGCCTCTAAGAATATCCCAGCCCAGTACTTTCTTAGCTTTCTAAAACCCATTCAATTCCAGAAATTTGAGCAAGGAACTTTTTATATTTCAGCCCCATCAGTACTGGTTCAGTCTCACATAGAATCGCGTTATCTGGAAATATTAAGGACAGCTACACTTGTAGTTACTGGTGAACCTTTTACTATTTCTTTCTCAGCTGATGCACCAAGTGCAAGCTTTGCTTTGAATGAAACTTTGCAATCCAGTTTTCAATCATTGGAATCTGATCTCAATCCCGAATTCACTTTTGAAAGATTCCTCATTTCTGATTCCAACCGTCTTGCGGCAGCAGCGGCCAAAAGCATTGTTGAGAATGAAGGAAAATTCAATCCTCTTTACGTTTTTGGACCAGTAGGCGTTGGTAAAACTCATCTGTTACACGCCATAGGCAACAAAATCAAACTACAGGACCCTTGGAAATCCATTAAATACGTAGATAGTTTGTCTTTTTTGAATGAATTTGTCTTTACAGTAAGACAAAACAATCGAACTCAACTGGAATCTTTTAAGATGAAATATCAATCATTTAATGTTTTGTTATTTGATGATGTCCAGTTTTTAAATGGTAGTGCCGAAAAAACCCAAGAAGAATTCTTTGGAATATTTAACTTCTTGTTTGAAAGAAGAAGACAAATAGTCCTAGCATCTGACAGACCTAGTTCAGAGCTACCACTGCACGATAGACTAAAATCTCGTTTTGTCCACGGTTTGCAAGTAGATGTAAAAAGTCATGATTATAGTCTTAGAAAAGCAATTTTATCTTACCATGCATCTGTATACGGAATTGCTATCGAGCGTTCTACTTTAGATTGGATAGCTGAACAGTGCACTGGAGATGCGAGGACAATGATAGGAATCATGAATGATATTGTTCTATACAAAAAGGCATATGATATCTTTGTCTTATCAGATGATAAAATTCGCTCTATAGCTGAGACAAGAATTGCCCAAACCAAAAAAAAGATAGGTTACACTGCAGAAGAAATCCTAGAATTTTTATCCTTCGAATTTCAGATTCCACGCAAAGATCTATTGGGTAAAAATCGGAAATCGGATTTGGTTAGGGTTAGACACATTGGAATGTTGGTCCTCCACCAACTGCTTGCGCTTCCAAAAACGCAAATCGGTAGGCTGTTTGGTGTGGAGCATTCCACGGTAATACATGCTATTTCTAAAATGGAAAATCTCATGCAAAAAGATCCTGACTTCCGAAACCAAATTCAAAAACTGAAAGAAAAAATTTCCTTTCAGTGAAATACACCCTGTTTCTTTCCTGTTGATAAACTGTTCATAAACCTTTTAATCTGTGTATAACTTACGGCAATCTTCCTATTTCCGAATTGGGTTGTGCAAAGAGACATAGATCTTAAACGACATAATGTTTACAAAATAATACGACATAATGTTGTATTTTATTTGTGTTTTTTGCATTTGTCGACATTTTGACAGTCTCTGCAAAAACGACATAATAAGGTATTAATTTATAATAAATAGAGGAACAAATGAAATTCAGCGTATCAACCAGTGAATTCCTAAGAGCTATCCAATCCGTTGAAGGCGTAATCACACATCGGGAAGTTAAGTCAGCTCTCTCTAATCTCAAACTTGAAGTCTCTCCAGATTCAGTTTCGATTTCTGCAACAGATTTGGAAATAGCTATTAAAACTTCTGTTCCAGCTAATGCTTCCGAAACGGGAATTGCTTTTTTACCCGCCAAACAACTTAGCAATATCTTTAAAAATTTGCAATTTGAAAATACTTTATTAACTCGTTCTAAAAATATTGATGGTTCAGAGACTTTAATTACGGATTCGAATGGGAAAATTGATACAAAATTCCGTATAAATGGTTTAGATAGTGATGAAATTAAAACTATACCTAAAGTCAATGATTCTAATACTACTGAATTTCCAACTCAAACACTAAAAGATATGATTCGTAAGTCTAGTTTTGCGATGGCGGTAGATGAAAACAGATTTGTATTTAATGGATTATTTTTAAAACCACAAAACACCGATTTGATTGCTGTTGGTACAGATGGAAGGCGCCTTTCCAAAACGGTTAGAAAATTTGTAAGTGAATTTCCTTTTAAAAATGGAGTAATTATCCCACATAAAGCTATCAAAGAAATGACTAAAATGATGGAAGGCAAAGAAAAAGCAAGATTAGGTTTTATAGAAGATCAATTGTATGTATCAAGTGGGAACGTAGAATTATTGTTCAAATTATTGGAAGGAAATTTTCCTGATTATGAACAAGTGATTCCAAAACACAATTCTTATTCTGTTAGGCTTATTAGATCTGAATTTTCAACATATTTGAGACAAGCAATGATTTCAGCAGAAGAACCTTCTAAACAAATTAGACTTAGTTTCTCAAAATCCAACCTCAATATCAGTTCATCAAATCCAGGTACAATGCAGTTCGAACTCAATACTCCGATCGATTATAGTGGTGAGTCTTTGACGATCGCTTTTAAAGGGGAATACCTGAATGATGTTGTAAAAGCTGTAGAAGATCCAGAAATCCTATTAGAATTCACAACATCTAGTTCTCCAGTTTTATTTAAAGACCCTTCCGATAGTGAATTTGTTTCGGTGATTATGCCTATGAAATTGTAATGTTCTTAAAAAGTATAGAGATTCGAAATTTTCGAAATCATTCTTTTACGGATCTTGTATTCAATAGTAGATTAATTTTTTTCATAGGAGATAATGGTGAAGGTAAGACTAATATTTTAGAAGCTGTTAGTCTGTTATCAATGCTCAAAAGTTTTAGGGAATCAGATGAGCATCAATTTGTGAAATGGAATGAAAAGAATCTTTATGTTAAGGGTAAATTTTTATCAAATAATGAGAATCATACTATTGAATTTGGTTTAGAACTAAATCCCATCAAAAGAAAAAAAGTAAAATGGAATGGAGAACTAATTAAAAGACAAAGAGACTTCTATGGGATCATTCCCATTGTTATACTTAGTCCTCCTGACTTGAGAATAATTGATGAAGGTAATGAAGCACGCAGACTTTTTTTAGATACATTGATCTCTTCTTTTTCTATGGAATATGCAGAAGTCCTTATTGATTATCAAAGAATCTTAAAGCAAAGAAATGCTTCTCTAAAAATTTTAAATGGAACACGAGAATCAATTGAGCTTTGGAATCCACAATTAGTTTCTAAAGGTATAAAACTTTTTGAACTTAGGGGTGCAATATTAACAGAAATGAATAGCTTATTTCATAATAATGTACAGATGATAAGTGAAGGAAAGGATAAATTTTTCATTTTTTACGAACCAAACATCAATGATCCAAACGAATTTCATAAAAAATTACAAAATTCCTTTCAGAAAGATTGCGCCTTGGGCTATACTTCAGTTGGACCACATAGAGATAAGATTCCAATAGGACTTGAAGGAAAAGATTTGCAACAAATTGGTTCCCAAGGTCAAAAACGAAGCGCTGTTATTTCTTTGAAGGCTTGTGCATTTCATATAATAGAGAATAGGCTTGGTGAAAAACCAATTCTTATTGTAGATGACGTTATACGGGAATTAGATGTAAAAAGGAGAGAATTTTTTGTTGAAATCCTAAAACGATCCGGTCAAGCCCTATTCACCACAACGGATTTAGAAGGTATTCAAAATTACTTAGGGGGAAGCACTTTTGATAAGGAAGTATTTAAAGTGTCATCAGGACAAGTAACGAGAGTTGAATCAGCATGAAACAGCCTTCTCGAGAGGATTTTCATAAGATTCTCTCAAAGATAAATTTTGATTGGGAAGAGGTAAAGGAAAAAGAGACCTTGCAATCCATAAAGAATCATTGGAAAGACTGGGTAGATCCTCGTTTTGGTTCAAATAGCTCCCCGGAATCCCTGCAAGGGGGAATTCTTTGGATCAAAACGACTCACCCTTCCGTTACTATGGAAGCTGGATTTGAAAAAGGAAATTGGATCCAATCCCTGAATTCCAAGGGACTTCCTACACCTATAAAAGAAATCAGAATTCATTAAATAAGAACCAATTCTGAATGGTTTCTTCTTGCTCCTGGGGCATCCAAATAAGAAGCTCCTAATAGATTTTCTAAAAAAATGTCTGACCCAAACCAATACTCAGCTTCCAAAATTAAGATCCTGGAGGGCCTAGAAGCCGTCCGAAAGCGACCAGGAATGTACATCGGAACCCAAGACGAAAGTGGGCTCCACAAGATGGTTTATGAGGTTGTAGACAATTCTGTGGACGAGGCCATGGCGGGTCATTGCACAGAGATTTTTGTCTCTATTTTACCAGGGAATACAATTGAAGTAAAAGACAACGGTCGGGGTATTCCGACAGACATCCATCCAGAGAAGGGAAAGTCAACGATCGAAATAGTACTTACAATCCTTCATGCTGGGGGTAAATTTGAAAACGATGCTTACAAAGTATCAGGTGGTTTGCATGGTGTTGGTGTTTCCGTTGTAAATGCTCTATCGGAATGGCTTGAGGTAGAAGTCCACCAAAATGGCAAAATCCATTTTCAGAAGTACAACCAAGGTGTTCCTATTGAAAATGTGAAAGTTATTGGTGATACTTCTCACCGTGGAACGATAGTTCGCTTTAAACCAGACTCAACAATTTTCACAACAACCGAGTTCCTTTATGATACTTTGAGTTCCAGGTTTAGGGAAATAGCTTTTCTCAACAAAGGACTTTTTCTCAGAATAGATGACAAACGCAAGCAAGATGAATCCTTTCATGAATTTAAGTTTGAAGGAGGAATTGTTAGTTTTGTTGAATATGTTACAGATTCTAAACATCCACTTCACAAAGTTTTGCATTTTATTGGAGAAAAAGATCAGCTCTATGCTGAAATTGCTCTTCAATACTGCGATATCTACTCTGAATCTATATTATGTTTTACTAATGCAATTAATAATAATTTGGGGGGAACCCACCTGGAAGGTTTTAGGGCAGCTCTAACTAGAACCCTCAATGACCAACTTAAAAAAGATCAAAATCTTCTTAAAAAACAACCCAATGGTTTGAGTGGAGATGATGTAAAAGAGGGACTAGCGGCAGTAATATCAATAAAAATTCCACAACCACAATTCAATTCTCAAACCAAAGAAAAGTTGGTGAATGCAGAAGTAAAGGGATTGATGCAGACCATATGTGGAGAAGGGCTCAATTCATTTTTTGAAGAGAACCCAGCTGTAATCAAAAAGATTCTCGAAAAATGTATATTGGCAGCGAAAGCAAGAGAAGCTGCCAGAAAGGCAAGAGAACTAACGAGGAGAAAAACAGTTTTAGAAGGAGGAGGACTTCCTGGAAAATTGGCAGACTGTTCAGAAAAAGATCCAAAACTTTGTGAATTGTTTTTGGTTGAGGGTGATTCAGCTGGTGGATCGGCAAAGCAAGGAAGAGATAGAAATATCCAAGCAATTTTACCTTTGAAAGGAAAGATCCTCAATGTTGAAAAATCCAGGCTCGATAAAATTTTATCCAACGAAGAAATCCGAACATTGATATCTGCCCTAGGAACTGGAATCGGAGAAGATGAATTTTCTGTAGATAAACTAAGATATAGAAAAATCGTTATCATGACTGATGCTGACGTTGATGGATCACATATTAGGACGTTGCTTCTGACTTTTTTCTTTAGGCACATGAAACCAATAATTGAAAACGGCTGCTTATATGTAGCTCAACCACCTTTATACCAATTGAAATTCGGCAAGGAAGCAATTTATGTATATTCAGATAGAGAGAAAGAAGAAATGCTCAAAGCTAGAACCAGTGATAAAGTTGTTATTCAGAGATACAAAGGATTAGGAGAGATGAATCCTGAGCAACTTTGGGAAACTACTATGGATCCCACCAACAGAGTTGTGCTACAAGTAAAAATGGACGATTTCATTGAGGCAGAAGATACCTTTCATATTCTTATGGGTGATGATGTTTCTCCAAGGAGACGATTTATAGAATTCAATTCGAACAAAGTTGCGAATCTAGATCTTTAAGATGGAAAATAACGAACCAGAATCAACCAAAACACTTTCACTCAATTTAGCAGGAAGACCAGATGTTGCCTCAGCTTTGAAAAACGGGATTCGAGTCATTCCTGTAGAAATCGAAGATCAAATGAAAGAGGCTTATCTTGATTATGCTATGAGTGTGATAGTGGGTCGAGCCCTACCTGATGTAAGAGACGGACTTAAGCCAGTTCACAGACGTATTCTCCATGCGATGAATGAAAGAGCATGGAGATCAGACAGACCGTATGTGAAATCAGCAAAGATCGTTGGAGAGGTTATAGGTAATTATCATCCACATGGTGATAATGCGGTTTATGACACTCTAGTAAGAATGGTTCAAACTTTTTCAATGAGAGAACCATTGATTGATGGTCAAGGTAACTTTGGATCAGTCGATGGGGATAATGCGGCGGCTTATCGTTATACGGAAGCTAGATTGACAAAGCTTTCCGAAGAACTGCTTCGAGATATTGAAAAGGAGACAGTTGATTTTTCTCCCAATTTTGATGATACCAAAGAACAGCCAGATGTCTTACCGGCTAATTTCCCAAATCTATTGGTCAATGGGTCCAGTGGCATAGCCGTGGGAATGGCTACCAATATACCACCTCACAACCTTTCTGAATGCATTGAAGCTGTAGTGGTTGTGATGCAGAATCCTGGTATAGATGTCCTTGAGCTAATGAAAATTTTACCAGGTCCAGATTTTCCTACAGGCGGAACTATAATTGGTACGGAAGGAATCTACCAAGCCTATGCTACTGGACGAGGATCTATAAAAATAAGATCCAAAGTAGAAATTATCACCAGTAACAAGGGCAGGGAAATCATTGTAATATCAGAAATTCCATACCAAGTTAATAAAAAGTATCTACTAGAAAAAATTGGAGACTTAGTCAACGACAAGATCATTGAGGGAATTTCAGAGATACTTGATCTCAGCGATAGGAAGGGAATTCGAGTAGAAATCCACACCAAAAAAGATGCCAATGCTCAAGTAATTTTGAACCAACTATTCAAATTAACTCAGCTTCAAATAAGTTATGGAATCACAATGCTAGCGATTCTAAACCAAAGGCCAAAAATCTTCACTCTCAAGGAAATTCTCATAGCATATGCGAATCATAGACAAGGAGTCGTTGTAAGAAGAACAAAATTCGATCTTGAAAAGGCTAAAAAAAGAGCCCATATCCTTGAAGGACTCAAAATTGCTTTAGACAATATTGACGAAGTCATACGAATCATTCGATCTTCCAAAGATCCCAAAGAAGCTCAAGCTGGATTGATAGCAACCTTTGGATTGAGCGATGCTCAAGCGGATGCAATTTTAGAAATGCGGTTGCAGCGTCTTACATCTCTAGAAGTTCAGAAGATCATTGAAGAATTGAAGCAAGTGATGGCATTGATTCAAGATTTGGAAGATATCTTAGCGAATCCAAAAAGGGTTAATACAATAGTTGCAGAAGAATTAAAAGAAGTTCAACAGTCCTATGGATCCAAGAGAACAACTGAGATAAGTCTTGAGAGTTTAGAGAGCTCGATTTTTCAAGCAGAAGATTTGATTGCCGATGAAGAAGTTGTTGTTCAGATAACGGAAGATATGTTTATTAAGCGTCTGCCCATTGATACTTTTAGAAGACAAAAAAGAGGTGGAAAAGGTGTTCAAGGAACAAATGCCAGGAGAGAAGATTTTGTTAAAAAATTAATAACCTGTATGACACATGACTATATCATGCTCTTTAGCAATACAGGTAGAGCATTCGTTCTCAAGACCTATGAAGTTCCTATTGCTACGAAAGAATCTAGAGGCAAATCACTCAAAGGAATAGTTCAATTGGAAGAAAATGAAAACATCACTTCGATTTTTCCATTTCGCCAATTCGATGAATCTTACCTTTTGATGGTAACTAAATTAGGTTTTATTAAGAAAATCACCTTGAGTGAATTTTCAAGAGCTAGAAAAGGTGGGATAATTGCGATTGGTTTAAGGGAGGGAGATGAGCTAATCGAAGTACTATCCAATCCAAATCAACATGATATTTTCATAGGCTCTCAAGAAGGATTGGGAATAAGAATGAACTTGAATGAGCTTCGAACACAAGGAAGAAGTGCAACTGGTGTAACTGCTATGCGCTTAGAAAGTGGCGATGCTATAGCAGGTCTAGCTCTAGTTAAACCCAATAGCTATTTGCTAGTGGTTTCTGAAAATGGCTTCGGGAAAAGGACCGATTTTGAAGAATTTGGAACTAAGGGTAGGGCAGGCAAGGGCATGACCTACTTAAAAATTGGAGAGAAAAATGGAAAGGCGGTTGGAATAGAAACTGTCGGTGATGAGGAAGAGATCTTGATCATCACTCAATCTGGAATGATCATCAGAACAGCCGTAAAAGAAATTTCTGTAGTCGGACGTTCTGCTATGGGAGTGAGGCTTGTAGATACCAAGAATGATGATTTTGTAAAAGATTTTGCTTTGGTAAAGGATACAGAAGAAATTACAGAAACCTAATGGTCTGGATTGGATCTGTTCAAATAACGGGACCGTTAGCCATGTCTCCGATGGCTGGAATTTCGGATAGCCCGACTAGGCGATTGGCAAGATCTATGGGCTCTGCCTTTTCCTATTCCGAATTTGTCTCTACGGACCATTTGATTGTAAATAGCCCTAAATCTTGGAAAATGCTCAACTTTTCCGAATTGGAACGACCTCTCTATTTCCAAATTTTCGGAAGCAAGGTGACCACGGTTCTAACAGCCGCAAAAATGATCTTACATCTCAAACCAGATGTTATCGATTTGAATATGGGTTGTAGTGTTTCTAAGGTTTCTCATAGAGGATCTGGTGCCGGCCTTTTGAGAGCACTTCCGATCGCGGGGAAAATGATTGAAGGACTCAGAAATTTGAGTTCCATTCCGATAACCGCAAAAATCAGATTAGGTTGGGATGAAAGCAGCCGCAACTACAAAGAAACAGTACACGTCCTTCAAGAATCTGGGGTACAAGGAATAAGCGTTCATGGTAGAACAAAATCAATGGGTTATACTGGGATTGCCGATTGGAATGCTATTTCAGAAATCAAATCCTATGCTAGAGTTCCGATTTTTGGCAATGGCGATGTCTCCTCCTACCAAGAAGGACTCCTTAGAAAAAAGGAATCGAATGTGGATCTTGTTTTGATTGGACGAAAGTCCATAGGCAATCCTTGGATTTTTGCTGATGAGAAAGAGATATCTAAGAAAGAATGGTTTGATACCGTTCGATTGCATTTGGATTCCATGGTGGATTTTTATGGATCCGAATCCTTCGGTCTCCAACTATTTCGAAAGCATTTTGTGAGGTATCTGCAGAAATGGTCCCATTTTGACCCGTTACTACGATCCATTTTGTTGCAAACTTTGTCTCTACCACATTTTTATCACCAACTAACGGAGGGTTTAGATCAAATATCAGTGGAGCAAAAAAGAGAAGTGGCAGAGATCCGAGAAGTAACAGGTGCGAATCCGAATAGAACTCTCACCTGTTCGAGTTTTATCTAGTCTTAGTTATTTCCTTTTGTAGCTTTTGAATCAAAGGCCTTTTGTCCACCAGCATAACGCATGTAACCTACGCATTGACATTCTGTCCAAGTTTCAACTTCGCCTTCGTTCACGCAAATCCCTGTGTCATTGTTCAAAGAACAGCAGTCGTAAATCCCTGTTCCTGAAATTGTTCCTTTGGATTCCGAAACTATGACTGAGCCAGTAGATTGACCATCACTGACTCCAGATGCCTGCTCAATGTATTCACCGATAATCTTTCGCAATCCATCACCAGAAACTTGAAGTCGAGCCGCTTCGCGACAAGTGGACTGTTTCATGGCCACGGAATTTTGTTTGATCGCCTTTTCCGAGGCTCTAGCAGAAAATTTCATGTAGAGATAATCTAATTCCTTTTTGTCCCTGCCTTTGCAGTACTGAGCGGGGCTTTCTCCCCTTTGGGCAGCAGCCGTATCGGGAGCACAGGCCCATCCTTCAAAAATCCATCCATTCTTTCCAACAGTGGTAGCATCCCGACGATTGTCGCCCGCTCCACAGGAAATAGTTCCAATAAAGGCTACCAGAGTGGCTGCCAAAAGTGATTTCTTCATGAAAAAGTTCTCCTTACCGATATTTTGACTAGTGTTTCAGCAAACTGTCAATACTCTTTATCAAAGTTTTTTCTTGTTTTGCGTAATTTTCTCCTTCTCGGTTCAGGCAGGGGAAGTCGGTTACTTGCCAGCTCAAATCCAAGGAGAATTGCCTCCAGTGTTCTCCCTAAGGGAAGAGGCGGCTAAAGAAATGGCTTTTTTGAGTCGTCATTACTTGCGAGGCCAATTTTTCGTCGAGACCTCCCTCGTTGGTTCAGAGGCTATTTTAAGAAACAGTCCGGTCCCTTGGGATAGTTTGTGCCTGGAATCAGAAAATCATTTCTTAGCGCAGGATCGTTTTGATTTTGGGAATCCCGTACTTGTGGAGACTGAAATTTACAATTGTAAGTCCCGAACTTCTCAAAAAATCAATTCCCGTTTGGAAACCAATTTTGTGTTATCTCTGGGCCGCCACATCGAAAAGGCCTTTCGTTTCCTACCGCCTTCACAAATGATTAAAAAACCCAATCAACCTTTGACTTCTGAAATCAATTTTGTGATAGATGGTCATGGTGCCGCTCAAATTTACAGGAAAGATTTAATCAATTACATTCAATCGTTGTCGATGAGCGATAATTTACTTTTGGGTTTGTATGTAACTAGAAAAGATAAAATATTAAAATTTCCCGCCAATTCGGAACATGAAACCCTCTTAGCTTCCCTAAAAGAGGTTCCTTTTTCAGCATCCAATTCTTCAGATTCAGTTCTTGAAATGATAAAAATCTTAATTGCAAACGCAAGATTAACTCCCAAAGCATTTAAAAAGAATGTTTTTCTTTTTTCAGGGTCTGTAAGAGATAAGGAAAGTGCCTTGATACTTTCTCTGAACCAACTGAGACAAGCTGGATACGAAAATATTCTCATCTCCCTGAATCAATCCGATCCATTAGTACAGCGAGGTTTTGAAAAAATAGCCAAAGCTTCTAGTTCAAAAATATTACCAATTTCCGATTACCAAAGGGTCGGAACTATCGATGGCTATTTTAATGTACTGCTAAAAGATGGTCGTCTCTATTCTACGACTGAATCTTTGCAATTTCCTATTGATCTTAGCCAGTCGTTCTGGACCAAATGGGATGCTGGGTTAGTTAGGAGTTTTGAATCGTCACTTGGACCTTATACGATGGCTCAAGCTTTTGAGAAATGTAGCGACCGAAGGGTTGTAGAAAAAGGCGAGTTGAAGTCAACCTTAGCGTATGATCTCGAATTGGTTCTCCAAAATCAAAACAACCCACCTTCTGATTCTAATTCTATCTTGGTCGAGACCAAAGGTGAATCTATTTGGATCAAAATACCCCAACAAGAAAGATTTCAAATAGGAAAAGAAGTTTTAGTTCAGACGGAATTCAGCCTCGATCCATTAGCTCCCTTTGGTATCCAAAATCAACCCGGTAGGACAAAGCTTTGGCGTCCCAACACTCCTTATCCTGCACTTCTATCTATGTTGCCCTCTCAAGGTAAAAAATTTCTCGAGTCAAATAAAATAAACAAATTTGATGGCTACATTCTCGGGAAAGTCGTTGCCTCAAAAACCAAATAATACTTCGGATCCATGGATTGCTTACCTTCCCAAAATCCAATCGCTAAAATCTCAATTCCTAGAATTAAATAATGCATCTAATCATGTAGCTATCATTGGAGAGGAAGGAGCTGGGAAATCTTTTTGGATAGAATCCTACCTGTATTTGAATGGATTTTCGGCACCCTATGTCTACAAATGGGATTTGAGTCAAAAAATAGATGCTCTTCCCAAAAAGGCTAAGGTGTTAGTTATAGATGCTAATTTTCCCTTTTCCATGGACAGTTTGGCATTACTTTTTCAACTGTGGAAGCAGGATCTTTACAAAGAGAGCAAAAGTTTCAAATATCTTTTTGAATTTCGTCCCATGGATTGGGAGAAATTCCAAAAGATGCCCAATGGCAATGAAATAAGTAAATCCCTGAAACTCAATAGAATTGATCTTCCAAAACTAAAAGATCGTGTGCAAGAAATACCATTTTTTATCGAGGTTTTTACTAACAATCTAATTTCTCAAAATTCGAAATTGAGTTACAAGAATTGGTCCGACGAAGTGTTACAAAAAATCACAAGTAGAAGTTTTAGTAGAAATCTCACTGAACTCAGGGAATTTGTCGTGGCTGGCTATGGATTTACCAAAGGGAAGGAAATTCAATTTAAGAATCTGCCCCTGCACTTATGGGAAGGAAAAGTAAATCGACTCGAAATTTCACCCGGAATTAAATTCAACGAATATGAAAAAGCTATCATAGAAGCGAATCTCAAATTTTTCAAGGGCAATCAGGAAAAGGTTTCTAAAGCTCTGGGAATATCAGTTAGAAATTTGTATAGAAAAATTGAAGATTATCAAATTGATGTGCATTCTTTCAAATTATAATTCCTAAGCTTTTTAAAATTCTTCATATATGTAGTGGAAGATATCCAAAATTTTTTTTTGAAAATAAATTTTTCCTTCTTCATCTTTTAAGCCCGATTTATACTTCAAATTCATCTCAACAATGATTTCATAAATACCTATTAAAGCTTTTATAGTCATAATATTTGATTCTTTATTCAATTGTCTTCTAAGAAAATTTTTCTTTGCGTCTGAAAACATACTCATTCCCATATATTCGTCCATCATTTGCATGGATATTTCTCCTTGAGACTGAACCTTGATAGTTTTATAACGACGGATATCATCCAATCTAGTCAAGAACCGGGATAAAAAAATTAAGATTTCCGAATTGTCCAAATTAAACTTTGCAAATTCCCGAAAAAAGTCTCCTTTTCTTCCTTGAAATAGATAATCAACGAGAAGATTCGGGTTTAAGGAAGATTGTAAAAATAAAACTTTCTCAATTTCATTTTTATTGAATTTAGATTTTCCCAGCGTAAGCTTTAATTTTTTGATACTTTTTATATATGTTCCAGAATTTGGTGTTAATCGATAAACGAATTCATCTCGTGCATCTTCATCAAAAGTAACCTTCTCTTGCTCAAAGATTTCATCCAGTACTTTAGGAATATCCGAAGGAAATAATACTTTTGGTTTATAATATGTATAATTTCCATTAAATAGTTTTGAAAAAGCAGCAGGCAAATCCTTGTTATTGTAATGAATTAAGAGAAAAGTTTCATTACTTATTTCTGAAATTCCATTACTAAATCCCATCTGAATATCCTTCCATTCACCTTTTTCTTTTGGATCTATGAGTGGTTTGAAGAAGGAACTAGCATTTTTGATTACAAGCAATTTGGTAGGATAAAACATGTCTGGCGTAAAAAGTTCAGCAAAGAGCTTGGGAATGTCTCCAGTTTCCGAAACAAAAACATGTGTATCTGCTTGAAGTCCCGATTGATTCAATACTTCCTTGTAGTGGTCGAGGGCTAACTCAAACTCGTAACTATCTTCCGAGACATAAACCAGGATGTTTGGGAGTGGAAGTTTCTTCTTGGATAGAATTTGGTATAAATTTGCAATCTCGATTGGTTTTTTTTTGTGTTCAATTTTTTCCATTCTTCTATCAATAGGAACTTAAGAGAGGTCGATAACAATCCTATGGAATTATCTAGCATTGTCGCCAAAGTATCTAGTCCCGTCGAGCCTTCCGTTTATATTTCCTCACCCTACAACAAAGCTCCTATTGAACCAGTAGGAAAAGTAGAGGGGAAGATTGGACAGGAAAACCAATACCTTTCAAAAAATTATAGGGAAAAAGCCCAGGAAATCCAAAAAGATCCAGTCCAGAAACTCAACTATACACCGGGAGATCTGCTCCGAATCTACGCCTAAGGCTTCAGAAACCCTTTCCAATGAAGAGCTAGGCGCAGAAAGCTTCTCATTGGGAATCCCATAATAGACGAAAAGGATCCCTCAAAGGTCTCAACAGGTCCTTCTGGGTCTTGGATCCCATAACTGCCCGCCTTGTCGAAAGGTTGAGACGTTTTCAAATAGTATTGAATTTCTAAGGTTCCCCAATTTTTTAGAATTACAGTATTTTCTTCCAGAAAGTACTCTTGCCAGTTGGGAGAAGCAAATAGGAATCCAGTCAACACCTGGTGAGACGTCCCGCATAATTCTTGCAAAATTTCGATGGCATGAGAATTGCTTTGTGGCTTCTGATAAATCCGGTTGTTCTTCACTACGATGGTATCTACAGCAATAACGGTATCCTTCGGTTCTCTCCAAATGGCCTTTTCTTGGACAATACGATTCAGATAATCAGAGGGATTTTCTCGTGGATTCGTCCTTTCGTCCAATTCACTCGGGATGGCTATAAATTCCAAGTCCAATTGTCTCAAAAACTCAATTCGTCTAGGGGATTTGCTTCTTAGAACCAACAAATAGTTGCTTTCCTTGAAAGCTTCTTACAAAGTAAGTTTATGCGATTTGGATTTGTCATTCTTTTTCTGGTGTGTTTCAATTGCAAAATGAAGCAATACCAAGACATAGAAGATTGTAGTAATGTAAAGGATTATTACGAAAAAGGTATTCACTATATTGACCGTAATTTAGTCACTGATGACAACACTATAGATCTCAAAAAACTTTTCGAACGAACTGAACAGACTCGAAGCGAATGCTATCCCGCAAATCATGAGATAAAATGAAACTATTCAATGTGACAAATAAGTCTGTTCTTATTACTGGTGCTAGTAGAGGTATAGGATTGGCAGTAGCCAAGGCTTTTGTGGAAAGTGGAGCTATTGTTTATGGAGCGGGATCCAGGCCTGAATCTGTTGAAGGACTTTCAAAATTAGGTATCAATCCTTTAGTGATTGATGTAAGGCAACCAGGAACCATGGAAGAAGAAATTCAAAAAATCAAAGATAAAAATGGAAAACTCGATTGTTTGATAAACAATGCTGGAATTGCTACAAATACGACAGCCTCTCATTTTACAGAAGAGGAGATGAACAATATCATCCAAATCAATTATGCTGGACTTTTTCGTAATTGCCAAGCATACTATAGAGTTCATAAAAAAATGGGTGGAAATATTATCAATATTGCCTCTGTACTTGGTCTCGTGGGTACAAAATTAGCCTCTGTTTATTCAGGAACTAAAGGAGCAGTGATCAGCCTTACTAAGGCTTTAGCCTATGAGTGGTGTAATTCAAGTTATCGAATCAATGCAATCTGCCCAGGGTTAATCGATACTGATATGACAGATATGATTAAGAAGAGAGAATCTGTTTTGAATCAGATCAACTCATCCATTCCATTAGGTAGATTAGGAAGACCAGAGGAAATCGCAGGAGCTGCCATTTACTTAGCCTCCGATGCATCAAGTTATGTAACAGGCTCAATCATTGTAATTGATGGTGGATTAACAGCTATATAATGAAAAAGTGGCTGGTTTCTCTTATAATTTTGATTTTAATTCAATGTCAAGATGATTTTAGAAAAGCAGTGAAAAAGTCTTTACACCCAGAAGCAGACTTTGTACTTCAAACTTTTCCTAATAATTTAATTGACTCAGCAGAAGAAGGTACAGAAAAAACAGTTCATTATGAAAGAAAAGTCTTAGAAAACTTACGTTCAGATCACAATTCAGCTATTTTGGAAGAAAATATAAAAAATCTACTTCAAAGTCAACCAGGAAACACAATCGAAAGTAAAATAAAATTCACTTCTCATTTTACAACGTATTCTTATGATTCAAAAATCCCAATAGTATTTTATGGACCAGATTTTTTTAAGATAGGAAAGTATTTTCAAAATATTGATCAGCAATCTATAGTTTTGATTTTAAAAGCTTTGCTAAAAATCAATTCTTCTAGTGATCTAAAAATTAAGTATCCAATTCTCAAAAAGGTCACCAAAATTCCAAAACTTATAGTAGTCATCGTAATTGATCAAGGTGGTGAAATAGTTTTAAAAAATCAAAATCATAGAATTCCATTTTTAAATTCATTAGCTTCAAAATCCTCATACTTTCCTGAAGCTAGTGTTTCTCACATTGAATCGCATACGGCTGTAGGTCATGCTGCAATTGGGACAGGTCAATATCCAAAAGAGATGAATATCTTTTCCAATGAATTCTACTTTTGGAAAGACGGAAAGGTAACCAAACGATCTGTTTTTGAACCCATTAATAATGTTTGGAATGTGTCAGAATTGCAATCGCCAACTTTAGCTGATATTTGGACCCAACAAAATAAAACAAATATGCCTGTGATTGTTAGCCACTCCTATGCTCCAAGGGCGAGTATTGGTATGGCGGGGCATGGAGGAGAGAATTTTTTTGTCACCTGGCAAGACAAAGTGTCGGGGGATTGGACAACAGAGCCCAGATTTTTTAGGAAATCTATTGCTCTCAATGAGTTAACTGGTAATAAGGCGAATACGAAAAATATTCCTTGGTATCAATTCCATGCAACAAAAGACCAAGTAAAATGGGACGTTGATTCCTTTTTGGCAGTTTTGGACTGGGAGTTATTTCGATCAAATAAAATCCAGGACGATATAACGGACTTGGCTTTTTTGAACCTAAAAGCGACTGATGCTGCGGGTCATAGTTACGGTTGGGAATCCATAGAAATGGGTGAAGTTTTGGAAGAAACTGATTCTCAAGTCAAACGAATATTTCAATTTCTTCAGGAGAAACTTGGAGATAATTTTGTTTTAGTTGTGACAGCCGACCATGGAGCTGCATTCGCTCCTGAGTTATCTGGTGGTATGGTTTTAAAACATTCTTTATTTTTTGAAAAACTGAGTTATCTTCTTCCAGAAAAAGTAAGAAAAACTGAAAGTGTGATTCGTTGGATAACCCATTCGCAACTTTCTTTAAACCAGGATATAATGGAAAAATATCGTATAACAAAAGAAGATGTTCGTGCTGCGATCCTATCAATCAAAGTGAACGAAAAACCGTTTTTTAGACAGGTGATTCCTAGATCTTCCTTTGAGGAATGAAAATCTTTCTAAAATTATGTCAATTTGCAGAAGATCTTAATTTCATCAAAATCTATTCTATCAAGTTCTAATTGCAATTGGTCTCCTACAAAAAAATCTTTGCTAAATTTTTTAGAATAGAAAGAAAAATCATTTCTTTGAATCAATTCATAGTCGTTAGTAAATTCAGTCTTATCTACAATTACTTCTACTCCAAACTCTTTTAGGTCAACATAAACGAATTGATTTCGAAAACTCACTATATGCCCCGTAAAATCCTTAAGTTTAGTACGGTCTAGATAACGAAAAGTTCGTAGTTTCTGTATATCACGCTCGGCATCGGCAGCTTTTCTCTCTTCTTCGGAGCAATGTAGACTCATATCTTGGATTTGATCTTCAGAATAAGGAAAGTCCTGGTCTTGGATAATCGAGTTCAGGACTCGATGCACTATAAGATCTGGATATCTTCGAATTGGTGAGGTAAAATGACAGTAATCTTTAAAACCAAGTCCCCAGTGACCCTTCGATTCAACACTATAATATGCTTGCATAAAACTTCTAAGAAGTAAGTAATGAAAAATTCGTTCCATAGGATGACCCTGAATCAAAGCGATCACTCTTTGAATTTCGCTGTAGCTAATATCTTTCATCCAAAAGTTAAAACCATAAGTTTTAAGAAAAAAATTCAAAGATTCTAGCTTTTCTAAATCCATAACTTCATGGACTCGATGCATGCTTGGGGCATTTTTTTTTCTTAAGAATTCATCAACTTTTAAATTAGCTGAAAGCATCAATTCTTCTATTAATATGTGACTATCAAGTCTATCTTTTTGAATGACAGAAATAATCTCCTTTTTGTCATTCACTTGAAAACTCATTTCTTTGAGATTAAGATCTACTCTACCATTTTTAATTCTACGAGTTCTTAATTCTTTCGTAAGTTGATTGAGTTGGTAAAGCCAGGAATTCGTTCCAACAACTTGAATTTCCTTTTCAGCTTCATCATAAGTAAGTCTCTTGTTTACATTGATAATACTTTTATAAAATTTTGCTTTATAAATTTTTCCATCCTTACTTATTTCCATTTCAACTGTAAATGCTAATCTATTTTGATTTGCAACCAAACTACATAGATTTTCAGAAAGCTCCGGAGGAAGCATTGGAACAACTCGATTAGAAAGATATACGGATGTCGCTCGACTATAGGCCTCTTGATCTAAAAATGAATCTTTTGTAACATAGTATGCCACATCTGCAATGTGAACCCAAACGGTATAAATTTTATCATTTATTTCAAATGAAATGGCATCATCAAAATCTTTGGCAGTCTCCCCATCAATAGTTACAGTAAAGATATCGCGCAAATCTACTCTCTTATTCCAATCTTGGACGGTTGATTCGTCTACAATATCAGGAAAATTTGGATGGCACTCTTTTGGATGGGTCTCTATAAGACCATATTTCATTAAAACTCTAGAATAGTCTGGATCAGAATTTTCATTTTCATTTTTGATATAATGCAATTCTAATAAATGACCCTCTTGGAAGCTTTCTTGATTCAATTGAACAACCAATACATCCCCTATTTTCAAAGATTCATTAGTATCCTTGAGTAAGGTTTTTTTACTAAGGAATCCTTCTTTTCTTTCCCCTGCTAGATCCAAAATAATACCAATCCACTGCTTTGGATGATCTTCTGTGATTCGAAGCCGATAAAAAATTCTTCCTCTTTTGACAATTGAAGTAACAACGCCTTCGAGACGATTTTTTTTGCCAAGACAGACGGGAAGGATTTCTACTTTGTCTCCTGATATTGCATCCTCCATAGAAGTAGATGCGACATAGATTTCTTTTCGAGATGGTAAAGTGACAAAACCTTCACCCCGCCTTGAAACTGATACTTTACCCTGTAGTCTAAACGGCTTTTTTATAAGGATAGTTTTTGAACTGCTAAATACTAAACCTTCATGTTCAAGTGCTGATAAAAATTCTCCACAAATAAGAATCAAGTTATCTTTGGATGTTTGTTTCTTTTTTGGTTTTTTTGAAGTAGACTTAGGTTTTTGCTCAATCAAATGATTCCATATTTCTCTTTTATGAATACTATTTCCTGAATTTTTATCTAGAAACTTAGCTAGTTTGTATTGTATTTTGTATTGGTCCATGGTCTACGTAGGATCCTCGAATGTAATTCGGAATAATGGAATCATAATTGTTAAATGGTGCCATAGATTTAGAGAAAAATAGAAAAGCTTCGGGAATGGAGCCCAGGTCTCTAATAATTGAGTAATCCATTCTTTGTTTTAATAAGTCCAGCTCTTTGTCTAGTATAATTAAATCTCCAGAATCGTATACCATATCTTTCAAAACTTCTTTTTGTTTTTCTATTATAGGACTCAAAAGACCGGACTCATACTTTTGGTAAAAATACTTTCCTTGTTTTCCATCAATCAATATAACGCTATTTTGTTTAGAATATGCCAAAAATGATCTTAGATAAAGTTCTGTTGTTGTTACGGCTAGACATGGTACTTTCCAAAACTGGACAAGATTACGTGCAAGGGCAACTGTCAAACGAATTCCGGTAAACAATCCTGGACCAGTGGGACAAAATAAAATATCAGGAATTTCAAATGAGCTTTTGATTAAACCTTCTTGGATTCTCCAAACCAATTCAGTAGATGCATCTCTTGAATTTCTAGAAATCCATTGGTAATTTAAAGAAAAATCCGAATCATGTATTGTGAACAATTCTACCCTTGAATAATCTATTGTAGTATCAAAAAAAAGAACTTTTTGAATATTCAATTCAATTTCTCTATTGTAATCTCTCTCCGGTCATCTTGTAAGAGAGTAAATTGAATTAAAATACAATTGTTATAAGTTTTAAGAGAAGGTACTTTTTCCCACCATTCTATAAATACCAGAGAATAATCGGTAATTGTACTAAGTATTTCCTGAATTATCAGATCGTCCGAATTGATGATTCGATAAAAATCCACATGCATAACTTTACCAAAACTAGTATCATATTGATTATAGTAGGAATATGTTGGAGAGTTTATACTATCCCCAGAGAAAGGTCGAAGAAATTCTCGAAGAAATGTTGTTTTGCCTGCACCTAATTGACCAGACATAAGTATCAAAAGAGTTTTATAGAAAGGAAGTAGGATAGATAATTCTTCATTAAGAAAATCAAATACGGGTTGTAAACTCTCAGTACCGCAGATAGGAGAGAATACTTTTTTCATAAAAAAAACCTTTTGGTATCTTTTTCATCAAATCTATAGGAGGTTCGACAAAATTCACAGGTTATTTCAATCATCCCCTCAGATAGCAAAATTGATTCAGCTTCTTTTTGTCCAAGACTTACAATTATGTTGGAGACTTTGTTTCTGCTACAATCACATTGAAACATAGGTTTGTGCTCTACCAGAATCTGCAAATCATCTTCAAGTAGACTAGTTAAGTCAGATAAAAAATCACTACTTGTCTTCTTCCAATTCAAATGTTCTTGTAAAAATTTGTGACTTCTTACAAGAACTGTTTGGATTGATTCTGCTGAAGATTCAGGTAAAGCTTGTAATATTATTCCTTTAGTAGTGCAGGTTTCCTCCTCTTCCCATGTTTCCATTGAAATAAGACTTTGTATTTGTTCGGATTCCTCGATAAACTTTGCGATGTTGGCTTCGACGGTATCTTCGATCAGATTGGTGAAAGATTGGTAAAAGGTAGAGTCCTCCTCCCATCTAATTACTTTCAATATACCTTGACCTAGAATAAAATCATTCCTTAGGTCTCCCGAAGCAAAATTACCAGGATATGCCACTGCTTTGATTCTTCCCACGCGGTCGCTATAGGCCAATACACTTCGATTTGTTTCATCTTTCCATTGGATTGAAACTCTTTGTTTATCCTTGGTTAGTTCAGCCAAAAACAAGGCTCCGAGAATGGTTTTGTTAGATAAGTGCTGCATGGCCAAAGAAAGCCCATGGATATTTGAAATAGCCTTGGTAGTCAAAGTCAAATCTGCGTAAGCCACTCGAAAATGGTAAGAGGGGAGGATTCCTAAAATTAGACAATCTGACATTATTTGATTGAAAGACGAATTCAGTTCTAACACTATCATTAGAAAAATCGAAAGCAATCGGAAAAACCTACTATGGCAATTTTTGGTGCAGCATATTATCCGGAACAATGGACCCCAAATGACTGGGATGAAGACCTCAAAATCATGAAAGACATGGGGTTGACATCAGTTAGGTTAGGGGAATTTGCTTGGTCAATTTTAGAACCGCAAGAAGGCAAATTCGATTTTTCCTTGTTTGATGCCATTTTAGAAAAAGTCGACAAGGCGGGAATGACTGCCATTTTGGGGACTCCAACTGCAACTTTTCCTCCCTGGCTCTTCGAAAAGTATCCCGATATCGTCCAAACGACTAAAACGGGAATCAAAAGAATAATAGGCTCCAGGAGGCAAGTTTGTTTCTCATCCAAAGAGTACCGTAAGGCCACCGAAAGAATTGTCACAGCTCTCGCTAAGCACTATGGAAGGAATAAGGTTGTCTCGGCTTGGCAAATAGACAATGAACCTGGTCATGAAGGATCAGATCTAGACTATTCGGATCTTTCACTGGTTTCCTTTCGGCAATGGTTGAAGAAAAAATACTCTACTATCAAAACTCTCAATGAAACCTGGGGCAATGTTTTTTGGGGAACCCAATTTGATTCCTGGGATCAAATTCCAATTCCTTATGCTACGTTAGCAAGTGGGTACAATCCTGCACTTATCCAAGATTTTTTTCGATTCCAGTCTGATGAATTGATTAGCTACATCGAATTCCAGGCATCAATTCTGAGAAAATATACTCTAAACCAAACTTTAACTGTGAATCTTTTTCCCTCTCCATTTCTAGCTGTTACTGATTTTGAAAAGATGTTTCGGTTCTTAGATTTTGTTTCTTGGGACAATTACCCCGTTTGGGGAAATCAACCCACACCTTTGCCTCCCTCCTTTGTTTCATCTACATTGGCATATTCTCATGGACTTAAGCAGATTCCATTCACAGTGATGGAGCAGTTTACTGGGGTTCAAGGACATGATACTCTCGGATATTTACCTGCTCCAGGTCAAGTCGGACTCTGGCTTGTCCAAGCTATAGCCCAAGGAGCAAATCGAATTTATTTTTTTAGGTATAGGACTGCAAGATTTGGGCAAGAACAACTATGCTACGGGATATTAGATCACGGAAAACACCTAACAAAAAAATATTTTGAGTTGAAGGAGACAATAGAAAAAGTCAAACTATTTGCAAATGATGTGGCGGAAATTCCTGTTTCTGCAGAAGCATTGCTTTTACATGATATAGACAATTCAAGAAATTACAAACACCAGCCCCTGAGTGATGGTCTCAAATCCAATCCTGTTCCATTTGCTCAAGTGGGATATGATTTGGAGCTAGCCAAATGGTTTTCAGCAACACAGATATGGAACGTCAATACCCACTTTGTTTCTGTGAATTCAAAAATACTTTTAAATAATTACAAGGTTATTACCCTGCCATTGTATACTATGTATGAAAAATCCTTTGTTGAGGATTTAGATGAATATGTCATGCAAGGTGGAACTCTTGTACTGGGCTATCGAGCAGGTATTAAATCTAAAGATCATTGGATGGATACGGAACCAGTTCCTGGACAATTTAGAAAAATGGCTGGGATCGAAGTTCACCAATTCGAGTCCTTAGATTCTTCACAAAATGTCGGAGTGAGAATGGGAATAATTCCAATGAGTTCCAGCAAATTTTGTGAAATCATCGAACCGAAAACTGCAAAACCTTTCTTAAACTACTTCGATTCGAAAAAGCACTATTCAGGTAAAGTAGCGGGTACGGTTCACAATTGGGGAAAAGGAAAAGTTTATTATTTAGGTACTTCGCTATCTCCGATAGGTTTATTGTTAGTCTATCGTAAAATACTCAAAAGTGCTAAAGTAAAAATCCAATTTCTGGGAAAAGATATCGAAAGAATCTACAGAGAAGGTAAGGAATTTAATTATACTATAACGATGAATCATTCGAATTATTCTAGATGGGTTGACTGGCAAAGAATCAAACCATTTGGATTTCATATCAAAAGATTTCCAAAATGAAAAATGTTGATGATGTAAACAATTTTATTTCATTTTTGAATAGGAACAATCAAAAGCACTCCCTATTTGTGGACAATATGCATTCACCCTATATTAGGTTAAATGAAAGCTATATTTTACCGGGAATTTCAACTTTAGAGCCAGAATGGGAAGCAAAAATTGAAATGATTAAAATCTTAGCTCATAATTTGCCGGAGGCTATTTCTGGAACTTCATTTCTCCCTGAACCTCGACCCAAGAAAGACATCTTTAAATTGTTTTTTGTAAGACCTATATTATTCCAGTCTCGACAGCACCTCTACATTTTTTCAGTAACTTTACAATACCTTGGTGGAGCCACAGCAGAACAAATCCAAGAACACTCTATCCAAGGAAGAACTCCTACTATAGAAACTGATCGAATCTACTTTGAAACCAAAGTAATTCCAATTGAATCCATTGAGTTCCTTGGACAAAATGTCATTGATTTTAAGGTAAGACCTTTCCAGGAAAGTTCCCATTTTTGGCAGGCCGAGAGACAACCCAACCAATCGATTCGTCGCCATTCCGAAATTTTTGATGAATTGGATTTTTCCGAAAAGGAATTGGATTTAAAAGAGAAGCTAGGAATTACAAGTTCTGTTTGGAGCTTGGGAAATATCTACAGTCCTATTGGAATTGATTATTTCGCCTTGGGTCATAGATTCCTCATTCCCTCGGTTCGTGAAGTGATTTCGGAATTGAGGCATTTTGACAGGGTCTTGCTTCCCTCTTCTAAGGGAAGAAATCCAAAATCTCTGGAAGCCTACCATGAATTCCTAAGAAGGCACAAAATGGAAAGGTCCCTCTCTCCTTCGGGGAATATACTTTGGAAAATCCACTTTACGGATTCCCGAGAAATATTACCCCTTCCCTAGAAATGAGTATATCTACTCCAACTATCAATTTTCCATTGGATGAGGTACTGAAACGCATAAATTTCGTCAAGAGTCGCAGCGCACATCTTTCTCAAATTGCTAGTGATATTCAAAAAGAAATCAGATTGAAAAAGCCGACAAGCGACCTCGAAGAAATAAATCTTATTCAATCTGCCGACAAAGAATTAGGATTAGAAATCATAAAGATGTTAGTTTCTGGATTTCCAAAAGACAACATCTTGTGTGAAGATAGAGAGCTAATAGAAAATTCCTCGGACTTTAGTTGGATAATAGATCCTGTCGATGGCACAATGAACTTTGTAAGGGGAATTCCTCTTTATGCTATTGCTATTGGATTGGAACATAGACAAACGCCTGTAGGAGGTGTAGTCATAGTACCAGACCATGAATTAGTTTACAGTGCGGTATTAGGGGAGGGCGCTACCAAAAATGGTGCGCCTATTTCAACCTCCAATGTGAATAGTCTTAATAGAGCCATATTTTCTCCCAATCTACCCACCAAACGAGCTCAGATGATTCAGGAAATCATGGCGGATTTGTCTGGATTTTTAACGTATGCCCGCAGTTTTAGGCGCACTGGCAGCTTTGTCCTGGACTGCTGTTGGATCGCCGAGGGGCTTATGGACGCCATTTGGGAAAAGAGTGTGAAACATTGGGATGTTGCGGCGGCAAGCATCATTCTTACTGAGGCTGGTGGAAAGTTGACCGATTTGAGTGGGAAGCATTACTTACACGGACTGCCAGAATTGGTGGCATCCAACGGTATACTTCATTCCGAAATCCTAAATCTTTTACGGACGGTTCGGTCATCTACCAGTCGCAATTGACAGTCTAATCAAAAATAATTGAGGAGATTCCTTCATGGAACACAAACTACCAGAGCTACCTTATGCAAAGGATGCCCTCGCACCGCACATTTCGTCAGAAACCTTGGATTTTCATTATGGAAAGCACCACCAAGCTTATGTCACAAACTTAAACAATCTCATCAAGGGAACCGAATTTGAATCAGGGACTTTGGAGGAAATCATCAAGAAGTCCTCAGGAGGGATATTTAACAATTCAGCACAAGTCTGGAACCATACATTTTACTGGCATTCCCTATCCCCTAAGGGCGGAGGACCTGCTACTGGTGCGGTAGCTGATGCCATCCAAAAGTCCTTTGGTTCCTTCGATGCTTTCAAAGAAAAATTTAGCCAATCCGCAGTTAGCAATTTTGGTTCAGGTTGGACCTGGCTCATAAAAAACGGGGATGGTCTTGAGATAGTAAACACAAGCAATGCGGGATCACCTCTAAAGGATGGGCAGCAAGCCTTGATTACCATTGATGTATGGGAACATGCCTATTACATAGACTTTAGGAACGCGCGCCCAAAGTATGTAGAAACCTTCTGGAATTTGGTGAACTGGGAGTTTGCTAACCAAAACTTCAAATAAAAATCGATGAAAAAAGGCAGGAAAACCCTGCCTTTTTTTCCAATCTGGTCGGAGTGAGCCTCCCCAGATATAGCATTCCAAAAAGGGCGAAGTTTCAAAAGATAGAACTTCCCGATGGTTTAGATTTCTCTACTCTCTTTCAGGTCATTCAAAGAGAGGAAGATTATTGCTTTTTGTTAGAATCAGCTGGCGAAAATAGTTACGATTCCCGCTATTCGGTTATTGGTTTTTCACCAATTGCAAAAATTATAGGAAAAGAGCAAGAGATTCAGATTGATTCCCTATCGTATCCAGTAGAGAACCCGTACTTTTCACTGAGAGAACTAGCAGACTATAATTCACTTAACATTGGATATACCGGAGGTCTTGTCGGATATTTGAGCTACGACGCCATGTCTTATTTCGAACCGTCTCTCAAAATAAAATCACATTCAGAATACCCAAAGATGGAATTTGGTTTGTACGAAGATGGATTACTTTATGATAAATTTACTGGTTCTACCGAATACTTTTGGCATTTGAGCAATAGAATAGAAAGGATAAAAGATTTTGTTGCTAAGGCAGTGGATTTGCAAACTCAAAAGTTTCATGCCAGACCTAATCCAAATGTAATTAGTAAAGAAACACATAAAAATATGGTCCTAGAAGCACTTGAAGAAATCAAAGCAGGAAATACCTTTCAATGTCAGATTGGCTTTGAGGAAAGCTTCCAAGTTTCAGGGGAAAGCTTTTTGCTGTATTTAGAATTAAAAAAGATCAATCCTTCGCCACATATGTTTTATTTACGTTTTGGAAAAAGGGTCGTTTTGGGAGCAAGTCCTGAATTGTTGTTTAGACTGCGTCAAAAAGAAATGGAGTCTTTTCCTTTAGCTGGAACCACTAGAAGAGGCAATAGTTTGAAAGAAGACCAGGCTCTAGCACAGTCATTACTTATGAATCCAAAAGAAATTGCAGAGCATAATATGTTGATTGATCTTCATCGTAATGATGTCGGAAGAGTTGCAAAGTTTGGAACAGTTAAAGTTAGACGAAGATTTGATATTAAAAAGTTTTCTCATGTCCAACATATTTCGAGTGAAGTTGTCGGAATTCTACGCAATGAGGAAGATATGTTCTCTGGTTTGGCTTATTCTTTTCCGGCGGGCACTTTGTCTGGGGCACCTAAGATAGAATCAATGAAAATAATCGATAGAATTGAGATCAGTCCTAGAGGTCCTTATGGAGGAGCGGTAGGGGTATTTGGTTGGAATGGAGATTGTACTTTCGCGATACCAATCAGATCCTTTTTTATTTCTAATTCTATTGGTTTTGTAAGAGCTTCAGGTGGAATCGTATTAGATTCACAACCAGAGTCTGAGTATGAAGAAATCCAAAATAAAATGGCTTCAGTTAAGAAGGCACTAATAAAATTTCAATGAAAGTTTTACTTCTAGACAATTATGATTCCTTTACCTACAACTTATACCAACTCGTAGGTGAGATTTTAGAAGACCAAATCCAAATTTTTCAATTGGATGTATTTCGTAATGACAAAATCACTCTAGAAGAAATTTCAAATCGTAATTACGACCGTATACTCATTTCTCCTGGACCAGGTCATCCAAAAGACCCTTCTTATTTTGGAGTTTCCGAATCGGTATTGAGCAACTTGGGAAGACTGGTTCCCATTTTGGGTATTTGTCTGGGAATGCAAGGGATGGCTACCGCCTTCGGTGGTCAAGTCATTCGAGCTCAAGATCCCATGCATGGGAAAACTTCTTTGATCAAACATGATGAAAAAGGAGTATTTAAAAATATATCACAAGAGATTGAAATCATGCGTTACCATTCTTTGGTCGTAGATCGAAGTACAATACCCTCTTTCTTTCACATCACAGCTGAAACTTTAGATAAAGAAATCATGGGTCTAAGGCACAAAGAGTGGCCGATGGAAGGTGTTCAATTTCATCCTGAAAGCTTTGCTTCAGAAGAAGGTAAAGTGATGTTACAGAATTTTTTATTTTCTGAGTGAAATTCACTTTGGTAAAAGATCTTTTAGCAGATTTTCCTCCAATTTAGCAAAGAAAAGAAAACTAGCTTTTTCTTCTTCAGGCGAGTCTGAACCAAATAGAGAAAAGCGTTTTCGTTGAGATTCAGCATAAAATTCAGTTTCATTCTGCTGTATCTTACCGTCCCGAATGAATTTAGCTCTAAATTGAGATCCCCCTAAACCTTGAGTTCCATAAACTTGTAACCTCGTTGCAGTTTGCAAATAGTCCTGCAAATTTCCAGGTATAAAAAAATCAATAATACCTGTTGGAATTACATAAAGAAATTTACCTGAAATAGTTTGTGATTTAACTGAATCAAACTTTCCGATTAGAATTTCACCATTTTTTACTTTTGTAAGATTCAATTTGTATATCAATTGGTTTATATTGACTATGATACCAAAGGCTTTTATTTCAATATTAGTAATGATTTCAAAGTCTTTTACATTTTGAAAATAATCAGGATCTTTGGCTTTTGGGAATTTAATGGAGATGACCTTTCCATTATTCAGGATAACAAACCAATCTTTATCCCGTTTTGGATTACGAATCAAAATCCGATTCGTACTTTTTTCCAGTCTGGATCCTCTAAATTTATAAAAATCTGGAAATCTCTTTTTCGTTTCTTCTGAAAAAGAAAAAGTAAAAATTATTTCTTCATTGTCTATCTGAAAACTGCATTCAAAGGTTTCACATAAAAATTGAAATGTTCTGGATTTTTCTAAAATTTTTGAATTGGTTGCATTATTTCGTAACTCATTGATTGAACTTTGAATCGCATTCACAAAGTCACTGGGAAAAAATCCAAACCAGTTGCTTCGAAATTTCCTAAAAACTTGATAGATTTCTTTGTCATCCCAATCCTTCGGAACAAATTTCGTCTCAGCAAAGTAATTGTATTTTTCGGGATTTGCTGGATTCCAAGTCAAATTCCAATCAAAGAGACTCGTAGGATTTCCACCTACACTAACAAAATAAGAATTTTCTATTAGTCTGAGCTTTTCTTCATTCTCCTTGGAGAGAATTCCAAATAACGCCCTCAAATGAATAGAGGATGGGGAACTTTCTCTTAATTCTTTTTGAACAGTTGTATAACTAATCCAATATTGGTATTGATTGATGCTTGCCTGAAAGCAATTCAAAAGACAAGTTAAAACAAATAAAAGAGATATGGATATTTTCAAATCATTCAGAGGTCAGGGAAATCAGATCCGATTGGATTCGAATAATTTCTTGGTCATCGATTGACTGGATGCATTTTTTTTGAATACTTTTTGAATTCTGATCCAACATATGCAAGCAGGCAAAGCCTTCTTTGGTTTCCATTATTAAAACTCCTTCTTTGTCTAAGAGTATACTTTCGTATTTTCTATTTTGTGCCTCTTTTAAGTATTTTTCAACCAAATAGTTTTCGGATTTCCAACTAACAAAGCTAATAAAATGGAATTTATCTATTTTATTCCAGAGAATATTTTGCAGTTTCCAATAAATCTTTCTACCAACTTTTCTACAAATTTCAATATCAGTTACTTGACAACCTAACATAAGGGTTGGTTTACCTTTGATCTTGTTTGTAGAAAAAGAAATTCCATATTGATCATTCAATTCAAAAACTGGAAAAGCAATTAGAACATCAAATGCTATAAATATAAAAAATAAGATAGATTTCAGTATTTGAGATTTGCCTTTTTGTATAGAAAGCTCAAAAGCCAAATTGGACCTATCAGAAGAAATAAGATATCCTGAAAAAAGCTGGGTTTTTTACCTTCTATTTTATGCCCAATGAACTGTCCAATCCAAGCTACAACGAATATCGCCAGTGAAAGTTGCCATAGTGGAAAAATACCATTTTGGTTCAAGAATTGCAAACCACCCAGCATCACTAAGGAAATAAAAATCATGCCAATAGCTAATGGAATAGAAAGTAGTAAATAAAAAACTAGAGCTCCAAGAATAAACACTTCTGCTAAGCTAATGTCCCACAAACCACTAAGAGAAAGAAGATTTACTTCCTTAAGCATTCCTAATAGACTAAATGTTATTAGAGGGACACATATCCAATGCAATGCTTTGTTTATTTGGTTTTGGTGGCTGACTCCGTATTCATTTAACCATTGGTCAATAGGTTTCATTATTTGCTCCTTAAAAATTTTTTGTATAGAAAGTTGATACTTCCGTCATAGTTTCCTTAGGATTGAAATTCCAAATTCTTTCATGGTCTTTGCAATTAGGAATATAGAACATCTTGAGATTAGTTGCTTTAGACTGAAGACGATATGCATGCGATGAAGAAACAAAATTATCCTCTTTGCAATGCATGATTCCTATTGGTCTTTTTCCAATGGAAGTGATTTCAGTTTCGGGGGAGATGGAATCCAAATAGGTTCCAGAACGAAGATAAACAATCGTTTGAACCACATAGAGCATTGGAAACTTCGGAATTCCAAAATCTCTTTTAGCTGTTTCAGTCAGTTGATCCAAAGCATTGGCGTATCCACTACTAAAAAGACCAGCCTCCACTCGCTCGTCCCTCGCCATGACCAAAATGCTGGTCGCCGATCCCATGGAAAATCCAAGCAAAGCGATGTGTTTCATTTTCTTTTCTTCAATTGCAAATTCAATGGCCTTTTCTACATCCATAGACTCTTTATAGCCCATGGTCGCCTCTCCACCACTATTTCGTCTCAGATTGATCAAAAGTAGATTGTAACCTATCTCGTTCAAACCTTTAGCAAACCTCAAACCCTCATTACGTGATCCACCATGTCCATGAACTACAACAATAGCTTTGTCCTGGAATTTGCCTGGTATGAACCAAGATTTGGTTACTAATCCATCGCTTGTCGGGATATCCACTTCTTCGAATTGCAGTCCGAGTTCAGAGGGATCCGTACAAAAAACATGATGATCGGAATTGCAGTTGATATTTGGGAATAGTATAAGCTCTGAGAAGTAATAACCGCCACCAATTAAAAACAGGATTACCGTAAAAACAATGATTAGAAATATAGAAAACTTACGAGACACAACGTCCTCAGGATAATACCAATGTTTCGAAATTCCACAAAAATATTAAAAAAATTCGGAGTGACAATGGCTTTCCTTGGATGCCAAACCCAATCCCAAGTCAGTTGGGAACTCCTGGGAAGTACTTCAGATTTGGCAGTTTTTCGGTTTCCTATCGAAAGGAGCCACGAACTGGCTCCTTTTTGGGTCCCAAAACGAGAGCTCCAAAGCCGAGGAATCCATTTGCACTGGAGCCAAATCCAGTTTCGGTACGGCAGGTTTAGGACTTTCGAATACGAAGCGATTTATCCTGAAACCAAAATTAGAGACTGGGACCGAATCTTACTCGGTCTTCCCTTGCCGTTGGTCGTTGTGATCAAAGAAGATGACCCGGTTTCTCCCCTTACAAAAATTCTGAGAAGCACTGTTTATTTTTTGCCAGGTGAAGAAAATTCCATTTGTTACGGCTTTTCAGAATTGAAAGCCAATCTATCTTTTACATCCCAAACCGTATTTTCGGACTGGTCTCAAGTACCTATGTTAGCTCTCAATCCAAGTAGGGAGATAGAATTGAAGCTCAAAGGGAATGATGAGAGTTCCAGTTTATTCTACAAATGGAATCAAGGAAAAGAAGTGTATTACGGCAGAGTCGCTTGTTTCGGTAAGCCTGGATTTTTTCCTTTGCCAACTATACAATCTATTCCCGAAGAAACGGAATCAAATCGAACTCCTTCAGAAAAATTAAAAGTTCTGGAGAGCTTAAAAGAACAAAAATTAATTTCTCCAAAGGAATATGAAGAAAGAAGAAAGAAGGTATTGGATTCTCTATGAATTAACTTTAGATTCCTGCACCATCCATGTATTCTTGAATTATTTTATTTTGTTTTTCTGATTCGAGATCCATTTCTGAAGATTCTGTTTTTTCAAATTTTTGCTGTTTTTCTGAGATTTGGTTCAAGAGTTTCTGCTGCATCTCTATTTTTTCAAGCAATACAGAAAATACTTTTGCAACCGGATCTGGCATCTGATTGTGATCGAGCATATTTGCCAAATCTTCATTGGAACTACCTGATTTTACAACTTTAGCTGGAATTCCTACTACCGTACAGCCTGTCGGAACTGGTCGCATAACTACTGAACCTGCCCCTATTCTTACATTGTCCTCTATTAAAATATTTCCTAAAACTTTTGCACCTGCTCCGATCACAACATTTTTCCCAATTGTAGGGTGACGCTTTTCCGTTTCTTTTCCTGTTCCTCCTAATGTAACGCCTTGGAAGAGTATGCAACCAGTACCGATCACAGCAGTTTCACCTATGACAACACCAGAACCATGATCTATAAATACACCATTGGCTATTTTGGCTCCAGGATGAATGTCGATGCCTGTAAAGAACCTTGACAGGTAATTGAGTAATCTCGGCAAGATGGGAATTTGTAAACGATAAAGCAAATGAGCAAGCAAATGAAACCACAATGCATGCAAACCAGGATAGCACAAAATGATCTCTAGATAAGACTTTGCTGCAGGATCAAATTTTTTGATGATTTTGATATTTTCAAACATCTTTTACTGAATTCGGAAATTTGAAATGAGATCATTCAACTTTTCACTCAGCTTTGTTAAATTCATAGTAGAGGAAGCCATTTCTTCTGAGGCTGCGGCATTGTTCTGGGAGATTCCATTAACTTGTTCAATTGCGCTAGCAATTTCCTTGCTAGAGTTTTCCTGTTCTTTAGTTGCTTCCGCAATAAAATTAGCTAAATTTGTAAGATTAGTAACAGATATTAGTGCTTTTTCGCTTTGAGAAATTTGCTCCTGGGAAGATGCAAAGATCAAGTCAGATGCTTTGGTTGCTTCTTTAGACTGCAGTAGAAATCTTTTAAAAATAGAAACTAATTTTTCGATAGTATTACGTCCATCGGATACTCTTTCCAAAGAATAACTAATCAATTCTTCGATTTGCTTGGTAGCTTCTTGAGATCTGGTTGCTAGCTTTGAAATTTCCTCGGCAACGACAGCAAAACCTCTGCCCGTATCTCCTGCTCTAGCAGCCTCGATAGCAGCGTTTAGGGCTAAAAGATTCGTCTGATCAGCAATTTCATTGATTACAACCGTAATATCTTTGATCTGTTCCGAGCTTTCGCTTATAGCTTCCATTTTTACAACAGTCTCTTCGATTTGACCTTTGCCAGCTTCAGCATCCTTAAGCATAGTGTCGGAATTCTCTTTTATCAATCTACTGTTAGACGCTACATTTCGAATCGATTCCATCAATTTTGACATTTCAGTAGCAGATGATTTCGATTCGGTTGCTTGATCTTTGGAACTTTGTGCCACTTGATTAATAGATTCAATCAATTCTGTCACTGCAGCGGCTGTTTGTTCCAGGGCAGCCGCTTGATCAGATGCTCCGTCTGCTACAGTTTGAGAGGTAATGGACATTTCTTCAGAAGAAGAAGCAACATTGTCAGCAGAATTGCCTATTTTTTGAATCAAGCCTTTCAGATTTTCACAGGCTCCATTCAATGCATTTACGAGCCTACCAATCTCATCCTTTGATCTAACCGTTTCTCGAACCGTGAGATCTCCATCCGCAATTTTGTAAGCAAGATGCTCAGCCTTTGAAATAGGTTGAAGGATTCCCCTGACCAATGTCAATGTAAGTATCAATCCTAAAAAAAATGCAACTAAATAGCCTCCAATTAGTACGTACTTGACCTTATTGGCAATGGAGTCGATTGATTCTTTTCTTAGATTTGTGAGAGTTTGGAACGCCTTTTCAATACTTTCTAAGGATGCAATCATGCCAAGGTTTGAAGGAGTAATTCGCAATTGAGTTTCAAAAGCTAATTTGTTTTTTGCTTCTTCATTCTTTCTTATGCTATCTGTTTTGTAGATGAGAATAGTATTGACGAGGTCTTTGTCCTGATCAAATTGCCTTTCCAAATCTATGATTCGCTTGGAAAGTTTATCTAAATGAATTCTTTCCTCTGGATAAGATTTTTCTTGAATTTTTATAAAAGTTTGAATAGAGCGAATTTCAGAATGCACTAGATTCCATTGAACAAAAATAAACTGGTAATTTTGCGCTATTTGAGCTTCCTCTCTGGCGTTTACGATTTGGATAGTGAAATTTCGAACCCGAAGTAGAGAATTGGCTATTCTGCCAACTCTCTCCCCTCCGTTTTCATAAACACTCCTCAATCCAACTAGGGTTTCTTCCATTTGAGTCAGCCCAATAATACCCAAGCCGGTAATAAATAGAAAAAGAACCTGGTATACCGCGGTAACACCGTAGACCTTCCATTTTAGGCTTAAATTCATGAATAATGACATCATATATGGCAGAAGGAAATAGACTTGATCCACAAGATGGTATCATGGATAAAAAAGAAAAGCAAAATCCTAAAATACGGCAATCAGACTTGAAACGCATCGGGCTACCTTTAATTCTTTTTTTACTTACCTTCTTTAGCTTGACATTTCGGGAACTCTTGTTTGTTGGCTGGTTTCCATTCCGACCAAATGCATTTTCTGATATGTTTGCTTCCGAATGGCCATATTCTGTATCCTTGATTTTGATTCTTCTGGCTCACGAAATGGGCCATTATCTACCTGCAATGCTTTACGGGATTCGTACATCTCTCCCCTATTTCATTCCATTCCCATTTAGTGTAATTGG